>Ga0307471_100002830_pt1 | contig 10126 bp, 7 predicted proteins | sample atmos_gasesAM3C__2_FD_204566 | JGI IMG/M metagenome (GOLD analysis project Ga0307471, IMG submission 204566) | Hardwood forest soil microbial communities from Morgan-Monroe State Forest, Indiana, United States - atmos_gasesAM3C_515 | ecosystem: Environmental > Terrestrial > Soil > Temperate... | reverse complement strand
GCGCGGGCCCCCACCCATCGCCGCTTCGACCTCGAGCAGCATCCGTGAAGCACCTGATCTGAGGGGCATCAGAGTCGGCTCGGGCTGGCTGACACCCTCGGGAAAGATGAGAACCGAGCCGCCGGCGGCCAGGTGGGCGGTCGCCGCCGCGAACATCGCCCGGTTCCGGGCGGGATCGGCGTTGCCCTCCTCCCGGCGATGGACGGGGATGGCGCCGACCAGCCGGAGGAACGGACCGATGATCGGATGGCGAAAGAGCGGCGCCTTGGCGACCGGGACCAGCCGGCGAGGGATCAGCGCGAGCAGGAGCATCGGGTCGACCAGGGCGTTCTGATGGTTGGCAGCGACGATCAGCGGTCCTGATTCCGGAATGTGCTCGAGACCGACGACGTCGATGCGCCGGTAGAAGAGCGTCAGGATCCAGCGCACGAGCGCCCGGACCAGGTCGTAGCCCATTGCCACCGAATGGATATTCACTCAGCGCCGGTTGACGCGCCAGGACATTGACACCCAGGCAAAATCGGGCATAATCCCTACACTTTTCAGTCGGCTGAGCCCCTTCCGCTCTGGAACAACGGGTGCTGGACGGGCGACTTTTTGGAGAGCATCATTGACGATCACGACGCTCACGACGTGAGGGTAAGAACGCGATGAAGAAGTTCATCATCAAGCGGCTCGGGCTGGCAATCGTGTCGCTCTTCTTGCTCTCGGTGACGATCTTCCTCTTGATGCGCGTCACCGGAGATCCCGCGGTGCTCCTCGCCGAGCCCGGCGCCAGCGCCGCGGATCTCGACGCGATCCGAACGCAGTTCGGCCTCGACAAGCCGCTCTGGTGGCAGTACGGGAGCTTCGTCACCCATCTCTTCCGCGGCGACTTCGGTCAGTCCTTCTACTACCGCACGGACGTCTTCGAGCTCTACCTGTCGCGGCTGCCTGCCTCGCTGCTCCTGGCCTCGGCGGCCATGGCGTTCTCGCTGATCATTGGTATTCCGACCGGCATCATTGCCGCGGTGCGCGTCAATCAGTGGTGGGACAGCGTCGGCAAGATCTTCGCGCTGCTCGGGCTCTCGATGCCGTCGTTCTGGGTCGGGCTCCTCATGATCCTCTTCTTCTCCGTCTACCTCGGCTGGCTGCCCTCGTCCGGATCCGGGACGCTGCTGCACCTCGTGATGCCGTCCATCGCGCTCGGCTGGGTCTTCGCAGCGGCGCACATGCGCCTCACGCGCTCGTCGATGCTCGAGGTGCTCGGATCCGAGTACGTGAAGCTGGCCCGGCTCAAGGGGCTGCCGGAAGCGCTGGTCATCTCCAAGCACGCGTTCAAGAACGCGCTGATCCCGGTACTCACGCTCGCCGGCATCAACCTCGTCATCATGGTCAACGTGGCGGTCGTGGTGGAGACCGTCTTCGCGTGGCCGGGTGTGGGCCGCCTGCTCTACGAGGGAATCGCGTTCCGCGATTTCCCGGTCGTGCAGGCGACGGTGCTGCTCGGCGGTGTCATGATCGTGGTCGTCAATCTCGTGGTGGACATCCTCTACGCAGTCATCGACCCAAGAATCCGGTATGAAGGCTAGCGCTTCTCGCGAGGAGAGCTACCCATGAACGGTACCGCCGCAACCACGGCCAACTCTCGGTCCGCGTCCGCGGTCCTGACGCTCGCCTGGCGGTTCGCCACCCTGCGCTCGCAGGGGCTCCCGGTCATTCCGATCCTCATATTGTTGACCGTGCTGTTCACGGCGGTCTTCGCCAACGTGCTGGCCCCGCACAATCCAGAAGTCGGCGTCCTGGGTGACCGCTTCCGGCCGCCGGCGTGGCAGTCGACCGGCACCATCGATCATCTGCTCGGCACCGATCACCTCGGGCGCGACGTGCTCTCACGCCTCATCTTCGGCGCTCGCATCTCCGTGATCGTCGGGCTCACGGTCGTCCTCGTGGCCGGAACCATCGGCACGGCGTTCGGCATCATCTCCGGCTACCTCGGCCGCTGGGTCGACCAGGTCATCATGCGCATCACCGACGCCTGGCTCGCGCTGCCGGCCCTCACCTTCGCGATCTTCCTGGCCGCCATCGTGGGGCCGAGCGCGTCCAACATCGTCATCATCCTCGCCGCCGTCTACTGGACGCGCTACGCGCGGATCATCCGCGGCGAGGTCCTGTCGATGCGCGAGCGTGAGTTCGTGCGCCTGGCCGTCGTCGCCGGCTGCTCGAAGTGGACGATCATGCGCAAGCACATCCTGCCCAACGTCATCAACTCGGCCATCGTGCTGGCCACCCTGCAGCTCGGCCAGGTCATCATCGCCGAGGCCGCGCTCTCGTTCCTCGGCGTCGGCGTGCCGCCTCCGCAGCCGGCGTGGGGGCTGATGCTGGCCGACGGCAAGAAGGGTCTCATGGCGGGCTACTGGTGGCTGACGGTGCTGCCGGGCTCCTGCATCATGCTCATGGTCCTCTCGGCGAACCTCCTGGGCGACTGGCTCCGGGTGAAGTTCGACCCGCAGCTCCGCCAGCTGTGACCGAACCGCTCCTTCAGCTTCGGCAGCTCTCCACTCACTATGTGAGCGCCCGAGGAACCCGCGTCACCCGCGCGGTGGACGAGGTCACGCTGTCCCTCGACCAGGGCCAGACGCTGGGCATCGTGGGCGAATCGGGCTCCGGCAAGACGACGCTGGCCCTCTCGCTGCTGCGCCTCTTGCCGCCGGCCGCCCGCTTCGTCTCGGGCGAGATCCTCTTCGAGGGCCAAGATCTATTGAAGAAGTCCGAGGCCGAGATGCGGCGGATCCGCGGCAAGCGGATCGCGATGATCCTCCAGGACCCGATGGCCTCCCTGAACCCGCTCTTCACGGTGGGGGACCAGGTGGCCGAGCCGATCCGTGTCCACGACGGCGCGTCCCGCCGGAGCGCGTGGACCCGGGCGACGGAGCTCCTGAAGGCCGTCCGCATCGCGGCGCCCGAGACGCGTGTGCGCGAGTATCCCCACCAGCTCTCCGGCGGGATGCGCCAGCGCATCGTCGGGGCGATCGCGATCTCGTGCGAGCCGCGGATCCTCATCGCCGACGAGCCCACCACGAGCCTCGACCTCACGATCCAGGCACAGTACCTGAAGCTTCTGCGCGATCTCCAGCGTGCGCACAATCTCGCGCTGATCTTCATCACCCACAACCTGGGCATCGTCGCCAAGATGTGCGACCAGGTGGCGGTGATGTACGCGGGCCGGCTCGTCGAGTCGGGCCCGGTCAAGCAGATCTACAACTCGCCCGCGCATCCGTACACGCAGGCGCTCCTCGAGTCCATTCCCCGGGTCGGCGACAATCGCAAGCGGCTCACCGCCATCGACGGCCAGCCGCCGGATCCGTCCGCGCCGCCCCCGGGCTGCGCCTTCCATCCGCGCTGTCCCCGGGTCATGGACCGGTGCCGGACCGAGGCGCCGCCAGAATTTCGCGTGACGGACTCTCAAACGAGCCGCTGCTGGCTGTCGGACCCCAAGACCAGGTGACGGACTAAGACGATGGCGGGACCTGTCCTCGAAGCCAAGAACCTCACCAAGCACTTCCCCGTGAAGCGCGGGATCTTCTCGCGCCAGGTCGCCGTGGTGCGGGCAGTGGACGACATTTCCTTCTCCATTGACGCGGGCAAGACGCTCGGGCTCGTCGGCGAGTCCGGGTGCGGCAAGACCACGACTGCGAAGATGGTCCTGCTCCTCGAACAGCCGACGGGCGGGGTGATGAGCTTCGAGGGCCGAGACCTCCAGGGGCTCGACGGCGGGAACCTGCGCGCCTACCGCCGCTCCGTGCAGGCGGTCTTCCAGGACCCGTACGCGTCGCTGAACCCGCGCATGCGCGTGGGCAAGATCATCATCGAGCCGCTCACGACCAACGAGTCGCTCCCGTCCGCCGAGGTCAAGAAGCGTATCTCGAGGCTGCTCGAGCTGGTGGGCCTGCCGGAGCGCGCCGCCGATCTGTTCCCGCACGAGTTCTCGGGCGGCCAGCGGCAGCGGATCGCCATCGCCCGCTCCCTGGCCCTCTCGCCCAAGGTGGTCGTGCTCGACGAGCCAGTCTCGGCGCTCGACGTGTCGATCCGCGCCCAGATTCTTAATCTATTGAGGGATCTCCAGGCGCAGCTCGGCGTGTCGTACCTCTTCATCGCCCACGACCTGGCGGCGGTGTCTCACATGAGTCACGCGATCGCCGTGATGTATCTCGGCAAGATCGTGGAGATGGGTGACGCCGACACCGTCTCGAAGTCGCCGAAGCATCCCTACACCCAGGCGCTCTTCTCCGCGGCGCTGCCGTCGCATCCGGACGAGCGACGCGACGACGAGATCATTTTGACCGGCGAGGTGCCGAGTCCGTTGAACCCGCCCGCCGGCTGCCACTTCCACCCGCGCTGTCCTCACGCGATGCCGCGCTGCTCCGCCGAGGAGCCGAAGCTCCTGCCGGAGTCCGGCCGCATGGTCGCCTGCCACCTCTTCACGAAGTAGGAGCCGGTTGGACTTCGTTTCGCTCCACGCGCAGTCGAAGCCCGACGCCGTGGCCCAGATCGAAGATGACCGCCGCCTCACATGGCGCGAGCTCCTGTCGCGACGCAACCGCGTCGCCGGCGCGCTCGCCAAGCTGGGCGTCGGCCGCGGCGAGCACGTGATCGTCTACGCTCCCAACTCGCTGGAGTGCCTCCTGGCCTCGGCCGCCACCCGCGCCGCCAACGCGGTGCCGGTGCCCATGAACCATCGGCTGGTGGCCGAGGAGGTCAGCTACATCCTCGAGAATTCCGACGCCGTCGCGGCGTTCGTGGACGGTCCCTACGTGGCGATCGCCGACGAGGTCCGGCACCGCGCCGGGAAGATCCGCCACTGGGTCCTGCTGAGCGGCGAGCGCCGGAGCTGGGCGGCGAGCCTCGACGAGCTCCTCGAGCAGGACGCCGAGCCGCCGCCGGCCGATCCCGCGCAGGGACTCGGCGGCTCGATGATCTACACCGGCGGCACCACCGGCCGCCCGAAGGGCGCGCTGCGCACGGCCTCGGATGTCCAGGTGACGCTCGCGTACATGCGGGCGCTCGACATGATCCACGACCCGCAGGTGCACCTGGTGGCCGGTCCGCTCTATCATTCGGCGCCGGGCTCCTTCGCCCTCTTCTCCGCGGTCATCGGCGGCACGGTCGTCGTCATGCGGCGGTTCGACCCGGAGCGCGCGCTCCACCTAATCCAGACCCACCGGGTGACCAGCACGTTCATGGCGCCCGCGCTGGTCAAGCGCATCGTCGACCTGCCCGAATCGGTGCGCGCGCGCTACGACGTGTCCTCGATGCGCTCGCTGGTGGTGGCGGCGGCACCGTGCCCGATGCGGGTGAAGGAGGAGGCGCTCCGGTACTTCGGTCCGTGTTTCTACGAGTTCTACGGCTCGACCGAGCTTGGGATCAACACGATCTTGAGACCCGAGGACGTGCTGAAAAAACCCGGCTCGTGCGGCCGGGCGGCGCCCGGCATCGAGATCGCGCTCCTGGACGACGACGGCAACCCCGTGCCCGAGGGCGAGCCCGGCGAGCTCTACGTCCGCCGCTTCGGCGGCATGTACGACGAGTACTACAAGAACCCGGACGCGACGCGGCAGACCCGGCGGGGTGACTGGTACTCGGTGGGCGACGTGGCGCGGGTGGACGCCGACGGCTTCTACACGCTCTGCGATCGCAAGCGCGACATGATCATCTCGGCCGGCGTCAACATCTACCCCGCGGAGATCGAGGACGCGCTGCACCGGCACCCGGCCGTCGACGACGTGGCCGTGTTCGGCGTGCCCGACGACGACTGGGGCGAGCGGGTGCACGCCGCGGTGCGCCTGCGGGCGGGCCACACGCTCACTGCCGACGAGCTGCGCGCCTTCGCCCGCCGGCACCTGGCCGACTACAAGGTGCCGCGCGAGGTGTCGTTTCCCGAAGATTTTCCGCGCGACAGCGCCGGCAAGCTCGTAAAGCGGCTGCTCCGCGACCCGTACTGGGCCGGGCGCGGCCGGACGATCTGACGCCCTTCAGGACTTCTTCAGCGCCAGCACGTTGAAGGCGGGAACGGGCCTGGAGAAGCCCTTCAGCGTGAGGCTGCCCAGATCCTCCGCCTCGACCAGCGCCTCGACCGCCCCGAAGACGCGCTGATGGATCAGGATCTGGCGCGGCTTGGCCTCGCCGCAGAGGCGCGCGGCCATGTTGGTCACGGTGCCGATCGCACCGTAGTCCATCCGGCCCTCGAAGCCGATCGCGCCGATCGTCGCGTAACCCTGCGCGATCCCGACGCCAAAATCGAGCTCGTAGCCGCTCCGGCGCCACTTCGCCAGGAGCTGGTCGACCTGCTCGCGCATCCCCGCCGCCATCCGCACCGCGCGCTCCGCCGCGTCGGGCACCGGTACCGGATCGTTGAAGAAGATCATCATCCCGTCGCCGGTGAACCGCTCGAGCGTGCCCTCGTGCTTGAGGATGAGCCGCCCCATGACCCCGTGGTACTCGCGCAGCACGCCCATGACCTCCTCGGGCTCGGCCAGCTCGGCGAAGGCGGTGAAGCCTCGGAGGTCGAGGAAGACCACGGTGATCTCGCGCCGGTGGCTCCTGAGCGGGTCCTCGGTCTCGCCGCTCACGATCAGCTCGGCGAGCTGGGGCGAGAAGAAGCGCTTGAGCCGCTCCAGCCGGTCGAGCTGCGCGAGCTGCTGCTCGACCCGCTGCTCGAGAGTCCGGTTCCAGTCGGCGAGCTCGTCGTGGAGCACCTTGATCCTGAGCAGCGACTTCACGCGGGCCAGGAGCTCGGGCTGGTTGATGGGCTTGCTCAGGAAGTCGTCGGCGCCCGCCTCGATCCCCTTCACGCGCTCCTGCGTCGGATCGAGCGCCGTCACCATGACGACCGGCAGCATCGCCGTCACGGGGTTCTCGCGGATCTTCCGGCAGACGTCGTAGCCGCTCATGCCTGGCATCATGACGTCGAGCAGCACCAGTCCCGGCCGATCCTTCTCGATCGCGGCGAGCGCCTCGGCGCCGTTGGAGGCGGTGACGACCGCGTAGCCCTTCACCGTCAGGAGGTCGCCCAGCAGCTTCACGTTGACGGGCACATCGTCGACCACCAGGATCTTCTCGGGCATGTTTCTGGCTACCTCGGGGCGTGCCGGTCGAGCGTCTCGCGGACCACGTCCATGAACTCCCGCACCCGGATCGGCTTGGTCTGGTAACCGTCGAAGCCGGCGGCCATGATCTTCTTGCGGTCCTGGGTCATGGCCGAGGCGGTCACCGCGATCACCGGGATCGCGCGGGTCGCCGGATCCGCCCGCAGCTGGCCGAGCGCGGTGATACCGTCGATCCCCGGGAGCTGGATGTCCATCAGGATGAGCGCGGGCCCGCGCTCCTTCGCGAGCCGGACGCCGTCTTCACCGGTGCCCGCCTCGATCGTCTGATACCCGGTGTGCCGGAGCACGTCGCGTACCAGCTTGAGATTCTTCTCGTTGTCCTCGACGATCAGGATCAGCTCGTTGGCCATGGCTTCACCGGCAGCGTGAACGTGAACGTCGCGCCCTGACCCAGCTGGCTCTTCACCCAGATCTTGCCGCCGTGCAGCTCGACGAAGCGACGCGACAGCGTCAGGCCGAGGCCGGTCCCCTCGTGCTTCTTGGCGTAGTCCGTCCCCACCTGACGGAACTCCTCGAAGACGGCCTCGTGGTCTTCGGGCGCGATCCCGACGCCGGTGTCGCTCACCGAGATCTCGGCCACGCCGTCTACCATCCCGGCGTGAACGTCGACCCGGCCGCCCTCGGGCGTGAACTTGATGGCGTTCGACAGGAGGTTCAGCAGCACCTGCTTCACCTTGCGCTCATCGCCCTTGATCTCGCCGAGCTCCGGGTCGATCGCGACGTCGAGCGCGATCGAGCGGCGCGCGGCGCGCTCCCGCACCAGCGTCACCGAGTTGTCGATGGCCTGAGGGAGGTGGAAGTCGGTCACCTCCAGCTCCATGCGCCCGGCCTCGATCTTGGCCAGATCGAGAATGTCGTTGATGAGCGACAGGAGGTGGCGGCCCGAGGACAGGACGTCTTGCAGGTATTCTTCCTGCTTCGGATTGATCTCGCCGAACATGCGCTCGAGGAGGACTTCGGAAAACCCGATGACCGCGTTGAGCGGCGTGCGCAGCTCGTGCGACATGCTGGCCAGGAACTCGGATTTGTGCCGGTCGGCGATCTCGAGCTGCCGGCCCTTCTCCTCGATCTCCTGGAACAGGCGCGCGTTCTGGATGGCCAGCGCGGACTGCGTGGCGAAGGTCCGCAACAGCTCGATGACGCTCGGCTCGAACTCGCCCGGCGTCTTGCGATTCATCACGAGCCCGCCGATGATGCTGCTCTCGCGCAGGAGGGGCACCGCCAGCACCGCGCGGTAGCCGGTGCGCAGCACGATCTCTCGCACCCGGCTCTGATACGTCGCGTCGTGCAGGATATCGGGGATCTGCACCGGCTCGCGGCTGAGGGCCATTCGGCCCATCGCGCCCTCGCCCTTCTTGATGAATGTCGAGCGGAGCAGCTCAACCAGGTCCGGGTCTAGGTTCTGCGTGGCGCGCAGCAGGAAGGTCTCGGTCTCCTCGTCGTACTCGTAGATCGCGCCGCCGTCGCTGTCCGATAGCTGGCTCGCGCGCGACACGACCGTGGCCAGCACCGTCTCGAGGTCGAGCGTGGAGCTGACCGCGCGCCCGACCTCGCCGAGGGCCTGTAGCTCGCCGACCGAGCGGGCCAGCTCGCGGGTTCGCGCCTGCAATTCCTGGAACAGACGGACGTTCTCGATCGCGATCACCGCCTGATCCGCGAAGGTCTTCAGGAGCTCGATCTGCCGTTCGGTAAACGCCTGTCTTTCGATTCGTCGGACCAGGATCGCCCCGAGCGGCACGCCTTCGCGTACCAGCGGAGTGACCAGAATGGAGCGCGTCTCGCGGCCAATCATGGGGAACTCGGTCTCACGCAGGGGGACGAGGTCTTCGATGTGAAGAGTGCGGCGTTCGATGATCGCCCGGCCGGCCGGAAAGTCCCGGCTGAATGGGATCACGTCGGGCACGCCCAGCGGAGCCGATCCGAATCGGGCGACCACGCGCAGCGTTGCGCCGTCGATGAGGCGGATATGTGCCTCGGCCGCCGCACAGATGTGGGCGGCGTTCTCGGCCACCGCGTCCAGCACGGGCTGAATGTCTGTTGGCGAGCTCGAGATGACGCGGAGGATCTCGGCGGTCGCCGTCTGCTGCTCGAGCGACTCGGTCAGCTCGCGCGTGCGCTCGTCGACCTTGCGCTCGAGGCCCGCATAGGACTCCTTGAGCTGGGCGGCCATGCTGTTGAACTGGTTGCCGAGCGCCTCCAGCTCGTCGCCGGTGCGCACGTCGATCCGCTGCTCGAGCTCGCCGGCCCCGATGCGGGCGGCACCAGCCTGGAGCGCCTGGATCGGCGTGACCATTCGCCGGGCGAGCACCAGGCTGGCCGCGACGGCCAGCAGCACGCCGAGCGCGACGAGCGCGATCGTGCGCTTGATCGAGGCATAGAGGCTCTCGAACGCCTCCTCGAGCGGCTGCTCGACGAAGACCGACCACCGGAGCGAGGCGATGGTCGCGTACGCCGTCATCACGCTCCGGCCCTTGGGATCGTGCGCGATCGTCACCTGCTCGCGCCGCTCGCCGGGCGGGGGCGCGGGGGCGAGCGCGCTCTTGACCTGCTCGAGCCCGGCGAACGTGGTCTTCTGGAGCACCAGGCTGATGTCCGGGTGGGCGATGAGCACGCCCTGGGCGTCGACGACGAACGCGTGCCCGGCCTTGCCGATCTTGATCTGGGAGACCACGTCCCAGATGAACTTGAGATTCACTGCGGCCACCGTCACGCCGGCGTCCTTGCCGCTGCCGGCGATGGCGATCGTCATGTACGGCTCCGACTCCTTCCGGAACTTCACCGGCCCGTGATAGACCTTGCCGGCCTTAGCCTCGATGAACTCCGGCTCGTGCGAGAAGTCGATACCGCTGCCGGTCACGTCCATGGCCAGCCGTGAGACGCGCAACTGCTCCTTGCCCTCGGTGTCGAGGTGGCTGATCTCGGTGATGGCGAGCACCTGGCGGAGCAGGCGCAGGTAGTCGACCCGCCGCTGGTACATGGCG
>Ga0307471_100002827_pt1 | contig 10133 bp, 7 predicted proteins | sample atmos_gasesAM3C__2_FD_204566 | JGI IMG/M metagenome (GOLD analysis project Ga0307471, IMG submission 204566) | Hardwood forest soil microbial communities from Morgan-Monroe State Forest, Indiana, United States - atmos_gasesAM3C_515 | ecosystem: Environmental > Terrestrial > Soil > Temperate... | reverse complement strand
GTCGTCGTCCCCGGGATGGGCGCCTCGACCACCGGGCTGCGGAACTGGTACTCCGACCCCCGGATCGCCGCCGCCCAGGCGCGTCTGGCCGGCTCGGTGGCCTCCGCACTGCGCGGCCATCCCGCCGTGTGGATGTGGGACCTCGGCAACGAGAACTCGAACTGCACGGTCCCGCCCGACGCCGCCGCCGGGGCCGCCTGGCTCGAACGGATGACCGGCGCCATCCGCGCCTGCGACCCGGGTCGACCGATCACGGTCGGCCTCCACATGGAAGACCTGGAGGAGGATCGCCGTATCGGCCCCGCCGAGGTCGCCCGATACTGCGACGTCGTGTCGATGCACGGTTATCCGGCCTACACGGGCTGGGTGGACGGCCCCACCGACGACCGCCTGCTCCCGTTCCTCGCCCTCATCACGGGCTGGCTCGCCGGCGGCGCGGAGGTCGTCTTCGAGGAGTTCGGGCTGCCGACCGGCTCGCCGCCCGGCACCGGGGCCGGGCGCCTCGTGGACGAGGAGACGGCGGCGGCCTACACGGGGCGGGCGCTCGACGGTCTCCGCCACGCCGGCGCGGCCGGTGCTCTCCTGTGGTGCTTCGCCGACTATGCGCCGGCCCTCCACCGGCGCCCGCCGTTCGACGAGGCCCGCCACGAACGGAGCTTCGGCCTGTGGAGGTCGGACGGTTCAGCGAAGCCGGCCGTCGCCGAGATCACCAGCCGAGCCGGGTCCCTCCGGCGGTCACCTCCGGGAGCGCTGCCCTGGCTGGACATCGACGTGGACGAGTACCTCGCCGACCGGACCGGCCAGCTCACCCGCCTTTTTCGACGGTATTGCAAGGAAGACTTTTCCTGAAACCAGTATCAGGGCCTTGACGAAAACAAGGTGAGTGGGAGAGAACCCACGGAGAGTGGATTTTCACAATAAGGGCAGCTGGATCCTCCGACTACCCGCCACCGAAGCCGTTGTTCGGTGTCTTCTTGTGCTTCTTGTCCAGCCGTTTTTCTTTGAGTGACCGGTCGGGAACCTTCTTGGCACTCGGCTTTCGGGGTGACTTGTCAGGCATTGCGTCTCCTTGACTTTTCCAATTTCACGGTAGCAGTAATTTCCGGCTACGGTCGGGGTGCGTCGCGGGCGCTCCGCTCCCTGTTCCGGACGGATTTGCCTCGCCCCGAGTCCCCGGGTTCGTGACGGCCATCACGCCGGGAGATCCGGCGCCCTTCCAGCCAGGAGGCTGTCGCGCCGATGCCCAGGAACTACGGATTCCTGTCCACCTATCCGCCGACCGAATGCGGCCTGGCCACCTTCACGGCCGCCCTCGCCGGTGAGCTCCGCGCCGCTTCTGCCGCCAACCGGGTGGGAGTGGTGCGGGTCGTCGACCAGTCGCCGCCGAGCGCCCGGTCGGAAGTCGTCCACCACCTCCTCACCAGCTCGCCCGGCGGCGAGACCGAGGCGGCCGCCATCCTCAACGGCTTCGACGCCGTCGTCGTCCAGCACGAGTACGGCATCTACGGCGGGCCCGACGGCGACCAGGTGCTCGCCGTGCTCGATCGGCTCACCGTTCCCCTGATCGTCGTCCTCCACACCGTACTCACCGCCCCGACCCTGCATCAGCGGGAGGTTCTGGAGCGGGTGCTGGCCGCCGCCGACGCGGTGGTGACGATGACGCCGACCGCCCGCCGCCGGCTGCTCCAGGGGTACCTCGTCGATCCGGCCCGGGTCGCCGTCATTCCCCATGGCGCGCCCGACAACCGCCGACCGGAGCCGGCCGGGCCGCCTGCCGTCACCGGCGGCCCGAGGGCGCTCCCGCGCCGGCCGACGATTCTCACCTGGGGTCTGCTGGGACCGGGCAAGGGCATCGAATGGGTTGTCGACGCCCTGGCCGCGCTGACCGATCTGGACCCGAAGCCCCGGTACCTGGTCGTGGGCGAGACCCATCCCCGGGTGGCCGAGCGGGAGGGTCAGGCCTACCGCCGGGCGCTCATGGAGCGGGCCAAGCGGCGCGACGTCACTGACCTGCTCGAGTTCGACGACCGTTACCTCTCGGTTGCCGCGCTGGGCGAGATCGTCGCCCAAGCCGACGTCGTCATCCTTCCCTACGACTCCCGGGACCAGGTCACATCCGGCGTGCTGGTCGAAGCGCTGGCGTCGGGCAAGCCGGTGATCGCCACCGGATTTCCCCACGCGGTCGAGCTCCTGGGCGGCGGCACCGGTCTGATCGTCCCCCACGGCGACGCGGCGGCGATGGCGGCGGCGCTGCGACGCGTCCTGACCGCGCCCGGCCTGGCCGGCTCCCTCAGCGCCAAGGCGGCGGCCGTGGCGCCCCAGCTCCTCTGGCCGGCGGTGGCGGAGCGGTACCGGGTGCTGACCGATTCGCTGGTCGAAGCGAGAGATTCCGCCGTCGCATGACCGGCCCGGAGCCGCCGTTCGATCATCTCCTGCGCCTCAGCGACGACACGGGCGTGCTGGAGCATGCGCGCGGCGCCGTTCCCCGCCGCCAATCCGGCTACTGCACCGACGACGTCGCCCGGGCCCTGGTCGTGATCTGCCGCCAACCGTCACCCCCCGCCGAGGTGGCCATCCTGGCCGAGCGATGCCTCGCCTTCCTGGTCCACGCCCAGGCCGGCGACGGAGCGAGCCACAACCGGCTCGGCTACGACCGGCGGTGGCAGGACCAGCCGGGCCTGGGCGACTGGTGGGGTCGATCGCTGTGGGCGTCGGGGACGGCCGCCGCCCGGGGCTTGTCGGTTCGCTTCCGGGCTGACGCCCTCGCCCACTTCGAGGCCGGAGTCGCCGGCCGGTCGCTGTCGCCCCGGGCCATGGCCTACGCCGCCCTGGGCGCCGCCGAGGTGCTCAGCCTCCGGTCCGATCACGCCGCGGCGCTGGATCTGCTCAAGGCGGCCGGCGCCGCCCTCTCGGGGAGCCCGGCCGACGAGGCGTGGCCGTGGCCCGAGCCCCGCCTCGGCTACGCCAACGCCCGGTGGGCGGAAGCGCTCCTCGCCGCCGGCGGTGGTCTCGATGACGATCGGCTCGTCGACCAGGGGCTCCGCCTGCTCGACTGGCTGCTCGACGTCGAGACGATCGGGGACCGGCTCTCGCTGACGCCGGTGGGCGGCTGGGGCCCGGGCGAACCCCGCCCGGGATTCGACCAGCAGCCCATCGAGGCCGCCGCCTTGGCCGATGCCTGCGCCCGGGGCTACCTGGTCACGGGCAGCGACCGGTTCGTGGCCGGGGTGAGCCGGGCGGTGGCCTGGTTCCTCGGCGAGAACGACACGCAGGTTCCGATGTACGACCGGCAGACGGGAGGCGGCTACGACGGTCTGGAGCGGGACGGGCGCAACGAGAACCAGGGGGCGGAGTCGACCATCGCCCTGATCTCCACGCTGCAGCAGGGCATCCGCCTCATCGGTGGCCCCCCGTGAGCGGGGCGGCCGCGCCGGGCCTCGCGACGAGGACGCCGCTGCGGCTCCGCCCCGATCCCCGGCGGGTCGTCACCCGGCTGTTCCTTCCCGGTCAGGAGCTGATGGGCAACGGCGAATCCCGGGCGGCCGGGGTGGTCGACCGGATCCTCGCGCTGCCCGACGACGAGGCGACGAGCGCCCTTGACGCCGTCCTGACCGGCTTCGGCGGCCGCCACCGCCGGTTGCGCTCGACACTGGAAGACCATTTCGCTCTCGTCGCCCACCGGCTGGGCGGAGGCGCCCCATTGTCCCCCGAACGCCGGCTGCTGATGGGCGCCTGCTTCACGGCCGAGTACTCGGTCGAAGCGGCCGCGGTGTGCAACCCATCGATCGTGCTCGACCCCGATCAGTCGGGTACGAAGCCGGGCGAAGCCCGCTTCGTCATGAGCCTGCGGGGCGTCGGCGAGGGACACGTGTCCTGCATCGAGTTCCGCACCGGTGTCGTTGGCGCCGGCGGCGACGTGCGCGTCGACGATCCGGGTCCCTTCCTCGTCCCCGGCCGGCGCGTCGACCCCGTCTATGAGCGGGAGTTGTTCCGGGGGAAGCTGGCCGAGGACGGCGAGACCGGCGAGAGCGCGGCTTTCGTGCTGAATTCCCTTCCCGTCCGGTTCACCCCGGAGGAACTCGACCACGCCCTCGCCGGCCTCGAGGCCCAGGTCGTGACCCACCGCGGCGTCCCGGAGACGATGGACCACTTCCGGGGGATCGCCTCCTCCAACTACGACACGGAGTTCCCGGAGGACTCGACCATCGCCGAGCGGGTCCTCCTCCCGACGGGGCCGGCCGAGATTCAGGGCATGGAAGACGCCCGGTTCGTCCGCTTCGTGGACGACGATGGGACCGTCACGTACTACGCGACCTACACCGCCTTCGACGGTGCCAACGTCGCCCCGCAGCTGCTGGAGACCGCCGACTTCCGGCGGTTCCGGGTCACTCAGCTCACCGGGCCGGCGGCGAAGAACAAGGGCCTCGCCCTCTTCCCCCGCCGGGTCGGCGGCCGCTACGTCGCCCTGTCCCGGTGGGACCGCGAACGCAATGCCGTGGTGACCTCCGAGGACTGCCGGTCGTGGACGGCGGCGACCACGCTCCAGTCCCCCGAGCGGGCGTGGGAGCTCCTCCAACTCGGCAACTGCGGCTCGCCGCTCGAGACGCCCGAGGGATGGCTCGTCCTGACCCACGGCGTCGGCCCCATGCGGGTCTACTCGATCGGTGCCGTTCTCCTCGACCTTGACGATCCCACCCGTCTGCTGGCCCGGATGTCCGCCCCCCTCCTGGTCCCGGACGCCACCGAGCGGGACGGGTACGTCCCCAACGTCGTCTACTCCTGCGGGGCGCTCCGTCACGGCAACATGCTGGTCATCCCCTATGGCATCTCCGACGCGACCGTCGGCGTCGCCGTCGTCCACCTGACCGAACTGCTCGACCGCCTCCGGGTTGACTGCGGGGGCGCGACCCGACGGCGGTGAGGGATGGCTACAGGACACCGTGCCCGATGCCGATAAGGGGTCGAGGCGGGCATTCGCCATCGCCTGCGAACCTCAGAGCCTCAACGACCCCGGGAGCCACTCGCCATGAACGAGCATTCGCAGCTGACCGGCTGGGAACTCGTACGCCGGGCCCGCGCCCTTCACCCCGAGTGGACGGTGGCCGAGCACGTCGCCTACCTCCGGGAGGAAGAGGGCCGGGAGATCGACCCCATCTGGGTGGGCCGCTGGCTCCGCAACATCGCCGCCGAGTCGACCCTCTGAGGACGGCCCTTCGGCGACTGACCGGACCGGGCGTCCGGCTCGTCCCAATCGTTCCTGATGGACGGGTTCAGGACCTTCGGCCCTGGCGAAACGGGCCCTTCGTCTCTTGCCGGACGTCCGTCCGGTTGGGATCGTCCGACGGAGAACCTCGAACCAGGAGTCCGCACGACCGTGGCTGTCCTCGCCTCGTTGGGCACCGCTCGGAACCACCTGTGCCCGGCGGATCCGTGCCCGGTCTGTCGCGCCGGCGAGATGCGACGGCGACGCTCGTACTGGTGCCCGGTGTGCGATGTTTACGGGAAGGGTCTCCTCTGCTGGGGCTGCGGGTCGACGGATCTGGACTGGAACCGCATCCCCCCCAGCCAACAGCGCCTCTGAAGCCTGCGTGACCGATGAGTCCCACCGGTTCGCCCCCAAGGCCGTGATCCGGACCCTCAGGGCGCTGCCGCTGTGCTGGGCTGTCGGTGCTCCGCCACGTCGATGATGTCGAGCGGCTCCGCCTCCCAGATGCCGTAGCGGAGGTGGAAGCGGCGCAGTGATCGGGGGGCGTACCAGTTGGCCCGCCCGGCCAGGCGCATGAAGGCCGGCACCAGCGTCGCCCGGATGAGGAAGGCGTCGACGAGGACGGCGATGGCGAGACCGACGCCGAAGATCTTCACCACCGTCACCTGGGCGGCGGCGAAGGCGACGAACACCACCGCCAGCAACAGCGCGGCGGCGGTCACGATCCGTCCGGTCCGCTCCAGGCCGACGGCCACCGCGTCGTCGTTGGTCCGGCCGAGGTCGACCTCCTCCTTGATGCGGGACAGGAGGAACACCTCATAGTCCATTGACAGGCCAAAGGCGATACAAAACAGCAGCACCGGCGTGAACACGTTGATCGTGCCGGTCGGCGTGAAGTGGAGGGCGCCGGCGAAGTGCCCATCCTGGAACACGAAGACCAGCGCCCCGAACGTGGCCGACAGGCTGAGCACGTTGAGCAGCAAGGCTTTTACCGGCACCAGCAGGCTCCCCACCATGAGGAACAGGAGGACGAACGTGCTGAGGGCGATGAGGCCGAGCGCCAGCGGCAGGCGCCGGGCGAGGGCCGCCTTCCCGTCGACGAGCCGGGCCGACTCGCCCCCCACGAGCACCGGGAAGGGGGCCGGCGCCTTCCGGACGGTCTTCACCAGCGCCTCGCCGGCCGGGGAGAGCGGCTCGACCGACGGCACGATCGAGAGCCACGCGCCCCGACCCGGGGCGGTGAAGCGGCGCGACAGCTGGTTCGGCCCGAGCAGGTTCATGCCGTAGAGGTAGAAGCCGGTGGCGGCGTCGACCCGGGCGACGCCGGGCAGGCTGGAGAGGGCCTTGGCGTAGCGGTCGATGTCGTCGGTGCGGGCCGGCGTCTGGGCGTCGAACTCGGTGGTGGAGACCACGGCCAGGGCGGCCGCCTCCTTCGAGGAGAATCCCGCCCGGATGGCGTCGCCCACCCGGCGGACGGAGGCACCGGGCGGCAGGACCCGGTCGTCGGACAGGCCGGCGTCGATGTGGAAGAAGGGCACGCCCAGCACGACCAGCCCGGCGGTGACCGCCACGACGACGGTGACCGGCCGGCGCATCACGGCCCGGGCCCGCCGGTACCAGAAGCCTTCCTCCACCGCCTTCGGCCGGTGGTGGAACAGGGCGAGGCGGTCGATCCGCCGGCCGAGGACGGCCAGCAGGGCGGGAAGGACGACGATGGCCCCGACGGCGGCGGTGGCCACGACCCCGACGCCGGCGTAGGCGAAGGACCGGAGGAACGGCAGCGGGAAGACGAGCAGGGCCGCCAGCGACACCATGACGGTGAGGGCGGAGAAGGCGACGGTGCGCCCCGCCGTCTGCAGGGTGCGGAGCACGGCCCGGTCGGGGTCGTGACCGGCCCGCAGCTCCTCCCGGAAGCGGGAGACGATGAACAGGCTGTAGTCGATGGCCAGCCCGAGGCCCATTCCCGTCGTGAGGTTGAGGGCGAAGATCGACACGTCGGTCAGGGCGGCCACGACGCGCAGGACCAGGAACGTACCGAGGACGGCGAGCGCCCCGACGGCGAGGGGCAACCCGGCGGCCACCGCCGAGCCGAAGACGAGGACCAGCAGCACGAGGGTGATCGGCAGGCTGAGGGACTCCGCCCGCCGCAGGTCCCGCTGGGCCTGGTCCTCGATCTGACGGAACACCGCGCCGGCCCCACCCAGGTCGGCCGTCACCGGCCCGGTGGTCACGTGGTAGCGGGCGGCGAAGGAGGCGGTGGCGTCGCGCACCGCATCCTCGTCGCCGGGGACCTGCCCGAGGATCAGCGCCTGGCGCCCGTCCTGCGAACGCAGCGGCGGGGCGTGCAGAGCCCAGTAGGAGGTCACCGCCCGCACGCCCTGCTCTCCGGCCAGGCGGTGGGCGAGAGCGAGGCCGGCCGCTTCCACCGCCGGGTCGTCGACCGAGGCATCGGGGGAACCCTTGGCGGTGACGAGGACCACGACATTGGGTGCGCCCGTGGCGAAGCGGGATTCGAGGAGCCGGCCGGCCCGGGCCGACGCCGATCCCGGGTCGGCGAAGCCGCCGGCCGAGAGGTGCTGCTTGACGTTGCCGCCGAGGACGGCGGCGATGGGCAGGAAGGCCACGGCGAGGACGAGCACCAGCCGGCGCCGGCGGAGCACGAAGCGGCCGAGGCGGCGCATGCTCACCCCACCCGCCCGCGCCCGGCCGGTAGCATCGCAGCCGCCGGAGGGGAGACGGGATGACCGCTCGGAGGGAACTGACGTCGGGCCTGGCCGCCGTGCCGCTCTTCTCGGCCTGCTCCAGGCGGGACCTGCAGATCGTGGCCCGTCACACCGAGGTCGTCGAGGTACCGGCCGGCACCGAGGTCGTCGAGGAGGGCGGCACGGGCGACGCCTTCTTCTTCATCCTGGCCGGGGAGGCGGTGGTCCGCCGCCGGGGCCGCAAGGTGGCCACGCTCGGGCCCGGCAGCTTCTTCGGCGAACTGGCCCTCCTCGACCCGGCGCCGCGCGACGCCACGGTGCGGGCGGCGTCTCCGCTCACCGTCGGCGTGCTCGGCGCCCGGGTGTTCCGGGCGATCGTGCGCGACGTCCCGGCCATGAGCGAGAAACTCCTCCGGGGAATGGCCCAGCGGCTGCGGGAAGCCGACCTGCACGACGTCTGACACGCGCCGACCATACGTTCTCCCGGGCCGACCTTCTTTCCGTCGGGCGACACCGGCACTGTGATCCGGGTGACAGTACGAGGGCGTCACGGTGGACGGACGGCGCATGCGGCGCTCGGTAGGTTCGTTGGCGAGCGGGTTCAGCCAGGGGGGACGATGGCAACGAGAGACCGTTTCCGGTTCTCAGAGCGGGCTCGGCCGCTCGTCCTCGACGACCGGGAACCTCCGGTCCACGGCTACGCCTGGCGCCACCCGTCACCCGTCGCCGCTCTCGTCGTGGTGCACGGCCTGCAGAGCCACGCCCAATGGTTCACCGAGGCCGCCGACCAGCTCGTCGACCGCGGCCTCTCCGTCTACGGGCTGGAACGCCGCGGCTCGGGCTCCTCGCCGGCCCGCAGCGGTGACATCGACCGGTACCAGACGTGGTACGACGAGGTGGGCAGGGTCGTCGACCTCGCCCGCCGCGAGCACCCGGGCACCCCCGTCCACCTGCTCGGCCACTGCTTCGGCGCCAACCTGGCGCTCGGCGCCGCCCTGGAGCAGCCCGACCGGGTGGCGTCGCTGATCATGCTGGCCCCCGGCCTGCACGTCAGGCCCGACTACACGGCGGCCGAGAAGCTGCAGATCGCGGCGGCCGGCCTGGTGGCGCCGGGGCGACGGTTCCGGGTACCCCAGGAGGACCGGCTCTTCACCCGCGATCCCGACGTGCTGGCCTGGATCACCGCCGACAGCCTCGGGGCGAAGACGATCTCCGCCCGCTGCCTGCTCGAGATCCGGCGCATGGTCGCCTCGCTGCGCCGGCGGGTCGGCGAGCTCGGCGTTCCGTTGCTGGTCGTCGAAGCCGGCCGCGACCGCATCTCCGACAACGACGCCAATGCCGCGCTGCTCGACCGCCGGCTCGGTGGCGGCTGGCGGCGGGTCACCTTCGACGCCGAGCACTTCCTGCTGGCCGAGCCCTGCCGCGACGACGTGATCGACACGATCGTCGCCTGGGTCAGTGAGGACCTCGCCGCCCGTCCGGCTCCGCTTCCGGCTCCGGCCGCCGCTCGATCCGGGCGATCGGGCGTCACGACCAGCGTGGCCGCCGTCGAAGTGTGCACCGCCGAACTGCCCTTCCGGTTCTCCTTCGGGCACGCCCAAGCCGTTCGGCGCTCGTCGACCAACGTCTACGTCAAGGTGACGCTGGCCGACGGCACGGTCGGCTTCGGCGAAGGTGTCCCCCGCGGTTACGTCACCGGGGAGACGCCGGCGGCGGCGGCCGACACCGTCGCCCACCGGTACGGGCCGGCCCTGATCGGGGGCGAGCTGACCGACCCCGACGACGTGCCCGCTGTGCTCGGCCGACCGGTGGCCGGCGCCCTCGCCGCCGGCCCGCCCGGCGCCGCCTGGTGCGCCGTGGAGCTGGCCCTCCTCGACGCCGCCGGCCGGTGGTTCGACCTCCCCGTCTCCCACTGGCTGGGACCGGTGCGGGCCCCGACACTCACCTACGACGCCGTCCTCCCCTTTTCCCGCTCGGCGGCCGTCGTGCCGCTGGCCACGCTGGTCCGGGCGCTCGGCATCACCCAGGTGAAGCTGAAGGTGGGCCGCGACCTCGACGACGACCTCGACCGGCTCCGGCTCCTGCGGCGAATCCTCGGGGCCGACGTCGACCTACGGGTCGACGCCAACTGCGCCTGGACGGCCGAGCAGGCGCTCGGCGCGATCGAGCGCATGCGCCGCCACCGGATCAGCGTCGTCGAGCAGCCGGTCGCCGCCGGCGACGTC
>Ga0307471_100002825_pt1 | contig 10140 bp, 7 predicted proteins | sample atmos_gasesAM3C__2_FD_204566 | JGI IMG/M metagenome (GOLD analysis project Ga0307471, IMG submission 204566) | Hardwood forest soil microbial communities from Morgan-Monroe State Forest, Indiana, United States - atmos_gasesAM3C_515 | ecosystem: Environmental > Terrestrial > Soil > Temperate... | reverse complement strand
CGAAAACGTTCCCAAGGCAGCCGGTCCGAGGAGTCGCGCCACGAGAAAGATAAAGACGCCGCGGAAATTCGACGCCAACATCGCGATCGTGTTCAAGAAAGCGCCGCGTTTGAGCTCTACTCCGGTTTCGTCTACGCGCGCTGGTGCATCCGCTGCTAGCGGCGGGATGTTGAGCGTACCCTCTATCGTGCTCATTGGCTTCTCACCGAGCGGGTCATAGGGCTTTGGCGATTTCAGCGTTATCTGTCATACGTCATGAGGAAGAGTGCCTACGCTACAGTTGAGTGTTCGGGTTCGCCAAAATTTTCTCGCAAAGCGTCTTGGTCACGCATCAGTGGGTCACGGTAGCCTTTATTGCATCGAGCGGCGGCTGTCGCTACACTTGGGGTCCATTTCGCCCAAACAGCATGAGCATTCGAGCGATCACGTGTGAACAGAGAGGGGCGAAAGAGACTCTCCTGCTTGCTAGCATAAAACCGCGAAGAAGCCGCCTTTTCCCCGAGCTAAGAAGTTTTCGCAAGGATTGATTATCTTTGGAGGGTTAGAAAATGGATCTCCCAGCCGGTATTCTCACTTTGCAACGCACCGATCGCTGGGTTGGTGTGCCGCTTTGCGCCATTCTAACCCTTCTCAGAAGAATCTTTAAATGCGCCGGGCGTCCAGGACCGCGCCAGGTTCGGCGCATTCTCTTCGTCAAGTTCGCGGAGCAAGGCTCAACCGTTCTCGCCTATCCCGCGATTCTGCGTGCGATCGAAATGGTTGGACGTGAAAACGTTTACTTCGTCGTATTCGAAGGCAACCGATTCATTCTCGACGCGATGGAAATTATTCCCGAGGGAAACGTGATAACGATCGCGACGAGGAGCCTTTTCGGACTCGCGACTGGTGCGCTGCGAGCAGTGCTGCGGGTACGGAAAATCGGGATCGACGCGGTCGTTGATATGGAGTTTTTGACACGTTTCTCCGCGGTATTGACATTTGCGACGGGCGCTAAATCGCGTGTTGGCTTTCATACTTTTTTCGGCGATGGACCGTACCGCGGCGACTTAATGACCCACCGGCTCTTATACAATCCACATCTCCATACAAGCCACATGTTCGAAGCCATGGTTGAAGCATTGACCCGCGATCCAGCCGTGCTCCCGACGTTCGACTTTACGCCTTCTCCGGACCAGCCACTCGCAAGGTTTCGACCCTCGCCGTCTGAAATTGCTGAAATCAATGCCCTCCTACAACGCGAAAATCCTCGTATCGGTTCGGCGCCGCTCATCCTGCTCAACCCGAACGCGAGCGACTTGCTGCCGCTAAGGCGATGGCCGCCTCTGCGTTACGTCCAGCTTGCGCGGCGGCTGCTCGAACGTTACCCGGAGGTGTTCATTGTGTTTACCGGTGCGCCGGCCGAAGCCGCTCCCAATAACCAGCTTGCAGTCGAAGTCGGGTCAAGCCGCGTCATCACGCTTGCTGGAAAAACGACTCTGCGGCAAGTGCTCGTGCTTTACACCCGCAGTGAGATTTTGGTGACGAATGACAGTGGCCCGGCTCATTTTGCCTCGATGACACCGATTCGCGTCGTCACGTTGTTCGGGCCGGAGACACCGGCGCTATTTGCTGCGCTATCGCCAAACGCGATCGCCTTGTGGGCTGGCATCGCCTGCAGTCCGTGCGTGAACGCCTACAACAACCGGCAATCGGTCTGCCGCAACAATCTTTGCATGCAAGCAATCACAGTTGATGATGTTTTTAAAGAAGTTACGGGCATTTACGATTCTCTTAAGAGGACCACATCCGGAAATTAATCTGGCGAATGATGGCTGTGCCAACGCATAGATCGCGCCAATTTTACTTCGCCGCTTTTGGGATAATCCTTCTCACGGTCGCAATTCGCCTTCCGTCTCTTTTGCATCCTCAGCCACTTGACAGCGAAGCAATGTATTCGGTGGTGGCGAACGAGATAGTTGACGGAGGTCGACCCTACGCTGACGCAGTAGAACGCAAGCCGCCGCTTCTCTTCTGGACGTACGCTGCGGTATTCAAAATAGCAGGCAAGTTCAATTGGAAAGCGCTCCACATAGTCGCACTCGCGTGGACGCTATGCGCAATGGCGGGCCTTTATGTAATCGGCTGCCTTTTGTTTGATCGCGCTACCGGTTTGATTGCCGCGCTTTTCTACTGTGTTTTCCAACCTTGGTGGACGTGGAAGACTCTTTCATTCGACGGCGAGATGTTAATGAATCTCCCTATCATCTGGGCGTGGGCAATCGTGTTCCGCCGCAGTTCGTCGCGACTGCGACCCGAACTCTTTGCGGCTGGTGCGTTTCTGGGCGCGGCTTTTCTGCTCAAACAACCGGCCGCGATAGCAGCAGTTCCGCTCGGCATTTACTTACTTCTTCCTAGCTATCGAGCTAGCCGCAGTTTGACGCGAACGAATTCGATTATTCAGGCAGCCACGCTCACGGCCGGATTTTTCGCAGCCCTCGGTCTCGTGACGATCGTGCTTTGGAAACAAGGCATCCTCCATGACGCGTTTTACTGGACAATTGGCGATCATGACATTCCGCACGTGTTTTGGGAGAAAGGAATCTTGCTCACATTGACGTTCACCGGCATCTGTTTGCCTTTGATAGTGGGGGCGATATTGGCGTGCCGGGATAAGGATGAAATTTGGGCTGGGAAGACGGCGGAACGAACAGCGCTTCTAGGATTGCTCGCTGCCTCGGCGATTGGTGCTGCAGCAGGTGCCCGCTTTTACCCTCATTACTATGTCCAATTAATTCCTGCGCTGGTGCTGCTCACGGCACCGTACTACGCGCAACTTTGGTCCCAAACGATTCAGCCGCCCTACTGGCTGCTGCGGCCGAAGGTAACGTACCCGTGGCTGGTTCTTACGGTTATGGCCTTGTCAATTGCGCACTGGATCGGCCTTGCTTCGCAATGCGCTCCGTCTGAGGCGGGACGATATTTGTTCGCGCATTCGGACCCTGCCGACAGGATTTTCGTCTGGGGCCAAAGTCCGGAAATTTATCTAGACGCTCACAGGCGGCCTGCCTGCCGCTACATCACAACCTTCCCGCTCACAGGTTATGTGTTCGGCGGACCGATCCCCGGTTTCGATACTCGCAGCCGGATCTTGCCCGGCGCCTGGACCACTCTCGAGCAAGATTTTGCCAGGCATCCGCCGACCTACATTGTCGATGTTCAACCCGACCCGAAAAGTGCGCAGAATCCGGTGAAGAACTTTCCCATTCTTGCCAAACTTTTGGCGGAACGATACCAGCCGGTGGCGCACACTGCCGAAGGGGTGATTTATCGGACCAATGTTCGCCCATAGCTTTCGACAGTTTCGGTTCGCCGTGCTTGGGATTGTCCTGCTCACGGTCGCGACGCGCCTTCCTGCAATTTTGCATCCACTTCCGATTGATGATGAGGCGGGATATTCTGTAATAGCGAACGAGATCGTCGACGGAGGCCGTCCCTACATTGACGCAGTTGATCGCAAGCCGCCGCTGCTATTCTGGACATATGCGGCGGTCTTCGAAGTCGCGGGAAAGTACAATTGGAAGGCGCTGCACTTAGTTTCGTTGATTTGGACGCTGGCCACGATGGTCGGGCTATATGCGATCGGCAAACAACTGTTCGATCGTGAAACGGGACTTGTCGCTGCGCTCTTCTACAGCGTGTTTCAACCTTGGGCGGCCTATAAAAACCTGGCGTTCAACGGCGAGATGGTTATGAACCTGGCGATCGTCTGGGCGTGGGCAATCGGGTTCGGACGGAGTTCATCGAAATGGCGACCGGAGCTGTTGGGGGCAGGCGCGCTGCTTTGCGCGGGCTTCCTGCTCAAGCAGCCAGCGGCAATTGCAGCCGTGCCGCTCGGGATCTATTTGCTCCTTCCTAGTTATCGGATGAGCCGTGAATTGACGCGAACCCAGTCTGTCATCCACGCCGCCATTCTCACAGCAGGATTTTTTGGAGCTCTTGCTCTTACCGCAGTCGCGCTCCAGAAACAAGGTATTCTCGGTGAGACGGTCTACTGGACAATCATCAATCATACGATCCCGTACGTCTTCTGGAAAAAGGGAATCCTGTTCACGCTAGCCTTCGTTGGTGCGTGCTTGCCGCTGGTGATGGGCGCGGCGATGGCGATTCGAGATGACGGTGGTGTTTGGGCGGCCAAGAGCGCTGAGAGGACGGCGCTTCTCGGACTCCTCGCCGCGTCCGCCATCGGCACGGCGGCCGGCGCGCGCTTTTATGAGCACTATTACATCCAACTGGTTCCGCCCCTTGCTTTGCTTGCCGCACCGTACTACGGGCAGCTTTGGGCCGGAAGGATGCAACCGCCTCACTGGTTATTACGACCTGCTGTCACGTACGCCTGGTTGACGCTCACCATTGTCGCCTTCTCAATCGCGCACTGGCTAACGCTGGCTGCGCGGAGTAAACCATTGGAGACAGGACGCTATTTGCTCGAGCATTCTGCTCCAAACGACAGGATTTTCATCTGGGGCCATAAGCCAAAGATTTATCTTGAGGCGCGACGACGTCCTGCCTGTCGCTACATCTTATCGTTTCCACTCACGGGCTCAGTGTTCGGCGGAACTGTTCCCGGTCTCGACACTCACTACCGAATCGTGCCGGGTGCGTGGGCAACACTCGAGCAAGATTTTAAGAAGCATCCCCCGGCCTACATTGTCGATCTTTACTCTGAGCCCGGCGCACTATATCCAGTACGAGACTTTCCGATTCTCGCCAAACTCTTGAAAGAGCGGTATCAGCCGGTCGTGCGCACTGCTGAAGGTGTTATTTATCGGATGCGCGATGGCGAATCGCCGGAGAGTCCCAAAAAGAGTGCAAAAAAAAAGAATGTCGCACAGGCTAAGCCATGGCGAGTTGGGCCGATTAAAACGGGTATGTCCCGTGGTCGAAACAGTTATTCGGACGACTCACGTTGGGTCGTTTCAGAAGAAAGCCGACCGACGATGCGCGAACTAGGCGGCTCAGGGGCCTTAAGGACTCTAGCCCGGATCCGTCTCTTGCGCTCGAGCGAACGAGGTCAGTGCGATCTTCTGTTCCTGGAGGAGCGACCGTGTTTCAGGCGCCGTCAGGGCCTCCAGTTCCTCCGCCCACCGATAGCCCCAATGACCGTATCGCGTGCAGGTTTCCTTATCCCCTTCGCCTGGATGGCAACTCAATTCATATAACCCGTCAGGAATTTCCCGAAGAATCTGTTCGAGCGCAGAGCGAGTTAAGGAACCGCCAACCTCAAACCCATACATACCATCCGGCATTTGAAGGCCGGGGGGATTGCGCAATCCTCGCGCCCACAGACACGCCAGATTCAAACCCAGCCGCTGGAACCATTGTCCCGTTCGGACGCCGGGCAATTTTCGCCAAGGGCCAGCAGAGTTGCGAATCCAGACATGATCCATCCCATGCGTCAGGCGGGTCACGATCTGGAAGACAGGCGGGAACATGTGGAGGTGCTGGTGGCTGTCGAGATGGGAGAGCCTCAGTCCGGTCTGTTGAAAGCGCGCGATCTGGGTTGCGATTTCGCGCTCGACTTCATCCCAGCTTATTTGCCGGAGCAGCGCGCGTTTGAAGAATTCTCCCTTTGTGCCTGGAAGACGTCCTGTTTTATCAACAAGGGTCGGCAGCGCCTCAGGCGGCAGCACGGCTTGCTCTTCCACCAACGCCAAATGCAGGCCAACATCCAGTGCCGGGAAATCTCGCGCCAGCGCGACGGCCTCCTCGAACGCGCTTCCGGTCACGAGTAGCGAGGCGCTCGTCACGATCCCGTGTTGAAACGCGCGCACAATCCCGCGGTTGACGCCGGGCGTCAGTCCCCAATCGTCGGCGTTTACAATCAGCCGCTTCAAGACGCGGAAACTCGGAGCGCTCGGATCTCCCGTCGCATCTTCATCCGGAAGGCAACCAGTTCCCGGATCATTTTGATAATCACATCCGGGCTGGCCAGCGTTGAGGTGCCGCGATTCCGGGGAAAATAATCTACGCCGAATTGCACGATCTTGAATCCGTGCAACTTGCTTTTGATGAGCAGTTCCGCGTCAATGAATGAACCCTCCGACTCCAATACAAACTTATCCAGCATCTCTCGCTTAAATAATTTGAACGAGAAATTGATGTCTTTCACCCGGAGCGGAAAGAGGAAGCGGATCAGAAGATTGTAAGCCACGGAATATAGAGTGCGGACGAATCCTTCCGCGGTGCGATCGAATCGAAAAGCTGAGACGATATCAGACTTTGTAAACTCCATGACACGCACTGCTCGGGCCAGCTCCAGGAGATCGACCGGCAAATCCGAGTCACAGTAAAAGATCAGCTCCTTTTTCGCCTTGCTGAAGCCCGTGCGGAGCGCGCCTCCCAGCTTCAAATTCCGTTCGTGGTGAAACACCTTTACGCAACTGTTGGACTGGGCTAACGCCTCGGCGATTTCCGCGGATCGGTCCGTGCTAGCATCATTGACGATGAGGATCTCGTAACCGGACGTAATGTCGATTAGGACGGCCTCCGCGAAATGCACAGCGCGCTTGATGTTCTCTTCCTCGTTGAACATGGGATAGACCAGCGAGATGCTCGGCCGCCATGTCGCCGCGGGCGCTGTTTCCAGTCCCGTGTTAGAGCCGACGATAGATTGTTGCGCCATTAATCACGGCCTCCGCACGATATCCTGCAAGGTATGCCCGGAGCGCAGGATATCGGGTCATGGGATGCATCCGCCAGGCCGGATTCAAAGTCGACATGTCGATAATGAGTAATGGGGGATGCGCTTCCCAGTCCGCTTTGAACATCTCCCAACTTCCCGGAATCACGCTCCCCCCTCGATCCGTAATCTCGCGGGGCCGCGTGGCATAAGCGCCGACCAAATGCGAGCAGCTAACGAAGCGGGTCGCAAGACGACGTCCAGAGAAACTGTAGAGTCTCGGGTAACTCCCCCAGACAAAGATACGATCGGTCGGGCTTGTCCTCTCAACGATCCCGTGGACAATCGGAGAAAAATCAAGCGTGTGCTTAGGCAGCCCGAACGCCATGTTTAGATAAACAATCGCCGGCACGGCCGCTGCCCCGATGATGCCCATTCGTACCAATGCCCAATGCGGTTGAGGAGAACGCCGGTTTTGCGCAATAAAGCGCGAGAACGCCAGACCGGCGAGAATCGACAGAGGCGGAAGTATTGTCAGATGATAGTGCCCTGGAAACCGCCACCCAATAAAGATTGTCAGATAGGTGGCGCCCAGCCACAAAACGAGCAGCACCGCTGGAATGGACCCGGTCCTTGTGTGTCGTAATGATTTCCAGCTCCAAATCACCTGACGGATGCAAAAGTACCACAACAAACCCCACGACAGTATCACGCCAAGGTGGACCGTGGCGAGATGTTTCAGGACAAACGGGAGTGTTGTTTCGGACTCGACGTAACGAATGGCAAACACCCAAGCCCAAAGATACGCGTCGTGCAGGTTCCCTTGCGACTGGTAATACAGGGCGAGCCCTGCGATGGGCGTGACGAACCCGGCAACGATGCCGCTTCCTGCTCGCACGACGCTTCCCAATGACTGAGTGCGGGGAAGCAGCCAAGCGTAGACGAGACATGCCAGCATCACGCCCGCGTTCACGGCCGAAGGCTGCCGAATCAAAGTCGCCGCCCCAACAAGGGTGCCGCTGAGGAACATCCAGCCCCAGCCCGCCTCTTTTCCACCCTGCAGGAATGCGAGAACGCTCAGTGCCAAAAGGAGAGACGCGAAAATCTCGGTGTTGGCCGCGAGCGTATCGCCCGGTTGGTAGGCGTGCACAAACACGGCGTATCCAATGCCACTCCATGCACCCGCCCATTCGTCACCCACACGCGCGCCAATCCGCCGTACGACCAGGGCAGTGGCGACGACGACAATAATGGCGAAAATGTGCACCGCCCGGAGGTTGTTCCTACCTGCCATGCGAAAAACGCCCGCGTAAATATAATATATCCCCGGCGGCTTCGTATCCACTGCCGTATGATAGACTGATCCGCCGTCCAAAATGTCGTTGGCGATCGTACCGTACCAGTCCTCATCACTGAGGCCGGCGAGGCATAGTGACGGCAAAAGCGTCGGCGCGCGCAGGATGACAACCAGCGCGACAATAACAACGGTGATCCAGCGAGACTCGCGGCGGGTCATCGAGCGGGCTTTGATTTCAGCACGGCTTCCCTCTGAGTGGTCGGCGGACGTACGGCGGAAAAGCCCACCGCGAATATAGAAATGGCTGACGCATTAAAGAAATTCATTCCTCAGCACTATATGACAGCGACTTAAGTCGGCTCAGTCAGGTTTTTCTCACACGCTCAGTCCCGTAGCTCCTCTTTGCTTTTGCCAATTACGCCAGGATCGGTTTTTGCACGTGCGACCGGTTTTCGCCTGGTCGAAAGTGCGTGGAAACGTCCGCTGAACATAATCAACCTAGGTTTAGTCTGGTTAGACCGCGACGTCGAACTGGATTTGCGGCTGCGTTCCCGTTGGCCGCCGCCCAAAAGCGGTTGGCAAGGAAAGACATGCCCTGATATAAATACGCCTGACACGAATGGGCAATTACGCTGATTTGAAGAATCATTTGGCTGCCTCACCGAAAACTTGGCTTGTAACTGGCGTCGCGGGATTCATCGGATCCAATCTTCTGGAAACCTTGCTTACGCTAGATCAGCGAGTTGTTGGACTGGATGACTTCTCGACTGGAAAACGACGCAATCTGGAAGACGTCCGACAATTATGCGGGCCTGCTCGATGGCTTAAGTTTCGACTTATCGAAGGTACGATTGGCGATTTAGAAACCTGTCGGCTTGCCTGTCGAGATGTTGACTGTGTTCTTCACCATGCGGCTGTTGCTTCGGTAGCACGTTCACTTAAGGATCCGATTAGTACAAACGAGAGTAACGTCAACGGGTTTGTAAATATGCTCGTTGCTGCGCGCGATGCGGGGGTGCGACGATTTGTTTATGCAACCAGTAGTTCGGCATACGGCGACGACCCCGCTCATCTAAAAACAGAATGCACGGTTGGTCGGCCGCTCTCTCCCTACGCAGTAACGAAATATGCGGACGAACTCTATGCGTCCGTCTTTGCCCAGTGCTATGGATTCGAAACAATCGGTCTTCGCTACTTCAATGTTTTTGGACCGCGCCAGGATCCAGAAGGGGATTACGCCGCAGTCATTCCAAAGTGGATCGCAGCACTGATAAACCGCGAGTCGATTTTTTTGAATGGGAACGGCGATACCAGCCGCGACTTCATTTTTGTCCCGGACGCGGTCCAGGCGAATTTGCTCGCCGCCACGGCTGCTAAACCCGAAGCGGTCAATCAGGTTTATAATGTTGCGTTGAATAAAAGGACAACTCTGATCGAGCTATTTTCCATCTTAAAGGAGCTTTTGCTCCAGAGTGGATATGATGTGGGAGCTTGTGAGCCCTTATACCGGGAGTTTCAACGCGGGGACGTTTGGCATTCTCAAGCAGACATCACAAAAATCTCGGAATTGCTCGGTTTTTCACCAGTATATGGTGTCCGCGAAGGGCTCGCTAAAACACTACCTTGGTACATAGAAACAGCTGGGCGAACGGAGGCTGGACTTGCGGCTGGCGGGTTGTCGCATCCAAGAAAGGTCACGGGCGTTATGAAGTGATATCTCCCAGCGCGATTGCTTCGCGAGCAAGTTGTCGTAGGCTGGGTGTTCTTTCATCATTGCATGAAGCTTCTCGGTAAAATCGGCCGTGAATTTTCCGGCTATAACATTTTGGAATCGGGTAAGCGTCTCCTAGACCGGAAACCGCTGCAATGCAGTCTTTACGTCACGGACCGTTGCAATCTCGATTGTGCCTATTGCACCGAGTACGACAATAGCCGGCCGCACCCGAGCCTCGACGATTTGAAAAAATGGATACGGAAAATTCGCGAGCTTGGCACCATGCGCATCGCTCTCGTCGGCGGCGAGCCGCTCGTGCACCCCAATATTGTCGAAATCGTCCGCTATTGTCGCGAACTTGGCTTTGCCACAAGCCTGACCACCAACGGTTTCCTCCTCACCCGTAAACTCGTCGTAGAACTGGAGGATGCCGGCTTGCAAGTTATGCAGATCAGCGTCGACCGGATGACA
>Ga0307471_100002824_pt1 | contig 10140 bp, 7 predicted proteins | sample atmos_gasesAM3C__2_FD_204566 | JGI IMG/M metagenome (GOLD analysis project Ga0307471, IMG submission 204566) | Hardwood forest soil microbial communities from Morgan-Monroe State Forest, Indiana, United States - atmos_gasesAM3C_515 | ecosystem: Environmental > Terrestrial > Soil > Temperate... | reverse complement strand
CCGCTGCAGGAAGTTAATGGTGTTGACCAGGAAGGTCTGCTCGTCGAGGGGATCGGAATAACCCGCGTGGCCGTCCTGGAAGCCAGAGGCTTTCAGGTAGCTCACTGCTGGCAAATTGCCGGCCTTCACCGCGGCGAAGAAGTCGTTAATGTCGTACTGGTGGTTGGCCGCGCCGTTGTGTCCGATCTCGGCGGTGGAGGCTGGCCGGACGTGGGTCGGGTTCGCTGTGGAGGCGTAATACTGAAAGGGCTGATGGTGCGCAATATAGTCCTTTTTGGTTACACCAGTCACCGCTGATTTCGTGCTGCGGCCGCAACCGGTCGTGCCGTTGGCATTCTTGGCGGTCAGATCAAAACCGCCTTCAAAGAAGCCCCACGTTACTCCAGCCGAGTTCAATAGGTCGCCGATATTCTTGCCGGTCATTTGCACCACAGCAGTCCCGGAGCAAACATCGCCAAGTGGATCAGCGTCGTCGATCAGCGTTTGCCCACCGTTTCCGTCCCCGACAACGGCGAACGAGGCCGCGTCAGCGCTCACGTTTACTGCGCCGTTCGTCTGGCCGGAGATCAGATTCAGTGCGCCGGGCGTCGAAGGACCAAATGTCGTGCCCCACGAATTGTCGCTCATGGCGAAGTGCTGGGCGTAGTTCCACATCGCGGTGACTGTATTGCCGTCAAACCAGCCCATCACGATGCCCGACGTGCCGACAACTCCAGGTGGAGGATTCGGCGGCGGTCCTGCGGTTCCCAACAATGGAAAGAGATCCATCAGGCCGCCATGAAATGCCTTCTGTTCATCCGTGTAACCATGGTCCTGATCCGTCGTCGCTGCTTGCGAGCGGTCCAGGCGAAATGGGTTTGAAGCGCCTGTGCCGTTAGCCGCGTTTAGGTTCGGATTGTTGGTGTGCAACGCGGAAGGCAGCAGGTTGTTCACCGTGGGCGTATTCGGTTTGGCATGGAACGCGGGTTCCCCCGGAGGGTTTTTGGCAAAAGGATATGTGGCGAAATAATGGTCGAAAGAAACGTTTTCCTGGAAGATGACGACCAGATGCTTGATGGGAGTTTTGGTCGGGAAATCATTTTGATCCGCAAATGCGGGCGTGACGGGGAATACCGTTAAGGCGCAGGCGGCCAAGACCGCCAGTGCCCTTTCCAAGCGATGATGCATAAATGGCTTCTCCTTAGATTTGGCGAAGTTGAATCGATTGCGGACGAACGCATCTGCGGCCGGGACAAGTGCCGACGCGTCGCGAGCAGTTTTCCCGCGGGGATGGTTGTATAGGTCTTCTGTTAGAGAAATGTGAACGGGTCATCAAAAGTGCTGGTGAAAAAGAAAAATGGGATGTTACGGACGTTTCTCAGATTCATGCTAAGCATAGAGTTTGTTTAAGATGCGGGAGAAGGGAGGCCGTTTGGGCCGGAGTTCCCAGGGTGTCGTGTATACTTTCGAGGGCAAAAACTAAAACACCAAGATGATTCCTTACTTGCATATTGGACCGCTGACGTTACCCACGTTCGGCTTGATGGTCGCGACGGGGCTTCTCTGCGCGGCGTACATCCTGGATGCGGACTTCAAGCGGCGCAAACTGCCGGCGGACGCATTCATGATTATTGGCGTTGCGGGTTTGGCGGGGATCGTAGGAGCGCGGCTTTATCATGTGCTCGAAAGTCCAGCAGAGTTTTTTTCTGATCCCTGGCCATATATTTTCAGCCGGGTGGGGTTCGCGTGGTTTGGAGGATTCCTGGGTGGATTCGGGGCGCTGGTGGTGCTCGCGAGGAAGGCAAAGATTCCGCTGCTTGAATTTCTGGATGCGTGTTCTCCCGCAGGCGCGGCGGGCTACGCGATCGGACGAATTGGCTGTTTTTTATCGGGCGACGGCGACTACGGGATGCCGACCTCGCTTCCCTGGGGGATGAGTTTCCCGAACGGGATCGTGCCAACGACGGAGCGGGTGCATCCGACGCCGTTGTATGAATTCTTTATTTGGATGGCGATCGCGGGATTCTTGTGGCACATGGGAACCAAGGCGACGCGGGGCCCTAAAGCAAAAGGCGAGATTTTTTGCAATTATCTGCTGCTTACCGGAGTGGCGCGTTTCCTGATCGAATTCATTCGCATAAATCCGCGATCGTTTTTCGGGTTGTCGAACGCGCAAGCGGCGAGTATCGTTTCCATCCTTGTTGGCGCGGTGTTACTTTGGCGTATTAAAGGCACATTCCACGCGCTGAAGAAAGAACACCGGATCGTCGAGCACATTTCCGCGCGCGGCGATGTTTTGCAGGCGGAGTATCACCGCGCGACGCCGGAGTGTCCCCATCCAGAGAGATGGCACATGTATGATTCGATGAGCGCGGAGGCCGAGGTGCTGGATTTCTTGAAGGCGCTGGTTACGACTCTGAAGCCGGAGTTAGTAGTAGAGACGGGAACATTTTCGGGGCTGAGCACGCTGCATATCGCGGAAGGGTTGCAGGCCAACGGGTTCGGGAAGGTTATCACGTGCGAGTATGACGAGAAAGTTTTTGCGAAGGCGAAGGAGAGGTTCGCGTCATCGGGATTGAAGAAATGGATTGAGGCGCGGAATGAGTCGAGCCTGGAGATGAAGGTCGAAGGAAGGATCGATTTACTTTTTTGCGACAGCGACGCGCCGCTGCGGGAGCAGGAGGTTCGGAGGTTTCTTCCCCAGGTGAATCCGAACGGATTGATCGTAATGCATGATGCGAGTTCGGCGATGAAGATCGTGCGAGAGGCGGCGCTGAAGCTGGAGAACGAAGGATTGTTGTCTGTGCTGCTGCTGCCGACGCCGCGGGGGTTGGTTTTGGCGCAGAAGAGAGAAGGCCGGGAGTAAGGGCGGACCTAGAGCAAGTGTTTTGTGCTGTGGAATGGTGTAAGGATCAAAGCATTTGGCGGAGGACGTATTGCAGGATGCCCCCATGGCGATAGTAGGAGACTTCTTCCGGGGTGTCGACACGAGCGACGACGGAAAAGGTTTTGGTTTTGCCGTCGGCTGACTTGGCGCGGACGGTGATCTCTCTGCGGGGCGCGAGCGACGCTATGCCCTCGACGTCGAAAACTTCGTAGCCGGTGAGTCCGAGAGATTCGCGAGTTTCGCCCGGCTTGAACTCGAGCGGCATGACGCCCATGCCAACCAGATTGCTGCGGTGGATGCGCTCATAACTTTCGGCGATGACCGCGCGAACGCCGAGGAGCCGAGCGCCTTTGGCGGCCCAATCCCGCGAGGATCCCGACCCATATTCTTTTCCAGCGATGACGATGAGGGGCACGCCGGCTTCGCGATAACGGACGGCGGCGTCGTAGATGGACATTTTTTCGGCGCTGGGGATGAAAAGAGTCCAGCCGCCTTCGGTGCCGGGAGCGAGCTGATTGCGAAGACGGATATTCCCAAACGTTCCGCGCACCATGACTTCATGATTGCCGCGTCGCGCACCATAGGAATTGAATTCGTGGGGTTTGACGCCGTTGGCGATGAGGTATTTGCCCGCGGGCGAGTCCACGGGAATGGAGCCGGCCGGCGAGATGTGATCTGTAGTTACGCTATCGCCGAGAATGGCAAGGACGCGCGCGCCCTGAACGTCGGCAAGGGCTGGCGGATTTTTCGGCATGTTCTCGAAATACGGCGGCAATTTAATGTACGTGGATTTGGGATCCCATTTGTAAAGATCGCCTGCGGGCACGGGCATGGATTTCCAGTGCGCGTCGCCTTCGTAAACTTCGCTGTATTCCTTGCGGTACATCTCGCGGGAGACGGCTGAACGCACAGTCGATTCGACTTCCTGTGGCGAGGGCCAAATATCGCGTAGATAGACGGGCTTGCCTGCCGTGTCATTCCCTAGAGCTTCGGTGGTGAGGTCGAGATCCATGCGGCCTGCGAGGGCATAGGCGACAACTAGCGGCGGAGAAGCGAGATAATTTGCGCGGACCAGAGGGTGAATGCGTCCTTCAAAGTTGCGGTTGCCGCTGAGCACGGCGACAGCGACAAGGTTATTTTCCTTGATAGCGGCGCCGATGGCTTCGGGGAGAGGGCCGCTGTTGCCGATGCAAGTTGTGCAGCCATAGCCGACAAGATGGAATTTCAGTTTTTCCAGATAGGGCATGAGGCCGGAAACGTTGAGGTAATCGGTGACGACTTTTGAGCCGGGGGCGAGGCTGGTTTTTACCCATGGCTTCACGTGCAGCCCGCGCTCGACGGCTTTCTTTGCAAGGAGACCCGCGCCGAGCATCAGCGAAGGGTTGGAAGTGTTGGTGCAACTGGTAATGGCCGCGATGACGATGGAGCCGCTGGAGAGGTCAAAGGAGTCGCCATTGTTGCGGACGGCGATGCGCTTGCTGGAATCGCCCTCGACAACTTTTATGAACGAAGCTTTCGCACGGCTGAGAGACACGCGGTCCTGCGGGCGCTTTGGACCGGCGAGCGTAGGTTCGATGGTGCCGAGGTCGAGTTCGAGCTTGTCGCTGAAGGCGGGCTCCGAAGTGGCGTCGGTGCGGAAAAGCGATTGTTCCTTGCAATAGGCTTCGACGAGAGCGATCTGTTCGTGCGGCCGCGCAGTGAATTGCAAATAGGCGAGAGTTTCGGCGTCGACGGGGAAGAAGCCCATCGTCGCGCCGTACTCGGGAGCCATGTTGGCGATAGTGGCGCGGTCGGGAACGCTGAGGCTGGAAAGGCCGCTGCCGTAGAATTCGACAAATTTGCCGACTACGCCTTTTTTGCGCAGCATCTCGGTAACGGTGAGAACAAGATCAGTCGCCGTTGCGCCTCCGGGCAAGCGGCCATGGAGACGGAAACCGACGACTTCGGGGACCAGCATGGAAGACGGCTGGCCGAGCATGGCAGCTTCGGCTTCGATGCCGCCGACGCCCCACCCAAAGACGCCGAGGGCATTCACCATGGTGGTGTGAGAATCAGTACCCACAACAGAATCGGGATAGGCCTCGACTTTGTTCCCGGACGGCATCGCACAAACTACGCGCGCGAGATATTCGAGATTCACTTGATGGCAGATTCCGGTGTCCGGAGGGACGACCTTGAAATTCTGGAAAGCGGTTTGCCCCCAACGGAGGAAAGCATAGCGCTCGACGTTGCGCTGGAATTCCAGCTCGGCGTTGAGACCGAAAGCGTTGCCGCTGCCGAAATTGTCCACCTGGACGGAGTGATCGATCACCAGCTCGGCGGGAAAGAGCGGATTGATGCGCTTGGGATTTCCGCCCATGTGCGTGACGGCTTCGCGCATCGTGGCAAGGTCAACGACAGCGGGGACGCCGGTAAAGTCCTGGAGCAAAACGCGCGCGGGCATAAAGGCGATCTCTTTTTGCGGTGTGCCGGGCCTCCAAGCGGCGAGGGCGCGAATGTCATCGGCGCGAACGAAATGGTTGTCCTCGTTACGGAGGAGGTTTTCGAGGAGAATGCGGAGCGAGAAGGGAAGTTTTGCCAGGCTGCAGAAGTTTTGTTTCTCGAGTGCTTCTAGACGATGAATTTCAAAGGTCTGGGCACCGACACTGAGATGGTCACGAGTGCCGAAAGAATTCGCCGCCGTCAGTGGCATTCTCGCCGTCCTTTCAAGGCTTCGATGACCCTCTATGATAACCGAAATCGAATCCTGGCGTAGGCCAGCTATACTTAACAGAGATGAACGTAGTTCTGATATCGACGTATGAGTTAGGGCGGCAGCCGTTCGGGCTGGCATCGCCCGCGGCCTGGCTACGCAAACGCGGGCACGAGGTTGTGTGTCTCGATCTGGCGCGGCAGTCGCTGGATGAAACTGCGATTGCGAAAGCCGGACTAATTGCTCTGTATTTGCCGATGCACACGGCGACGCGGCTTGCGGCGCAGCTCATTCCCGGGCTTCGGCAGCGAAATCCCGGTGCGCATCTTTGCTGTTATGGCCTCTATGCGCCGATGAATGCGGAGTACCTGAGGTCGCTGGGGGTGTCGACGATACTTGGTGGTGAGTTCGAAGAAGCGCTGGTGCGATTGAGTGACCGGTTGGCTCGGGACGGCCTGGCCACGGAGGGAAAGCAGACCGAGCCGCAAATATCTCTGGAGCGGTTAACTTTCGAAGTTCCGGATCGCGCGGGAATGCCGGGGCTGGAGAAGTACGCGCATCTGGTGATTCCTGGAGGAGGGTACCGGATTGTAGGTTCGACGGAAGCGAGCCGAGGCTGCAAACATTTGTGCCGGCATTGTCCGATTGTCCCGGTGTACAAAGGTGTCTTTCGAATCGTGAGCAGGGAAGTGGTGTTAGAGGATATCCGGTGGCAAGTATCCGCTGGAGCGCAGCACATTTCGTTTGGCGATCCCGATTTTTTCAACGGAATTCGCCATTCGCTGGAACTCATGGAAGCATTTCATCGGGAGTTTCTAGAAGTCACCTACGACGCCACAATTAAAATCGAGCACCTGCGGAAGTACGAGCAGCATTTGCCCAGGCTGAAGGAAACGGGATGTTTGTTCGTAATCAGCGCCGTCGAGTCAGTGGATAATACCGTGCTCGAGAAGCTGGATAAGGGGCACACACGGGAAGATTTCCTGTACGTGGTTCGAAAAGTTCGTGAGCTAGGCCTGACGCTTCATCCGACGTTTGTTCCGTTCAGCCCGTGGACGACGATGGAGTCGTACCTGGATTTGTTGCGCGTGCTGGAGGTGGAAGGGCTCGTGGAGAACGTCGCGCCCATTCAACTGGGGATTCGATTGCTGATTCCCGAAGGGTCGCGATTATTGGAGTTGGACGAAGTGCGCCGCTTAGTCGGGCCATTCGACGCGCAATCGCTGGTGTATCCATGGAAAAATGTCGACGCGCGTCTGGATCGATTAAGCGAGACGGTGCAAACGATCGCGGCGGAAGGAGATCGCCAAAGGGAGTCCCGCCCGGAAGTGTTCGAACGAATCTGGAAGGCAGCACACGTTGCGGCAGGAATGGAGGCTCCCCCGATTTTACGTTCTGCTCGTACGGGACGGGCCGTGCCATTTCTTAGCGAACCGTGGTACTGCTGCGCGGAACCAACAAAGGATCAATTCGTTTCGATCGGTAATGTGGCAAAGCCAACGGCAAAAGTTGTGGGGGCGGGTGATGGCTTTGTCTGATCAAGACAAAATCGATTTCTCTCGAGCAAGTGCTCGGTCTAAGCGAGTGTTGTTGTTTGCGAGCAAGTTGGGATACCAGACGCGCAGTTTTGACGAGGCCGCGAGGCGGCTCGGAGTCGAACTGGTTTTTGTCACCGACAGATGCCACCAACTGGAAGATCCCTGGGGCGACAGGGCGGTGGCTGTCCGATTCGAATCGCCGGAATCCGCAGCGCAGACAGTTGTCGAATCGCAGAGAGCGCAACGTGTTGACGGAATACTCGCGCTGGGCGACAGGCCGGCAGTAACCGCTGCGTATGCGGCACGCGGCTTGGGACTCCACTATAACCATCCGCTAGCCGTGGAGGCTTGCCGAAGCAAGCTGAGAATGCGGGAAGTATTTCGAGATGCAGGCCTGCCGGCGCCATGGTTTCGAACGATTCCGCTGAATCCCACGCCGGAACCAGCGTTATTGGGAATTTCGTATCCTTGCGTCTTGAAACCACTGTCGCTATCGGCAAGCCAGGGAGTTGTGCGCGCGAACAATCGGGAAGAGTTTGTCAGTGGAGCAAGCCGACTGCGGGGTTTGCTCGATTCCGTGGAGATTCGATCGACTCGGGAAGCGAGCCTGGATCAGATGCTTGTCGAGGGCTATCTGCCGGGCAGGGAAGTGGCGGTCGAAGGACTTCTCACGGACGGGACGCTGAGAATTCTAGCCATCTTTGATAAACCGGAGCCGCTCGAAGGGCCGTACTTCGAGGAAACAATTTACGTTACGCCGTCAAGGTTGCTGAAGCTGCAGCAAAGGGCGATTGAGGCATCCGCGAAGAGCGCGGTTCAGGCATTGGGACTAATCCATGGACCGATTCACGCCGAATTTCGGATCAATGACGAAGGAGTGTGGCCGCTCGAGGTAGCGCCGCGGCCGATCGGAGGGCTCTGCGCGAGGGCCCTGCGCTTCAAAGAGAAAGAGGGCGGCGAGACGATTGGTCTGGAAGAGTTGCTTCTGCGGCATGCGCTGGAACTTCCGGGCGCTGATTGCCCGCGAGAGGAGTCATCTTCAGGTGTGATGATGATTCCCGTGCCACGCAGCGGGGTTTTGGAAAAAGTGGAAGGCGAGGATGCGTCGCGAGGAACAACGGGAATCACTGGATTAGAAATCACCGCGAGGTTATACGACTACATTGTGGCCTGGCCGGAGGGATCAAGCTATCTGGGCTTCCTCTTCGCCCGTGCGGCCGAGCCAGCGCAGGTGGAAGAGGCGCTACACGAAGCGCACGCGAAGTTAAAATTTACGTTAACGCCGCGTCTGCCTGTCGAACATCCCGTTACGCGGGGCACCACAGCGGGGGAAGGCTAAGCCCCCAGGTCCGTTATTCGGTTTTTCCGGTGGATTGAATTTGGCGCTTGGCAGCGGCAAAAGAAGGCTCCCGGAGAAAAATTGCGCTTCGGAGGATCAAGAATTGGGGGTGTGATATGCTGTGCGCGATCCAGGGGTTAAAATGGAAATCCTGATTTTAAGATTAAGATAAGGATCAGCCATGAGGCGCAAAAGCAAGCTCACGATTGCGATAGCCGTTCTCGGCGCCACGGCCGTTTACGCGCAGGACAAGTACTCGCTGAAATCGCCGAGCGGAATCGCCTTCTCCGACTTCAGGGGATACGAGGACTGGGCGGTGGTCTCTTCCGCCCGGACCGACGAAGTGCTCAAGGTGATCGTCGCCAATCCGACCATGATCGAGGCGTACAAGGCCGGCGTTCCGGGCAATGGCCAGCCTTTCCCGGATGGCTCCAAGATCGTGAAGCTCCAGTGGAAGCCGAAGAAGAGCACGGAGGCCCCCTTCGTCGTGGATGTGCCAGACGTTTTTACCCAGGCTTTCGTCATCGAAAAGGACAGCAAGAGATTTCCGAAAAGCGGCGGATGGGGATACGCGCTGTTCAACTACGAAGCCGCATCGGACAAGTTCACGGCTGATCCCAAAAGCCCCTCAGACTGCGGACACGCATGCCACACGACCGTGAAGGCGAAGGACTACATCTTCCACCCGTACCAGAAGCGTTGAACCGCGCGTGTCCCCGAGGTCAAGTACCCCGCGGATCTATACCGGTCTTCACCGCTGCCTTACCATGGCCTGACTGAACTTAGGTACCCTTTCCACGACCGCACCATCACCGTCACCCAGCGCATCTTCACGAAATTGAAACGTAATCATAGCCTTCCCCGCTCCACATCAACATTGGCGTATAAATATGGACTGGGGTACAAGTCTGAACAGGCGAGTCGCTGGAGATTGCCTTTCTACCTTTAGGTCAGCCCTTGGCTTTTGGCGGGACGTAGCCCTCGGGGAGTTTGGCGCCCTCCCCGAAGAAAAACTGTTCCATCTGCTCGGTCATAATCTTCTGGGAGTTGGGATCGAGTGGGTTCAAGCGGTACTCATTCATGATCATCTTCGAGTGTTCCAGCCAGAGCTTCCAGGCCTCTTTCGAGACATTTTCAAAGACGCGCTTGCCGAGTTCACCGGTCCAGGGGATGCGGTCAAGCCCAGGCATGTCTTTTCCAAACTTGACGCAATGGACCATGCGGGTACCCGGCTTGACCGGTTCGTTTGCCGCGGGCGCCGGGCCGGGGCCGCAAGAATCGTTCACCATTGTTCTCTCCTCGAAAAGGACAGCAATTTCACCTTACTGCAAGTTGGAAGAATTTCCTAGTGGGAGAGTCTTGCGCAGCGTTTCTACATGCCCTAGCACAGGGCGATTTCTCAATCTTTAGCATGTCGCGATAGACTAATCATCCGTTTGCGCTTTGCCCGAGGAGCGGAGCGCAAACGAGCGAGAATCGTGGAATCGGAGGTCCAGCGCTCGTGGCCGAAATCACAACATTGTTCTGGGACATCGGGGGAGTCATCCTCACCAACGGATGGGACCGCGGGTCGCGCCACGAAGCAGCCGATGCATTCAAACTGGACTGGGAAGATTTCCAGGACCGGCACGATCTTTCTTTCCCCGCTTTTGATTCAGGCCAAATCAGCCTGAACGAATATCTGGACCGCACGCTCTTCTATCGT
>Ga0307471_100002823_pt1 | contig 10142 bp, 12 predicted proteins | sample atmos_gasesAM3C__2_FD_204566 | JGI IMG/M metagenome (GOLD analysis project Ga0307471, IMG submission 204566) | Hardwood forest soil microbial communities from Morgan-Monroe State Forest, Indiana, United States - atmos_gasesAM3C_515 | ecosystem: Environmental > Terrestrial > Soil > Temperate... | reverse complement strand
TCATCCGGAACGGCACGACCAGGGGTGGTATCGGTCGCATTACAGCCGCGTGGAGCTGATCGGTGGCGGTTACTACTTCTGGAACAACGGCTACTGGTTTCCGGCGTGGGGTTACAGTCCTGCGGCAGAGTATTATGCCTACGATGGCCCGATCTATGTGGGGCAACGTGCTGAGCCACCGGACCAGGTGATCGCAGACGTGCAAGCCGAGTTGCAGCAGATGGGCTACTACCAGGGTGAGGTGGATGGATTGCTTGGGCCGATGACCCAACAGGCGCTCACCGCCTACCAGGCCGATCAGGGGCTCGCCACGACGGCGGCGATCGACCAGCCGACGCTCGATTCCCTCGGAATGGGATAATAAGAAAGTAGAAAGTAGAAGATCGAAAGTAGAAGGTGGGAAGTTAGAGTCGAGAAGCCGCCGGGGCGCACGAATGCCTCGGCGGCTTTTCTGTTTTAGGCGCGCGTGAAACATCTTTTGATCTGCACAAAAAAGCATACGGTCATCGCCAACGGACGGAAAGCATCGCGGTTTTTCTACGTGAGATGCCGGTTGAGACATCCCCTAAGCCGGTGACGCCACGCCAAGGCAGAGTTCGCACGCGTTCGAGCGCTTGATCGGCCGAGGAAATGAAAGAGTTACCAGCGCAGCAAAACAAAAGGGGAGAAAGCCTGCCTTTCCCTTTTTATTTCTATAACTTTTCGAACATTCAGATTCGTCCCAGCAACGCCAGGATCAGAACGATCAAAAGAATTAGCCCTAGTCCGCCGGTTGGGTAATAGCCCCAACCGGAGCTATACGGCCAAGTTGGCAGAGCGCCGATTAACAGGAGGATGAGAATAATTATCAGAATTGTGCGCATCAGTCGAGGCTATTCGTGTCCATCCCCAAATCGCAACCTTTTTCTCCGTCTCCGCTTTTGGGCGACGATTCCACCTAAGAGGTTCCTACGTGAGTGTGTTGTCATCGCCAGTTAGATTTTGTGGCGCAGCGGTCTGATTGCATTGCTCAACTTTTGCAGGCCCAATTCCAGACGCGTTTTCACAGTCCCAAGAGGCGCATCGGTCGCCGTCGCAATTTCGCTGTGACTCAATCCCTTGAAGAAAGCAAGTTCGACCGCCTCGCGTTGGAATCGTGGGAGCGCTCGCATGCACTTCTCGAGAAAATGCCGCAGATCCTTGCGCACAAAAGGATCATATGCTTCGCGACGGGAAATTCTCGGCTGCTGCTCCAGCTGTTTTCCATAACGCTCCCGTGCGCGCGAATAAGCCTGTCGCCTGCGCAATCGATCGATCGCGCGGCGGCGGGCAATCGTTACTATCCAACCGAGGGGCCTGCCCGCCTTCGGTGAGTAGTGATCAGCCTCTTTCCAAATCTGGAGAAGAATCTCCTGAAGCACGTCGTCCGCCTCTGCTTCTTCATGAACGACGCTGTCGATCATCGCTTTAAGCCTTCGCCCGTGTCGTCCGTAGAGCTCGGTCAACGCGGCGTGGCGTTGACGGGAAATATCTCTCATCAACGCCTCGTCAGGCGCTGAGGATACTCCCGGCTGATCGAAGACAGACCTAATCATCAGTAGCCGCCTTTCCATTGTGGCGCCGATTCGGGTCGCGACCGCCGACGATCCTCGCCAATGGCACGCCACCAGTTCGGCTCGATAATATCGGAGATTAGTGGAGTGCCCGGATAGACCCATTGGTGCGGCCCGGAATTGCATCTTTCAGTGGGACAGTGAAGTTCGTCCCTGCCGTCGCCAGTGCGCGTGATTTTCACGCCATGGCCATTGAATTTTTTCTCGCAAAGAATACAAACGCGCTGATCGTCGAGCGACTTCCAGGTCCGGAACTGATCGCCGGCACGCAAGATGGACAGTCGATCTTCGGGTTTGAGGTGGGCGCTCATTGTGCTGTGAAAATGAGCGTGGCCCAAGTGGCCGGACTCCACAATCGGGGCGACGGATGATCTTGTGGTCGGTCAAAACCTTAGCTGCGCCGTTTTTCTGGCAAGCCATTTAAGCCTTCGAGTTATTTCGCGGATGAAAAGCTACAGTCGACTCAGCCGGACCGGACCGACAATAGAGAATCAAACCGGCCGCGATGCTTTAAGAACCTCCCACGGGTTGTACGCGTGGGCTGGACGCGTTCGCCCGTTCGCTTCATTTGCCCACCCACAACGCTTCCAGCGTTCAGAGCGATCGTCTCCCCTGTATCAGGTTAACGATCAGGACAACGACCGCGATCACGAGCAACAGATGGATCAACGCGCCGCCAACATGACCGAGAAACCCGAGAAGCCAGAGAACAACGAGAATCACAAATATAGTCCACAGCATAGATTTGATTTCCGGTTAATTTCCTCGCAAGTGTTATGTGCAACCCCGCAGCAGAAAGATCAAAAGCAAAATGGGAATGGGAATCCCAAGAAGCCAAAGCAAGATGTATCCAGTCGCACCGGATTGTTTGATTCTATTTGTTAGGCGCACTTTAAATTCATCCTTTCGCGCGTTTTAGAAGCTCTGATCTCCATTCGAAGTTCTTCTTTTGTCTTGCCGAGTTGCTTCTCTAGACGTCCGAGAAGCTCATCGTCTTTTCCCTCGGCGAATGTCAGATCGTCGTCAGTCAACTGAGCATATTTTTGTTTCAGTTTGCCTTTCACTTCATTCCAAATGCCTTTGAACCGTAGCTTCGTCATAGTTACAGAGTTTCGTTTGTTCGATGAATATTGGTTGCGTTCGTACAATCAGCCGAATGGTGGATTGACTCATCAGTCAAAACCCTAGTCGGTTCTTTTGCCGAAGAATCGATTAGTTTGTGAAATTCACGACCACGGTCGCAGCCCTTTGAGTAATGCCAAACTTGCCAAGCTGTGTTTAAACCGAAAAAACCACATCCAATCCCGGCACGGTGGGCGTTAGAAAGCTGAATGAGAAGGAAAACGAACGCTGCATTCAAGGCTTATCGAACTACCGATCGAATGTCCGAGGCGACAGAAGAACTGCTATTCTATTGCCTGGCACATCCCAGCAGTCCCTCCGCTGTGCGACGGCCTCAGTTATCAATTCGCGACGGCCTTTGGATTGCACTCCTTAGGGCCAGCGTGGAAAAAGGAATTGTTGGGATCGGACCGAGTGTGCAATCGGCACTGCGCGCTTTCGACACGCAATATTTAAGCTTTCTGAAGCCGTCGACGGCAGCAACGAAAATTCACAACTCGACCAGGCGCGGATCAAAAGTTCTCCGCAATGAGCGATCGACAATTGACAAATGTTCCTGCTAAAAGCCTCGCCCGCCGTAGTTAACCTTAGCGCTTCTTCTTTTTTCTCGTAGGTTTGCCTTTTCGCTTGGTCTTCGCCATTCTGCGCAGTTCCGCTTTGCTCATCGACTTGTACATGCCCTTGGAGGCGCCTTTGAGAGACAACTTCTTACGTTTTCCTCTCTTGGCAGCCAACGCCGCGCCCGCGGCCATTTGCTGTTTCTTTGATTTTGCCGGCATACAAATTTCCTCCTCTTGTCTTTAAGTTGTTCCTTCTGAAACCCTGTTTAATCTCCGAAAGGTTTCGGAGCTAGTTTCGAATGAAATGCCTCAGCGAGACGCATTTTATTCGCAGCCGTTTGGTCAGCCGCACGACGTAAAGCAGAATTTCAAATTTACAAACTCTCGATCTCTTTTCGAAGATCTTCCTTTGACTTGCCAAGTTTTTGCTGGAGCCGCCCGAGTAGCTCGTCGTCCTTTCCCTCGGCAAATGCGAGGTCGTTATCGGTCAACTGACCGTATTTCTGTTTCAGTTTGCCTTTCACTTCGTTCCAACTTCCTTTGATCTGCAGGTTTGTCATAATAATAAACATTTCGCGCGCCAGGCGCAGATCAGTTGTCTTGTACAAATACCTTCGGCGCTCAGAGAAAAACCAAACGCCTGGCATCGAGCAGTGCTCGATCCGCCAGGTGCTGAAATTGCGAACTTGGTAACGAATTACCAGGAAACATGCCACGATTAATCGCGATCGCTCACGATTACTTTATCAACCAGCATGTCGTCGCCTTCTTTGATGTAGTGAACACGAACCTTCGAATCTTTTCTGATTCTCGACAGTGATCGCAGCCTTAGGTACCCCATTCGTGCCTTCGGAGAAGCTTGGGGAATCAGATAAACAATCGATGCGGCAGGTAATCATGTAACGCTACTCCCTGCCTGGCCGGCCTTGTTTATTTAGACAGCGGGTTTGAAGTGAATGTCCGAAAATCGCCAGCGAAACCGCACGACTGCGCAGCTCTCGAAAGGCGAAGATACAGCGTGGCAATACGCGCGCACCGTTCACGTTGGCTGAAGAATCGCATTTGGCGGTTCACCACCGGCGAATGGGATTGCGGTGACGCTTTCGTTTCATTCCACACAATTCGGAGCAGGGATTTGCTTCAAAATCTCTGTCCCGTCGCATTCCTGATGGTCCTTGTTTGTCTTTGCTCATGCGAGGCGAATCTCTTCGGTCCTGAGTCAAGGGAGATTGCTGGCGGCTACCGGTTGAAACGAGCCGACAATCCCCACGAATTTGCTCTGACCATACCGAATGAGGACGGCGGTCTCATCATAGACGAGATCGGCTGGCGTGAACCCCTGATCTTTGCAAGAGCGCTCGGCTCACAATATTGGGACGTTATCAATACAGCGCGCGCCCAACACATTCGCGTCAGCGAACTGCAGCGAAAATCAGACCCGATTTCTCAATCTATTCAAATAAAGTCCGCGGAAATAGCATGGAAAGAGCTCAACGGGCGCAAGCGACTTTGGTAATTAGCTAGACGGGGCGTCCTAAAGGACTGCCGCTATGCATCGTGCTCAGTCGGGGGATCGACGATGAAGACTCAAGAACAGAAGCCAAACGAACAAAAAATATCAGGAAATTTTTTCGGCGCGGTGTCCAACGTTTTTCGCGTCTTCGCGCGAAAATCATCCGTTGTGCTCGGTAGTACCTGGACCTTTGCCGCAGCCATCCTGATCATCGTCGCTTGGGGGTTGAGCGGACCAAGATTTCATTACTCCGACACCTGGCAACTGATCATCAACACGGGGAACGACCATCGTAACGTTCCTGATGGTCTTTCTCATCCAAAAACACCCAAAACCGCGACGCGAAGTCAGTCCACTTAAAACTTGATGAGGTCATCCGCGCCGTCAAAGGCGCCCGAAATGAGCTGGTTAGTCTTCAAGAATTGTCCGACGAGGAATTAAAGAAAATTGGAGCAACAATTCGCGCGTGTTCGCAAAAAGGCGGAGCAAGACGTGGAGGACGGTCATCGTGCCACAGCCGGTGAATCAGATTGACGCGTTCCGCGCCTTGGGATTTTGGTTCGCTAAGCTTCTCCAACAAACGCTTGATGAAGAAGGGGCGGCTAATGAGAAGTTGAACTAGTTGGCTGAAGGCATCGTCAATCCGGAAGCGCTTTCCGAAGGTGAAGAATTGGCGACGAGCGGCTCGCCCCGGCGATAAACGCGATTTCGACAAATTATCGCCGGAACGCAAATGCTGCAATTCCCAGCTGTACTTGAGCAGCAGGGTATCGCTAGGCGCGACTACATATTTCGTGGACCAGCACGGCAGCACCGCTCACGGCGAACCAGTACAGGGGCAAAATTTCTTTCGTGATCATGCCTAACCAAAGCAGATAGAGCGTCACTGCTGCCGCAATCCAAACGCTCCAGCACATAAAACACCGAATACCGCGACCGGGATTGGTTTTCGGCGGAACTTTTCGCCGTATCCGCGCAAAAATGGCCAGCGGCCCTTCCTCTGAGCTCAACATCAGTGAGAGCCGGTAGGTCGCTAAAGCGGAAATTAAAAGAATAAGCCAATTCACTTCTCTCATGTCGCCGCTGCGGGCTCCTTTACGAGGTAATCGCACCTTGAATCCTCATAAGCCGTAAGTCATTATTTAGGAAGTGGCCCCGCCAGCGAAACGTCAACGAGCGGCCGCGCAAGCGAAGCAAAAAAGGCGCGGCGCTTCCGGAATTCGCAATCGCAAGATCGATCTGTCGCGAAAGAAAGCTATGCCGGTAAAACGCCGAACCGTGCGAAGCAAGTCTTCGCGCACAAGTAAAAAGCAAGGCCGAGTGGATAATCGTAAAATCACGGCATCGGCCGCCGGGGCCGCGCGCGAATTAATTCGGGCTGACATGAAAAAAATGAAAGCGGCGCCTCGTGCGTCCCGGGAATTTTCGGGTAATGGGGAGGCAAGGAAAGATGGCGCGACCAAGCAATCGGCGAGCGCGCCAGTCTTCAAGCATCCCAAAACGGAACTGGAAGCGGCCATTCAACGCTATGTCGATCTTTTCGAGTTCGCGCCAATCGCTTATGTCAGTTTCGACCGAGTCGGTCGAATCGAAGAGATCAACTTCGCAGCGATCGAACTCCTCGGTGGCTCGCGCGCTCGATTGATCGGCGAGCCATTTGCGCTTCACGTGACGAAAGATGACGGCATGCTCTTTCTGAATCATCTGCTGCACTGTCGGTCTTCGGACCGTCGCGTCGAAACCGAACTGCGCCTAAAGAAACGAAACGGCGAAATCATCCTCGCGCACCTAGCCAGTTCGCCGATGACTTCGTCAATGCGGAATGGAGCGCGACTTTATCAGACGGCGATTGTCGATCTGACCGAACAAAAACGGGCAGAAGAAGCGTTGCGCAAATCGGAGGAGCACCTGCGTGCGATTATTAGTCAAAGCAACGCCGGGATTGCCAGTTGCGATTTAACCGGTCGTTTCTTATTCGCTAATCAGAAGTTCTGCGAAATGCTCGGTTACAAAGAGTCGGAGCTGGCAACTCGGAGCATCTTCACTGTCACGCATGCCGGCGATGTTGATACCACAAAAAGCCAGTTCGAGAAGATGGTGCAAACAAAGCAGCCAATTGAAATGGAGAAACGGTACGTGCGAAAGGACCGCTCCTTCGTTTGGGTGAACGTCTGCGATACGCCGGTACTCGATGCGGCAGGGGACCCGGTGTCGGCGGTCGCCGTGGCCATCGATATCACCGAGCGCAAGCGCGCCGAAGCTGCACTTCAAAGATCAAACGAACTTCTGGAAGAAAGAGTGCGCCAGCGCACACACAAGTTGCGTGTGACAAACGAGGAATTGAAAAACGAGATCAAACGGCGCAAAGGACTGGAAGGTCAAATCCTTGAAATCAGTGATCGCGAACAGCAGCGCCTGGGACAGGAATTGCACGATGGGATCTGCCAGCACCTGACGGCGGTCGCATTCATGGCGCGCTCTGTCGCGACGCGATTAAAGAACCACCGCGTGATCGAAGTAGGTGATATTGAAAAAATTGCCGAACTGGTCAACGCGGCTGCAGCGGATACGCGAAATCTCTCACGTGCCTTGCATCGTGTTGATATCGATTCGGCCGGATTCATAACAGCCTTGCAGGATTTGGTTGACCGGGAAATCTGGAAAACACCATGCCGGCTGGAAGCTACACCATCATTTCATATCAAGGATGACGCGGCCGCAGCGCAGCTTTACCCGATCGCGCGTGAAGCGGTCATCAATGCCAACAAGCACGCTCAGGCCCGTGAAATACTTATCCAACTAGAGCGGTCGCGACAGGAATTGGTTTTGAGTGTAGCCGATGACGGCGTCGGGTTTAAGCGCGAGCCAAAACTGAAGCAAGGCCTCGGTCTTCACATTATGAATTACCGGGCGCAATCGATCGGCGGACGCTTGGAAATCAAGTCGCGAAAAAAAGGCGGTACACGCGTGATCTGTTATTTGCCTGAACGCATACGCCAATTACAAAAGATTGAGAAAGCTCGGCCCAAGGCGAGTCTTATGAAACCCGCAAAGCATTAGTTGGAGTGTAAATTTTCCTGCATCGGGCGGGCCGCCGAGCGGCGAATCATTAAAGGGGACAATTAAAGGGATTGAGATGACGCGAGGTAAATCGAGCAGTCGCTTCCTCGATGTTAATTGGCGCCGCAGGCGTATTAATTAGCGCCGCCCGGCGGGGCGGTCGATCCCATCTGCACCCGATATAAATGAAATGAAACGCACCAGATCGACCAACAAGAATCCAAAGTGCGATCCGGCGGATGCGAAACGTATCGTAATCGTCGATGATCATCCGCTCTTTCGAAAAGGGCTCGAACAGTTGATTAACTCACACGACGGCTTTGCGGTCTGTGGTGAGGCCGAAAATGCCGCGGCCGCAATGGATGTAATCCGTCGAATCGTGCCCAACTTGGTGATTGTCGATCTTAGCCTGCCCGGGGCGAATGGCATTGAGCTGATAAAAAACATCCGCGCGGAATTTCCGAAGCTGCCGCTTCTGGTGCTCTCGATGCACGATGAATCGCTCTACGCGGTGCGCGCGCTCCGCGCCGGGGCGCAGGGGTATGTGATGAAACAGGAAGCACTCGACAACGTGATAATTGCGATCAGGGAAGTGCTTTGCGGTCGCCCGTATCTTAGCCCGGCAATGTCGGCCACGGTCATCGCGAAGTTCGTCCAGGGCCCGGGCGAAAGCAGCGCGAGCGAGATTGACCAATTGAGCGATCGCGAACTGGAGATTCTGGAATTGATCGGCAAAGGCAACGAAGTGCGCCAGATTGCAAAAAGTTTACATCTGAGCCCAAAAACAGTGGAAACCCACCGGGCGCACATCAAAGAGAAACTCAACCTGGCGAATGCGCGTCAAGTGGGCCGCTTCGCCGTGCAGTGGCTAGCCCAGCGCGACGTCTAGCGGTAGAGGCGATTGACCTCAATCGCCTCCCTTCCCGGCGCTTCCATACACAGTCTCAAGGCGGTTCAGGTGACTCCGCCGCGCTCAGCATAGTTTCTCTTTTGTTCGATAGAAACCAGTCGCATAATTCCGTGATGGATTTGACGACGCGTGACGCGGTCGATGAGCTGCTTCAGACTTACAGCGAAACCGGTGGCATAAATTATCTCGACGCCGCCGCCACTTTGCCCTCCCGTCTGGCGATCGAGGCGGCTTGCGCCGATCTGATGAGTTTGATGTTCCCCGGCTTTCGCAGCGAGGCACTGGTCAGTTCTGAAGATTTGGCCAAGACCACCCGGACTCGAATAAGAAATTTGCAAGCCCGACTCAAAAACGAATTTTGCCGAAGCTTGGGAAAAATTCCGCCAGACGAAACGACGGAAAAACGGGCGGATGACATTTTGCACTGTTTCATGTCGGAGCTGCCTAGGGTGCGCAAGATGCTTTGGAAGGACATTGACGCGGCCTATGAGGGCGATCCAGCTGCGCAGAGCTACGAGGAAATCATCCTGGCTTATCCCGCGCTGGAAGCGATCGCCATCCAGCGACTGGCGCATGAGCTTTATTTAAAACAGCTGCCATTGATTCCACGCATCATGACGGAGTGGGCGCACAGCCGAACCGGGATCGATATTCACCCGGGCGCAAAGATTGGCTCGCATTTCTTCATCGATCACGGCACTGGAGTTGTCATTGGCGAAACGTGTGAAATTGGGTCGCGAGTGAAACTGTATCACGGCGTTACGCTTGGCGCGCGCAGCTTCCAAAAGGATGAGCACGGCAAAATCAAAAAAGGCGGTAAGCGACACCCGAAAGTGGAGGACGACGTGACGATTTATCCGAACTCGACCGTACTCGGCGGTAAAACCGTCATCGGGGCCCGCAGCACTATCGGCGGCAACGTCTTTCTCGTGCAAAGCGTTCCCCCGGATTCGCTGGTTTACTACGAGGAAAAGCAATTGCGCATCGTGCCAAAAAAACCGCGTAAGACCACAGAGCAGCGCGATGGGTTCACGGGATGACTGGTCGTACGCGACCGTCCGTGACCGGACGAATTCGGCGTGGCGGACCGGCGCGCCGACGAGGCGTTCGCAGAAATCGGGGATTCCATGTGGAAGTAAAAGAATGAGTTCGCTACTGAGCTGGATGCAAGATTGGCGGCAATGATTGCTGTAGCTGCTTCGGTGTGCGAAGCGTTTCCTGGATTCGATTGAGATTCCGAGCATGAAACCATGATTTATCTCGATTACAACGCGACTACGCCGCTTTGCGATGAAGCGGGTGAAATAATGCTGCCGTACCTCGATCGACATTTTGGAAATCCATCGAGCGTGCATGCGGCCGGACGTGAGGCGCGCGCAGCGATC
>Ga0307471_100002820_pt1 | contig 10147 bp, 2 predicted proteins | sample atmos_gasesAM3C__2_FD_204566 | JGI IMG/M metagenome (GOLD analysis project Ga0307471, IMG submission 204566) | Hardwood forest soil microbial communities from Morgan-Monroe State Forest, Indiana, United States - atmos_gasesAM3C_515 | ecosystem: Environmental > Terrestrial > Soil > Temperate... | reverse complement strand
GTTTCGCCTGGAAAAGCATTTCGAAAACTATCGTAAATTCCCTTTATGTCACACCCTCCGAAAAGCTTTGGAATTCCCGCACTGCTTGGGCAACTGCTAATCGGGCGAGTTGGTGTGGAGTTGGACTGAAAATCCCAGTTCGTCGCCCATTGATGGGCGTCGAATGGTGAGACAATCGGCAGCCCCGTGTTCCAACGATAGATTCCGGACAGTTGCCATCCCCCCACAATTGCATTCAAGGCCTTATTTTCTGTGTTCATAAAGGCCTTACCTTTGCCGAATGGCATCTGCCACACCGCAGAGACGTTGATGAGGTGCCGGATGTCGAAGTCAGAACTCGCATAGCTGTCTCGCTGCCGGATCGGATTGACGATGAATGCTCCGTTGCCGGTGTTGTTGCCGAAACCATCTTCCGACTGTAATCCAGAGGAATCATCCAACGAGTGGGAATAGGTGTAGTTAAAATCCAGGGTCAGAGTGCGTAGGCGTTCTCTCACCGAGACCGTAAATGCGTTGTAGTTGGAATTCCCGATCGTGTCCCACGTGGACAACGTACCGTATTGCTGTTGCATGAACCGCGTGGGGAATCCATTGCGAAACAACGCACTGTCTACATACGCTTCTGCGTCTGTCCAGTCATTGGCCGTAAAGAACGCGTAGGGATTGTCCCCTTGTTGCTGGCCCCGGCTCTGCAGGCCGTAAAACACTTGCGTGGGTGTCCAGGTCGGATTAAAACAAGGCGTAGAAGGACCGGTGCCACAATCGCTCTGAACACTCGCGTCGGCATTCATAATTCCGACCAGGTTCGCCGGGAAAAGATTGTCAAAGAACGGGATTGACGCAATCTTGCTCGTGTCCACATTCTGCTGGCGCTGTTTTTCCAGAATCGTTCCCGCCTGGTACCAGGTCATCCCGCTTTTCGGATCTCGAACGTTGTTGAAAGCGGCGATATCTCTGCGGGCCAGCAGGCTGCGCGCGCTGCGCCCGATGTAAGAGGCCGAGACTGTAATGCCTGCGCGCAATTGACGCTCAATCGTCACATTCCAAACGTACTCGGTCGGCGCATGCAGGTCTGAAGCCACACCCTGCTCGATCCGCTCCCCCTCATCGAGCGGCTGCGACTGTGGGAAGGTCAACTTCCCCGGAACCACCACATTGGGCAGCGTCCGGATATCCTGGTTGAATCCCGTAAACAAGGGTGCCAGGTTGCCGGCGACCGTGTCGTATGTGTTTGCCGGGGTCGTGTAGTTCGAGGTGAAGCCCAGTGTGTTGTTCAGATCCCAGTCCACAGCAAGGGCCTGGCCGTAATAGTCGTTGGTTATTGCAAATCCGCCTCTTATCACGGACTGTCCTCCGCTTCCGAATAAGTCGTGAAGCAGGCCACTGGAGTAGTTAGGAGACCAGGCTACTGCAATTCGCGGCTGGAAGTTGTTTTTGTCCCAGTTATACATCGGCTTTCCGCCATTCGCGGGCCCGGAAAGATTGATGACAATCGGATCGGTAAAGTTATTCCCTTGCGCCGCCGCGGCAAGCCGCTCTTGGAAATACGTTCCAAGCGGCACCGTGGGCTGGACTTCAAAGCCTTGTTTTTCATAGACCGGGCGTTCCAGGCTGTACCGCAGCCCCAATGTCAAAGTCAGTTCCGGCCGGATTCTCCAGGAGTCCTGCACGTATTCATCATAGGCTTGCGTGGCAAAGGCCCGGGTTGTGGGCGACCCTGGGGCCGATATACTGCCATCCTTGTTGAAGGTGAAATTCGCCGTATATTGCGAGAATCGCCCGATAATGGCCGTGCCCGCGCTCTGCACCGAATCTGTCGAGTCCAGTGATTGCCCCGCCGCGCCTCCGGGCAGGTTATTGGCAGTCAAGTAGTCTTGGAAATCGGTCGAAACGTGCCCGCCTCCCCCTAAATAGAAAGACGGGTTTGTGATCGCGTTATCAAAGGCATTCGCAAAACTGACGCGATTGTTGGTAATCACACGGACGTTCCCTCCAAACTGAATCGTGTGCTTTCCGTGGATCCACGAAAGATCGTCGGTAATGTTGTGGACCGGCGTCACTCGCGACTGTGTGTGTGTTTGGCTATTGGGTTGGAACACGAACCGGAAACTGATGTCGTTCCCGCCGCTATCTCCGCCTTTCGAGAATGCCTGCCGGGTATAGCCGTATCGGAAGTTGTTCACCAGGTTCTGTCCGATTGCCCAGGTATGACCGCCAGCCAGACCCCACGGATGGCTCCAGGTCTGGGGAGAGGGCGTATCCGGAAACCACTGAGGAAGGATTTGATGATCGTAAATGGCATTCAGTCGAAAGAAAATGTTCTGCTTGCTGGTCAGGGTGTAGTCCAACTTGGCGACATTCGAATTTAGCTTGATCGGAGTCGGAGCGTTGAATCGGAATCCGCCCGTATTTATATTATCGCCCGTTGACAGATCGTTGGATGGATACTTGGCTGCGGCAGCCTTCAACGCATCCAGTGCAGCCTGATTTATCCCCGCATCTTGAAATACCTGCTGATTTTGGGCCAGGCTCAACGAAGCTTCGGGTTTCGTGTTGCATGCCGTATCTGGGCAATAGGTATAGTTGATTATGCCCTGACCCAAACTGGGCAGCGGAACAATTCGGGACACATTCGTCGCTGTGGCGTCACGACGCCCTTCGTAGCTATAGAAGAAGAAAAGCCTATCTTTCACAATCGGGCCGCCAATCGCGCCCCCAAATGTGTTCCGAACTAATGGCGTACGTGGGACTCCCGCGGCGTTGCTGAACCGGTCGTTGGCCTCAAACGGTGTGCCTCGGTAGAACTCAAAAGCCGCTCCGTGGACCTGGTTGGTGCCTGCTTTGGTCACAAGGTTAATTTGCGCGCCCGCCGATCGCCCCTCGTTTGCTCCTCCGTTCGCTGTGGTGACGCGAAACTCTTCAATGGCCTCTGAGTTCAGTCGCAGGACTGGCCCTTCCGTAATGTCAGCGACGAGTCCCCCAATCACCAGGCTGTTGGTGGTTCGGGGTATTTCAGCATTGCCGGTTTGCGCGTTGTTAACATCCACTCCGTCCAGCGTGATGTTCGACTGGTCGGCTCGTGCGCCGGTGACGTAGCCTTCGCGGGTGGTTCCGGGCTGCAAACTCAGCAGATCGACCACATTGCGGCCTTCCAGTGGAAGTTGCGTGATCTGATTCGATTCGAAGTTGTTGCCCAGCGAGGCATCCTGCGTATTGATCAGCGCGGCCTGCGCACTTATGCTTACCTCGACCGTTTCAGTGACCCTTCCCACTCTCAAACTAACGTTGTTCTCGGTTTGTTTGCCGATCAGGGCCCGCACATTGTCCAGCACCTGCTTGCTGAATCCCGTGGCTTCAACTTCAAGGCGATAATCTCCCGGCGTGAGTAAGTCAAACACGTATTCGCCCTGGGCCGTTGACTGCATGCTGCGGCTCGCATTGGTCGCGACGTTTGTAATCGTGATGGTCGCCCCCGCCACAGGCTTGCCCTGCGCATCGGTTATGCTTCCACGCAGGGTGGAAGTACCTGTTTGTGCAAAGCACACTGAGCCGCCGATCACCATCAAGCAAAATAGAAAAGTATGAATCCCCAGCCGGATAGAAGTCCGCAGCATACACAGCTCCTTTTTGCACCGGAACGTTGTGCTTCTAGCTGTTACTTTCGTTTAATGGAAGAATGGCAACCCGAGATCCCTTAGGGGATCTTCCCATACCACTCGCCAACACCAAATTTGTCCTACCTTTTAAGCCAGAATGCGAAAGATGTCAAGCACCTTGCGCTTATAGCTGGATTGGAAATTTCAAATAGTGAAGACTCGCGGCACTCTCAGGCCATCAAAAAAATCGCCGGGGAGGTATCCCCCCGGCGGTTATGGCCCATGTTGGCAAACGGTTTAGAACGAATAGCGCAGGGCAAACTCCATCACTCGCGGCTTGGTTAGCGTTCCCGAGTACAACCCGACGGAACTCGGATTCGTAAGGGCGCCGTTGAAGGTTATAGTTGCCGCGTCAAAGCGCACGGAATTGGTCAAGTTGTAGGCAAAGGCGCTGAAGCGTAGGCCCTGGCGCTCGGTGATATGGAAATCTTTGTTAAGGCCAGCGTCAATCCCGAAGAAGCCTTGCCCGCGGAAAATATTGCGCGGGCCGGATTCGCCGGGATAGGGAAGGCGCATTACACTGTTCCAGTACTTGGAAGTTGCGGATGGATCGTTGGCGGCGGCTCCGATGTTGAAGGCAAACGGCTGGCCGTTCACGTAGGTCAGTTTCTGATTGACCGCGCCCGTCAAAACCGCGTTTCCGGATAGCTGGAAGTTGGTGTTCCACGTACCGCCCGCCGGTATGGTGAAGGGAAAGCCGCTCGTCCACCGGTAGATTCCCACGAGTTGCCATCCTCCCAGCAGCGTGTTGGCAGCACGGTTCCAATCGTGGCCAAACCGTTTTCCGCGGCCGAACGGCAGATCGTAGACCCAGTTGGAGTTGATCTGGTGGCGTGTATCGAAGTCCGAGACTCCACGCAACTGGTTCGGGCTCCATGTGTTGATGATCGCGCTCAATCCGCCAAACGCCGGCACCCGCTCGGAGTCCGAACCCACGTCCAGCGATTTGGAGAGCACATAGTTGAAATCAAACTGCAGTCCGTGCATATTCCTGCTGCGCACCATGAATTGCCCGGCGTTGTAGCTGCTGTTGCCCATAGAGGACCAAGCATAGAGCGCCGAGAATTCCTTGTTGTAAAAGGCATACGGAGTGTCCACACCGTTGATGTTGGCGCAGGCCGGAAAGCAAAAGGAATCAAACACGTTGACGAAATTGGAGGCGCCGAATGTGCCTGCACCCCAATTGCACCAGAACATTTCATACATCGATTGCGTCGCGGTTGGATTGGCAAGATTCCCGTTCCCGGGTGCTCCGCTATGATTCAGAACCTGATTGCCATCTCCGCAATATGACCCATTGACTCCCGCAGCGTTTGGAAACAGGTTTTGAAAATAGGGGATGTTCTGGACCTGGGAAACAGGTGTTTTTGCGTTTGCCAGCTTGGCCAATTGCGTCGCGGCAGCGAAGTAGTCCGTGTGAGACGTGGGGTCCACCAAATCGAGTGGCATGGCCAAGTCTCGCTGCTGCAGCAGACGATGCGCGAACCTGCCGACATAGGCGGCTTCAACGGTAAGCCCACCCGGCAGTTCGCGGCTGATGGAAAAGTCCACAGTCTCCGAGTAAGGGGTCCTCAGCTTGTCGTCAAATCCAAACGTGATCTGTTGCAGCGAATTCCCCGGTGTACTGACCGGAGGCGTGTAAGGAAACGGTCCGGAAGGAGCTGGGCTAAGAAGAACGCACGGCGGGCTCGAACACCCATCCAGACTGGATGTCGGAATGTTATTTAGACCACTGAAGCGAGTACCACCGTCCAGCGTTTGCACGGAGGCCGCATTGCTAATAACCGTGTTTAGTCCAAAGGACCCATTTTGGTCAAAGGTATCAACCAGTGCTGTCCCAAAGTGATCGTATACAATGCCGAATCCGCCACGAATCGAGGTCTTACCCGATGCGCCAAAAAGCGAGCGCAACAATCCGTCATTGAAATTCGGGGCATAAGCAAAGGCAAGACGCGGACCAAAGTCCTTGTAGTCCCAGGGCCAGTACGGCTTCTTCCCGTTGGCCTGCCCGCTGGGACTATAGGTGATTATTTGATCTGTGGTTTCTCCGAGTGCCATGGCCTGTGCCCGATTGCTCACAAATTGATTCAGGCTTTGGTCAGGAGATACCTGATTTCCTTCTGTCTCGTAAACCGGCTGCAGCAAGGTATAGCGCAGCCCCGCTGTGATCGTCAGAGTTGGACGGATGTGCCATACGTCCTGGATGTAGAAATCCGATTCCCAGGAACGAAAGTTCTTGGGCACCAGTGTGCCTTCCGCGATGGGGTCACCCTTGGCGGTGCGATTGTATTGCCCGTCCACCTGGGCGATGACGCCGATGATGTTCCCAATGGCGTTATCGTAGGGCGCGGAGTTGGCGGGATCCACAGTTTTCAGGCCGAAATTGGTTGGATTCAGGCTGCCATTGCTGGATGCCGGAGTGTTCAGGTAGCTGGGGTTTGTCGACGCAAAATTGATGTTGGACAGATCGCTAGCCCGGGTGTTGGTGATGCGTCGGATATTTACGCCAAATTGCAACGTGTGCTTGCCTTTTGTCCACGCCACATCGTCGAGCCAGTTGTACACGGGAATATGAAATTTGCGCGTGAAGGAGGTTGTCGGAGAGACGGAACCAACGCTCGGATGCAGGTCGTCAAAGTTGCGGAAGGTAACGATGGGCAGATTTTCGATTCCGTTATTGTCCTGGCTCTGCCGCGTAAGTCCAAAACGGAAATTGTTCACTAAAGTGCTGGAGAACGTTGCCGTATAGCCAGCAGCGATTGCCCGGCTGGTATCCCGGATGACGTTGTTTGGAGGCATTCCGAGAAATTGTGGGACGTCTTCGGTCTTATCGGTTTGGTAGTTGCCACGCAGAAAAAGGCGGTGGGTGCCCGCGCGGTTCAGGTTGTAATCCAGCTTGACGATCGTGGTGTTAAGCCGCTTTGGATTGGGCGCGGAGAAGCTGAAGCAACTGACGTTGAAACCATCTGCATTTCCGCAAGCTGAGGAGTTGGCCGTCGGATACTGCTGAAAAATTCCCGTGCCTTGCCCATTCGCGATCAGGTTGTTCACTCCGGGTCCGTTCGGGCACGTCCCCAGTCCGCCGCACACGTTATCCATCATGGCGATCTGCGCTGGTCCGACACCACTCGTTCCCGGAGCGAACGAGTAGACTTTGCCGCTGAGCCCGACCACCGGAGGGAGTCCATTCGTTCCCCCAGGACACACAACGTTCGCGGGAGTAAGCACCGTTCCATTGGGATTGAGCACCGGAGCGCACGGATAGAGAACCACGCCGTCCTGAAGATTCGGACTCGGTACGTTTCTTTGCACCTGTTGGTTTTCAGCCAAGCGCTGTCCTTCGTAGGTGCCAAAGAAAAAAAACCTGTCCTTTTTGATGGGCCCTCCGAGCGAGCCGCCAAACGTGTTGCGAATTACTTTTCCGGGAACGTTCGGCAGGCCGTTACTGAGTTCCGCTTGCTTGTTGAACCAGTCGTTCGCCGCCGTCACTGTCGGCCGATTTTGTTCGTAGAGCGCTCCGTGAAACGTGTTCGTGCCGCTCTTTGTAACGAGTGTCACCTGGCCGCCGGAGGAACGCCCCTGGTCGGCGTTGTCCCCGATTGTGGTAACGCGGAATTCCTCGATGGAATCCAGTGTGGAACGCACGGCGCCTTGAAAAGCCTTACCGGTGCTCTGCTGGTTGTTGTCGACGCCGTCGAGCGTGATGTTCGCCTGATCGGAGCGTCCGCCGTTGAGCGCGCCATTTCGCGTGTCAATGTTGTCGTCGGGATTTGTGCCGACAAACGTTACGCCCGGCTGCAAACTCAGTACGCCCGCTGCATCGCGTCCCTCAAACGGAAGCGCAAGGATCTGGCGCGAGTCAAACGTGTTACCGATCGTGGCGTCCTGCGTGTTGATCGTTTGTGTTGCGCCTTGGACTTCCACCGTCGTTGTGCCGCTGGCCAGCTGCAGCTTTACGTCGCTGGTCGCCGGCGTTGAAACCAGCAGTGCCAACCCGGACTGTTTGAAGATCGAAAACCCGGAAGCATTCACTGTCATTACGTACGTCGCCGGACGGACGGCTTGAAACTGGTAGAAGCCGTTCTTGTCCGTTTGCGTGGTGAGATTCACCGCGATTTCGGCGCTGGATAAAGTGATAGTCGCGTCGGGAACGACCGCGCCCGCGGGATCGGTGACTGTCCCGCGAAGCGACGTGGTGCCCGATTGCGCGAACGTTAGAGTTAGCGATGAAAGAAACAGGATGAGGACACAGATGCAACGCTCGGGAAGATTCCGAGTCATGGTAGAACCCCTTTCGTGCACCGGAAAGAATTAAGGCGCCGAAATGAGTGTCCACCACTGACTGTTTGCCGATTCGCTCACCCTGCTGGCAGAAGGGAACCGGCAAAACCGTTTGACCAATGACACGAGTCGGAACCTGAGTATTGGTTGTTTTGACGCATCTGCAAAAAAAAGGTTAGAGACCATTTTGGCTCCCGGGATCTGCCGCCGGGCCACCCTGGGGCTGCTTAGGCCTTGCCGAGATGGATGAGCCGGGCCTGAGTGATTGCCGGGTGCTGGCGGACCGGCTCCAGAATCGATTCGGAAACCTCGCCGTCCACGCGGATTAAAGAGACAGCTTCGGCGCCCGGAGCAGAATCGCGGCGCCCGAGGGCGAACGTCGCGATATTCACGCCGTGTTTTCCAAGCGTGCTGCCGACGTGGCCAATCACGCCGGGCTGATCCTGGTTGCGCAGGAACAGCACGGTGCCATTAAGCTGCGCCTCAAGCGGAATGCCGTCGATCTGAATCACCCGCGGCGAACCATCGTGCAGCACCGTGCCTTCGGCGGTGAAGCCCGGCGAGCCGGACTTGTCGGGCAGCGCGGAAACTTCCAGTGTGTGCGGGAAGCCGTGTTCGCGGCGGCGCGTCTCCTCTTCAACCGTGAGGCCCCGCGCAGCGGCAACCGCCGGCGCGTTCACCACGTTTACCTTTTCGTCGAGAATCGCGTTGAGCATTCCGGCAAGCACGGCGCTGCGCAAAAGATGCGTGCCGACTTCAGCGACTTCGCCCGCGTAACGGATGCGAATGCGCGCGGGCCGCGTAAGAGCAGCTTGCGAGACAAGCGAACCGAGCCGCTCGGCGAGCGCAAGATAAGGGCGCACCCGGCGATACTGCTCCGGCGAAAGCGCGGGAAGATTCACGGCGTTGCGGATGATGCCTTCCACCAGATAATCGCGCACCTGCACCGCGACCTGCGTGCCAAGTTCTTCCTGCGCCTCCGCCGTCGAACCCGCAACGTGCGGCGTGGTGATCACGTTGGGCAGGCCGATGAGCGGGCAATTCTTCGGTGGCTCCTCGGCGAAGACGTCGAGCGCGGCTCCGGCAACATGACCGCTCTTGATGGCGGCGGCAAGATCGGCTTCATTGATCAGTTCGCCTCGCGCAGCGTTCACGATCCGCACGCCTTTCTTCATCTTGGCGATCGTGTGGGCGTTGATCATGTCCTTGGTTTGCGGGCTGACAGCGGTGTGCAACGAAATGAAATCACTTTCGGCGTACAACTTTTCCAGCGGCACAAGTTCCACGGAGAATTCCCGCGCTGCAGCTTCGCTGATGAAGGGATCGTAGCCGATCACGCGCATCTCGAACCCGTCGGCGCGCGTAGCCACTTCGCTGCCGATTCTGCCGAGGCCGATCAAGCCCAGCGTCTTTCCGCGCACTTCGGCCCCCGACGACGATTTCTCCCATCGCCCTTCGCGCATCGCCGCATCAAACTTCGGCAACTGCCGCGCCAGCGCCAGCAGCAGCGCAAACGTGTGTTCCGCGACGCTGACAGAACTTCCTCCGGGCGTGCTCATCACCAGAATCCCGCGCTTGGTGGCTTCGTCGAGATCGATGTTGTCCACGCCGACGCCCGCGCGTCCCACGACGCGCAGCCGCGGCGCATGATCCAGCAGCGCCGGCGTAACTTTGGTCGCGCTGCGGACGATGAGCGCATCCGCATCGGCCAGTTCGGCGTCGATATTGTCTTTGGTGGTGAGAACGATGTTCCAGCCGGTTTGCTTCAGCAGTTCGATACCGCGATCGCTGATCTTGTCCGCAACAATGACCTTCATGATTCCTCTATTCGGGGTAAAAGCCGCAGCGAGCGCACGGCGGTCTCTTCCCTTGGGCTCGAAACATTCCAAATTACTGTGCCGCTCGCAGCGTGTCAAATCGCCGCGAGATAGAAATTTTTATGAGAGGAATGCACGTCTGTTATAGTGCAAAGAAAGGGAGCGAAAATGAGCCTTTCCGAACAATTGAAGAAAGATATTGTGGCCGCGATGAAGGGGAAAGAAGAGGTGCGGTTAAGCGTGCTGCGCATGGCCAAAGCAGCCCTGCAACTGAAGGAAGTGGAAAAGTTGCGCCCGCTCGACGAAACCGAATCCATCCAGTTGCTGCAGACGCTGGTAAAACAGCGCAAGGAATCCATCGACCAGTTCGCTAAAGGCGGCCGCCAGGACCTG
>Ga0307471_100002819_pt1 | contig 10147 bp, 7 predicted proteins | sample atmos_gasesAM3C__2_FD_204566 | JGI IMG/M metagenome (GOLD analysis project Ga0307471, IMG submission 204566) | Hardwood forest soil microbial communities from Morgan-Monroe State Forest, Indiana, United States - atmos_gasesAM3C_515 | ecosystem: Environmental > Terrestrial > Soil > Temperate... | reverse complement strand
GCCCGGAACGCGCCCACGCTCTCGCCCAGGCCGAGCTTGCGCCCGTTCTCCCCCGCGACCTCCTGGTAGACCTTGCACAGGCGCTGGAAGTCCGGCGGGTGCGCCACGAGGATCCAGGGCACGATGCTCGACTGGGCGGTGTAGCGGATGGTCGTCTCGCTCACCGAGAACGGCTGGAACATGGGCGGGTGCGGCTGCTGATACGGCTTCGGCACGACGCAGATCTTCCGGATCACGCCTTCGTCGTCGATCTCCCCGGGGGCGCCGTATTGCCGGGTCCAGTCGGCGACCGGCCAGCGCCGGATCCCTTCCTTGTACGGGTAGGGGACCTTGTAGTACTCGCCGTCGTAGTCCCACGCCTCCTCGGTCCAGGCCTTCTTGATCACCTTGACCGCTTCCTCGTAGACCCGGCGGTTGTGGTTGTCGATGGAGGAGCCGTCCATCGGCGCGCCCGTGACGTGATACTGCTGGCCCAGGATGTTGACCCACCGGTCCTGGTACCCGCGGGCGAACCCGGCATAGATGCGCCCCTTCGTCAGGTGGTCGAGGACCGCCAGCTCCTCGGCGGCCCGGATGGGATCCCACGACGGCAGCACCAGCCCGAGCGGGGAGAACTTGATCCGCCTGGTGCGGGCGGCCAGGTCGGCGTAGATGAGGAGCGGCGCCACCGACGTCTCGTAGCCCTCGGAGTGGAAGTGATGCTCGGTCGTGGCCAGCACGTCGAAGCCCGCGTCGTCGGCGAACACCGCGAGCTTGCGCAGCTCATCCAGCATCTGCTGGTAGCGCTCGTTGTTCCGTCCGATGGGCCGCAGGCGCTTGCGATCGTCGAGGGTGCCGGGCACGGTGGGCAGGACGAACAGCATGAACTTCATGGGCGGCCTCCTCTCCCGGGGGTCGAGGTTACCGAGGAGAATGGGCGGAGTGTGCTCTTCGCCCCGCGGGAGGTCAAGGGGGGTGCGCTGTCTCCGGATGGACCTTCTCGTTGCGGCCAAACAAGAGATCGAGGGACTTCATTCGGGCAAGGGCCCGGGCCTCAGCCGGTTCGTTCAGGGAGCAGACCCGACATCAAGCGCGGTGCCCGGCCTGCGCGAAGCCAGAAACGGCGGCGTGCCCTCTATCCGGCGTCGTGCTTAACAAATCTCTCGGGCTTGGCTGGCGATTGATCACGCTTTGGATCGTAGACACCTCAGTCCCTAGGTCCGTGCGGCCGCCGGTTCGGTCCCTTGCGTGGCTTCTTCCCCCCGGGTCGATGGGGTTTTTTCGGGGGCGGGATCAGGTCCTTGAGGTTCGGCCTCGGGCCAATGCGTTGGGTCGCCGGTCTCGTCGGAGCGGCAGTTTGTGGAGAACCAGTCGTTCTCAGCAGGTTCCGCGCTTCCGATGGGGTGAGCAAAGGTTTGCCGGTGGCCAGGCGATTCCCCTGAACACACGCCAGAGCCCCCGCAATCATCGCCGACGCCGCCGACGTCCCACCAAACTGATCCATATACCAACGGTCCTCGTTGGCCCCTCCCTGGAGGCACCCGTAGCCCGTTGTCACCACCTGGTATCCCCACCCCTGGACGTCGACGCTGCTTCCGAAGTTGGAGAAGTCCAGTCGGGAGCGATCTGGCTCGACGCTCGAGCTCGATGGGGGAGCTCCGGCGCCTACGAGGATCGCGCCGGAGTCGCGATTGGCTCGATCGAAGGGATTCGTCCAGCCTGAACCGAAGGTCGGCGCGGGCGTGTTGTAGACGGCATTGTCGAGATCCGCCGAGCCGTTGCCTGAGGCTTCAACGACCAGAATATGAAGCGCCGTCGCATAAAGGATCGCATCGAAATCATCGGGCCACCACTCCACGGCGATCTGTTTGGTCCCGGTGACGAATGGTGGCCCTTCACGCTGGAGCTCGAGCAGGATAATGTCGCCAGGACCGAGTGTGAGGGCGGCCTGGTGTATGGCGGCCGATGTCTCGATCGTTCCGGGGATCGTGGTCGGCGACATGCCAAATGTACGCGTCGAGATGCCAGAGACGGTGGTATCCGGACAGATCCCCTTGATCCCGAAGGTATTCGTGTCGCCCCCAAGGATTCCCATGATCGCGGTACCGTGATTGCGCTCTCTCAGAATGTTGGCCGGAAATCCACCGATGACCCCTCCCCAGTTCGTTAGGAGATCCTCGTGAGTGAATCTCCACTCACGCTCCACATCGATGATGCGGACATCGAGGCCCGTACCGCCGGGTCTGGTCCACGCATAGGTCGCGTTGATACCGTTCGGTGCGGCACCAAGATACTTTTGTTGTCCGCTCAGGTCAGGCGTCGCGTTCGGCGGTGTCCCGGGCAGAGCCATGCAGACATCGGCCGCGGGAAGGCCAGGCGTATCGGCGGGCCGCTTAACATAGGCGCCGTCAACGGTCGGGAGGCGCAGGAAGGTGGGTACGAGCTCGGCGAAACGCTCCTCGTGCGTATCGATGGAGTAGTAGACAGATAGGTCGGGCACACGGACCTTCCTCGACGACCGAAGCCGCCTGGCCTCGTAGCGGAGGCGCTCCGGACTATCTCCGAACAACGGGCGAACGGTCACGCCGACCGCACGCGCGGCCTCTTCAAGTTCGCTCTGGTCCGCGCCAGGATGGACCACAACGATCAGCTGACTTCGGGGGACATTGTCGACGCTGTACATCGGTCGTGACATGGTGCCCTCCAATTCCGCCGGTTTGGTGTCCCCGATCCGGTCCAAATCAGACTCTTGCCGGCCGCCAGGCGTCACGGAGCGAACGAGGTTAGCAGGCGTCGCGGTATCGCGACGAACCGCTCGTCACACGGTGGAGCGGGAAGACTTGAAACATCCCCGCCCGCGCAGGGTTCGCAGGGCATTGGTTCGTCCGGGCCAGAGCATTCATATTGATGCTCTCCTTTCATCATCTGCCAGGCCTAGGAACCAGGATGGACGCCTTGACAAGACACGCTTGGTGGTCCTAAAGTCAAGCGGAACTTTCATCGGCTGACCACTTCGAATCGTGCTCGGGGGCATCACCATGAGAAGGCGGCTCTTGATCATGGGGGCAGGTGGGGGGGCCACCAACAACCTCATCCGAAGTCTACGACTCGGTGATCCATCTCTGGAGTTGGTTGGTTGCCACAGCAACCGCTTCACACTCGTACAGTCACAAGCTGATCGAAGCTACTTGGTTCCGTCGGTTGACCATCCGGCTTTCGTGGAAAGTCTGAACGCTCTGGTCGAGAAGGAAGACATCGGACTGCTCGTCCCCAACTCGGATGACGACGTGAGAGGAGTGGGCGCACGTCGAAACGAGGTCCGCTGCCGCGTGTTTCTCCCACGGTGTGAGGTAGTCGACCTATGCCGGGACAAGCTCGAGTTGTCGGCCTTTCTGGAGAGCCGCGGCATCTCTGTTCCCGCCACATGCGCGGTCACCTCATTGGAGGGTATCGAAGAAGTCTTTGACAGGCTGGATCCCCGCTCGCCTCTCTGGTGCCGTCTTCGGTCCGGACAAGGGGCCATGGGCGCGATGCTAGTAAAGAACCCTGAGCAGGCGAGGTCATGGATCCGTTACTGGGAGGACATGCGCGGTGTCCCCGCCACCATGTTCACCCTGTCGGAATATCTACCGGGGCGCGACTTCGCGTGCCAAGCGCTCTTCAAATCCGGCCGCCTCGTCTTGATAAAGAGCTATGAGCGACTGACCTACCTCGGAGGCGGCGCCCATCCAGCGGGGTTCTCCTCGCTCGCGGCGCTCTCGAAGACGGTTTTTGCGCCAGAGGTGATCGAGGTGTGCGCCACCGCCGTCCAGGCGATCGATGCGGACGTCTCGGGGGTGTTTTGCTTCGATGTGAAGCAGAACTCCTCTGGTGCTCCCTGCTTGACCGAAATCAACGCGGGACGCTTTGGTCTCAGCACAAGCATCTTCGACATTCCAGGCCGTCACAACACCGCGATCACCTACGTCCACCTCGCGTTTGACGAGCTCGTCGACATCGCCGAGGAGTACGATGTGGCCGAGGGCTATTACATGGTACGAGACTACGATACAGTACCGGCGGTCGTGCACTCTGATGAGTTGTTTGAGGGGGTCAACGAGGTGTGGGCGGGAGCATCATTGGCCTAGAAATCGAAACGAGGGAGGACAGGATGCCTGGACCACCGGCGGGTAACGAGACGTTCGTGGTGTGTATCGAGTTCGACGGGCCTCTCTCCGATGACCAACTCGACAAGATAAAGAAGGACCTTAAGAGTTGTGTAAAGAAGGCAAAGGGCAAAATTACCGATAACCGGATCCAGGGTAAGGGTAAATGACCCAGGGGCCGCTCGGGGATGCTCTGCGGCAACCACCGGGTGGCATCTACCTCGAAGTTAGTGGCGACTTTGATCGGGCCACCGCGGAGGCCCTGATTCTCGAGATTCAGCGTATCGGGAAGCGCTACGGGGTTGGAGTGACGAGTAGGGTCGAGCGAGCTGTCAGCCATCGGGATAACCGCTCAAGGTAAACGCGCCAGCGCTTGCTCGCTTTCCTGCTGCCACCGGCTCATCCCCAACTCTGCGAAGAGAGCGGCAGCGGCGGCGAATCGCTCCCGCACGCCCGGGCGTTCGAGTTGTTGTTCTAGGCGTGCCAGCCCAAGTTGAGCGCGGCCAATTACTGGGCGCATCTCCAGCACTCGCGCGAGAAGGATAGCCTCCTCGAAATAGTGGCGGGCGGCATCCGGGACCACCGGATCGAGCCGAAGGCTGATTTCTCCGAGCAGGCGGAGAGTCCACGCCTCGTAACCCCGTTCGTGGTGCTCCCTAGCCAGCTGGAGGGCCCGGCCCGCAACTTCCCTCGCGGTTGTAATGTGTCCGGCATGGAGATGAGCCTCGCTCAGGTGTGCGAGCAACTGGGAGTGACCGACGGCGAGATGCATCGATTCAGCCCTCCGCATCGCTTGCTCGAGGAGCGGTAGGGCATCGGCGGTTCGACCGACGAGTACGTAGGCGGCACCCAGTCCGGCGGCGACGCGAGGAAACCAGAGCGGCACGTTCCATCTCTGGATGAGATCGAGCCCACGTTCGAAGAACGGGATCGCGGTCTCTGCCTCACCCTGCCGCAAGAAGACGGTACCGACTCCAGAGCAGGCCACCGTCACGTTCAGCGGGTGATCCAGGGTATCCGCGATGCGCAACGCCTCCTGAACGGTGGCGATAGCCTCGGGGAAGTCGCCCAGTTCCGCGAGGCACCAGCCGAGGCATGTTCGCGAATGTACCGACGGAAGCTGGGGGAGGCCGCAGCGCTCATAGATTCGATCGCCCACCAGCGCATCGAGGTTGCGCCTGAACAGCATGGCGGCGCGCTGAAAGTCGCCACGTACGTAATAGACCTGACCTTGATATGCGTTGGCCGCCACGGCTAGGTTGAAATCGTCGAGCGCTACCGCCGCACTCAGGGCACGATCGCCGAATTGAATGGCGTGTTCGTAATCCCCGAGCAGATAGTAGTGACCGGTCATATAGACTGAGATCAAGCCGGCTCGACGCTGGTCGCCGAGCTCGGTTGTGAGCGCTTCGGCCTCGCGCAGATAGTCCAGGATTCGAGAGAACTCGGCGAGTGGCAACAATGCGCTCCGGAGGTCGAAGCGAAGATCGATAGCCTGTTCACTCCGTTCGCGAGTGCTAGGGAGACGACTGAGGACCTGGAGCGCCCGATCGAAGCAGGTGACCGCCTCGCGGTTCGCGGCACGACTGAAGGCCTTCACGCCAGCGTGCCTCAAATAGCTGAAAGCCTTGTCCCACATTCGACCCTCAGCCGAATGGTGGGCGAGGCGCTCGACGTGTTCATTCAGACGGTCGCGATACAAGGTCTCGACGGCTTCTACGATCTGTGCGTGCAGGCTGACGCGTCGATCGAGAAGCATGCTGGCGTAGGCGACCTCGTGCGTGAGAGCATGCTTGAAGGTATACTCCCGATCCGGAAACAGACGCGACTCGTAGACCAGTTCGGCGGCCTGCAGCCGTGCAAGGCCGCGAAAGAGCTCGTCCTCGGACACGTCCGCGATGACCCTCAGAAGATCGAACGGAATGTCCTTTCCTATGACGGCGGCGGCCTGAAGAAGCTGCTTCTCGGTGGCCGGGAGGCGATCGATCCGGGTGGCTAGGATTGCTTGTACGGTCGGCGGCACTCGAATGGTTTCCACGCTCTTGACCAGACGGTAGGCGCCCCGGGTGCCTTCCAGCGCATGGATCTCCACGAGGGTCCGAACGCTCTCCTCGAGGAAGAGTGGATTGCCTTCGGTGCGAGCAATCAGGAGTGTCCTGACTGGATCGAGGCTCGGATCGAGGCCGAGCAGTGCTTGTAGCAGCTCCTCGGCCGTGTCAGGTTCCAACGGCGAGAGGCGAACCTGTGAGTAGTGTGGCTCGTGACCCCAGCCATGCCGGAACTCAGGGCGGTAGCTGACGAGGAGAAGTATTCGGGAGCCTGGAAGGCCGTTCACGAGGCTGTCCAGCAGTGTCTGAGTTTCGGCGTCGATCCAGTTCAGATCCTCGAAAACGAGCAGGACCGGTTGGACCTCGCTCTCCCGGAAGAGCAGTCGTTTCACACCGTCGAGGGTTCGTTGACGCCTCTGCTGAGGATCCAGCTGCTCCCACAGCGGATCCTCGGCGGGAACATCGAGGAGCGAAAAGAGCGCTGAGAGCGAGGGCTCGAGAGACCGATCTAGCGACAACACCATATCGGTCACTTTCTCGCGAATCCTTCGCGGGCCGTCGCCGATCTCGATCTGGAAATAGCGCTTGAGGAGCTCTATTACTGGGAAATAGGAGGCGACCTTTCCATACGATATCGAGGCGCTCTCGATGATGCGCCAGCCCTGAGTGAGGTGAGAGTGCGTGAATTCCCAGAAGAGCCGGGACTTGCCTACACCCGCCTCACCTACGACCGCTACGGCCTGGCCCTGCCGTCCCTGAACTTGCTCGACCACCTGGCGCAGATAGTTGAGCTCATCGTGACGCCCGACGAAGCGGGTCAGCCCGCGCACAGAGGATGCCTGGAGCCGCGAATGGGCCAGGCCGACGCCGGTGAGCTCATGGACCTCCACGAGAGCTTCGTGACCTTTCACGGGCACGGACCCCAGCGGCTTCACGTTGACGTAGCCCTCGACCAGGCGCAGCGTCTCGCGGGTCAAGAGGATGGAGCCCGGCCGTGCGATCTGCTCCATGCGGCCGGCAAGGTGCGTCGTCTGGCCGACGGCAGTATAGTCCATGTGTAGATCACTGCCGATCGACCGCACAACGACCTCGCCGGAGTTGAGCCCGACCCGAATCTGAACTGGGGGATCGCCGTGGCGCTGGATCTCCTCCCCATATCGGGCGATCACTTCTTGCATCCGGAAAGCGGCGTAGCACGCACGTACCGCATGATCCTCGTGCGCAAGGGGAGCGCCGAAGAGAGCCATAATGCCGTCGCCCATGACCTGGTTCACGGTGCCTTCGTAACGGTGAACCGCCTCCATCATGCGCATGAGCACCGGATCGAGGATCTTCCGAGCCTCCTCTGGGTCACGGTCGGCCAGCAGCTCCATCGAGCCCTTCATGTCGGCAAAGAGCACCGTAACCTGCTTGCGCTCGCCTTCCAGGGCGGACCTCGAGGTGAGAATTTTCTCGACCAGGTACTTCGGGATGTACAACTCCGGAGAGCCGAAGCGGCCTTGAGCGGCGCCCGCGACAGTCGCAGGATGGCCACACTGGGAGCAGAATTTTGCCGTGGGCAGAAGGTGGCCGCCGCAGTTTGAGCAGGTGAGCCCGAGCGGAACGGCGCACCCGTGACAGATTGCGGCCTGGGGATGGTTCTCATGGTGACAACGCGGGCATTGCATGCCGCGACCCCCCGTGGATGCGGACACGAACTGTCGGGACAGGTAGGGGAAGATTAGGCCAGCATACCAGTAGGGTCAAGAATCCCATGATGCTGTCAGGACAGGGGGCCCCGGGAATACCCGTCGTCTCCTAGGCGAGCGCCAAAGAAGCCTGAAGAGGATCGCGGGTCAGCCAAGCCCCTACGAGGGGCGAAGCAGGCCTGGACGGAGGTGCTGGTGATTCTGGCCGCAGGACCAAGGCGGCCGCTCCGAGCAGGGTCTCCAGCGTCTCGTGCAGCCGCTCGGGCGTGAGCGAGACCGCGGAGTGGTAGCCCATGACGAACAGCTCGGCCATGGTGAGGAGGAGCACGAGCAGCCGCGGCGCCTGCCAGCGATGCTCGTGCCCTTCCAGCCTCGAAGGTGAAGGCCACCAGGACCGCCAGAAACCCCAGAGCGTCCACCTGAGCGAGCAGTCGAGGATCCGCCCTCTCGTCCCCTCCCGCCCCCGGCACTTCGCCCGGCCAGAGCAGGTAGAGATCCTGAGCCATGTCTTTCGCCGCGCGGTGCTCGGGGAGAACGAGGTTCCAGGTCACGGTGACGGTCACCGGGCGATGGGCCGGTCTGACGTCGTCCTTGCCGACCGTCACCGACACGAACAGGGGTCCGATGCCAAACTCGGGGTGGGCACGTGAGGCAATGAACGCCTGGGCGTGGAGGTCGTGCGGCCACAGACCCAGGATGAGCAGCGCGAAGGCGATCCTCATGAATAGCCTCGAGCTCCGTCGGGTTGACCGCGGAGCCAGGGTTGCTTATACTCCGGCACCACAGTACGCCCCTCTGAGGAGAAGCAGGTGGGCCACTCGGAGGGGATCGTGCGCCACCACACGAGCAGAGCCACGCCGGGTCAGCCGAACGGGCCCGCGTAATGCCTCGCCTGAAGGGCTGGATCGCCGCGGTCGCCGCGGACCCCGCCGCCATGTTGTTCGTGGCGGCCGTCGTTCTCTTCATCGTGATCCTGGTCGGGATGGCCCTCGCGGCCCGGAGACGGCGACGGGACGACCACGGTGAAAGGGTAGGGCTGGCTCCGGAGGCTCCCGCCCAGGTCGTCGCCATCGCCCCGTGGGTCGAAGAAGGCCGGCAGCTGTTCAGCCTCTGGCAGGAACGGGTTGAGCGCCTTGGCGAGCTCCAGGGCCGCCTCGCTGCGATGGCGCAAGAGATCGAACAGCTCAAGGCACAGGCCGGCGCACAGGCCGGCCGCATCGACGAGCTGCGCGCCGAGAATCTCCGGCTCGGCCAGGAAGCCGAAGCGTTCTCGATGGAGCGGGACCAGCTCCGGGCCGTCCTCGCGCGTATCGGCGAGCTGGTCCGACAGGCGACCGAGGCCCGCCCGAGTGTCGCGGGAGAAGCGACCCCCGGGGCGGGGCCGTGATGCCGGCCCGCCCATACCGCGGGACACGAAGGTAGCCCTAGCAACCTCGCCCGAAGCCGACGACGTCAGGCCCGGAACCCCAGGACGTACTCGCGGGCGGATTTTCGACGCCTGGAGTCCGTACTGGCGCCATAACCTCGAAACTTCCCTGATATCCGTATGGCTCGCCTCTTGCTGAGACCAGAGGCGGCACAGGCGTGCAAGGTCGCCACCTCCCCCACTGGCCCGGCTACAGGAAAGGGCATACGGATGACACATGGGTCATTGCTCGTCACGGTCGCGGTTGTCGTGACTGCCATCGGCCTCTCCGCGTCCTGGGGAGCAGCCGCCGAACCTACGGTGACCATCCCGGGGGCCACCCCTCCGACGCCTCAGGTCGAGAGACTCTCCGACGAGCAAGTACGGGCGGAGGTCCGGCGCCTGAACACCATGAAGATGGATTGCGGCACGCAGGCGCGGCAGGCGCTAGCGGCCCAGCAGAGCGCGAGCGCGGTGGGTCGCGCCTCCGAAGCCGAGGCCCACGGGCAGCTTCTCTGGACGAATATGAAGTGCATGGAACAGGCGAACCAGGGCCTTCTGCGCCTGCGAAACCAGATCACGCGAGATCAACTTCCGCTCTTTTCCCTGGAGGACGGGTTCCGCCAGGAATATCGTCAGGGGCTCCAGTCCCACCTGAGCACCCTGCAGCAGGTCGGCAAGCAACTCGCCGACCCGAGTGCCCTCACCGCTGAGACCTTCGCCAAGCAGATGGAGAGCTTCCGACGACAGCGGGAGAGCTTCAGGAGTCATTACATCCGCCTGCTCAACGACCCCGAGACCAAGGGGCTCGCGACGACCCTCTTCCAGGCGGGCGATCTGCTGATCGGGAGCGCCCAGGTATGGGTGCGGCAGGCGAATGCC
>Ga0307471_100002817_pt1 | contig 10151 bp, 7 predicted proteins | sample atmos_gasesAM3C__2_FD_204566 | JGI IMG/M metagenome (GOLD analysis project Ga0307471, IMG submission 204566) | Hardwood forest soil microbial communities from Morgan-Monroe State Forest, Indiana, United States - atmos_gasesAM3C_515 | ecosystem: Environmental > Terrestrial > Soil > Temperate... | reverse complement strand
AGGTTTCCCGCGATCTGTGACCAACCTTCACGATTGTTTGGAGTAGCTGCAAAGTTCAAAGGCTCTCCGATAATCAATTTCATTCTCACAGGTCGGGGAACGGTTCGGTTTGCCGGAAGAGCCTCAAAAGTTCCAATCAGCCCGCAAGGCACAACCGGCACATTTGTTTCCGCGATCAGCATGCCGAGTCCGTGCTTGAAAGGCATCATTGAACCCGTGCGCGTGCGGCCGCCCTCAGGAAAGATGATAAAAATCGCTTTTTCTTCCTGCAATTTGCGACGCAACTCTGCAAGAGCATGTGGACCACAGTTTTTCCGCCACATCGGCAAAGCGTTGAGCATGACTGCGGAGAACGCACTGACTGAAGTCGTCTGAAAGAAGATGTCGCCTGCGGCGATTGGGAAAGCGCGTTCGCGATGACGCGGCCTGAGCGCCGAACCCAAAACGAGCGCGTCGAGATGACTGCAATGATTTGCCGCGAGCACGAAAGGCCCGTGTGCCGGCAGTTTCTCTCCGCCCGAGATTGTGAGTCGATGAGCGATCGAAAAGTAAATTCGCAACACAGAAAAGCACGCCTGCTGCGCCACGCTTTCGAGCAGACCGCTCTCGCGCCGCACGCTGCGAAACCGCTCGGCGGGAGTGAGCCCAGTGTCACGCGCTGGTTGAAGCTGCCATGGTTCCATGGGCGTTATGGTCCAGAGAAAATTCGCTGCGCCTGCCCAGCGCCGAAACCGACAAAATAACCAACGTAGTGAAACACAGCGGGCGCGACCAGGATCAGGCTGTCAAAGCGATCTAGCAAACCACCGTGACCGGGAATGAGCTTCGCTGTGTCCTTAAGACCAAGATCACGTTTGATCGCAGAGAGCATCAGGTCCCCGAATTGGCCTACTATGCTGACGATCATCCCAAGGCCAATTAAGGAAATTGGGTTATCCAATGTGGTGTTAGTCCAAATGAAATGAGCGATTACTGCCACGAGCGGCGTGGTTAAAATGACCGCGCCGAGCGCCCCGCCTACGGTTTTGTTTGGACTCGTGTTCGGAACAAATTTTCGATGACCAAACAGATGACCGCAGATGTAGGCAAAGATGTCATTCAGTTCCACGGCAAAGATGATCAACAACAGCATCGGTCGATAGTTCCAATCATTTGCCATGTAGCCAAGGTTACCGAGCGCGCTTCCGAAAAGAGCGAATCCGAGGACACCCAGACCGACGCGTTGGATGTATCCTTTCGGTTGATCAGGAATCAACCCGCCAATGGCAATCAACGCGACGGTCAAGGGAAACAACGCAACAAACAGCCGGTACCAGTTGTCCAGTTCGGCGAAGGTGATCAGGAGAATGCCGATAACCACGATGAAACTGATAGTGCGTTCGCGGAAGAGGCCGGTGATGCGCGCATACTCCCGGTAACAAAGCAGACTCAGCGTGGCCACAGCGAGGATCGTCCAAAAAGCGCCGGCCAGAATAGGAATCAGAATGCAGAGCGCCAGCCAAATCCAGGAGCGATAACGATCCCAAAGTTCCTTTCGCTTTTCAGCAGAGCTCTTTGCCGCTCGCGTTGTGATGAAAATCAGGAGCGGCGCCAGAGCGAGCAGAACGACAGCGGTCAACGTCAGAACAATAGTCACGGGATGATCGAAGGCGTGACGGAATCCAAACAACCGTTGCCATGTCGTGTCGTTCATCTCAAAGCGCGTGCGATTCGATTGAACCTGCGAAGGACTGTGATGACGCAGCCGGCGATTATCAGAGTGAGAGCAAGACTCATGACGCCAACGTCGAGATTATCCAAATGAAAAATCTGCCATGATCGCGGAACGACCGCGGAATACAGGGAGGCAACGGTAATGACCAGCATCCGGTGTTGCTTGGCCATCGGCCCGCAAAACTCGCTGGGTGCGCCGGCAATTTTTCCGGCGGCGCGAACGTAAGCAGTGAAGATTGCCAGAATCGTTGCGATATAACCAAGCGCAACGTTTCCGCCCCAGGCGTACCCAGCGCCGATGAACACCGCCGCATCCGAAACGCGATCGGGAACCTCGTTGTAAAGTTCGCCTACCTTTGAATCGCGACCTGACGCGAGTGCGACCATCCCGTCCAGCATGTTTGCCGTTAACCGCAGTTGCGCGCCAACTGCGGCGATAAGCCAGAAGGCTCGATTGTATTCAACGGACGTCAGGCTTAGCGCCAAGCCCGCCGCGATACACGCGCACATGCCGGCAATGGAAATTGAATTCGGCGACACATTTCGTCCAGCCAGCCACGTGGTCGCAGACCGTGCCCATTTGCGATTTCGCGTGGCAATGGGCCGACGATCGATTGCTTTCGCTGCTGATTCAGTCATCGCGGAGGCAATCCATAACAGGGTTGATGAGCGAAGACCAGATAACAACTCGGTGATGGCGTCGCGCATTGATCGCAACACAGATGCGCTCCTCTCTTGCACAGTGCGCCTTCCTTCGAGATGATGCTGAAACATGCCTGTAACCTTGGAGCAAACCGGAACGAATCCCGCCGCGGCGGGACCGCGTTCCGCGTTCATTCTGCGATTCATCAGCACCGTGGCCTTATGGACGGTCGCTTTGCTGATCATGTTCTCGGGTTACGAGATCCTCTTCTGGCTATTGATCAGCGTGTTCGGAATGATCGGGCTTTGGGAATTTTACCGGATGCTCGATCACAAGGGCCTGCCGAATTTCAAAGTCACCGGAATGATCTGCGGGGCGGTGATGCTCGCCGGCAGCTTTTATTATTTCTCCAAAATCGGACCGGCAGGCTCTTACGATTTCGAAGTTGCTGTCCTGCTTTTTTTTCTGCTGACGGTGTTTGGACGGCAAATGTTCACGCGGCTGCGGCACGACGAGCCCCTGCAGACGATGGCTTACACGTTGTTCGGTCTGCTGTACGTGCTTTGGCTTTATAATTTCATCACCAAAATTGTGTATCTCACTCCGCGTTCGAGCAACGGCCAGCTCACCGGCCAGTTTTACGTCTTGTATTTGATCGCAGTTACCAAGTTCTCGGACATGGGCGCGTATCTAACAGGGAGCGCGATTGGGCGGCATTTGATGGTGTCGCACATTAGTGGGAAGAAAACCTGGGAAGGTTTTTTTGGCGCGATTGTCTTCGCGTTGCTTTGCAGCCTTGCTCTTTATAAACTAATGCCCGGCCATTTGTCCGACCTGAGCTGGACGCATGCGACGGTGCTCGGTTTGCTTTTGGGACTGGCCGCGGTGCTGGGCGACCTCGCCGAGTCGATTATCAAACGCAGCACCGACGTGAAGGACTCGGGCAATCTGCTTCCAGGAATTGGCGGCGCACTCGATCTGCTGGATAGTCTGCTCTTCACGGCGCCACTGTTGTTTTTCTACATGCGCCTCGTGATCCACGTCGCATAACACGAGCAGTCATTTAACAAAATGGATCGTAAACGCATCGTTATTCTTGGCGCGACTGGGTCGATCGGCGAGAGCGCGTTGAAAGTCGCGCGGGATATTCCGGAGCGGATGGAAATCGTCGGACTGGCGGCGAAGAGCAATGCACAAAAGCTGGCCTCCGCTGCGAATGAAGTCCGGCCGGAGGCTGTTTGCCTCGTAGATGAGATCCAGATCGACGTTCTCCGAAAGGCACTCGATTACCAGCCCCGGATTTTTTCGGGAGAAGAGGGTTTGACACAGATGGCGTGCCTAACAAATACAAACATGGTGCTTGTCGCAATCGTCGGCACCGGCGGTTTGAGACCCGCGCTGGCGGCGATCAAAGCGGGGAAGCATCTTGCCGTGGCGAGCAAGGAAATTTTGGTCATGGCGGGCGAGATTGTGATGCGCGAAGCGCGTGACAAAAGCGTGCACGTTTTGCCGGTGGACTCAGAGCACAACGCGATCTTTCAGTGTCTCGAAGGCAAGCAGTCATCCGACCTTCGCAGGATCATCCTTACCGCGTCTGGCGGCCCGTTCCGGGAAACACCGCGAGTAGATTTCGATTCGATCACGCCGGAGCGGGCGTTAAAACATCCGACCTGGAACATGGGATCGAAGATCACGATCGATTCCGCGACGTTGTTCAACAAGGGTCTGGAGATGATCGAGGCGCACTGGCTTTTTGGCGTGGAGATGAAGCGTGTCGAGGTCGTCATCCATCCCCAAAGCATCGTCCATTCGATGGTCGAGTTCACAGATGGTTCTACGCTTGCGCAATTAAGTTATTCGAACATGTGCTTCCCGATTCAATATGCCGTGACGTGGCCGGATCGCGTCCCGAACTCACTGCCGCCGCTCGATTTCTCGAAGCTATCGAAGTTGGAATTTTACACGCCCCGCTACGGCGACTTTCCGGCATTAAATCTGGCGCGTCGCGCGGGCGAGACCGGCGGCACATTGCCGGCGGTGATGAATGCCGCCAACGAGATCGCGGTCGCGGCGTTTTTAGATCGCAAAGTGCGGTTTCCGGAAATCTGGCAGATTGTTGAACAAGTGATGAACCGCCATGCGCCCGTTGCGCATCCGGATCTCGATGCAATATTGGGAGCCGATCAGTGGGCGCGAGCGCAAGCGGAGCGATACGTGCAATCGGCTAAAGGTTAAAAGATTTACAACGGCAGACAGAATGGCGTGTCCAACGATTCACTGATCACCCGCTGACCACATGATTCTGCATATCGCTCGCGTCATCTTCATCCTGCTTGAGGTTCTCATCCTGTTTAACCTGCTCATCGTGGTGCATGAGCTCGGGCATTTTCTCGCGGCGCGGTGGCGGGGTCTGTACATAGAAAAATTCGGCGTCTGGTTTGGGAAGCCGATTTGGAAGAAGACAATTAACGGCGTCCAATACTCGCTTGGGTCACTGCCCTTCGGAGGTTTTGTCGCGCTGCCGCAGCTTGCGCCGATGGATATCATCGAAGGCAGAGCCGACATAGACCGGGGGAAGCTGCCAAAGATTTCCGCTCTCGACAAAATCATTGTAGCCATCGCCGGTCCGGTGTTCAGCTTGCTGTTGGCCTTGTTTTTTGCCGGGATCGTCTGGGCTGTTGGTCATCCGGTGAGTGAAGGCGATTCAACGACTGTAGTTGGCTACGTCATGCCGGGTTCGCCTGCGGAAAAGGCCGGACTGCAACCGGGCGATAAAATCTTGTCCGTGGATGGCAAACCGGTCAGGCGTTTCATGGGAATGAACGACAGCATCAGCTGGGACGTCGTGCGGAGCGAGGGCGACAAGATTGCGGTGAAATTCCAGCGGGATGGCAAGGTGCAAACGGTATCGGTCGAACCTTACAAAGCGGAAACCCGCGGCTGGCGGCGGAAAAGTGTGCGGCAGTTGCTCATCTATCCGGCAGAAACGCCGATTATCGAGAAAGTAGAACCCAAAAGCCCTGCAGCGGCAGCCGGATTGCGTCCCGGAGACATCATCCGCGGGTTTAACCAAACACCCATTTACAATCCGATCGCGTTGCTGGAATACATCAGCAAACATCCAAACGAGGAGCTTGTGCTGCAGGTTGAGCGGAATGGCTCGAAGCTGGATATTCCGGTAAAACCGACGCCCCTGCCGACGGCGGGGGAAATGAAGCCGCGGATCGGAATCCAATGGGACACAACCGGGATCGTGTCAATTCAGCATCCGAATCCAATTGAACAAGTTTACAACAGTGTCACCAGTACGTTGAAGACGATCGGCGCCGTCGCCTCGCCGAAGTCGGATGTGAAGTTGCAACATCTCAGCGGGCCGGTCGGGATCGGCCGCATTTATTATCTGCTTTTCCAAAGCGAACGGGGCTGGCAACTGGCACTATGGTTCAGCGTGATTCTCAACGTAAACCTGGCGATCCTGAATCTACTGCCCATTCCGGTGCTTGATGGCGGCCACATCGTATTGGCCCTAATTGAATCCGTGCGACGCAAACCTGTGAATATGCGCGTGCTGGAAGTTGTTCAGACCAGCTGCGCCGTTGTGATCATCGGTTACATGCTCTATATCACGTTCTTCGACGTGCAGGATTTGCCGTTCGTCCGCAAAAAGCTCGACCAGCTCGAAGCGCAGTCGCCTGGAAAAAACTCGCAAGCGCCGTAGAACGGCAGCGCGATTGCGAGGTTGCTCGAGTCTTCGTACATTTCGGTTCTCGTGAACTATTGCAGTAATCCTCTTCGGTACCATCGGCGCGTCACGCGTGAGGTGAAGGTTGGAAACGTCGGCATCGGCGGAGACAACCCGATCCGTGTCCAGTCGATGATCACCTGTGACACGATGGATACCGCGGCGTCGATCCAACAAACGATGGAGCTGGCGAATGCCGGGTGTGAGATTGTTCGGATCACCGCGCCTGCGGTGAAGGATGCGCGCAACCTCGAGCACATCGTCAAAGGCTTGCGCGAGCGCGGATGCGACGTGCCCATCGTCGCTGACATTCATTTCAAGCCCGAGGCGGCGATGGAAGCGGCAAAATGGGTGGAGAAAGTGCGGATCAATCCGGGCAACTACGCCGACTCGAAAAAATTCGTCATCCGCGAATACAGCGACGAACAATACGCGGCGGAGTTAAATCGGATCTGTGAGCGGTTTTCGCCGCTTGTCGAGTTGTGCAAGACGCGAGGAATCGCCATGCGGATTGGCACAAATCACGGGTCGCTTTCGGATCGCATCCTCAATCGCTACGGCGACACGCCTCTGGGCATGGTCGAGAGCGCGCTCGAGTTCGCGCGGATCGCGCGCGACCTCGACTATCATGATTTCGTTTTCTCGATGAAGGCGAGCAATCCGAAAGTGATGATCGCTGCTTATCGACTACTTGTGGCGCGATTAAACGAGCTGGGCCCGGACTGGAATTACCCGCTGCACCTCGGAGTAACCGAGGCCGGCGAAGGCGAAGATGCGCGCATCAAGAGCGCGATCGGAATTGGATCGCTGCTGGCGGATGGAATTGGCGACACGATCCGCGTCTCACTCACTGAAGATAGTCCGCACGAAATTCCCGTGGCGAAAGCGCTCATCGAGAACATAAACAAAACGTCCAACGCCCAGCGAACAACGCCGAGCGTCGAACTTTCTTTTGATCCTTTTTCATTCCAGCGGCGCGCAACAGAAAAAATCGAGCGTGATGGATTCAAACTCGGCGGAGACGAATTGATTCGCGTTGTAGTGCGTCAAGCGAACTTCGACAGGATCGCGCACAAGATCGACAGGATGGGCGATTACAAACCGGAAATTGTTTATGAGGATGCAAACATTATCGCGATCGATCCACGCCATGATGCAGCGATTGCGAAAATGAACGCGCAGCAAAGTGCGCAGTTTGTCACGGTGACGGACAAGATCGATCTGCCGGTGATCGCAGCATTCCGTTTGCTGGCAGCGAAGTTGCGGGCGCGCCATCCGATCCTTTTGAAGGACACGCTGGTAGGGGCCGTTGACCGCAATGGCCCTGGGCGATTGGGGTCAATCGCCCCTACCTCAGATTTTCTTCAGACCCTTCTCACTGCCTCCACGAACGTCGGTTCGTTGTTATGCGACGGAATCGGCGACGCGATTTTAGTCCAAGGCGAGGAAGCGCCGGGACAAGCGCTCCGTTTGTCGTACAACATCTTGCAGGCAGCCGGTTCGCGCATTTTCAAAACTGATTATGTCGCGTGCCCGTCCTGCGGACGGACGCTGTTTAACCTGCAAACAACGACGGCCAAAATCAAAGCAGCCACCTCGCATCTGAAGGGTGTAAAGATCGCCATTATGGGATGCATCGTGAATGGTCCCGGCGAAATGGCCGATGCGGATTTCGGCTACGTCGGCGGCGCCCCCGGCAAAGTGAATCTTTACGTAGGTAAGACCGCAGTAAAATTCAACATTCCCGAAGCAGAAGCCGTGGATCGACTCAAAGACTTGATTCGCGAGCACGGGAAATGGGTTGACCCAGCGCCGCAGCCCACGCCTGTGGAAGCGGTTTCGTAGCGCGACCTACGAATCGCCACCTACAGCGTATGTCCCGCCAATACACGCTGCAACGCGCGCCGGTATCCGCGTCCGTCCACATTGATTACGCCGCTGAGCTAAACGAACAGCAGCTCGCCGCGGTGACCGCTCCGCCCGGACCGATCCTTGTGATCGCCGGCGCGGGCTCGGGGAAAACGCGCACCCTGACATATCGCGTCGCGTACCTCCTCGAAAACGGCATCGATCCGCGAAATATTCTGCTGCTGACGTTCACGAACAAAGCTGCACGCGAAATGCTGAGTCGCGTCGCGAGTCTGCTGCCAGTAGACGCAAGCGGCCTCTGGGGCGGGACATTCCATTCGGTTGGGAACAGGATTTTGCGCAGGCACGGCACCGCGCTGGGTTACTCGAGCGGCTTCACCATCATGGACCGTGAAGATCAAAAGGACTTGATCAATACGGTAGTAGCAAGCGCAGGAATCGATCCCAAGGAAATCCGGTTTCCTAAAGGCGATGTGCTCGCGGAAATCTTCAGCTTCGTAGTAAACACAGAGATGCCGCTGGAAGCGTTGCTCGCCGAAAAGTTTCCTTACTTCCTGCCGTTGCTCGACAAAATCCGAGACGTTCGGGATCGATATGAAAAAAAGAAGAAGGCGACGAACTCGATGGATTTCGACGACCTCCTGCAAAAGACGTTGTTGATGTTCCAGCAGCACGAGCGGATCGCGGAAATCTACCGGCGCCAGTTTCAGTTCATTCTTGTCGATGAATACCAGGACACGAACAAAATCCAGGCTGACCTTGTGGACTTGCTCGCGCGCGATGATCGCAACCTGATGGTAGTGGGCGACGACGCGCAATCGATCTACTCCTGGCGCGGCGCGAACTTTCAAAACATTCTCGAATTTCCGAAGCGCTATCCGGATACGCAAGTGTTCAAGATCGAAATGAACTACCGCAGTGTGCCGGAAATTCTGGAGGTGGCGAACGCGGCGATCGCTGCAAATGTTCAGCAATTCCGGAAACACCTGAGCGCGACTCGCGAATCCAAGACGCTGAAGCCCGCAATAGTCGCGCTGAACGATGGTGCTGAGCAGGCGCAGTTTGTTGCCCAACGCATTCTCGAGTTGCGCGATGAAAGCGTCGATCTTAACGACATCGCAGTGCTTTACCGCGCCCACTATCACGCACTCGAGCTGCAATTGGAGCTTTCGAGGCGGGGCATCCCATACCAAATCACCAGCGGCATCCGCTTCTTCGAACAAGCCCACATTAAAGATGTGACGTCGTTCATCCGATTTGTGGCCAATCCGCGCGATGAAGTCGCCTTTAATCGCATGGTGAAATTGCTTCCCGGAATCGGCAACCGCACCGCCGAAAATCTCTGGAAGACTTGGGCAGCCGGCATCACCGACGAGAAGGAGAATTTTGGCGATCGCCTTGTTGCGATGAACGTCCCGCCAAAATCAAAGAAAATCTGGACGCAATTGGCACACACCCTTGATGAGATCGCACCGGGCGGCGAAACGAATCCACCATCAGAAATGATCACGTCTGTTGTCGAAGCTATTTACGATGATTACGCCAAGGTGAACTTTGCGAATTACCAGCTCCGCCGGGAAGACCTTGACCAGCTCGCAGCGTTCGCTCGTCAATTCAAAGATGTACACGAATTTCTGTCGCAGTTGGCGTTGATCAGCAACGTCGATGCGGAAGTCGCGCCACTTCAGACAAATGAGAACGAGGCCGTCAATCTGTCCAGCGTGCATCAGGCAAAAGGTCTCGAGTTTCACACTGTCTTCGTGATTTGGCTGACCGACGGCATGTTCCCCAGCAGCCGCTCACTCGATACACGCGATGCGCTGGAGGAAGAACGGCGGTTGTTTTACGTGGCGATCACACGCGCGCGCGATGAGCTTTATCTCACTTACCCGCACATGCGTCTGAGTGGCGGCTACGGGGATGTGTTCCAGCGGCCATCTCGCTTTCTGCAAGACATTCCAAACGACCTCCTAGAAGACTGGCAGGTTAGCCGGAAATGACAAACCTCGAATGACGGAATATCTGCTGTATCCCTTCGTCATTTGTTCATTCGAGCTTCATTCGGCATTCGGCATTCGGCATTTCCATGATGAGCCTGTCTCTTGAAAAGAAGATCGCCGGAGTTCTTGTGCCGCTGTTTGCGTTGCGGCGGGAAGACGATCTCGGAATCGGCGATCTGGGCAC
>Ga0307471_100002814_pt1 | contig 10154 bp, 2 predicted proteins | sample atmos_gasesAM3C__2_FD_204566 | JGI IMG/M metagenome (GOLD analysis project Ga0307471, IMG submission 204566) | Hardwood forest soil microbial communities from Morgan-Monroe State Forest, Indiana, United States - atmos_gasesAM3C_515 | ecosystem: Environmental > Terrestrial > Soil > Temperate... | reverse complement strand
GTCATAGCAGTATGGTAGCTGCTGATCCGTGACGAATCCCGGGGGATTCGCAATTTGGACGCCGTTGACGACAGCACCTGGCACGCAGGTCCAAGGTTGCTGGTCGAAGCCAAGCGGGTTCCCGCCGTTTCCTGCGAGGAGCGCGTCGGGAGATTCACCCTGGCCGACGTTGATGCCGCCTGACATCGTTCCGGAATTGTTGTAGATGCGGTTGTTGGCGACCTCCAGGTTGTGTGCCCAAGCGTGCAAGAAAATGCCGCCGCCGCCCTGGGAACTGTTGGTGATACTCAAGCCATCGATGCTTGAAGGATTGCACTGGAAGTTGCTGGGATATGGATTAGCCGGATTCGTACTGGAAGTCGCACAATCGGTGCTCTTGAGCACAACGGTGCCCAAAGGCATCTGACTCTCGGTCGGAACACTGCCGTTATCGGGCTCATTTCCGAAAACTTCAACTCCAGCGGGGAAGCGCACTCCTTTCGCCAGGACCGTAATCCCAGCTCCTTCGTACGCTCCCATCAACGAAGGCTCCTGCAAAAGCTCCGCCAGGTTGCCGTTGACCGTGGTGTCCCACCCGACAATGCCCTCCAGCGGCAAGCGATCCACCTGCGGATTGTTGGGGCCGCCGGCGAAGTAGTTCCAGCCGGTCCCCGGGCAAGTTTCCGCTCCGGTCGAATCATAAGGATTCACATTCAGAAGGGGGCTCCCACCGGTGGCAGGGTTATAGGGTTGACCATTGATCGCCAAGCCGAACAAACAATTGACGTGGTGGCGCCAGGGATCCAACTTGCCTGCAGGATGAGCGTTCGCGTTGATGACGCTGGACGCAGCTCCTACACCCTGTAGCCGGACCGGCTTCCACATAAGCAGGATTTCATTGTAGACACCGGGGTTGACGATGATCAGGTCGCCCGGAGCGGCGGCGTCAATCGCGGCCTGGATAGTGGGCTGGTCCGTGGGGACGTGGGTCGGAGCTTTGCCCCCGATCGTTACGGTAACGGCGTCTATCGATTGCTTGCCGTTGGCTGCAGTGATAACCAACTCACCACAACGAGCCCTTGTGGCGAGGGTGTTTGGGCCTCCGTATTGTACTTGCTGCTGCAACGGGCACACTGGCACATTGCCGGGCACAGGAAAGGAGATCGTTGAGTCACTCCAACTTATGCTGCCATTCGGTACAGTCACGCCACCGATGGTCACACCTCCGGATCCCCGCGTGCTGCCAAAGCCGTAATGTCTGGTGACCGTCTTCTGGTTGAAAGGCGCATTTGTGGCCGAGGGCCCGGAGTACCCATAGTTGGGCACGGTCTGGTTGCCCAAGGCGTGAATTGTGAGGGTGTGACCTGCCACGCTCACCCAAGGTCCAATTCCATCGCCGTCAACTTCGCTGATGGCCGGCGTGGTATCCGGATAGGCGCAGTCAGGGTTGTTGTACCCCGCGCTCGCGAAGGCGGATGTGGGCGTGACTGGCGTATCCATGTACTGGGTTTGCCCAGGCATAAAAGGGATCTCGTAACAGAACTGGCTGTAGCTCGGATTGAAGAGCGGGTCCGGCGACGTTCCAGTGCCTGGATCGTTCATGCAAGTAACCATCATGGTGGGGGCGTACCCCGTCGGATTGGGAGGGTTGACTTCCCAAGTCGAGTAGGTCAAGCCATTGTAGGCTCCCCAATGATCGGTATATACGCGGGAGATTTCGGTACCAGTCCAATCTTTGATGGATATCGGCAGGTTGGCCGGCGAAAACTTCTCCCCAAATTGGGGCGAGAACGGGTCGAATTCCGAAGTGAAGTCGTCTGTGATCACGCCGGTGAAGTGCGCGGCGACGTGCGTCGAGCTGAAAACCCAGAACTTAGCCAACGCCGACGTCTGCTCATTGAGAGTCACTTCCTTGCGGTCGCAGAGATTGCGAGTAGCTCCGGCGAACGGCGCTACTTCCGCGGACTGAGGGAACAGGCTGATATAATCCGGGACGATGCGCGAGGCCCCCACGCAGGGCCAGAATTGCTCAACGCTTCCCGTGTCGCCCTCGCCTCGTGGCAGGTGCAATGTGCCGAGATCTGTCGTCGGATTCTGTGCGTTGTTGGCGTTGTAGCTTGCGCCGATCGCTGCTTGGTCGGGCAGGATGAAAATGTTGCCCAAGCCGCCAAACTGCTGCGTCACTGGCGCAATGTAATTGTCGCCAATCAGGATGTTCTTGTCTTCTTCCTTCACCAGTTCGTAGCCTGGAGGCACAATCATTTCTACTACGTACTTGCCGGCAGGCAGCATGGGTGCACCGTGGCCCGACGTCCAGGGAACCGGCGTGGCACTGCCGCCGTACCGGTAGGGGTCGCTGGCATCAGGGTTCGTCACGCAGATCGTGCAGTTCGTACCGGTTGGCTGTCCGGCCGCCGGACTTATACTGGTAACGCTGGGGAAGGTGTAATAGCCATCGTACGGCGCCGGCTGCAGTTGATTCCAGTTGTGCATGCCGTCATAGCACTTGAACTGGGAATTGTTTGGAATCGTGTGGGCCGGTGTGCCTCCGTTGTTGTACGCATCGAGGAAGTCCGGCTGGTTATACAGTGAGAAAAAGAAGAGATCAGCGTTTGTTCCAGTGGCTTGGCCCTGACCCGGGCAGCTCATATTGGGATTGCCATCGGAGCGAAAGCCCTGGGCCCAATCGTCCCAACTGCTGGTCTTGGTGGTATCCACCAACGTGAGGGATTGGGTGCCATCCGGGGCTGTCCCCTCCTGATAAAGATTAATCGTTACGCCCGGCACATCCGGCGTCCAACTCGTATGGAGCAGCAGTTGGGGATCATCAAACGGCCGGGTCGAGGCATAGATCACTTCGCCATGGATCCCTCCGGTCTCGCCGACCGCAAAGGGTTTCTTGCCGAATTCAAGGAACGAGTTCTGTCCGGAAAAGCCCTGCCAACCCTCGCTGGTAACCCAGGCGGGGTCAATTCGACCGGTTGAGCCTCCAGTGCCCCCCGGCACGAACGGAGCCGTGGCATCAGTGCAGTCCGCGGTGGAGCAATAGAACGCGCCCGGTACCCGAAGAGCTGAGGGCACAGGGATCACTTCGGCTGTGTTCGCGAGGTTCGCACCAATGGCGGAGGTTTCGCACGGCGCCGTCGTAGAGGTGCAAGTGCCGTCGGCGGGCCCGCCCGCGTCGTAGACCACATGGATCCCAGTATTCTTGTAACGCGTCGAATCTGTTTCAACAACATACCAACTGAACAACGGGAAGATCTCGTTGAACCCTGCGTTACCGCTCAGGTCGGTGTTGTTGAAGTTGGAGTAGCTGCCGTCACGGAAGCGAATGTTCGTCGACACTAGCGTCAGTCCGTTTTCGTTGCTGTCCTGAATACCATTCCCATTCAGGTCAAAAAAAGTTTTGGTGTAGATGTTCGCCTGCCACTGGTTCATGGCAATCTGTCCCATAGGGGTGATCGCTCCGCCGCCCAGCAAAACAGGTGTCGAAAGGCCGTCCACGAGCATATCGTTCCACTGGTCAAAGACCGTTATTCTCCAACTGCCATCGGGAAGACCGGAGATGCTGAAGGTCCCGTCGGGGTTGCACTTGGTGAACGCGAAGTCTTCGCCGTCCGGATCTCCAAAGCTCACGTAGCACTGAGTGAAAGCAAAGCTAGAGTTGTCACCACTGCTGTAGAGTCTCTCATCCGGCGTGCGACTCATACGCTCGGTCGTAACCGTACCCGTCACACTATTGGTGCAGTTCGTGCCCGTTAAGTTGGGGTCAGTGCCGCCGCAGACGCTAGCCAACCGGGAATTGATAATCTTTGGGTTGGCAAAGCCGATGGACACGTGGTATCCCGCCGGCCCAAACTCCTGGAAGAAGCTCGGCTCTCCGATCCGGAGGAACGAATCATGTGCTTTCTGGCCGTCCAGGGTGTTCGTTTGCAGCCACTCTTCGCCATTCGCAATGCGGTCGGCCGCTGGCGTGGCCACCACGCCATACCTTCCCGGCATGAGGTTGGCAATCACGGCTTGGCCCGCCAGTGGGGATAGAACATTGCCGCCCGCCTCGAACTTCGGGCAGGTAACGATAGTTCCCGAGATGCCCGTCTGATTCGGATCAGGAATTGTCAGAAGAGGGTTGTTCGGATCAGGAATCGTGCCGATCCGCGAATTAACCGAAATCGGGCACGCATCCAATCCTGTTGCCGGATCTATGGTCCCCGCGAGGCTGTTCGACAGCGGCTGGTTGAACATGTCGTAAGTCATCTGTCCGGTCGCATCGCCGGTGCCGCCAGCATCGTCAAAGAGGGTGATGTTGAAGCCCCCCAGACCTGGTTCGTTGGTCCCCAGCACATCAATTCCGCCACCGGAATCATGCTCCCCGTTGAGCGGGAAGTCGTCCTCGAACACAAACACCGAAAGCTTCGACGGTGGGAACGGAGTGGGTTGGGCGTACACTGTAATAGCCGTCTGCCCCGCAGCGATCGGAGCGCCGCCCATGCCGTGGCCGGGGATGGTGTTTCCGCTATTGAACGGGTTGGCGGCGTCGCCTGGCAGAATCGAGAAATAGTAGCGCTTGGTAGAATCCAGGTGGACTTGGCTGGGAAGTACTTGCGTCTGTCCTAATCCTCCTACTGAAGTATCGGGTCTGCAAACGCCATTGCCAATGTCGCACACTGCATTCACGTGCGTTCCTGTATTCGGATCGAAGATTGTTTGGCCCCCTTCGCAGGACAGCGGCCCCGTGCAGCCCGCCGCCACGAGGGGCATGTAGCTGGTGTGGAAGTTCGTCCCAAAGGTTGGAACGATCCCAGAGCCTGCGGTCGGGCAGCCCACCGCCGGAGGGTTGGTCGTGCATTTGGGGTCGATATAGAAGGTGCGGTCTTCTTCAATAATCCAGCGATAGTCGCCTATCACGGTTTTTTTGTCAGTCCCGTCCAAAACCGTTACAGCAAGGCCGCTGCCGCCATTAAACGTCACCGTAACATTCGCTGGTGCAGCACTGGGCGTTTTCTGCGAGTTCACCGCGTTATACTGGAAGGTTACGATAGCTGGTGTTGTTCCGGTTGGCGATGCAGTCGGTGCTGCCGTGAACGAACCATCCGCATTTAGCGTGACCGTGCCCCCTACAACATTCGTAGCAGCAGAAGCTGTTAGCGGGTGCCCTTGAGGATCCGTATCGTTCCCCAACACTCCTGGCGGCGCGATTTGCAATCGCGACGCGACATTGCTGGTATAACTGTCTGCGTTCGCCGTGGGCGCCCCTCCAAAGCACGCCGTATTGGTTGGGACGCATTGAGTAATCGTCAACGTGCTAAAGTTCGAGGTTTTTCCATTCAGATCGTATCTAAATGTGTCTCCGCAAACTGTGGCTGTTGCGGAAGCCGGGGTGTAAGTGAAGGTTCCGTCCGGATTCAGGCTGATTGTACCGTTCGTTCCTGTTGCTGGGGTGGAGGCATCGAGTGTCGTGCCATAGGCACCGGCCCCGAGGCCACCCAAAACACCCTTGCTCGGGTCGAGCACACTCAGTGTCACACCCGGAATACAGTAATAACTTACTGCCGCAGCTGATGGTGCGGCAACACCCGAACCCACCGCCGGTGTTCCGCCATTCACGCCGATATATGCCAGCATGCCACCATCGCGCTGCTTGTTCGCGGAAAGACTCAGTTCGCGGTCGAACACCGGAAGGGCTGGCCCTGCGGCTGGCGCATTTATCATCACGTCGTAAACTTTACCCGCGGGTAGAAATACTTCGCTCTGGACCCTGAAGTTGCCGGGCAGCACGTTCCCGTCTTCCGCTATCAGCGAAAACCCTGAGACGACTTTCGAAGTCCCCGAGCTGGTATCGTTTGTCAGGGCTCCCACAATCGAAGGCACGTGCATACGCAAGCCGGCATTCACGAAGCGCACTAGCACGTTTCCGGTGACCGTACTTGGCGTAACCGGGAACAGCGAGCCCGAGACGTTGGTGTTGTTAAACGCGACGCCATTGAAGAGGTAATACAGCGGCGTGTAATTCACCGCCGGAGGATAACAAGTATTGTATGTCGTCGAACTGGAATTACCGCAGCCGCCGGGCTGGCCAGACCACACAGCGGTTTCACTGAATCCTGTCGTGTTGACCGCAGCACTAACCGCGTTGTTTTGTACCGGGTCGATTTCACTGAGGAGCAACGGAACATCCGCGTTGTAGCTCACCGCTGTCGCACCGCTCCCGTAAGCCACGCCCGGAGTCGCCCCCGCCGGAGCCTGGGTCACCACCAGCATTCCGTACAGGCCCATGGGACCTTGGATCGAGGGATGCGTGCCAGATTCAATCAGGTATGTGCCCGGTCGAAGATTTGCGGCTGTCCAGGTCAGTGCCGCCTGCGTTCCCACTGCCACTTCCGTGGAGAACGACTGTACGCGCGGACCCTGCTTTGGCGGTGTACCTACGCCAGTCAAGGGCGCACCCGGGGCGTCACCGGCGATGGGCCACGTGAGTGGCTGAGCGTTGGTGTGGTCCGGACTCGGCGTAGTGGTTCTCTGCGTCAGGTCTCCAAGACCTCCGCCCAACTGACCCACGATCACGAGTGAAGTGGGAATCTTATTCGGAGTCGTACCAAACGACAGATTATTCGTGAGGTTGATGGTCAGGCCTTGTCCCGTGGGAACGGTAATCACCACCGGAGACCAGCCGGTTGCCGCGGGATTCAATTTGGCGCAAGTCGCGAGGGTGCCCGAGAGCTGAGTGGAATCGCAGCTGTAGCCCCACATCGGCACTATGGATCCGTCCGGCAGGGTTACGCTGGTCGGCCCCGCAGTCAGATTGACTTGTTGCTGGCCAAGAGCTGCAACCGCCGCGAACGGAAGAATACAGGCTACTCGTAGCGCGGCCTTCAAGATAGCTTTCAAGTTGTTCGTTCGCATTGTTCTTCCTCGTCGTCAGTTTGACTCGTCAATCACAAATTCCCGGGAATCAACCAGCATCATCATCAGCATTCCGCCGGGGAAAATATTGTTGGTGGTGATTTCGCGTTCGTTGTGCGAGTGCCACATAAATGCAAACCCAGCCTCACTAGTGGGCGAGTTCGCGATCGTGCCTGAAGGTGGAGTGGTGCCTGTGCCGCCGCAGGAAGACCCAGCCGTCGTTGGATAACCGGGACTGCATCCTCCGGAGGTCGCGCGGACGGTCGCGTTAGGCCCGAGATAGGGACTGCCGCCGTACCAGGGACCGTTCGTCAAAATGTTCGGATCGGGCAGGGTTGCTGGGCCGCCGCCGGCGACGTCGCCGAAGGGAGCGACTTGCAGGGGCTTGTTGTGGTCCTGGCACCACTCGTAATAGTTGATCGCAGAAACCGACGCCGCTGGACTACTGTTCACAGTGTTGTAGCCGTTGGCGTCCGGAGTGCAAGTCAGCGTCGCGTTAGGATCCTTGGAACTTGGATTGTGACCGTACGCATCCCAGTTCAAGCCCTTGGCTGTCCAGTAGAAAATCCCGTCGAATGCCTGCCCGGGAGTTGTCGTCGTGGTGAACAGCAGAGGTCCGGCGAGACTAGTCGGATCGCCCTGGCTGAGGATCAGGTTGCCGTCGCGTCCCAGGATGCGCACGTGGTTACCATGCTCGTGGAAAGGATGTTGCCAGCGGCCCTGGCCGATGATGCGCAGCAGAACCTGCTCACCCGGATGCATATGAGGATTGCCGTTGTAGGGTTGATGCGGATACTGGGACGCATAGTTTGTATCCATGTCATCGGGCATCGAGCGTCCGTTAATCATGAAATACGCGGGATGGTATGGCTCGGTCGGGACGTTGAGACTGCATCCCGGCGCCCCAGCCGCACAGCCACTCGTTGCCGTGACCTGCGCCAATGCCTTGTTGTGGATATCAGGGTCCATTTCGGAAAACTGGAAGAGGTATTCGCGGTCGTAGCAAGTTTTCGCGTGGTCGTAGGCGGCCTTCGCTAGCCGGAAATCAGATTCGCCCCAGTTTGCTTCAACAGAGAGGTTCGCAGCAGCCAGCCCGGACGTGCAGTTGCCGGGGACAGCGGCCGGGAGCACAATGATCGCGCCGTAGAGACCCATCTCAACTTGCAGGTCGCCTTGCGTCCCGCTGTAATAGGCGTGTGTCCCCGGCGAAGAAGCCACAAAAGAGTACATCACCGTGCCCCCGGGCGCCGCCTCCTGCGTCAAGAGGCCGGCTACGCCGCCCGTAAAAGTCACGTTAAAACCCGGAAAGAGTATCGATGTGTTTCCGGCCGAAGTCGGGAGACCATTCGTAAGCGTTACTGTGACTTGATCTCCTTCCGTGACAATCAGCGTGGGGCCGGGAACCTGCATTGAGTAACAAAACCTGGTGGTGATGGCCGCTGGGGCAAAACCGGCCGGCGGATTCAAGGGGTCACATCCGTACCCCCAGGAGTAAACGGCTGACCCGTCCGGCTGGCTGATGTAAGCGGACTGCGCCGTCAAGTTGAAGGTCGGACCTGTGATGCCAGGAGCCGCAGCGTACGCCGTCGCGGAGAGCAACAACGCCACGATCGGGGCCAGAAGCAGTCGTGTGATCGAGATTACATTTTTCATTTTCGTCGCCCTCTTTGCCGCACTTCTAATTGATATGAACCTCAGTCATAAGCCCGCCGAAATTTTCGGCGTCGTTGGACAGATGGTCGAGATTGGGGGTGTAGAGATAGAACACCTGGCCCGCCGCATAACCTGTTGCATCCAAAATCACGTCGAGCGATTCACCGCCGGCCAACGTGATCGAGTTGGTGTTGTAGGCAAGGTTGTTTCCCGCTTGATCCCGCAACAGCTTGGCATTGATCGCGATGACCTTCATTGGAATCCCTAGCGAGGCCAATGTCTGATACTCCGTAACGTCCAGGTCGGAAATGCGCAGGAGCGCCTTTTTGCCGGCCGGGATATTGATGATCGAAGGCAGCGGCTGCGAGAAGTGGCTCTTGCCGTCCGTCGACTCCGTCTGCATTGGGCCCGCAACAACATTGCCCGTCGCGTCAACCGCTCCGCCGACCGTGTCGGGGTAGCTCCGCCCGTTCAGCAGGAAGAATTTGTCCTTCATGTCCACGAACTGTTCCGGGTTGAACGTCATGCCGACAAAATGGAAACTGGGGTCGAAGCCGTGGATCTGGATGGGATACTCAACATCGTAATACGTCGAGCCGTCGCCGTCGTTGTAGGCATACTTGCCAGTTGGTATGGTGCCGGTTCCCGCTCTAGGCACCGAATTCGAAGCTGGTAGAGGGTTGCTGCAGAGGATATCGGTGTTGGAATCGCATTTCGTGCGCAGATCCAATTGCTGTTGCTGCAGCGCAGCATAGAGGCTATTCCCGACCGGGACGCGATTCTGCCGTGGGCGCACATAAAGCTGCCCGACCATGCCCATCTGCAAGTGCTCAGGAGGGGTGATATGGCAGTGCCAGAAGTATGTACCGGCATCGGGCGCGAGGTAGTAATACGTGAAGCTGCCACCGATGTTGATGGCCACCGAGGCGTCCGGCACGCCGTCGTAGAACGACGAGGCGTTGGGGTAACCGTGGAAGTGCACCGTGTGCTGCTCAAACAGGTCCGGCCGCATAATCATGCCCACGTTCGAGAGCGTGAGGAAGAATTCGTCGTCTTCATCAATCGCCATCAATGGCGCCGGGATGTTGCCGTTCATGACTCCGATATCCATCATTTGGCGGGGATCGACGTGGCCTGTGAGACATTGGGCGGGTGGGTTGGTGGTCGTGCACGCGTTGGACGCGGGACCTATAGTGATGGTCGGTGCCGTTGTGTACCCTATTCCCGTAAAGGTAATATCAATACTGGTAACGACGCCGCCAGAAACGAATGCGACTCCTTGAGCAGCGATGCACGTGCTAGGAGTACATGATGGGTCTGTTGGTGCGCTGAAGGTCACCGTTGGGGACCCAACATACCCACTACCACCGGGGCTAACCGTAACGTCAGTGACGATGCCACCGGAAACTGTCGCGACCGCCATCGCCCCACCCCCTGCCCCAGGCACCAGTACCGCTTGATCGCCTATCAGCCCTATGGCGCCGTTGTACGTAAACGCGCCGCCCCCATCAACCGTGGTCGCAGGATCACCGGGCAGCAGCGGCGCCACCGTGCCTCCCGGCCAAACAGTATTGAAGACACTCGGGGGCTCTGTACCAGGTTGGCCTGAAGCAATATCC
>Ga0307471_100002813_pt1 | contig 10155 bp, 7 predicted proteins | sample atmos_gasesAM3C__2_FD_204566 | JGI IMG/M metagenome (GOLD analysis project Ga0307471, IMG submission 204566) | Hardwood forest soil microbial communities from Morgan-Monroe State Forest, Indiana, United States - atmos_gasesAM3C_515 | ecosystem: Environmental > Terrestrial > Soil > Temperate... | reverse complement strand
ACACCGAACGGATTGCCATGTCAGGCATCGCCATCTCCCCCGCAAGATGGCGCAATGCCTTCCCGTTCCAGGTCAACCGGCATGAGTAGTGCGATTCTCCCAGTTGTCGTAAGCGGTTTTGGCAAAACGGGCCATCGCTTTTTTGACATATTGCTCGGCAACTTCGCCTTCTGCCTCGCGCACAAGGTCAATGATTCGTTGGTGTGCTTCCAAATCTTTGTCCCACGGAGAAGTCGTTTGACCGCTGGCCGCGACTCTCATTCGCACGAACGCAAAGAACGGCACAAGAAGCCGACGGCTCTGCTCGACGATAAATGGGTTGCCGGAAAGTTCACAGAGCCCAAGGTGGAATTGAAGATCGTGTCTGAGCAGCGCTTCGCAATTCGTCTCGCTTGCTGCGCGTCGCATGCTATCCACGGCAGACTGAATATTCGAGAGGTCCGGCCGCATTTGTACCGCCAGACGCGCCGCCAATCCTTCCAGCGCTCCACGGAGTTCATATAACTGTGCCACGTCCTTCTCGGTGAGATGGACGACTCGCGCACTTCGCCCTGATTCTTTATTGACGAATCCCTCGAGCGCCAAGATGTTGATCGCTTCGCGTATAGAGCCTTGCGCCACTCCAAATTTCTGGGCCCACTTTCCCTCCACGATACGGACGCCTCTAGGAAGCGAGCCATTCATGATTTCGGTTCGTAAGCGGTCGGCCAAATCGCGTTTGACGAGGCCATTTCCCGCAAGTGAGGAGTGAGCCGGCATAGAACAAGTGCTTAAATCTTGACATTGCGAAGTATAGTCACGTATAAGCTCCAGTCAAGCAAATTTTAAGCACTTATATGCGTCCATCTAGCTATTCAGCGACCGGGCCGGAGGAGGAACCGATGAAGCGCTTTGGAATGACCATCAGGCTAAAACCAGGCAGTGAGGAAGCCTACAAGCGATATCACGCGGCGGTCTGGACTGAGGTTCTGGAGAAGATTCTGGAATGCAACATCAGAAACTACTCGATTTATTTCAAAGACGGCAGCCTCTTTAGCTACTTCGAATATCACGGAACCGATATGAAAAGTGACTGGACCAAGATGGCTGCACATGCCAAAACACAGGAATGGTGGGCGGTGATGGAGCCGATGCAGGAACCTCTTTCGACACGAAAACCAGGCGAATGGTGGGCGGAGATGGAGGAGGTTTTTCATCTCGATTGACTTGCCGTGATTTTCAGAACTGGAGAATACGGAATATGGCTGCGTACTCCCACGATCGACGCGATTTCCTAAAGCTCGCCCTTGCAGCGTCGTCCCTTTCCTTAGCGCCGAGTCTCGGATTGGCTTTCGGCTCCGACGAGGAGCGAACGACATGGTATCGAAATGCAAAATTCGGAATGTTCATTCACTGGGGACCGTACTCGCTCGCAAGCGTGGAGGCTTCGTGGCCCATTATGAAGCCAACCGCCGGCGGTATTGCGGAGGCAGAGTACCGGGAACTTCCGAAGCGATTCAATCCGACCAACTTCGACCCGCATGCCTTCGTCGACCTGGCCCGCGCTGCCGGCCAGCAGTACATGGTATTCACGACCAAACATCACGACGGCTTCTGTATGTTCGACTCGTCCTTCACGGACTACAAGATCACAAATACTCCGTATGGCAAGGACATCGTGAAGCAATTGACGGAGGCCTGCAAAGAACGAGACATGTCGCTCGGGTTCTACTATTCTCCGCCGGACATGCATCATCCGGCATTCCGCGATACATCGAGGCTGGCCAAGGACAACTGGAACGGTGAACCGGCGCGTCCGGAATGGCCTCTCTATCTGGACTACATGGAGTTGCAATTGACCGAGCTCCTGACCGGCTACGGTCCAGTAGCCTTGATCTGGTTCGACGGATTACATCACAAGGAGAAATATGGCGGGCTTCGGTTCTTGGACCTGATCCGGAAACTGCAACCCGCTACGCTGGTGAATGATCGAATTGGTCCCCCTGGAGACTATCAGACTCCGGAACAGTTCATTCCCAAAGCCATCCCAACCAAGGATGTCCGCTTTAACGAAGTCGATACGAGCGTCCAACAGAAATTGAAAACCACCGTCCCCAAACCCGAAGAGTTTCAGTTGTGGGAAACCTGTATGACCATCAACAACACGTGGGCTTACAATATGCACGATCACGATTACAAGTCGGCTCAGATGCTCATCCGATCATTGGTGGAAGTGGCGAGCCGGGGGGGCAATTTCCTTCTGAACGTTGGTCCGCAACCTGACGGAGTAATCCAGCCGGAGTTTCAGGATCGTCTTCGTGCCATCGGAGATTGGCTCGCGGTCAATGGGGACTCGATCTACGGCACCACGTATGGACCGATACAGGGAGTTCCCTCGATTCGAGTGACGGCGAAGAAGGAGAAGCTCTTCGTCCATGCTTTTGAGTGGCCATCCTCGCCCCTGGAGATCAATGGTCTGCAAGCAAAAGTGCTATCGGCGTACTTGGTGGCGAACGGCCGGCCGCTGAAGATCCGGCAACCAGAGGGCAAGCTCCAGGTCGACCTGCCCTCACAGGCACCCGACCCGAATGTAAGCGTCATCGCTCTGCGAATCTGAGGACTCACGCCCGTACCGTTTGCGGCGCGGCGAAAAACGACGGATCCGCCGCCCTTCATTTCATCAGTTTTTCGAGCAGGTGAAGCGCGGCTGCGATATCGGGATCTTTAGGCGTGAGTTTTAGCGCATCGAGGAGCTCACCGCGGCCACTCTTGAGATCGCCGGACCGGCAGTAGATGAGCCCTAGGTTCTTGTGCAGGAGTGCCGAAGCGCTGCAATCGCCGCAGATTTTCAGCCCTTCTTGCAACTGCGAGACTGCCTGTGGCCAGTCATGAGCAGCCGCCGACGACAACGCAAAATTTCCGAGGGTCTGCGCGCGGTCCATGACGTGGCGCCTCGCTTGCAAGGCTTCAAAGCGATCCTGAAAGACCTTTGCTTCGATGGCGTCCGTTTGCGCCAGCAGGCGGGATAGGTTGTAGAGCGCCTCGCCGTGATCAGGTTTCATTTCAATCACTTTCCGCCAACACTGAGCGGCCCGCGGACGATCCCCGTTCCGCAGCGACGCCTGTCCCAGCATAAACAGCGCGTCGGCATTGTTCGGATCGACTGCGACGACCTTTCCGAATAGATCGACGGACTTCTGCGTGTCTCCCGCCTGCTTCGCGATAATTCCCAACAGGTACCACGCATCCGCGAGCTGAGGATCAAACCTTACAGCTGTTTCGAGTTCCGGTTGCGCTTCCAGGTTTCGCTGTAGATCGACGAGGACTCTTCCTTTGTTGTAATGCGGAGCCGGGGTGTCTGGGGCGAGTTTTGCCGCTTCCGTAAATTCCTTCAGCGCGCTCTCGAGATCAAATTGATCGGCGAGCGCGATACCCAGGTTCAGGTGCGCATCGGGCGACCGAGAATTAAGCTCGGCGACCTTGCGAAAGTCTGTGATAGCTTCCCCGGGTTGGCCAAGTCGAGTAAGCACCATGCCTCGAGAGGAGAGCGCTTTGGTATTGTCCGGTTCAAGTCGGACAGCCACCTGAAGGGCTTGATTAGCCTCCGGAAATCGAGACTGACCCGCCAGAATGAGGCCGAGATTGACAAACGCTTGAGTATATTGCGGATTGTTCTCGACTGCCTGCCGGAATAGCTTCTCCGCCTCAGCCGATTTCCCCTGTTGCCCATAGACGACTCCGAGGTTGTTCTCAGCTTCTGCATATTGGGGGTCCAGGGACGTTGCGGTTTTAAACCGCCTCTCAGCCTCATCTATCTGCCCAGCCTGTAGGCTCAAGAAACCAATCTGATTGTGCAAAGGGGCGAACGATGGATCGACAGCTACGCCTTTCTCCAATGCATCCCGCTCGCTGCGATAGTCCCCTAGACGGTCAAATGCCAAACCGAGGTTGTAATAAGTCCGCCCGTTTTTTGGGTCATCGGCAATGGATTCGCGATACAAATCCACGGCACGCTGGACCTCACCGCTCTGCAAGTACTGATTTGCTTGGTTTGCCTTGGTTTCGGCGACGTTTTGACTGATGCTCTCTAGTTTTTCGGTCTCAAAGGTTTGTAGTTCGGCGCGAGCTTGTTCGGGCTCTCCCATGGCCCTGAGAACAGCGGCCAATTGAAATCGCACGTCGCTTGAATCCGGCCTCAGCTTCAGTGCGACTTCCAGTTGCTCCCGCGCATCTGCCCTCTTTCCCAGCTTGGCAAGAACAAAACCAAGGTTGTAGCGACTATCGTAGTCATCTGGTTTTAAGGCAACCGCTTGCCTCAGAGCCCCTTCTGCAGCCGCGTAGTTCCCTAGGCCGCGCTGTACAACCCCAGTGAGGTACATCGTGTCGAAGTCACGCGGTTTGCGGCGAGCGTGCTCTTGGATTAACGGCAATGCGGAAGGGAATTCGGCAAGAATCGCGAGCGCTTTCACAAGAGATACGCGTGCCACGTCATCATTCGGATCGAGACGCAGGACTTCCCGGAACTCATCGGCCGCCTCTCGATAGCGGTCTTGCTGCGTGTAGACGATTCCGAGATTCAAATGAACTAGAGTAGACGAGGGTTGTTTGCGAGCTATCTGCGAAAGGATTTGCAGCGCTTCGTCATTGTTTCGATTTCGCGCGTACGCCGTTGCCAAATTCAACTGCAGCGCGTCATCCGGGGGCGCGTTTCGCAGATAGGCGATAGCCGCCGAGTAGCGCTTCTGTTCGATCAATGCCTTAGTCAGACCATCAAGCGCAGGGATGAATAGCGGCTCAACCCGTAGCGCTGCCTTGAACTCCTCGATCGCCGCGTCGGTTTCATTCAAGTGGCTAAGCGAAGTCCCGAGTGCGGCGTGCGACTCCGGTGATTCGGGTTTGAGTTGCACCGCGGCTCGGAATTCGCGACTGGCGCTTCCCGCGTCGCCACTTTCCAGATAGGCGAGACCGAAGTTGTAATGCGCTTCCCACGAGTTGGGCTCGATACGAATCGCTGCCCGAAACGCCGAAAAGGCGCAAGGAAACTCCTTGCGCTGCCCGAAGTACGCACCCAGCGCATCGTACGCTGCCGCTGATGGCTGCTTTGCCAGAGCCCGCGCCAATTCAGCAGGCTGCTTGCAGTTCGGATCTCTGTGAGCCGCCACAGTTCGCGAACCAGTACCGTAAATGATGGGAATCAACCACAATATTCTCGAAATCAATCTGCCGGTGCTGGCCATTCTCGATCCTGCTCGCTGAAGTTGGAGAAGCTCAACGTCGATTTGTTTCGGCGCGCTCCTTCGAACGCAACAACACCAGATTATCGAATACTTGTCAAACGCGACAGAAGCAAAGCAAACTACGCGTTCGTCCGCGTTGCCTTGCGGAGCGTCTCGACCAACACTCATATCGGGATGAGAAATCTAAGATCAGGAGAACGATTGGCCACAAAGGTCAGAACTTCTCGCATTCTCTTGGCGTATGCGATCGCGGGTCTCGCCTTCGGTGCTTGCCAACCCGCCTACTCGCAAGGAGTGGCCACGGGCGGCACGGCGGTTCCAGCCCGGCCATTGCCTCCCGGCATGAAGGCACCGCTCGTCCGCTATGAGGATGTTGCAGCGCGAGCAGGTTTGGTCGGGAAAAATGTTTCGGGAGCGGAGCGTGGCAAGCAGTTCATCGTGGAAACTACCGGCACCGGGGTCGCAATCTTCGATTATGACAACGACGGCCTCCCGGACATCTTTTTAGTGAATGCCGACCGCTTGGATGAGGCTTCTCCCAAGCCGACACACTTTCTCTACCACAACTTAGGTGGCTTAAAGTTTGAAGACGTTACGCAGAAAGCCGGGCTGGCTCATACCGGTTGGGGCCAGGGTGTCTGCGTCGGCGATATCGACAATGACGGAAACCCAGATCTATTTATCACGCAGTGGGGCCAGAACGTTCTGTACCGCAATCAGGGCCACGGTATTTTTCGCGACGAGACCAGGGCGCGAGGTCTCATCCAGCCAAAACCCAGGTGGAGCACCGGCTGTGCCTTCTTCGATTTCAATCGTGACGGCTATCAGGATCTCCTGGTTGTTCATTACGTGGACTTCGATCTGAAACAAACTCCGCGGCCCGGCGATAAGTCGCAATGCCAGTGGAAAGGTATGCCTGTTCTATGTGGGCCACGCGGACTGCCCCCGGAAACGATATCGCTCTATCAAAATGACGGCCATGGAAATTTCATGGATGTCTCCGACCGGGTTCACATCACTGGACCCAAGAGCTGTTACGGTTTCACCCCGCTGGTGTCTGACTTTGACAATGACGGCTGGCCCGATATCTATATCTCCTGCGATTCCACACCAAACTTGTACTATCACAACTTGGCTGGCAAGACCTTTGAGCAAATAGCAGCGCAAGCGGGGATCGCGTACAACGAAGACGGCCGCGAACAGGCAGGCATGGGTCTGACCGCAGGCGACTTCGATCATGACGGCCTGCTGGATATCTTCAAAACTAATTTTGCGGACGACACGCACACTCTGTACCGAAATCTGGGTAACAATAACTTCGACGACGCTACCATTGCTTCCGGATTGGCGGTGAACACCAAGTATCTCGGATGGGGCACCGCATTTCTCGATATCGACAATGACGGGTGGAAAGATTTGATTGTCGCCAACGGTCATGTGTATCCCGAGGTCGATTCCGGACACACAGCAGAGAAATTCAAGCAAAGACGGCTCGTCTATTGGAACCGGGGCGACGGTCAATTCTATGACCTCTCCGGAGCGAGCGGACCTGGAATAACAGACGAGCACTCCTCCCGGGGTCTAGCCGTCGGCGACTTAGACAATGACGGCCAGCAGGAAATTGTCATCGTCAATATGAATGAGCCGCCTTCGTTGCTGAAGAACCTTGGTCTCCCTATCGGCAACTCTTTACTTGTGAGATTGGTGACCCCCTGGAGGAGCGACGCAATCGGAGCGCGGGTCACCGTCGTGTCGGAGGGGAACAAGCAAATTGACGAGGTACGCAGCGGAGGCTCTTTCATTTCGCAGAACGACTTTCGGTTGCACTTCGGTCTAGGGAAGGCGAACTCCGCCGACCTATCTGTGCGATGGACTAACGGCAAGACTGAGAATTATCCACGGGTGGCCGCAGGTCAGATCGTGACCATCCAGGAGGGGAAGGGAATAGTCGGCAAACAGCAATTCGTTTCGGCCAAGCCCTAAACCGGATTTGCCAGGGTCACACAGGTTCGCGCGATGCGCGTCGTGAATATCCAAAGAATGAAAGCTGTCATCCTAGCGCTTTGGCTCACGAACAGTAATAATCTGGTCCGCATCCACAGAATTTATCTGCTGCACTATTCCACTTGGCCAGTTGATTTCAAGCAGCCGCACCTTTGGCGATGCCCCCAAGCCAGAGTGCACCCGTTTATCGCTCGCGGAGAGGTAACTTCCTGCGGAGCTCACGTAGGCGTGCTGTTCCAACCCTTGTTCTGAAGTTACATGGACTCGGGCGCCGAATCCGTCGCGACTGCTCACAAGATTGACGAGCAGCCAGTGATTCCCAGTTCCTCCTTGATTGCGAAGAATGACGGCCGGTCCGTCGTTGCAGTTGATCGCGATATCGATACATCCATCGTTATCCAGATCTCCGAAAGCCGCCCCTCGCGCCGACAATGCACCCGACAAGCTGGTCATCGATTGGAAATTGCTTTACTCTTTCCGCGGCGGCACCGCAGTCCGCTGGCTCAGCTTCGCATATTTGCCCGCCAACTCTGCGTTTCCCAGCCGTGTGTAGATCTGCTCCAGCAACACATAAAGTTGCAAATCAATGATGATTCCCTGAGGATCACGAATGTTTGCCGCCCGCTCCGCATCCTCTCGCGCCTGCTGGACGTTCCTGAGTTTCAGGTTCACCTTCGCACGCTCGTACCACGGAGCTCGAACATCCGGCGCCAATTCCACGGCGCGGTCAAGGTGTTGTTTACTCGCGATGAGATCGTTGCGCTTCATCAGAAACCGCCCGTAATTGTAATCAAGAAAGGCATCGAAATGAGCACCTGGCTGATTGACAGCCAAACCCTTGCGATAGGCGAGGTCGGCGCGTTCCACTTCGCCGAGCGGCTCTAGATCGAGGGCCAAATAATCCCACGCCCGCGCGTCTCGCGGATCAGTTTCCACGACTTTCTCGAAGTGTTGTACGGCGTCCGCGGACCGCCTGAAGCGATCGTAGATCGTCGCTACCCGAAACTGCGCCTCTACATTTCGTGGATCAAGCCGGCAGGCCTTCTCGAGCAACTCCATCGCCTCCTGCGTCTGTCCGTTCATGTCCAGAATCTCGCCATGCACGGCCAGCGCTACCGCATCGTTCAGGTCTCTCTCCAGCGCCTGCGCCGAAAGAAGATCCGCTCGCGGGAATTGCCCACGCTCCAGCAGGAAACGCGCGTGATGCGAATAAGCCTGGGCCTCGTCGGGAACGAGCTCCGCATAACGCACAAAGAAATCTTCGGCTTCGACCGGCGCACCCTTCGCCGCCGCGACCCGCGCGTGTGCCAAAATCGCCTCCGGGCACTCCGGGTGCGTGCGGTCCATCTCGTGGAGTATTTGTTCAGCCCCACCGATGTTTCCTGCTGACAACTCCCTCCCAATCGACGTCATCAGTTCTTCGGCGCGGCTGCATGATGTTGCGTGAACCTGTGTTGGAGAAATGCAGGCCAGCAGGATAAGCATCGCCGTCGCCCTCATCCCTGGCTACCTTTCCGTGACCTTCAAGATTTGATCGGCCTGGACGTTTCGCAACACCTGGAGTGTTCCGCGGGGCCAGCGCAGTTCAATCTCCTTCACCAAGGAATCGCGCCCCAATCCAAAGTGTGCGCGCTTGTCGGACGAACTGGCATAGCTGCCCGCAGTTGTGACCGCGTTGTACTGCACCATGCCGGATTCGCCGGTTAATTTGATCTGCGTGCCGATGCCATCGCGGTTACTCTTGACGCCCACGGTTTCAATCGCGATCCAATGATTACCTCCCGTCGATGTGTTGTAAAGAAGCTCTGCGGGGCTGCCGATCGCTGAAACTACAACGTCAACTTTTCCGTCGTTGTTGAGATCCCCAAATGCTGCACCGCGGTGGGCGGCGCGCAATCTCAGGGCGGGTCCAGCTTCGGCGCTGACGTCCTGAAAAGTTGCATTCCGTGTATTTCGGAAGACTCCATTCGGTTGCCGATATTGCTGCTGCGGGTTCACGTCGGCATTCTCGTTGACGTGCGAGTTAGCGCTGAACAGATCCTTGTAGCCATCATTGTCGAGATCATAGATTCCCGCACCCCAACCGCTCATCTTGAAGGTGGCAAAGCCGATGCCGGACTCGTAGGTAGCCATTGTAAAAAGTTTTCTGTCCTCGTTTCGAAAAAGAGGGAACGTCTCGCCACCGAGTGCCGTTACGAAAACGCCGGGCCTGCCGGTGTTGCTCCAGTCGCGAAAGTCAACTCCCATGCTTGACACAGGAACGCCGTCATCTGTGTACGCGACAAACGATTCGACACCGACTTCGTCGAACCCCAGCCCGTGCCGATTCTTGAACAGAAAATTTCTTTCATTGTCATTGGCGACGAAAATGTCGGTCCATCCATCGCCGTCATAGTCGGCGATAGCGACGCCCATCCCTTTGCCGATAGACTGTGCGATGCCCGTTGCGGCAGAAACATCCGTGAACGTCCCGTCACCGTTATTGTGATACAGGATGTTGGGCTCTCCGTTGTACATCGACGGCAGGCAGGACAGGCGCTTGCCTGGCGGTCCGCATACCCGCGAATTTTCTGGGGACCAGTCCAGATAGTTGGTCACAAACAGATCGAGAAGCCCGTCATTGTCGTAGTCGATCCACGCCGCCGATACCGACCACAGCTTCTTTCCGCCAGAAATGCCGGTCACGCCGGCCTTCTGCGTCACATCGGTGAACGTGCCGTCATGGTTGTTGTGGTACAGGATATTTCGATTCACTCCCGTGACGTACAGATCGGTCCAACCGTCATTGTCGTAGTCCGCTGCTGCGGCTCCCATGCTGTACCCTTCGCCGGCCACACCGGCTTGTTCCGTCACGTCCGTGAAGGTTCCATCATGATTGTTGTGGTATAGCCGGTTGGAGAATCTGCGGTTGCTCTTGTTCAATCCGGGAATGCTG
>Ga0307471_100002812_pt1 | contig 10156 bp, 18 predicted proteins | sample atmos_gasesAM3C__2_FD_204566 | JGI IMG/M metagenome (GOLD analysis project Ga0307471, IMG submission 204566) | Hardwood forest soil microbial communities from Morgan-Monroe State Forest, Indiana, United States - atmos_gasesAM3C_515 | ecosystem: Environmental > Terrestrial > Soil > Temperate... | reverse complement strand
GATTGGAAAAAGGCCTATGTCAAGCTCGCCGAAGGCCAGAAGATGATCGAGTACGCGGAGAATTTGTAAGCGGGCAGGTCCGTCAGCGTAGTTGAATTCCTCCGTTTGCGCCGAATGAGCAAGGGCAGCACGAATTACTGGCGAAGCGGAGCAGCAAGAAGCGAAGAGGTAGAGATGGGACTGAAGAGTTTTAATCCGTATACGGCCTCGCGGCGGTTCATCACCGTCCTGGACAAGAGTCATATCACCAAGCAGGAGCCGGAAAAGGCTCTGCTGGAGCCCAAAAAGCGCTCCGGGGGACGCAACAACCAGGGCGAAATCGTCGTGTGGCATCGCGGTGGCGGCCACAAGAAGCAGTATCGCCAGGTCGACTTCCGGCGGGACAAAGAAGGCGTGCCCGCAAAGGTTGCCGCCATCGAGTACGACCCGAACCGCAGCTCGAATATTGCGCTGCTGCATTATGCCGACGGCGAAAAGCGCTACATCCTGCACCCCGTGGGTCTGGAAGTCGGCGCAACGGTTTCGACCGGCGAAGCCGCGGACATTCTGCCCGGCAACGCCTTGAAGATTCGCCATATTCCGCCGGGCACGATGGTACACAACTTGGAGCTTTATCCGGGCCGCGGCGCGCAAGCGGTTCGCTCGGCGGGAGCCTCAGCGCAGTTGCTCAGCAAAGAGGGAGACACGGCGCTGATCAAGATGCCGTCCGGCGAAGTGCGCAAGTTCGCGCTGGATTGCATGGCGACGGTTGGCCAAGTTGGCAACCTTGACCACGAAAATGAAACCTTCGGCAAGGCGGGTCGCACACGCTGGCGGGGCGTCAAGCCGACCGTCCGCGGTGTGGCCATGAACCCGGTCGATCACCCGCACGGCGGCGGTGAAGGCCGCGTGAAGGGCAATCACCCGCAAACTCCGTGGGCGTTTCCGACGTTGGGCAAGAAGACGCGGCACAACAAACGCACGGACAAGCAGATTGTGCAGCGCCGCAAGTAAGGTTTTGGGCAGTTCGCGGAAGCAGTTGGGAGTATTCAGCGACAGAAACAGAAGCAATGCCGGGCGGTGATTGCAGAGCGGCCCGGTGAGAGCAAAACAATGCGAGCAACCAGATCAACACGATCGGGACGCGCGGCCAGCCGGCGCGCGTCACGCAGAACCGCGAAGCGGTCGGCTCGGCCCGCCAAGCGTACGTCCCCGAAGCGAGCCGTGGCAGCCAAGAGCAGCAAGCCGGTGAAGCCGGTGAAAGCAGCAGTGACACCTCCGGAGCCGGTGCTGTACAAGCTGTGCAAGCCGGGATGGTCGGTGGTTGTGGAGCGGATTCCGAACGCGCAGGGCACTCGATTCGTTTGCCCGTTTTGCCCCAAGTCGCACCGCGTTCCTGGTCCGGTTCGTGGATTTAAGAAGATGCGCCGCGCCCAGTGGAGTCGTCTGCGCCGCGTGGAGGAATGAGGAATCGATGGCACGCTCACTGAAAAAGGGACCGTTTGTGGACGGCCACCTGCGCGAAAAGGTTGAAGGACTGAATACGCGCAACGAAAAGAAAGTGGTGAAGACGTGGTCGCGGCGGTCGACGATCGTGCCGGACATGATCGGTCACACGATCGCCGTGCACAACGGCAAGAAATTTATCCCGGTGTATGTGACCGAACAGATGATCGGTCACAAGCTCGGCGAATTTTCACCGACGCGCACCTTTAAAGGTCACGCGGTGAAGGCGGCACTGGAGAAGGCTGCCGGTGCTGCCCCTGGCGCGCCTGCGGCAGCGGGAGGCGGCGCGGCTCCGGCGCCGAAGGCCTAAGCCATGGCTGACGTGCAGACACCAAACGTTTCGATCGAAGCCCACGCGCTGGCCAAGCACGTGCGCATGTCGCCGCAAAAGGCGCGGCTGGTGATGGATCTGATCCGCGGGCAGAAGGCCCAGAGCGCGTTGCAGACACTGCGGTTCACACCCAAGCGCGCGGCCAAGCATATTGAGAAAGTGTTACGCAGCGCGATTGCCAACGCCGAACGCAAGGCCGAAGACGCTGGCGCACCGCTCGATGTCGACGAGCTATATGTCGCGAAATGCTTCGTGAACGAAGGCTCGCGCTGGAAGCGGCTGCGTCCCGCGCCGATGGGCCGCGCGTTCCGCTACCAGAAGCGCACCGCGCATCTTTGGGTTGGCGTGGCAGAGCATCACGTGGCTGCCGCCGAGCGCGTTGCTGCCATTGAAGCGGAAGCCGAAGCGCAAAAGGGCGTTCGTGGCACCGCGCGCCGCGTTCGCAAGGCTTTGACCGGTAAACAGGCACCACCGCCCAAAAAGGGCAAGAAGTAGGGAAGAGGACGAGCATGGGACAAAAGGTTCACCCGTACGGTTTCCGCCTCGGCTACAACAAGCCTTGGAGGTCGCGCTGGTACGCCGATCGCGACTACGCCGATCTGCTCCACGAAGATGTGAAGCTGCGCCGCGAACTGAAAGATCGCCTCAAGAGCGCCGGGATCAGCGGCATCGATATCGAGCGCGCCGCGAACAAACTGGTCGTGCGCATCTACACCGCGCGGCCCGGCATCATCATCGGCCGCAAGGGCGCGGAAATCGACAAGCTCAAGCAGGAAGTGCAGAAACGCACCAAGCGTGAAGTGCACATCGACATCCAGGAAGTGCACCGCCCTGAACTCGACGCCACGCTGGTCGCGGAATCGATTGCGCTCCAGCTCGAAAAGCGCGTAGCGTTTCGCCGCGCAATGCGCAAAGCCGTGGACTCCGCGCTGCGTTTCGGCTGCAAGGGCATCAAGGTTCGCGTTGCCGGCCGCTTGAACGGCGCGGAAATCGCCCGCAAAGAGTGGTACCTGCAAGGCCGCTTGCCGCTGCAGACGTTGCGCGCCGAAATCGACTTCGGCACCGCGGAGGCGAACACCACCTACGGCGTCATCGGCGTGAAGTGCTGGGTGTATCAGGGCGAGAACGTGCCCAAGCGCGGCCTGAAAGCGCAGAAGGAACGCGAAGGCGTCGCCGCGGCTTGAGCTTTTGTAGGGGCGCAGGCATGCTGCGCCCCTGCTTGGCAACCAGTTTTTGGGGATTAAGGAAGCGAGAACACAGCGATGTTGATGCCCAAGAAGGTGAAGTATAGAAAGCAGATGCGCGGCCGGCGCAATGGTAAGGCTTGGCGCGGCGGCGATCTCGCTTTCGGTGAATACGGCCTGAAGGCCATGGAAGCTGCGTGGATTACCGACCGCCAGATCGAAGCATCGCGCGTCGCGATTTCGCGCTTCACCAAGCGTGGCGGCAAATTGTTCATGCGCATCTTCCCGGACAAGCCGTTTACCAAGAAGCCGGCCGAAACGCGCATGGGCAAGGGTAAAGGCGCTCCGGAACGCTGGGTATCCGTGGTGCTGCCCGGCCGCATCATGTTTGAACTCGGCGGAGTCGATGAAGCCACCGCGCGCGAGGCGCTCGGCCTGGCGGCGCACAAGCTGCCGATTCCCACGAAATTTGTCAGCCGAAAGGAATCTCTCTAACATGCCGCGGCGCATTGAAAAAATCCGCGAGTCGGGAACGCACGAACTCGAAGCGCAGCACAAGGAATTGACCGAGCAGATCTTCCGGCTGCGTTTTCAGTTGACCACCGGGCAGGCCGAGGCGCTCAAACGCCTGCGCGAAGCGCGAAAGGACCTCGCTCGAGTGAAAACGCTATTGCGCGCCCAGCAGATTGCCGGCGGGGCGTCGGTCGCTTCGCGACCGTCAGTCAAATCGGTCGCTTCGCGGCCGGCAGTCAAGAGGAAGGCATAGAGGACGGAATGACACCTGAAACAACAGCGGCCGCCGCCAGCGCCGCCAAAACGGAACAGACCCGCCACGAGCGCCAGGTGCTCACCGGGCGCGTGACCTCCGCGAAGATGGAAAAGACCATCGTCGTCGAAGTGTTGCGCCTCGTGCAGCATCCCAAGTACCGCCGCGTGGTCCGCATCTCCAAAAAGTTTTACGCGCACGATGAAAAGCGCGAAGCCAAGCTGGGCGACACCGTGCGCATCGTTTCCACGCGTCCGCTGTCCAAGCTCAAGCGCTGGCAGCTCAAGGAAGTGCTGACGCGAAACGCGTCGGCGGAATAAGGGCAGGGGAGCACACCGATGATTCAGATGCGAACCTGGCTGACGGTTGCCGACAATTCCGGCGCGCGCAAGCTGATGTGCATTTTGCCGGTGGGCGGCGACGCCGGATTGAAAGCGGGTCTCGGCGACGTGATTACTGCTTCCGTTAAGGAAGCCACGCCGGAAAGCCAGGTCAAACAGGGAACGGTTGTGAAGGCAGTGATTGTTCGGATGCGCAAGGAGCGCCGTCGCAGAGATGGCACCTACATCCGCTTCGATGACAACGCTGCGGTACTGATTAATGATGCGGGCGAGCCGGTCGGCACACGCGTGTTCGGGCCGGTGGCGCGCGAGCTGCGCGAGAAGAAGTTTACCAAGATTGTTTCGCTGGCTCCGGAGGTTTGGTAAGCGATGACACTGAAACATCAAAGAGCGGAGCGCCACCGGATTCAGATTCGCAAAGGTGACAACGTCCGTGTGATCTCGGGGCCCGACGCGGGGAAGAGCGGTCGCGTGCTTTCGATCGATGCGAAGAAAAATCGCGTGGTCGTCGAGCATGTGGCCATCATGAAGCGCCACACCCGGCCGAACCCGACCAAGAACATCAAGGGCGGCATCGTTGAAAAGGAAGCGGCCATTCACGTTTCCAACGTTTTGGTGGTCTGCGGCAGCTGCAACAAGCACACCCGCATCGGCCACGCGGTTCTGCCCGACGGCACCAAGACGCGCAATTGCAGGCATTGCAACGCGTCGTTGGATAAGTAAAACGGGGCAAGTAAGCGGGATGGCAAGGAGCAGAGGAAAACGAAGGCGATGAAGAGTCGACTACAGGATAAATATAGAAAAGAGACCGTGCCGGCGCTGATGAAGCACTTCGGCTGGAAGAACATCATGGCCGTGCCGAAGCTGTCTAAGGTCACCGTCAACATCGGCCTGGGCGAAGCCAGCCAGAACGTAAAGCTGCTGGACACTGCGGCGGTCGAGCTCGGGCAGATCACCGGTCAGAGACCCGTCATCACCCGCGCCAAGAAGTCGATCGCGAACTTCAAGATCCGCAAGGGCATGCCGATCGGCTGCGCGGTCACCTTGCGCGGCGACAAAATGTACGAATTCATCGACCGGCTCTGCAACGTCGTTCTGCCGCGCGTCCGCGATTTCCGCGGCTTGCCGTCGAACGCGTTCGATGGCCGCGGAAACTACACGCTGGGTTTGAAGGATCAGCTGGTGTTTCCGGAAATCGACTACACGCGCGTGGACAAGATCAAGGGCATGAACATTACGCTGACAACGACCGCGCACAACGACGAAGAAGGCCGCGAGCTCCTCAAGGGCCTCGGCTTTCCGCTGCGCACTCCGGGGGTAGCACAATAAATGGCACGTACGGCAAAAATCGCGAAGTCTCTGAAGAAGCCCAAATTCAAGGTACGCGTGCGCAATCGCTGCCGTGTCTGCGGCCGCGCTCGTGCCTTCATCCGCAAGTTTGAGATGTGCAGAATCTGCTTCCGCGGCATGGCGCTCAAGGGAGAAATCCCCGGCGTCGTGAAAGCAAGCTGGTAGGAGCGAGTAGGAGAATATGCAGACAGATCCCATTGCCGATTTTCTGACGCGCCTTCGCAACGCCGCCGCTGCCAAGCATCAGCGCGTGGATGTTCCGGTGTCGCGCCTCAAGACCGAAATTGCCCGCATCCTGAAGGAAGAGGGTTATATCTCCACTTTCAAGTTGGTGGACGAAAACAAGACCCGCAAGCTGCTCCGCGTTTTCCTGAAGTACACGCCGGACCGTCGCAGCGTGATCACGGGTATGAAGCGCATTTCGCGCCCTGGCGCGCGCCGCTATCTCGGAAGCGCGGACATTCGCCCTGTCGTCGGCGGTCTGGGTATCAGCATTCTGACCACGCCGAAAGGTTTGATGAGCGGCCGCGCCGCCCGCAAAGCCCGAATCGGTGGCGAAATTCTGTGCGAGGTTTGGTAGGACAATGTCACGTATCGGTCGCAAACCAATTCCTGTGCCGCAAGGTGTAAAGATTGCCGTCACCACGGACAAGATCGACGTCCAGGGTCCCAAGGGGAAGCTCACCGTTGGCATTCCGCGCGGTATCAAGTTTGAGCAGAAAGACGGCGTGCTCAATGCACTGCGCGAAAATGACGAACATCGTGCCGTTCACGGGCTGGCCCGCGCTCTTGTCGCCAACGCGGTTCACGGCGTCACCCAGGGCTTCAAGAAGGAACTCGACATCGTCGGCGTCGGTTATCGCGCCGAACTCAAAGGCAAAGCCGTGGCTTTCGCACTCGGCAAGTCGCATCCGATCGAGTTCAAGATTCCCGAAGGTATTCAGATCGCCGTCGACAAGCAGACGCACTTGATCGTCAGCGGCGCGGACAAGGGGCAGGTCGGTCAGGTCGCGGCCGACATTCGTTCGCTCCGCCCGCCCGATCCGTACAAACAGAAAGGCGTCCGCATCACCGGCGAGCGTTTGAAGAAGAAGGCCGGCAAGGCTGGAGCCAAGGCCGGCGGCGCCTAGGCACCAGATGTGCGCCGCATCAGCGCAACGTTGTCGTACTGAAGCTACTCGATGAGTAGTAGCTGAAGGATCTCAACGGGAGAAGCCGCGAGAAGCGAAAGTTTCATCAGGCCGCGATGCAAGCAGGTCTGAAGCGTTTTGAAGGAGAAGCAAAGTGGCATCGCCAAGAGTTCGCAAGCTATCTCGCGATTTACATCGCAAGCGCGTTCACGCGCGCGTGCGCACCAAGGTTTCTGGAACGCCCGAACGTCCACGCCTTTGCGTGTATCGCTCGATCGGCCACATTTACGTTCAGGTCATCGACGATCGCTCCGGCAAAACGCTGGTTTCGGCGAGTTCGGTCGACGCTGAAACCAAGAAGAATCTCAAGGGCGGCGGCAACGTCGCAGCGGCCAAGGTCATCGGCAAAACCATCGCCGAGCGCGCCAAGTCCGCCGGCATTAGCAAGATAGTGTTCGACCGCGGCGGGTACAAGTACCACGGCCGCGTCAAGGCGCTCGCAGATGCGGCGCGGGAAGCGGGGTTACAGTTCTAAGCCTATGTCGAAGCAAATTTTGCGAGACAGTTTAGCGGTGCGCCGGTTGCTCGAAGTCAATCCTTCGGACCTGAAGGATGACGTCATCGCGATCAACCGCGTCACCAAGGTTGTCAAGGGCGGTAAGAACCTCAGCTTCTCCGCGCTCGTCGTCGTCGGCGATAACCACGGCCACGCGGGTTTCGGCATGGGTAAGGCCCGCGAAGTTCCCATGGCCATCAAGAAGGGCATCGAACAAGCCAAGAAAAATTTGATCAAGCTGAATCTCAAAGGCACCTCGATTCCGCATCAGGTTCTCGGCCGCTACGGCTCGGCGCAAGTGCTGCTCAAGCCTGCCGCCGAAGGCACCGGCGTGATCGCCGGCGGCCCGGTACGCAAAGTCATGCAGGTCGCGGGAATTCACAACGTGCTCACCAAGTCTTTGGGCACTTCGAATCCGCACAACGTCATCAAGGCCACTTTCGCGGCGCTGCTGAGTCTGAAAGATGCCAGCCACGTCGCCGAGATGCGCTCCAAGACCGTCGACGAAATCAGCGGACGTCCGCAAAAGGCTGCCGTAGCAGAGACCTCCAATGGCTAACGAAAAGAAATCCGCCGCCAAAACTTCCGGCGGCAAGGTCAAGATCAAGTGGGTGGTCAGCTTCATCAGCTGCACCGATGATATGCGTGCCACCATCCGGGGCCTCGGTTTGCGCCGCATGCACCAGACTGTCGAGCGCGAAGACACGCCGGCAATCCGCGGCATGATCCACAAGGTGCGTCACCTCGTGGAAGTCGTGAAGTAGAGGAACAGGAAAAGCGAAAATGGCGATCAGAAAAAAATCAGGCGGCAGCCGCAAGTCAGCGCCTAAAAAAGAATCCCGGGCAGCCGGCACCGGGGCACCCGCGTTCAGTCTCTCCACTCTTCGTCCACCGCGTGGCTCGCGCATCAAGAAAGTCCGCGTGGGCCGCGGCATGGGCTCCAAGCTCGGCAAGACCGCCGGCGCCGGCAACAAGGGTCAGAAGTCTCGCCGCGGCTATTCGCGCCGCCGCGGTTTTGAAGGCGGCCAGATGCCGTTGCATCGCCGCATGCCCAAGCGCGGTTTTCACAATCCATTTGGCAAAGAATACGCCGTGCTGAACCTGCAAGAGCTTAACGTCTTCCCCGCCGGCGAAACCGTGACACCGGAGGTGCTCCGCGCTCACGGGTTCGTGCGCGGCAAGTCGCAGGGAGTCAAAATTCTCGGCGATGGCGAATTCACCGCCAAGATCACGATTCACGCGCACGCCTTCAGCGCGTCGGCCAAGGAAAAGATCACCAAGGCTGGCGGCACGTTCGAAGTGGTAGCGTAAGGAACTAAGGTCAAGGACCCAGGGACAAGCTAGAACATGAATCGTCTCTTTGAAGCGTTCCGAAACCTCTTCCGCATTCCAGATTTGCGGAACAGGGTGCTGTTCACGCTGGCTTTGCTGGCTGTGTATCGCATCGGTGCGCACATTCCGACGCCGGGCATCAACTGGCGCGTTCTGGAAACCATTTTCCAGAGCGGCGGCGGCTCGTTCCTGGCCATCTTTGACCTGTTCAGCGGGGGCAATCTCCGCCGACTCACGATTTTTGCGCTCGGCATCATGCCGTACATCACCTCCTCGATCATCCTGCAGTTGATGACCGTGGTGTTCCCATACCTCGAGAAATTGCAGAAGGAAGGCGAACTCGGCCGCCGCAAGATTACCCAGTACACCCGCTATCTGACGATCGTGCTCAGCATCATTCAATCCACCACGATCGCCACCGCACTGCAGTCCACCAATTATGGTGGCCAGGCGCTGGTGTTTCATCCGGGACCCGGATTCATCCTGCTCACGATCCTCACCCTCACTACCGGCTCCGCGTTCATCATGTGGCTCGGTGAGCAGATCAGTGAACGCGGCATCGGCAACGGCATGTCGCTGATCATCTTTGTCGGTATCGTCGTCGGACTGCCGCGCGCCGTGCTTGATCTCTACGAAAAAATCAGCACCGCGGCCTGGGGGCCTTTCACCGGCCTGGTCGTCATCCTGCTTCTCGCGCTGATGATCGCCGTAGTGGGCTTCATCGTTTTCGTCGAAGGCGGCCAACGCCGCATTCCGGTCCAATACGCCAAGCGCGTGGTCGGACGCCGCGTCATGGGCGGCCAGTCGTCGTATCTCCCGCTGCGCGTCAATTCCGGCGGCGTGATTCCGCCGATCTTCGCCAGTTCGCTGCTGGCGTTCCCGGCCACCGCCGCTCTGATGTTTGGTTCGAAGTATGCCTTCGTCACCAATTTCAGCAACGCCGTCAAGTTCGGCGAGCCCTTGTACAACCTCGCTTACATTGTGCTGATCATTTTGTTCGCTTTCTTCTACGTTGGGATCGTTTTCAATCCGACGGAGCTTGCAGACAACATGCGCAAAAACGGGGGCTTCATCCCGGGTATCCGTCCGGGCCGCACCACGAGCGACCACGTCAGCAAGATTTTGAAGCGCCTCACGTTTATCGGCGCAATCTATCTGGCGATCGTCTGTTTGCTGCCGGAGTGGCTCATCACCGGCGTGCACCTGGATCACATCGGCTGGGGTATTGGCTCCTGGTTCGATCGTCATTTCCCGCAGTGGTTTCTCAAGGGTCTGGGCGTGCAGTTTTATTTCGGTGGCACCTCTCTCTTGATCGTGGTTGGCGTGGCGATGGACACCGTGCAGCAGTTGGAAGCCCAGCTCGTCATGCGCAATTACGAAGGGTTCGCGCGGAAGGGCCGGTTGCGTGGCCGGCGGTAATGAAAGCGATCTTGAGCGGCTCGGACGTCAAGTCCGTGGAAGCGTTGGATCGTGCGGTGATTTTTCTCGGGCCCCCGGGCGCGGGGAAGGGCACTCAGGCCAAGGAACTCGCCAAGAAGTGTGGCGTTCCACACCGCTCGACCGGCGACATGCTCCGCGAGAACATCGTCAAGGGCACGCCGCTGGGAGAGAAGGCCAAGCCGATCATGGCGCGCGGCGAGTTCGTGCCGGATTCGCTGGTGCTCAAGATGGTTGCCGATCG
>Ga0307471_100002810_pt1 | contig 10160 bp, 8 predicted proteins | sample atmos_gasesAM3C__2_FD_204566 | JGI IMG/M metagenome (GOLD analysis project Ga0307471, IMG submission 204566) | Hardwood forest soil microbial communities from Morgan-Monroe State Forest, Indiana, United States - atmos_gasesAM3C_515 | ecosystem: Environmental > Terrestrial > Soil > Temperate... | reverse complement strand
CGGGTCCGCCTAATCCCTCTGTATCCAACTGGCAGGCTTGTCTCCCAAGAATCTTGGATGGCTCTGGATTCGGATACTGTCAATTCATGCCCTAGGGCACAATTCGCCCTTATCGGACCGGCCATTTAGATCTGATCGAATTCGAGGGCTCTCAGATCCGGTGGTAATGTACGAGCGAGCATGTCGAAGGTCCGAGAAGATACATTCCCAGCCCAGTCAAACTCCTGATACTAGTTCAGTTCTTTGTCATCGCGTATCTGGGACTCTGGATGTTCGAGAACTACCAGAACGATTTCTACTTCCAAGCCTACGATAACTCGTCACTACAGGGTAGCGGATTCACTGTAGTCGCGCTGAGCAGTGTAGGAGTATTCAGCGCAGTGGCTATGGGTCTCTATCTGAAGCTCCGGCGCACACATCAAGAACTGGAGCAACTAATCCTGACAGAGCATGCGACCACGGAAGAGCCAGGCTCCAAGGGGATACTCGCGCCCCACGTAGAACAACACCTGATAGAGATGATCAGGAAGACCTCCCCAGGCGACACAACCGGCGCCTCATCCTCGATGCCTGTTTTGAAAAAGGAAGACCGCTAAAGGATAGACTCAATATGTGTTCTATTGGTCTGTCCCATAATGAACATTCGAGGGCGCCGATTCTAGATTCCTAGCCGGAATAGCAAGACGACGTATCCGATACCGCTTCTGACAAAGCTGAGTTTGCTTGTTCCTCTTGGGCGGCGAGTGAAAGTGATTGGTACCTCTGTGATAGAGAATCCCTTCTTCTTTGCCCTGATGAGGAGCTCCGCTGTCACCTCAAAATTCTTCGAGACGAGATCGTCTCTAATGCTCTCGATCGCCTTCGTGGAGTAGATCCTGAAACCTGACGTGATGTCGCTCGAGTTCATCCTGAAAACGTTCCTCAAGATCCAGTTGGTTGAAGCGCTTACCATTCTCTTGAACCACGGTAGCTCCTTGACAAGACCCCGGCTTTTCGACCTACAGCCAATCACAATGTCCGCCTCCTTAGAAGCCTCCAGCAGGTTAGCGATCTCTTCAGGATCGTGGTTCAAATCCGAATCCATCGTCAAGACAAGGTTTGACTTCGGATCAACTAGTCCGAGGCCTTTTTTCGTAGCCATTCCGAGCCCGAGCCTCTTCTCGTTGTAGTCAAATTTGACCCTCGGGTCCGTTTTGGCAAGACTTTTGACCCTCTCAAGGGTCCCGTCCGTTCCCTCGACAACGAAGTTAACCTCGTACTCTACCGGGAGCTTACGAAGAGATTTCAGAAGTCTCTCGGAGAATTCGTCGATGACCTCCTCCTCGTTGTAGAGCATGATCACCACGCTGATCTTCACGGTTCCCCAAGGCCTCTTGATTAACTGACAACCAATCGTCGGTGAGCATGATTATATGACTTAGAGTGTCTATATTCCGAACCTGCGAGGAAACCGGGCCCCGCGGTCTCGAACGGCATTCTTATCGTTTCTAATAGATCGTTTGGTGTGATTCATTCAGAATTGTCACTGAACCACATAGTTGAAAGAGTCCGACCTGTATGCAATGACCGAACCATAGATCTCCGAGGCGAAATATTGAGTTGCAGAGCCCGATGAGGCACTGCTGAAAGTCTGAATTGTAAGGGTCATCTGCACAGTTCCGCCCCGAGGAAGCATAACGACCTTCGGGCTGAACGCCATCGGGGAGACTCCGGGAGGAGGGTTTGGTATCGTGTCGATAGTGACATTCCCACTTAATCCATTCTGACTTTGGAGCGTGACAACAGTGTTTGCGGACGACCCTTTGGAGATTGTCAGAGGAGACGGGTTGAAGTCCACGCCTAGACCCTGGCTTATTATTGGCACTGATATTGAACGAATTAGTGTCCCGCTCGTGAAGTCTATAGTTAACGTGAAGTTTCCAGAGACTGATGCGGTAAGGTCGACCGTAACATTCTCACTATGCCCCATGGGGATTGCGTCCGGGTTCAGTGCCTGGCTTCCATCGAAATAGGCGCTCATTCCTAAAGGGGGCCCGACGATCCTTGCTGACACAATCCCGGTGAAGTTATTCACGGTTCTTACGTTGAGGGTGAAGGAGGCAACTCCACCTCGTCCTGGTTCTGCTGCGAGAGTGGTAGGAGAACTAGGGAATGAGGTAAGGGCAATGTCAGGCTTGGCATGGAGGAAGTTCGGCAGAACGAATACAACACTAGTTATTGATGCGGTAGTTAGAATTGAGACGATGAGGAACCAGAGGGGTAGCTTCCTAAGAAGAGTTGGGCCGATTGCGAAGCTCAAGCGGAAGGCTCTTCCACTTACCGTTCTATCCAATATTGTCCTCGCAGACCCGGGTCCCACCCGTAGGGATAGTTTAATCCCGACAACCGTTGTACAATGCCGAGACACATTAGTCAACCAAGACCCGTCTTTACCCACTTCACAGTCTCATGAAGACCCCTATCCAGTTCGAAGCTTGGTCGGAAGTTAATCATCTTCTGCGAAAGAGAAGTATCAGCCTCACTATTTCTAACGTCTCCCGGCCTCGCGGAAACATAAGTTGGTCGGAGAACCTCAAGCTTGAGAACCTTAACAATTCTCTCGGCGAGTAATTTGACACTAATCGCCTTTCCTGTTCCTATGTTGAGGACTGCTCCACCGGGAAGCGAAGCCCCTAACGCAGTCAGCGTAGCCCGAACGACATCCCCTACATAGACAAAGTCACGCGTCTGATTACCATCACCGAAAATGATCGGCGGCTTTCCCTTCAATCCCCGGCTGACAAAGCGAGTAATTACGCCAGCATAGTCGCTCGACTGGCCTGGACCGTACACGTTGAAGTATCGTAGGATCACGGTGGGGACGCGGTATAGACTGTGGTAGATCTTGCAATAGTGCTCGGATGCAAGCTTCGAAACTGCGTAGGGCGAAGTAGGAGCGGGAGAGTCGGTTTCTCTGCATCGTCCACTTTTGTCGCCATAAACTGCGGCGGTCGACGAGAATAGGAAGCGTTCAGAGTCTAGCTTCCGGGCCAATTCCAAGGCGATGCATGTGAGTTCTATGTTTGACTTGATGGTTGACAGTGGATGCTTGACTGACTTCTCGACGGAAGTGTCAGCGGCGAGGTGGACGATGTCTGCCTTCTCGGGCAGTTGGGAAACGATACTGTTGGTCTTGTGAACATCTGCTCTGATGTATGACAGTCTGCCGCTAGCTGGAAAGAAATTGGGTCTAGGCACCCTGTCGACGACTACAACGTTGGTTCGGGATCGAAGAGCAGTTCGAACGAGGTGGCGGCCAATGAATCCCGCCCCTCCGGTCACGATAAGCGGACGCAATTATGCGCGCGCCTCGAACGCTAAGACTATCGTGAAAATGTAAGGCGCTGTTGTTTGTGTCAGACTTCGTTTAGCCCTGTTAGCTGAAAGTGATGTGGTGAGTATTGGAGGGATTTTCCTAGAAGAAGTGTTCATGACCGATCCTCTCTATGCTCGTCCTGTTTGGATCGTTCTGGGGGTTGATGACTCCTATTTAGAAGCAAAGGAAATATAGCTTGAAATCCGACGAGTCAACAAGAGTGACGTTTGTGGTGCCGGACTTTTTTTTCTGGGAGTCGGATGGCCGACTCTGACGCGACCTTTCTCAACACACTACGTCACTTACCTGGTCGTCTGACAATAGTTGGCTGGGCTCGAAGGAGCAAGAAAGCACGGTTCTAGTCATATTCGAGCCGTCATGGTGGACGACTCATCGCTATATTCTGAGAAACTGATAGATGGGCTTAGCTCGTTGGGGACGGGTTGTGTCCTTTACGCTCCCTTATCACCCATTTCGAGCAAGTCGCCCAGAATAATGGTAAAACTTGGACCAGAAGCGATCAGAGTGTGGAACGGGAATCTGTTCCCGCTTCAGATCCTGAAACGAGTGATGAAAGACAGACCGGACATTGTGCATGTCCAATTCGAGTTCTATGGTATCCACTCTTTTGGCCCGACGTACGCATCGATAGGATTACCCATCCTGCTTGCTCTGCTGCGGTTGGCTCACAAGAAAAGTCTCGTCACTTTACATTCAATCCTACCCCGGACCAGTGAACAACTGTCCAAACTGAGAGAAGCGTCTCCCATAGCAAGACGGGTCCCCGCTCCTTTGATAGAGACTTTCCTGACACTAAATTACAAGCTTGTAGGTTTACTCGCAGATGGGCTGATAGTTCATGCCCAGGCTCTCAAGAGACGACTCTGCGAACAATACCGAATCAAACAATCGAAGGTCACTGTCATACCTCACGGGGTGGACACGCAGGACTCGCCGCCCGCGCGAAATTCGATGGACGTGCGAATCGCATCCAACCGGATTCTTTACTTCGGGGTTATTTCACCGAGAAAAGGCATCGAGAATCTTCTATCCGCTTTTGCGATGCTGAAGAAAATCCGCGACGACTGTGAACTTATGGTCGCTGGGACGAGTCCGCCATATTACCACGGATACGAGATGGAACTCAAAGATCAGGCAGTAAGACTTGGACTTGGACAGAGGGTCCACTTCCTCGGGGAGGTTGACGATGCCGAAGCTCACCGACTCTTCGAGCAGGCGAGATTCGTTGTCCTACCATATTCCTTCGACGTTTCCGCAAGCGGTGTGCTCAGCTGGGCTATAGGTCACGCAGTTCCCGTCATAGTCTCCGAAAACGAATATTTCAGGGAAGAGTTATCCAACTCAAAGTTTGGCTTAATGGTTAGCCCTGGGAATCCCGAGTCACTGGCAGAGGCAATGGAAATGCTGTTTAAGGAAGAAAACTTACTCACCTCGCTTTCACAGCACTCTAGGAAGATTGGCCTGTCTCGCTCATGGAACATCGTTGCCACAATGACGACGGAATGCTACAAGAAAACCATCCTAGGAGGAAAATCAGCATCCTCACCGTCCGTCCCGGACCGCGCGGAAACCGAAGGCTTGCCAGGCCAGTAACGACGGAGAAGATCTGCGCACTAGTTGGAAGTCGATGGACAAATGCTAGTCTCGATAATTCTCGTCACGCACAACGGCAAGGCCTTCGTTGAAGAGTGCCTTAGCTGTCTAAAGTCACTTAATTGGTCCAACCTCGAGGTCGTCATAGTCGATAACGCATCAACCGACGGCACACTGGGTCTAGTCGAACGATCACTGCCTGGAGCGTCGATTATTAGCCTAGGACAAAATCGAGGCTATGGAGCCGGATGCAATGCCGGCGCAAGGGTCGCAAAGGGCGAGATTCTCGTCTTCATGAATCAGGACGTGGCCCTATCACCAAGTTTCCTAGATGGGATCGTCTCTATGTTCCATGACGACGCGAGAATTGGCGTATGCGGTGGGACCGTAATCAACTGGGAAGGGACGAGACTCGTGAGTATGGGCCAAGTCTTCGATAGATGGACCGGGTATGGACTCGATATCGGCTTTGGCTCATCAGGAGTGAACATGAAACCTGAAGTTGCAAACGTCTTCTCCCCAAATGGCGCGGCCTTTGCCGTTAGACGCAGTGTCTTCGATGTAATCGGAGGGTTCGATGAGAACTTTTTCTTATACTTCGATGAGACTGATCTTTCCTGGAGAGCAAGGATAGCGGGATTCAGAATCACATGTTCAAGAGCTTCTGTGGTGCGTCACATGATCACGCCGGGGAGAGCCCACAGGCCCTGGTCACGTTACTACATAGATAGGAACTCCTTGTTGAGCGCGGTTCGAAATTATCAACTCTCCAGTCTTGTACTCTTTCTTCCCACGTCTCTCATGTCTCGCTTAGCAGGAATCCTCGTGTTCACAATATTCGGGAGGCGTGAACTCGCGCATTCAACTCTTCGGGCAGTAACCGACTTCATGGTTCGTTTTCCCAGCGCATGGAGAGACCGTGACGCCTCGTCCAGAATCAGGCGAGTGTCAGACAGAGAGGTGATGCAGCGGGAGGTCCTTGCAAGCCCGGGTCAGATTCTAAGTGTATTCTCCTCGTCTCTAATGCCGAACAGCCGGAGCTAGGGTCCTCAGATAATGACAACTCAGGAACAAGAGGCGAAAGGCGCTGAGAAACTCGATTCTTGGCCCACTCATAGACGAGCTCGTCTAAGTTCAGTAAGAGGAATCTGCGCTATGCTAGGTGTGTTTTCTCTGCCCCTCGTAGTCTTTTCTGTCATCCAGTATTTCAAGTATGGATTCGGTCTACTTCTTGGATGGGACACATCCACTTACGTCTGGTGGGCGGAACTGTTTCAGCAGGGGGGTGTCAACTACCTTTTGCAGATCAGCTACCCGAATCTTTACGTCATAATTCTGTCTGGACTCGGACAACTTGTCGGAGGCCCTTCCCTCGCGGAGAGGGTTCTCCCGTTTCTCGTGGCTCTTCCACTTGGGTGGGCGTGCTACCGGCTCACGTCTGATATAACCTCGGATCGGACCCTCGGCTACCTCGGAGCCCTTCTGGGAGGGTTAGCAATTAACACTCTTCGACTCGAATCCGACCTCCACCGTAACCTGCTGTCCTTCGCCGTAAGCATGCTGCTCGGCTCATTGATCAGCTCACAGTTGAGGATTCAACCGTTCTCGTGGCGCACTCGATGGAAGCACGTCTTACTAGTCTGGCTGCCCCTCCTCGCGGTGGTTGCGTTCACACAGATGGAGACCTACGCTGTCGTCTCGATCGCGCTCTTGCTGATGTTCTTACTTAGGCGTGATGCAAAGGGCGCAATCCTGACGGTTGGAATGGTTTCTTTGCCAATACTCGTAGCCCTTCCGTTACTGCTTCCTTTCTTCTCCAATTATGCGGGGTCGATCAGCTTGATAGGCCTCGCGCCTCAACCGCCAATTTCGATTCTCACCAGCGCGTTTCTCTTTCTCGGGGGGCTCGCTGTGCCATGGACTGCGGTTGGAATACTGGTCATTTTCAAAAGGGCTAGAAACGGAAGGCAAGCGGCACTCTTTATTGAGTCCTGGCTATTGGCGTTGCTCGCTCTATTCCCGGTTGCCGAGCTGTTAGGTCTTCCCTATGACCGTTTCTTGTATGTAGTTCCTATCCCGATAATTCTAGCATCCGGGGCGAAAGCAATCTTGCAAGTCGGCCCCGTTTTGTCAAACAGAAACTGGACCAAGATACCTTTTCCAAGGATTCGCGTAAGGTCCTTTGGAAATAACTCGTTTCGTTTCGGTCTTGCAGTCTTACTGATTACGGTAGTAATCACATCGACGACAGCAGATTCGTTTCTCCGGCCTTACGTCTCTCAACAAGACATAAACAGGCTAGATCAAACCGCTGAGCTTCTTCACCAACTTGGATACCACGACCCGATCCTGGTAATGTACGGGGCGACCGCCGCAGACGTCAATTCGATCTACCGAGCATACTTCGGAATAGACATGCCGAACAACCTGGCCTACTACGGAAAGCTCCAATATCTGTTCACCTTGCCAAACCCGGCGGACGTCTATACGTGGCAGTACGATCCCTCGTTTGAGTTGGCAAGCTCTACCCGCTACAGGACAGAGATACTCACGCAGTTGGGATCTGCCTCAGCCATCATGTCACACCCAATAGTTATCGCGGGGGGAGATACATACAACCGGCCTCTTTCGGAGATATTCCTCCAACAATTTGAGACGTCACCCGGAAGCGGGATATACATTATTCCGCCGAACCAACTGAATACAAATCAGACCGACAACTGGCGAATGTACGCTTACTCAGATTGGACAAATAGGGCGAATGCATACGTAGCGAACGTCACATGGGCCGCAGCCCAGAAGGCACTCACATATGTGCAGAAGGGACCGACCGCGCGCTTCGACGCCAACTACACGATCAGCCTTGTTCAGTCATGGTCTAAGATGCAGCTCTCCATAAGATTGTACGACTGGCAATCACCTTTCGTATTTCCCGATGCCTCGAACGCCACATTGGCACCCCTCCAAGTCTCATTCGACAACAAACCCCTCCTAAACTATACGTATACCTCTACCAACGGACCATTAACCATCACGAGTCCACTGTCAAACGTATCGTCAGGCGTCCACACCATCACGATAATGTCTAGATCCAACTCATCTGCGGTCGCAGTGGCCGTTGCTCTCGACATTATCCAGGTATGCCCTGGTCAGTGCGTCTGAGCCTCGCTACTCCCAGGGTGGGTGGGCGGTTCAAAGTCCCATAAGATTGCCGTCCTGCTGGACGACCGGCTCGGCAAACAGAAACGAAACGGCTAGAGTTTCCTGCGTGGCCGGCACTAATTGGTAGAGGACCGGCGCGAAGGAAACCGTTTCAACATCAAAGCGACATTTCCAACAAAATCTCGAACTTCTCTCAGATGGCTCCGAGGTGTTGCGATCTGCCTGATGTCCACTGGAAAAATAGGGATGCCCTTTGCTTTGAGTTCTATCAGAAGCTCAGTGGTCAGCTGCATTCCATCCTCGGATAATCTTAGCTTCTCGAGCGTCTCTCGACGAATTGCCCTAAAACCGCACTGAACATCGCTTAAGTGCTCTCGATATAGTACGTTGAAAATCTTCGCTAGGATTACGTTTCCGACGAAACGCTTGATCCTCATTCCGTGTGCGAAACTGTGAATGCGGATTCCCAAGGCCGCCACTTGAGAACCATTGGCAATAGGTGCAACCATCTTCGGCAAGTCTCCGGGCCAATGAGCCCCATCGCCGTCCATCGTGACGATAATCTCTCCTCTTGCCTCAGCCAGCCCTGCTCTCGTGGCGACTCCATAGCCCTTGCGTGGTTCAGAAACTACTCTTACTCCCCTAGACGCAGCGACGCTCGCTGTGCAATCATGCGAGCCGTTGTCGACAACTATCACTTCGGCAGAAGGAAGCTTGTCAAACGGAATTTGATCCAAGACCCTAGCTATGCTATCTTCTTCGTCTAGCGCCGGTATAACTATCGAAACTTTCACAGAGTCACTGCCAAACAGTAGTTATTCGCAATGATTTGCGACTATTATTTGGACTTGCTGGAACCCGATATATCGGAAGTCTCCCTAGTCGGCAGTCAAGAAAGGATCGTTTTCGTAGGTCCTTGATTGGCAAAATAGTGCGCTGCGAATTTTGGAGCCGCTGATTGAAGAAGGTTCTTTGGAGAAGACCCTGGAGAGGTTCATTGATTTGAGAGTTAGGGCTCCGAATCCAGCTAGGGTTAGAGCCAGGGCCCAGACTCCATCCAACAGTACAATTACGCTCATCACGAGAGCCACCGTTGAGAGGACTCCTTCGGCGACAGCGATATTGTCCATTCGGATTTCCCGACGATATTTGTTGTTCTCTTCACCAGCTCTGCCATGTTTTGGAGTTCTAAAGAAGTACCCTGTTTTACCGCGCATTCCATTCAAGAAGCCGATCATGATAGCGGTGGTCATGCAAGAGCTCGTGTAGGAAAGGAGCGGCAGAAGAACCAGATTTTTAGGCCCTAAGATTTTTTGGATGTGAAGAGCATAGACGCCTGAGGCGAAGAAAGTTACCACAGGTAGTGTAACAATAGTAATGTAGACGGGACTGGAAAAGATCGAGTTTGCGGGAGCACTTAGTCCGAATATTAGTCCAAGTGCCGACACGAAAGTGACCACTACCCAGCTGAGTCCTTGGAAAGGACCGACCAAGGTGGAGAAGAGGACAATTCTCCGCCAGAAAGACAGATTCTTGCACCCCAGAATCCTTCGGGCATTGGCTTTGACATAGTTTGCCCACCCCTGAGCTACGCGGGCAGCCTGTTTTTTCCAGATCTCCAAGGTCGAGGGGTCCTCACTGAATATTCGAACATCGCTCAAGTAGACCCCCCTATATCCAGCGCAGTATATCCGACAGGACAGATCGGCGTCCTCTACAATTGACTCATTCGGCCAGAATCCGACCTGTTTGAGTACAGTCGCGGAGACCAGGACAAACCCGCCTTGGAAAGAGTATGGGGCGTTAATCGAGTAGGCCCCCATCTTTCCAACCGTGTCTCCTTGATCTTGCTGTAGGGCGAAGAGTCGGGTCGTCAAATTCTGTTCACGATTGTAATGGCCGACTCGAAATGAGACGAACCCGATTCTCGGATCACGATTCATTGCACCCAACCCGCTCTTCAGAACAGTCGGCGATACTGTCGAGTCAGCGTCCAAAAGCAAGACATAATCCCCGGTCAGGAGCGGGG
>Ga0307471_100002809_pt1 | contig 10160 bp, 9 predicted proteins | sample atmos_gasesAM3C__2_FD_204566 | JGI IMG/M metagenome (GOLD analysis project Ga0307471, IMG submission 204566) | Hardwood forest soil microbial communities from Morgan-Monroe State Forest, Indiana, United States - atmos_gasesAM3C_515 | ecosystem: Environmental > Terrestrial > Soil > Temperate... | reverse complement strand
GCCCTGTATCCCCAGGAGTGCACTGACTTGGGCGGGGATCGTCTCGTCCCATGTCAAACCCTCCCCGACCATCATCGATTCGCCGGTAAACAAGATCGTGGGACACTCCGGATCAACAGGGTCGTCAACACGGCGCACACGATATCCGGAGGAGTCGAACGCGTACTCGATGTTGCGCCCCCCAATGTTGCGGTAGCCTGTGCGTGACGGGACGAATACCCAGCCGAGTCGAGGGTCACGGCGACGGCGAGGCTCTTTTTGCGGAGGCTCTTCCATCGTGGCGAGGAGGTGCATCTGGCGGAGTACCAATTCGCTCGCACCGATCGCGAGCACGACCGCGATCGCGATGTGGAGCGCGCGTCCGGGATGCCTTGCAATGAAACGGCCAGCCCATCGCGCGATGAAGACGAGTAGCAAACCAAAGCCCGCGGTCGCCAGCCGGATTGCCGATTCCACCAAAACGTATGAGTTGCGCGAGAGAAAGAAGGACGGTAAGAAGTGACCGTCGAGCCATCGCTGATTCGCCACGAGAGCGCATACGACGATCGCCAGCCCGACCGATGCGACCGCGACCACGGCAGGGGAATGCGTCGCGGAACGTTTGGAATCGAACAAATTTCGGCCTCATCTATCAACGACGGATCTGACAAATTCGTGACAAATCGGACCTATTAGACCATTATATTTATCTGATAGAGTCTGATGGATTCCCCCCGACCCCACGAGCGCCCCACGGCATTCGATCGGTTGCTAGCCCCAGTACATCGCTGGATCTGGCGCGATGCCGAACGGCGAGTTCAAAAGCTGCTCCGCTTTGGCGAGACCGAAACAGATGGTGGGCGCGATATTTTGCGCGCCGCCGAAGTTACGTCAGACCCCCTTCTGCGACGGCTTTACCTAGAGCACGCGATCGACGAATTTCGTCACGGCGTTCTGTTTCGTCGCCGGGCAGCAGCGCTTTTGAACGATTCCCCGGCGCGCTCCAATCCGAGTTTTCAGGGTGACTGGCTTGCGCCTGGGGGCCACGGGCTGGACGATCTACAGGTCGACGGGGAATCGGATGACTCCATGCTCGCCTTTCTCCATCTGTCGGAGAAGGCCGCGGCCAGTCGCTTCTTGGTCTATCGCGACGTGATGCAGCATGATCCGCCGACGCGCGCGATTTTCGAGGAGATTCTGCACGACGAAACTTTTCACATGAACTACACGTTTACGCAACTTGCCCGCGTTGCACCCCAGCGTCACCGACGTCATCTATGGCGTGCGCGCCTGAGCCGTCTCTGGAAAAGTTATTTGCGCTTGGCGACTGGGCTGGCGGGAATTCTCGGTTCGACCATGCTGACAATTCAATACTTCGTATTGTTGCCGCCATTTGCCTGGTTCGCCAAGCGAGCGGAGCGACGGGAACATGAAGGTTGGATTCCCGTCTCGGCCGAACGCCAGGGAACACTCGACCGGCAATACTGAGATCAATACTGAGATGAAGATCCTCGGCATTTCGGCGCACTACCATGATTCGGCGGCGGCTCTCGTGGTCGATGGAGTCCCGGTCTGCGCTGTTCAAGAAGAACGGTTGTCGCGGCACAAGGGTGACGCTGCTTTTCCTTTGCTGGCGATCGAGTGGTGCCTTGATCATGCAGGCATCGAGTCGGATGAACTGGACGCGGTGGTCTTCTACGAACGTCCGATGTTAAAGTTCGATCGAATCCTCACCTGTGCCCTGCGCGCTTTCCCACAGTCCTGGCGCACGTTTCCGCAAGCCATGAGAAATTCGCTGGGCGAAAAAGTCTGGATCCGTGGAATTATTTCGTCGCACCTGGGCGTGCCCGGCCGTAAGATCCTGTTCACCGAGCATCATCAGTCACACGCCGCGACTGCTTTTCTCACTGCGCCCACGCAGCGCGCCGCGATCTTGACGGCCGATGCTGTGGGTGAGTGGGCAACGCTGTCGGTCGGTACGGGCGAGCGGCTGCCGCACGGTGCCACAACCATCCGGTCTTTGCGCGAAATAAGATTTCCGCATTCCCTTGGAATGCTGTACTCGACATTCACCGCGTATCTCGGCTTCAAAGTGAATGAGGGCGAGTACAAGGTTATGGGCCTGGCAGCTTATGGACAACCGACGCTGGTCGAGCAAGTCCGTAAGCTGATCCGACGGACGCCCGATGGCGGGTTCGCCCTCGATCTCGACTATTTTGAATTTCACACGACCGCGAAGCGTTCCTATTCGTCGCGATTTGTTGAGCTGTTTGGTGCGCCGCGCAATCCGTATGAACCGATCGATTTCGACACTACGGAAGGCCAACGCTTCGCCGATTGCGCAGCCAGCGTGCAGCAGGTCCTGGAGGACACGCTCGTGGACATGGCCCGCGCGCTCCATCAGGAGACTGGCTTGCCCGATCTGTGTTTGGGAGGGGGCGTGGCCCTCAACGGTGTGGCCAACACACGCATCCTCAATGAGTCGGGCTTCGAGCGCGTGTTCGTTCCGCCGGCCCCGGGAGACGGGGGATGCGCGGTGGGCGCAGCGCTCTATGCCGATCGTATTCACTTTGGAAATCCGGATCGCGAGATACCCGACCATCCATTTTGGGGGCCCCCGGTGGACGGAGTTGAGCTGGCGCGGCTCGCCCGAGAAGACGGTCGGTTCGTGGAAGAAGTCGAGGAGGGCGCGCTCGTCAATCAGATTGCCGACGACTTAGCGGCTGGCCGGGTCGTCGGGTGGATGGATGGCGCTCTTGAGCTGGGACCGCGGGCGCTCGGTCATCGCAGCATCCTCGCTGCGCCTCATGCTGCCGACATGCGCGACCGGCTCAACCACGAAATCAAGTACCGCGAGTCCTTCCGTCCCTTCGCCCCGGTGGTGCCCATCGAAGTGGCTGATCGCTATTTCGATCTGCCTCCGGGTGGCACCCGTTTGGCGCGTTTCATGTCGGGCGTGTTTCCTGTGCGGCACGAATGGCAATCGCGGCTGCAGGCAATCATACACGTCGACGGAACGGCCCGGCTGCAGGCGCTGGAGCCTGACATGGCACCACGGCTGCACGCGCTGCTGGAGGCATACGGCCGGCGCAGCGGCATTCCGGTACTGCTCAATACCTCGTTCAATCTTGCGGGAGAGCCGATCGTCAATCGTGCGGTCGAAGGGTACTCGACATTTCTTCGTTGCGGGATCGATGTACTGGTAGCTGGCCAGACTCGTGTGATCAAGCGCGCCTCGCCAACAGCAAAGCTAAAGGAGGAGATCGCGTGCTCAAAAGGCGTGGCAGGACCAGACGTGGACTAATCTTATTTGGCAGTACGTTCGGATCGATGGTGCAGCTGGCCCAGGGGTTATGGCAAAGTGATTCCAACAAGCGTTGGCTCGCGCCGCTGGCAGTCTTTCTGTGCATGATGGGGCTGTTGCTCATCGTAGCGACCACAGTTGAAGCCTTGGCGCCTTTCATCTACTCAATCTGGTAACTTGTGGGCGCGTTCCTGGAACTACTCGCGTGCCCGGCTTGTGCGGGCGCTCTCGAGGTGGATTGGTCGTGTGGCCGCTGTGGTGCGAGCTACGATGCACCCAATGGCATCCCCAACCTGCGCCTACCCGGCGACACGCGGACCGAGGTAGTGCGCCACTTCTATGAGCACGCACCCTTTCCGAACTATCCGCCGCGCGGCAGTCTGAGCTGGCTACGAGCCCGTGCCCAGCGAAGTGACTTCGCACGCCTGATCGACCAGGCAATTCCCTACGATGCGCGCGTCCTGGAGATGGGCTGTGGCACAGGGCAGGTGAGTTTATATCTGGCACGCGGGCATCGAGTGGTGATCGGTGCCGATCTCACGCGTGCATCGCTCGAATTGGGCGCAGCGGCTGCGCGACGTTTCAAAATCGATCAAGTACAGTTCATCGAGACTGACCTGCACCAGCCCGGTCTCAGGGAGTGCTCGTTTGATGTGGTCTATTCCTCGGGGGTGCTGCACCACACGCCAGATCCGCGCGCGGCGTTTGCCCGCATCGTGCAGCTGGCAAGGCCGGGCGGGATGATCGTTCTCGGGCTCTACAACTCATTCGCTCGCATCCCGTTCCGGCTGCGCCGCATGGTGGCGCGCTTGTCCGGCTATCAATTCATCCCGTTTGATCCAGTGCTTGGCGATCGAGAGAATGAGCCGGCACGGCGCACGGCGTGGCTGCGAGACCAGTATCAGCATCCCGAGGAGCACCATCACACGCTGGCCGAGGTGCAAGGCTGGTTTGCGGAGAATGGCGTCGATTACGTGCGGGCCTACCCAAGCGCAATGCTCGGTCAGGAGACGGAGGAGGGATTGTTCACGAGTGCTGCTGACAACTGGCGCCTTGAGGGCTGGCTAACGCAGCTCGGATGGATCGGCGCGCTCGGGCACGAAGGCGGCCTGTTCGTTACCGTCGGTCGACGCACTTAAGGCAGAGAGTGTCGGGAACACCGGCAAGTAGCAGCTCTTTCACTTAAACATCATGCGGCCCGGCCCAACCTCTCCCACTTGATGACCGCCAGGGTTCTGAGAGCCTTCTCTATGGAACGTATTTCGCTTCTTTTTTTCTGAATGCCGATCAGTTCAAGGCGTCGCGTCATCATTAGGTCTTGTGCGGCGGCGATCCGCTTTTCCAACAGAGCGTTGTTGGGCTCTAGTACAGCAGCTCTATAAGCTATCTTCCATGGGCTGGGCGCCATGTTCGTCTCCCTCTAGCGATACTGCACAAGGAGTCGTCGCTGGAACTGGGCGCGGCGGCAGTATGTGTAGATCCTGATTATTCTCGACTAAGCGCAGTGAGCGCTGTCCATTAGTGGACCACCAGACTGCTGTCATGTAAAGCACACATACAAACCACTTACATGTTTTTACAGGCCAAACCTGTCTTTTAGTGTAGGGTTCGGCTCTGGCGAGAGGCTACCCGAGATGACAGGGGGAAGGTTTCGGGTTCGTAGTCTCCCGCCTTTTTTACTTTTTTTACCTTCGTACTCGGCTCCGTCCGATCGTAACGATCCGCCAGCAGACCCCGATTCGTGCCATGCGTCAGCACTGCCGGGCTATTGCCCCGGTTATGCAATGGCACTACTTTTGTGCCTCGCTGGCGGCTTGGTGAGGATACTTTCGAGGACACCTTACCTTGAGAGGGGGAGCCTCTCAACCGCCAGCGACTAGGCCTGTCGCTGGTTCACGCCTCCTTACATCAGTAATTCGTTTCTTATTGCACACAACTTCACACACAAGTTGGGAGGCGTGTCTGTAAGGGAATGAAAGTCTGGAGCGGGAGACCGGGATCGAACCGGCGACATCCAGCTTGGGAAGCTGGCGTTCTACCGCTGAACTACTCCCGCTCGACTAGGCTGAGGGTACCATTGGCGCAAGCGCGGTGGCAATACACTGCTTTCCTTGAGAACGAGCGCGCCACGTGCAACCGGGCGGGACGTGCGGTACTATCTTGGCCTGTTTTTTGAGGGATTGAACTTTGAAGAAATCAGATAGTAGTCCCAACGATGCAAACCTCGATCGCCGCCGATTTCTCCAGACCGGTGTGCTGGGGGCGGCGGCCACAGTCATTCATCCTGCGCCGGGTGCGGCTCGAATCGTGAATGTTCTTTCGCCGGTTCCCGAGGTGAAAGGCTTCGAACTGGACGAGGTCACTATCGATGCACTGCAGGAGGGCATGAAGTCGGGCAAGTACACGTCGCGCAGCATCGTTGAAAAATATCTGTATCGGATTGAGGAGATCGACAAGAGCGGTCCAGCCATCAACAGCGTGATTGAAGTCAATCCTGATGCGTTGGAAATCGCCGAAGGGCTCGATCGGGAGCGCAAAGAAAAAGGTGTGCGCGGACCGCTGCATGGCATTCCCCTTCTGCTCAAGGACAACATCGATACCGCCGACAAGATGATGACCACGGCGGGTTCGCTGGGGCTGGTGGGGGCGCCCAAGCCTGCGAAGGACTCCTGGGTAGCGGGGAAACTGCGGCTTGCGGGAGCGGTGATTCTCGGCAAAACCAATCTGAGCGAGTGGGCCAACATTCGCTCCAATCATTCGACCAGTGGATGGAGTGGACGGGGAGGACTGACGAGAAATCCCTACGCCCTCGACCGTAACCCTTGCGGCTCTAGTTCGGGAACGGGCGCAGGCGTGTCGGCTAATCTGGCCGCCGGCGGCATTGGTACCGAGACGGACGGATCGATTGTGTGCCCATCGTCGGCGAATGGATTGGCGGGGATCAAGCCCACGGTTGGGCTCGTGAGCCGGACGGGCATCATCCCGATTTCACACAGCCAGGATGGCGCCGGGCCGATGTGCCGGACGCTGCGGGATGCAGCGCTTATGCTCGGGGCACTTACCGGGGTTGACGCGGAGGACCGATACACCGCCGACAGTGAAGGGAAATCGCACGCAGACTACACACAGTTTCTCGACGTTCACGGACTGAAGGGCGCGCGCATCGGCGTGGCGCGCAAGTATTTCGGCTTCAGCGATGGCGTGGATGCCATCATGGCGGAAGCTATGGACGTCATGAGAAAGGCGGGCGCGACCCTGATCGATCCTGCCGATATCGAGAGCTTTGGCAAGTTCGATGACAGCGAACTGCTGATCATGATGTACGAACTCAAGGCGGACATGGAGCAATACCTCGCCCGCCGGGGACCTGCGTCGCCCGTGAAGACGCTGAAGGACCTGATCGATTTCAACGACCATAATGCCCAGAAAGAGATGCCGTATTTCGGGCAGGATTTATTTCTTAAAGCGCAAGCCAAGGGGCCCTTGACCACGCGGGAGTACATTGACGCGTTGGAGAAAAACCATCGCCTGACGCGTGTCGAGGGGATTGATGCTGTGATGGACAAGTTCAAACTGGATGCATTGATTGCGCCTACCGGCGGCCCGGCCTGGATCACTGACCTGGTCAACGGCGACCACTTCACGGGAGGAAGTTCGAACGCGGCCGCGGTGGCCGGGTATCCGAACATTAATGTCACGGCGGGATGGATGTTCGGGCTACCGGTGGGGATTTCGTTCTTCGGGCGCGCCTGGAGCGAGCCTACGCTTCTCAAGTTGGCGTATGGGTTTGAGCAAGCCAGTGTGGCCCGGAAGGCGCCCCGGTTCTTAACAAGCGCGAACCTAGACTAGCCGTCGTACGCTCGGAGGGCCCGGGAATTGGACGCCCTGACCGGCCCGAGAGGTTATTGAAACTTCACTGTGTCCACGGTGGCGGTCATGCTGGAAAGTTCAGCTTGCGACGTCGTCAGAAAATCAAAACCTACCAGATAGTCACCCACGATCGTAACGAATTGCGAATGATATATGCCGCCTGGGGCAATGATATCGACGCGCATAAATGTATGACCGCTGATCGATACTTCTTTCGGTTTTTGAAGAACCACTGCCCGCTTGGTGGCCGAAAGGTACTGGGCGTGGTCGTCCAGACTGTCCAGGGGTGGCACTCTGCGATGGGCCCAGATGTTAATGCGCGGCAGCACGGGGCTGTCGAGGGAGTCGATCGCCTCGGAACTGGCCGCCATCAGACTGTACCTCTCGGTGCTGCTGGCGGTGCGAGGCACAAACGCAGGATTCTTGGCCGTGGTTGATGTCCCAACCTTCTTTTTCGGAGCGGGCGGCGCCATGGCCCGAGCATTGTCCTCGTTCTGAAGTTTTTGGTTCTCGGACATACGGACGGAATCGTCGAGTGCCTTCCAGTCTTTGGGTAACTGATACGAGAACTTAAAAAACTCGGAACTGAAGGTAGATCCGCTGACCTTTGCGCCATCCACTGCGGGGCCAGGGCTGGCGGATTTTGCAGTGGTGGATTCGTTCGATGGTCCGGCAGTTGGCGAGGCCGTCGGCTCTGTGGGCGTTTGGTTTTGCGGCTTTTCCTGTGCGCTTCCTATTACGGCGAACGCCAAGACGCATACGGCTAGCTGAAAATGTCGCATTGTGGTTTTCAATATCCCTTCCCGAAGCGTGAGCATAGCGACGCATGGTTCGGGCTGTCAATGGACCTTGAGTAACCATGTGGCTTCAGTGTTAAGGCGTGTCCGGAGTGCCCAATCGGACACCGAAGTCAACGAGTCAGCAACTTGAAGGCATGATTCCACTGGTTGCGTTGAAAACCCGGGATGCACCAGAGCATGCATAGCGGTTCGATCGCACGGGCTGCCGTGACGCCTCCACAATCGAAAGGGTCCCATCCGAATTGACGAATGATTTCGGACACCTGGTCTTTTGCGCCCGGGTCATCGCCACAGAGAAGCATAGTAGGTGTGCCCTGCTCGTAGTGGGGGTTGACCATCTGGCCGCTGCCTACGCTGTTGAACGCTTTTACGACATGGTTTCGCGGGACACGCGCCTGAATTTTTTCGGCCAGGGATTCGTTGGGGCCGGTGGTGTATGTGAGGACGCCATTGACCGGCGGCGTGTCAGCTAACGGATTAGTGGTGTCGATGATCGTCTTGCCAGTTAGGTTGTCAGCACCGGCCAGTTGTAGCACTTGTTCCGCGATGCGACCCAGAGTGGCAAGCACGACCGGTTCGCCAAACTTGGCTGTTAACGCGAACGTGCCAGCCTGGGCACTGGAAGTCTTCTTGAGCCAGACTTGCACATCGGGCTTCTGAGGGTCGGATGGACCTAACATGACTTGATGACGGTGTTTTAAGGATGCCAGCAGCCAAGGTTTGACCAACAATTCCGGAACCGAGCACTCCGATTTTCATAGTACACTCACGCCTCCGCGATCAGAGATGCGCATGGGCAATGGTTGGATTCACTGCGGGAACACGAAAAACGTCCCAAGGCTCACTTGGAGTCGTGGGACGCCCTTTGAACAGCCCTCCCCCGAAGTGCTGCTCAGATTGAGCCGTATGCGATGGGATATGGCTCGGCAACGATAAACATCACGCAGCTTCGTAACCTGGCTCACAACGGGAGGTGTCCCGATGGCAGCGGTTTCCCAGCATGAGCGCGGGGTTCATGTGCCTGAGCGATGATGCCTAGGTCCAGCGGAACCAGCGCAGGGCCAGGAGGAACGAGATTCCACCCCAGAGCAAGAGAACCAGCAAGCGTCCGGATTGCGAGGCAAGCGATGCCCCTTCGAGAATAGTGGCCCGAAGAGAATCGTTGAGCGCAGTCAGGGGCAGGATTTTGATGAAGGGTTGGACCATCGCCGGAAAGCGTTCGTAGGAGAAGAAGACGCCCGAGAAAATCCACATGGGCATCATGACGACGTTAATGAGTCCGCTGATGCTTTCGATTTTCTGCGCCCGGCTGGCCGTGAGCAGGCCGATTCCACCGAAGGTTATCGAACCGATGGCGCCCAAGAGGGCGATAGTTAAATACGAGCCAAGCACGCGCATGTGAAAGAAGAGGACGCCGAAGAGCAGCAGGAATCCGATCTCGATCACCATGAGCACGATGCGGCTTGACATGATGGCCAGCAAGAAATCACTGCGCCGCATGGGCGTGCCGACGAAGCGCTTAAGGAGTTTGCGCTGGCGCATATCCACCAGCGAGAATCCCACGCCCCACATTCCGGAATTCATCAGGTTCATGCCAATCAAGCCGGGAATCAGAAAGTCGATGTAACGGGAACCCGGTTCGGAAGAAGCCACGGTCGTGGTTGAAATTGGGTTCGTGCGGCCGGCAGCGGCTTGTAACGTGTCGTCGACCTCCGCGTGCGAGAGGACGCTTTCCGGACGCGCCGGGTCATAGCGATACTCGAATCCGCCTTTGGCGTCGGGAATGACGAGCAGGTCGAACTTGCCCAGCCGTAGTCCCTGCAGTGCAGGCTCGCGATCGAGAATCTGGGCATGGATGGACGAGCTTCGGGAAGAATGCTGAATCATCGCGAGGGCATCAGTGGCGCCGGGACCCTGCACGATGGCGATCGAGGTGATATCAGCGGGCTTATTGCGGAAGGCGATGCCCAGGCCCAACGCAAGCAGAACCGGGAAGACGAAGACCCAGAAGACGACTTCGGGCTCACGCTTCAATTCCAGCATGCGCGCTCTGAGCAGATGGGTGTAGCCGGACCAGCGGCCGTTGGGCGTGGGAGGCGCCGGGCTCGGCGGCTTGAATTCCGCGGGCGGTGTCTGCTGGGCTACGGTCATGACGGCAACCTCAACTGATATGTACGATCATTGTCGCCTTCGACGGGCGAGGACGC
>Ga0307471_100002808_pt1 | contig 10161 bp, 6 predicted proteins | sample atmos_gasesAM3C__2_FD_204566 | JGI IMG/M metagenome (GOLD analysis project Ga0307471, IMG submission 204566) | Hardwood forest soil microbial communities from Morgan-Monroe State Forest, Indiana, United States - atmos_gasesAM3C_515 | ecosystem: Environmental > Terrestrial > Soil > Temperate... | reverse complement strand
CTGCGCCTAAAGGGAGAGGTCGCCAAGCGAGATGCTGAGGTTGTTCAGCAGCAGTACGAGGTCATACGCCGCTCGGTCCTAGCCGAAGTCAAATCAGCCTATTTCCAACTCGCGTACCTCTCAAAGACACTAAGAATCCTTGAAAGCGATGGACAACTCCTTCAGCAGGTGGAGAAGGCCGCGGATTCCCGCTACAGATCCGGAATGGGCAACCAACAGGAACTCCTGCGAGCGCAGCTGGAACAAACCAAGCTGCTCCGCGAAATCACCATGCACCATCTTGAAGTGGCCAAGTTGCAGGCGCAGATCAAGCAGCTTCTCAACCGCCCACAATCTTCCGCCGACATAGAGCCTTCCGAACTGCCGGAGACACCGCTATCCCACACATTCGAGGAACTCTTGTCTGCCGCCAAAGCTCAGAACCCGGAGATTTCCGCCGCGGAGAAAATGGTTGAGAAGCAGAAACTGCAAGTCGACCTAGCGCACAAGGATTTCTATCCGGACTTCAATGTCCAATACATGTGGCAACGAACTGACCCCACTCAATTCCGCGCCTACTACATGTTCAGCTTTGGCGTACGCGTTCCAATTTATAGAGGCCGCAAGCAGCGTCCCGAGCTGGTGCAGGCGGAAGCCGAGCTGGACCGCTCCCGCAGCGAGGCGGAAACACAGTCGCAACAAGTTGCTTATGAGCTTCGAAGCGAATACGACACTGAGCAGAAAACCGCCGAGTTGCTCAAGATTTATCGGGAGGGGCTTCTGCCACAGGCACGAGCGGGATTCCAGGCGGGGATTGCAGGCTACCCAAATAATCGCCAAGACTTTCAGGCACTGCTGGCTTCCTTTCTTGATGTTCTCCATTTGGACGAGGAGTACTGGAAGAGCATCGCTGAGCACGAGACGGCATTGGCTCGACTCGAACAACTCACCGGGCTGTCATTGCGCGAGGAGGGAAAGAGATGAAGACCTACCGCACAGTGTTTTTGCTGGCTTTGCTTGGAAATATCGTGCTTGCCGCCGTCCTCATTGGGTTGTGGTTCCACTATCACACTGCGAAGCCGATGGCGGATGCGGAAACCAAAGAGACGAATGCCGCCGAGCCGAACTCTATGGCTACCGGCATGACCGCACCGCCTGCATTGACTGAGACGCCCCTGGTTCCGGTGCAAATCTCGCCGCAACGGTTGCAGAGCATCGGGGTGAAGACCGGCGAGGTCGAACGAAAATTGGTCGCGGACGAGATACGCACCACGGGTAATGTAGCGGTGGACGAGACCCGGCTGGCCTACGTTCAGACACGCTTTTCAGGTTACGTCCAGAAAGTCTTCGCCGATGCCACATACCAATACGTTCGCAAAGGACAGCCGCTATTCACGATTTACAGTCCCGATCTAGTAGCCACCGAACGCGAATACTTAGTGGCAAAGCAGAATCAGCAACAGGTGGCGCAGAGCACCGTAACGGGCGTCGCCTCCAGCGCGGCATCGTTGCTCGACGCGGCTGCGGAGCGACTCAAGCAGTGGGGCGTTCCACAAAAAGAAATTGCCCGGCTCGAATCCACCGGCCAAGTGCAGCAGGAACTAGACGTCGATTCGCCGGTCTCCGGCTACATCACCGAACGCAATGCTCTGCCCAGCGTTGCCGTTCAGCCGGAAATGCGTCTCTACACCATCGCCGACCTTTCCACAGTTTGGGTTCAGGCCCAGGTCTTCCAGAACGATCTCGAACGTATAAAGATGGGCGCCCTTGCAACACTCACCGTGAATACTTTCCCGAGTCGAACCTTCGCTGGCCGCGTGGACTTTATCTATCCGCAGGTGGATATGGATACGCGAACGGCCAAGGTGCGCGTCGTCTTTTCTAATCCAGGACTGCAACTCAAACCCGGCATGTTCGTCAACGTAAGTCTGAAGGTCCCGATAGGCAGCCAGCTTGTTATCCCCACAACTGGCGTCCTACAGTCCGGCACCCGCGCGATTGCTTTTGTGGAGCGTAGTGACGGTTACATCGAGCCACGAGAAGTGCAGCTGGGCTCCCGCGTGGGTGACGATTTTATCGTGCTGAAAGGACTGAAAGCGGGCGAGCGAATCGTCACTTCCGCAAACTTCTTGATCGACTCCGAGAGCCAGCTGCAGGCCGCGCTCGGTTCGTTCGTTCCACCTCCGCCCGGCGCGGGTGCGGCGTCTACTACCAACGCCCCGCAAGGAATTGTCGAATTAAGTTCCGACCCGACCACACCGCGGAAAGGAAGCAACGTCTTCCGCGTGAAGCTCACAGATGCGAGTAGAGCACCTATCTCGGGGGCGGAAGTCAGCGTGACGTTTTTCATGCCCGCGATGCCCGAAATGGGCATGGCGGCGATGCGTACACCCGTCACTCTCAACGACAAGGGCAACGGTCTCTATGAAGGTTCTGGACAACTTGATAGCGGTGGAACCTGGCAAGTCACAATCTTCGCAAAAAAGAATGGCCAACTCATCGCCAGCAAGCAACTGAGCGTGAACGCCACGGGAGGTATGTAACGTGATCTCTCGTTGGATTGATCGGTGCGCGCAAAATCGTTTCCTCGTTTTCATGGGAACAGTCCTGCTTGTCCTCTCAGGAATCTGGGCCCTGCGTCACATTCCGCTCGACGCGTTGCCAGACATTTCCGACGTGGAAGTGATTATTCACACCCCTTGGGCGGGTCAGCCTCCTAGCATCATCGAGGACCAGGTCACTTATCCCATTGTCACGACCCTTCTCGCAGCGCCGCATGTAAAAGCCGTGCGGGCACAAACCATGTTTGGCGACTCCTACGTCTTCGTCGTCTTTGAGGACACGACAGACTTGTACTGGGCACGTTCGCGCGTTCTCGAGTACATGCAACAGATCACGGGTCGTTTGCCCGCGGGCGTCCATCCCGTCATCGGGCCGGATGCGACCGGCGCAGGTTGGGTCTACGAATACGCGCTCGTGGACCACAGCCATCAACGCAGTTTGGCCGATTTGCGCAGCCTCCAGGATTGGTACCTGCGCTACCAGCTCGAAACGGTCCCGGGAGTGGCCGAAGTAGCCACAATTGGCGGATTCGTGCGCCAGTATCAGGTCAACCTCGACCCTGACAAACTTCGCGCCTATGGCATCCCTCTCTCAACAGTCATCGAAAGAGTTCGAGCCAGTACGAACGAAGTCGGTGGACGCCTGCTTGAAATGGGCGGAGCGGAATATATGATTCGCGGCCTCGGCTATTTGCATTCGCTGAGCGACCTGGAAACCGTTCCCGTAGCAACCAAGAACGGCACGCCCGTTCTTGTCCGTGATTTGGGAACGGTCATGTTCGGGCCGGACATTCGTGAAGGAGTCGCAGAGTGGCAAGGGGAAGGCGAAACCGTTGGTGGAATTGTCGTGATGCGCGACGGCATGAATGCTCTGACCGTCATTGATGGCGTTAAGAAAAAGCTCGCTGAGATCAAACCATCATTGCCTCTAGGTGTCGAGGTCGTCTCTGGTTATGACCGCTCTGGATTGATTCATGCGTCCATCGAAACATTGCAACGCGACTTGCTCGAAGAAGCAGTCATCGTCAGCATCGTGATTGTCATCTTCTTGTTCCATTTTCGCTCCGCGCTGATCCCTATCCTGACGTTGCCTATCGCTGTGGTCGCATCCTTCATTCCGATGTACTACCTCCATGTCACCTCGAACATAATGTCGCTCGGCGGTTTAGCCCTGGCGATTGGCGTCCTCGTGGACGCCGCCATCGTCATGGTCGAAAACGGGTACCGGCAGCTTTCGGAGCACCAATCTTCCGAATCTGCGCTTTTTCCCGAGCCTCAGAGACGGAAAATCCTGCTGGATTCAGCGAAACAAGTTGGCCCCGCAATCTTCTTTTCGTTGGTGATCATCGTGGTTTCCTTCCTGCCTGTCTTCTTGCTGGAAGCACAGGAAGGGCGCATGTTTCGCCCGCTGGCGTGGACGAAGACGCTGGCCGTCGGCTTCTCCTCCGTCTTGGCTATCACGCTTGTGCCCGTGCTCATGATCCTTTTCATCCGTGGCCGCTTGATCCCTGAATCGCGGAATCCCATTTCAAGAATCACCCAGGCTCTTTATTTGCCGGTTCTGCGCCTGTGCTTGCGTTTCCGCAAGACCACCTTGCTGCTAAATCTGCTCTTTCTGATCGTCACTCTTCCACTCGCACTACACATTGGCAGCCAATTCATGCCGCCGCTCTATGAAGGTTCGGCTCTCTACATGCCTACTGCCTTGCCCGGAATCTCCATCGGGCAGGCGTCACAATTGCTCCAAGAACAGGACAGAATCATTCGCACGTTCCCCGAAGTCGAAACAGTCTTCGGTTCCATCGGGCGATCCGACAGCGCGACCGACAACGCTCCCCTCGATATGTATGACACGACGGTCATGCTCAAGCCGCGCAGTCAGTGGCGGCCGGGAATGACTTACGAAAAGCTCATTCAGGAAATGGACGCGAAACTCCAGTTTCCTGGCCTGTCCAACACTTGGACCATGCCGGTCGAGAACCGTCTCGACATGGAATTGACGGGAATCAAAACGCCTCTCGGCTTGAAGATTCAGGGGCCGAATCTTGAGGGCATCCAGCAAGTTGGCGCGCAGGTGCAACAGGCCCTCTCGGCGATTCCCGAGATGCGCTCTATTTTTGCCGAACGCGTTTCGCAAGGTTTTTATCTCAACGTCGAAGTGAATCGGGCAGAGGCAGCTCGCTACGGTCTCACGATTGCCGATGTGCAGCAGGCAGTCACTTCGGGAATCGGCGGTGAAATGGTCGCTGAAAACGTCGAGGGCCGCGAGCGGTACCCGGTGAATGTCCGGTACAGCCGCGACTTCAGGGACAACGTGGAAGAGTTGCGCCGCGTCCTGATTGGCACGCCGTCTGGCGCGCAGATTCCTATTTCCGAAGTCGCGAAGCTCTCGTTCTCTCGAGGCCCTTCAATGATCCGCGATGAAGATGGCGCGCTGACCGGGTACGTCTACATCGATCTGAACACGAAGGACTACGGTGGCTTCGTCACGCACGCGAGCGACTTGCTCAAGCAACAACTCGCCTTGCCCCCTGGCTTCACTTACAAATGGTCCGGCGAATACGAGTTTGAGTTGCGAGCAAAAGAGCGGCTGCAGCTTATTCTACCGATCGTATTTTTTGTCATCTTCCTGCTGCTCTACATGGTGTTTCACTCCGTTACGGAGGCCGCTGTCCTCATTTTCCCGACGATTTACGCTTTGACAGGCGGCCTCATTCTTCAACGGCTACTTGGTTACAACTTCAGCGTAGCGGTGTGGGTTGGCTACATCGCTCTCTTCGGCATTGCCGTTGAAACCGGAGTCGTCATGGTCGTGTACCTCCACGAAGCCTTGGATCACCGGCTGAACGCCGGTATTCCTCTGCGTCACGAGGACATCGAAGCAGCGGTAATCGAAGGTGCCGTCCATCGCTTGAGGCCAAAACTAATGACCGTCTGCGTTGTGCTCGCCAGCCTGATTCCTATTCTGTGGGAAACAGGCGTCGGCTCCGACGTCATGAAACCAATCGCCGCTCCCATCGTGGGAGGCATGATCACCTCCACAATTCACGTACTGATTCTCGTGCCAGTATTCTTCGCCTTGATGAAAGAGCGCGCGCTACGCCGAGGCACATTGCCGCCGAGAGAACCAGATGGGGGCACAGAGCGAGCCTGCTGACTGCAATCGCTGGATGCCGAAGAGAGCGGCTTGGTATGCTTCCAACATGAGTGAATTGACCGGCGCGCGCCAAGCCGTGGCCCATCGCGGAAGGCGGCTAGAGTATTTCACTATCGTGTGGAATAGCCTGGAGGGTCTAATCGCAGTCGCGGCTGGAATAGTTGCAGGGAGCATTTCTCTTGTCGGTTTCGGAATGGATAGTTTCATTGAGGTCACATCCGGTGCCACATTGCTTTGGAGAATGTCGGTTGATGCGGACGTTGAGAGCCGAGAACGAAACGAAAGACTGAGTTTCAGAATTGTGGGCATTTGCTTCGTCGCCCTCGCTGGCCTGCTCTCGCCAAGCGCCTTCGGACAAACACTCAAGCAGGTCACAAAGTTTGACCTGCCCGGGCCAGGAGGCAAGCGTTTCGACTATCTGACGATCGACGAGGATGATCACTATTTGCTATCCGCGCATCTTGCCGCGGGACAGACCTACGTCATTGATCTCAGCACAAACAAAGTTATTGCGACGGTAACGGACACTCCCGGAGCCGAAGGAGTGGAGTACGTCCCGGAACTCAAGAAGTTCTACACCTCGAACGCATACGACAACACGATCGGTGTGGTGGATCTAAAATGGATGAAGGTAGTGAAGAAACTAAAGACAGAAGCAAAGCCGGACGGAAGCGCCTACGCCGCTCCATTTCACAAACTGTACGTGTCCGATGAGCGAGGCAAAGCCGAAGCCGTCGTGGACGTGCAGAAGGACGAAATTATCCGCACCTTGCACTTCGACAGCGAAACAGGAATGCCGCAGTACGACCCCATTGCGCGAAAGGTTTACGTGAATCTGCAAGACCAAAACATCTTCGCGGTGATTGATCCTGCGACAGACGAAGTCGTCGGTCGATATCCGGTCGGGCGATGCCAAGGAAACCACGGGATGGCGCTTGACCCCGAACACCATCGGGCATTCCTCTCCTGTGAAGGAAACGAAATGATGGCGGTGTTCGACCTGGACAAGCATGCGCCGATCTCGTTTCTCCAAATGCCAGGCGGTCCCGATGTGATCAAGTTTGACCCAGGTTTGGGCCGCATCTACGTGGCGTGTTACAGCGGGGCCATTGCGATTTTCCACGAGGACGATCCGGACCACTATCGCAAGCTCGAAGACTTCCGCGTGCAGCACGCCGTGCACAGTTTGGCCGTCGATCTCAAAACGCACCGTGTGTACACCCCCGAGCAGGAAGAAGAGGGCAAGCCGGTCGCACGAATGGTTGTCTACGAGGCCGTGACGAATCGATAGGGATTTGCCGCAGTCCTTCATCGAATGGCGACAACCAATTTCATCCCGAGTGTGCTCAGAACTCTGTCGCCGGACGGGTGGCTCTTGTTCGTGACGCGATTTGCGCGTTTGTTTGCATACGGCTCGCTCTCCGTCATTCTGGTTTTCTATCTAACGAGTCTCGGGCTCACAGAAACCCAAGTCGGTCTAGTTCTGACGCTGACTCTCGTCGGTGATGTCATCGTCTCGCTTTACCTCACCACCAGAGCGGATCGCCTGGGGCGGCGGCGCATGCTGATTGTCGGCTCGATTCTCATGGCTGCTGCGGGTTTGGCTTTCGCGTGCACAAGCAATCTGCTTTTCCTCGTTATCGCCGGCACTATAGGCGTTATTAGTCCAAGCGGTCATGAAGTTGGACCCTTTCTGTCAATCGAGCAAGCTGCGCTTTCACACATTGTTCCATCTGCGGCGCGCACGGAGGTATTTGCCTGGTACACGCTGGCTGGCTCACTGGCGACTGCCTTCGGTGCCCTCTGTGGCGGTGCTTTGACGCAGGCACTGGAACACGCGTCAATGACCCAAGTTCAAAGCTACCGGGCTGTAGTCTTTTTGTACGCCGCCTTGGGAGTTGGGCTGGCGTTTCTGTTCTCGCGTCTCTCAACATTGGTCGAAGTGGACACTATTTCAAACAGGCCAGTTTTCGCCACAAGCATGGCCAATGTTTTTGGAATTGCTCGGTCACGAAACGTTGTCCTGAAACTGTCGAGTCTTTTCGCTCTTGATTCGTTTGCCGGCGGATTCGTCGTGCAAAGTTTTTCCGCCTATTGGTTCTATCTACGCTTTGGTGTGGAACCTGCAATACTCGGCGCGATTTTCTTTTGGGCAAATGTCTTTGCGGGGATTTCAGCTCTCCTCGCTTCCCGGCTCTCGGTGCGGATAGGCCTTGTGCGTACGATGGTGGTCACCCACCTTCCTTCGAACATTCTCCTCATTGTTGTGCCGCTGATGCCGAGTCTCTCGTTGGCGGTGTTTGTACTTCTCCTCCGTTTCAGCATCAGCCAAATGGATGTTCCCACCAGGCAGTCGTATACGATGGCCGTAGTACCGGTCGAGGAGCGAGCGGCAGCGGGCGGATTCACCGGAGTCGCGCGCACCACCGGCGCGGCCATCAGTCCGCTCCTTGCGGGGTTTCTATTTGCGCACCCTTCGTGGATCAGCGCTCCTTTCTTCATCGCGGGGACGCTGAAAATCGTGTATGACCTGCTTCTCTACTATTCGTTTCGAAGGCTGCGCCCCCCTGAGGAGCGGTAATTCTGCGCCAATCTCAAAATTCGAAGTCCAAAGAGAACTGGATTTGGCGGGCACCGGTTCCGGCGCCACAAGCTGAGCCCTGGCAGTCTGAGGTCTTTCTGATGCAAATTGGCGCAGTGATGAGACTCAAACCCGCGACCTCCCGCGTGACAGACAGTCACCGATGAGTCAGCAAATCTACCATTCGCGGATTCCTCTGCCCCTCGAACTTCCTGCACGCCTTGCGCATCCCGTATCTGCATGACAGGCTCGATACAGAGTCCTAGCAAAGCAGGTGCGCTACCGTGCGCGAATCGTGCGTTCCTGAGCGCGGTTGAGGCCGTTGGAGTTAACTTTGAACGAAAAGCAGATTCCCCAGGTTATTGAAAAGAATAGAAACCAAAACAGGAAATGGAAAAGGTGGAAGGAACTATGCTGCTTGTAAGGCAGGCGCTCTAACCAGCTGAGCTAACCGCCCTCCGACTTCAATCGATTCTAAAGCATTTTTCATATCTATTCCACTTCCAATCCATGGTTTCTTGCACTTTCTGACTGCACTCAGTAAACTCTTAGTTTTGCATTTCCACAAAAGGAACGTTCTGGGATGCTCCTGAATCGAGACTACGTCACCCACATGGCGAGCGAAGTGATCAAACGCTTGATGGAAGGCGGACACATCGAGACGAAATCCGCGGAAGCCATCGTGCAGCGTGTGCGCCAGCGCATGATGGAAGAATTAACCATCGAGGATCGCCTCAACGAAGAGGTCCGGCAAATCCTGGTCGATCATCAGGACGAAATGCGCCGCACCGGAGTTTCGTACCAGGAGATGTACAAAAAGGTGAAAGCGCAACTGGCGCGGGATCGCAAGCTGGTGTTGCGGTAACAAGCTTGCGAATTAAGTAGTCGATTCGTTCTGCCGATGTAACGAAGCGTTCAGGGGAGATATGCGAATCACGCGGGAAAAGATTGTCAGGATATCGCACCAGCTTACCGATGTGCTGGTGGCGAGCGACGAAGTGGAGTTTGTGGACGACCGCGATACGATCCGGCAAAAGATCGTATTAATCCTGACCAACACGCTGCGCGAGGAAGAGAAAGTCGACATGGAAGTTCGCAAGCGAATCACTTCGCAGAAGAAAGAAATTCTCGAAGGCAGCGAAGAGTGGGACGTGCTTTACCGCAAGTATTACGTGGACGAACTGCGGCGGCAGGGAATCGCATCCGGACAGGAAGAACACCGGCGTTCCTAGCTGTTACTCGCAAGTACCTACTGCCTTGCTGTTAGCCAACTTCTAAACAAAAGAATCTCCGACAAAACCACGGATTCGGGTTACTCGAATCCCCCGGTTACTGCGAATCCGGGCGGCGCTTGAGCGTGGGCCGGTCGTCGTCGGTGCCGTTCGGATCGGAAGTGGGCTGCGGCTTTTGCTTGCTCTGCTCGGTTTTGGTGCGCAGAGTGGGCTTGCCGGGAGCATTGTCCTGCGCCTTGCGGGTGAACATGATGTTCCGCAGGCGCGACTTCACCTGGTCAAATTCCGAGGTGGTGACGATATATTCCTGCCTGGCCGGAAGAATGCGAGCGATTTCCTTCTGGGCGTTCTCGATGCGGTCCGGCGTTGGAGGATGGCTGGAGAAAACCTTGGGGATGCTGCCGGGACGGCGCTTTTCATCGGCCTGAATGCGCTCGAAAAACGTCACATAAGAGTTCGGGTCGTAGCCCGCCTTATACATATACTGCAAACCGAGGAAGTCCGCTTCGCGCTCGAAATCGCGGCTGAATTTCAGGAAAGAGATGGGAATCGCGAGATTCATGCCCTGGTAGATTCCATAGCCTGCCCAGCCGCCCGGACCCAGCAGGATCAGCGGGATCATGGCAAGCTGCGCGATCTCCGCGCGTGACT
>Ga0307471_100002807_pt1 | contig 10163 bp, 8 predicted proteins | sample atmos_gasesAM3C__2_FD_204566 | JGI IMG/M metagenome (GOLD analysis project Ga0307471, IMG submission 204566) | Hardwood forest soil microbial communities from Morgan-Monroe State Forest, Indiana, United States - atmos_gasesAM3C_515 | ecosystem: Environmental > Terrestrial > Soil > Temperate... | reverse complement strand
CCAGTCGAAGGTCCGGGGTGGAAGTTGTTGCGCCCATGCGGAGCCGATCAGCGCACAGGTAAAGATGGCAAGCGTGAGCCGTGTTCTCATGAGCTTCCCTTTTCATTGAAGAGTCAGGCTCATTGTGACAATCTCACCTCCCCTAGCCACGGCAATTCGCCTGGGGAAGGTTACAGAGGTAATGGCCGGAATCAGGCCGACACAGCGGGAAAGCGCATCACGGATGCTTGTTTCGGCCTTTTTGAAGGCGAAAACACGGGCTCCCCATCCACCGGGATCAGGTTCGATACCCGGGCAGATGCGACGTCCGTGTTCGCTTACTGCAACTTGCTGGAATTACCCCTTACTTACTCGACTTCGTCTGTACAGCTTCAAAAACCTTTTCGAACTGGGTCACCAGCGGCGTCTCGCCCATCTGCAATCCGTCGCGTCCCATCGTCCGCCACAGGTACTGCCCGCTGGACGTGTGACCGTCGTAGACGGCCAGCAAATCTTCTGATGGGCGGCTTTGCACCAGCACGATGATATCGGCGTCCGCAGGTCTGTAGACCAGCGTCAGCTTGCCCCACTTCTGGATCGAATCCTGCACAGCCGAAATCGCCAGCCGATCTTCAGGAAGCAGGTCGGGGTTGAACTGGTCGCCATCATAGGAAGCGACGTACACATAGCGCGCATTTCTCAAGATACCGGGGAAGGGCCGATCCTGAGCGCTGTGGGGAACCTTCGGCGCCGCTGCCGCCATCGCAGCCATCACCAGCGTCGCGCCCAGAATGCAGAATAGTTTTCGCATAGTAACTCCATGTCACGCTATTGATTTAGATGCCCCAGCCTGAGCCGCGGTTGCTTCCCTCTGCCGGCATAGTGGCAAAGTATTGAGAACATTGTAACTTCAAGATAATGATGTAATGGCACACAAAACGAGCCCCGGGAAGGGTCTGGACGTGACGCAGAATGCTTCCGCAAGCGCATTAGGAGCGCTCAGAGGCACGATCCGGCCAGAGGACGGCCGCACATCATTCCTGAGATGAGAGCGCGCCAGAACCGCTCGAAGCGCAATCGTGTCAAAGTCTAATATCTTTTAGTTATGGGAAGACGCCCCGAAGCGGAGCGTTCTTGGGTGGCCAGTTCAGGTTTCAGCTTCGATTGTCAGGACTGCGCCTCCCGCCTGAGACCTGAGACCTGCTGTTCTCACATCACGGGAGGAACCGTAATTCCAAGCGCCGCCAGGGTCCGAATAAGTTCCCGCCGCACCACCGCGACGGTAGCCAGCAGGAATCTCTTTCGTCCTTCGTCGGCTTCATTCAGGATGGGATGGCGATGGTAGAAGTAGTTGAAGAGCTGGGCCAGCTGGAACGCGTGCTTGGCGAGATACGCGGGCTCGGTGGTGGCAATGCACTGATCCACCACGTAAGCAGTCTTGGCGGAAGCGAGCCACAGTTCCCAGATTTCGTTTCCCGCCTGGCCGGTCAAATGCTTCGCAAAATCTTCGACGGACAGGCGGTTCGACGTGTCCCGTTCAAACGCGTCAGGATCAAATCCACCTTTGCGGAAAATGTTGGTGGCGCGCACGACCGCGTATTGCGCGTACGGCCCAGTCTCGCCTTCGAAGCTCAGCGCTTCCTTGAAGTCGAACGCGATCACTGACGGCTTGGTGAACTTCAACATGAAGTAGCGCAACGCGCCGATGGCGATCTGCGTGGCGATCGCACGGCGCTCATCGTCGCCCAACTGCGGATGGCGCGCATCGACTTCCGCCTTTGCCGATGCGATCAGGCGGTCGAGCAGATCATCCGCCTTCACCCCGAAGCCTTTGCGGCCCGAAACCTCGATGTACGACCGGGCCTTGTCTTCTTCCGAGAGCTGGTACCCGAGTTCGGCGGCACAGCGCGGCGTGAGCGCAACCATCTCGTAGGAGAAATGCGTGTAGTGATCGGCCGCCTCGTTGTGGCCGAGGCCGCGGAGCGCCTCGATCACCGTACTTTGCGCCTCCGCCTGCCGGGCGTCGATCACGTTGTAGATTTCCGCAACGTCGCCAAAGTGAGGATGGTTGGGCTCGCCCTCAGTCGCCGAGATCCAGACCTGATGCTCGTTCGGATACTTGTAAAACTTGCGGTACTCGAAGTCGCGCCCTAAAAGCCCGAACTTCCACATGTGGTACGCGATGTCTTTTCCCACGTAGCCGACCGTCCCGTTGGAGCGGACAATAACTTTCTGATCCTCCTCGGCAACCGCATCGGCAGACTCTGCGTCTTCTGCGGCTTGCTCCGCGCCCTCTGCGCTTTCAGATTGTTTAGCAGTCCCTGCCCGCCGCATCACCCAGCAGCCCTTGTTCTTTCCCTCTGTCTCGTAAAACAGCACTCCACCATCCTTCAACTTGGTAAACGCTGAATCCCAGAAATGCAGGTGCAGGATTTCACTTTCGCGCGGGAGGAAGTCGTACTCGATGTCGAGCCGGTCCATGGTCTCGAGGTGCCGGCGCAGCACCGCCACCGAGATCAGATCAGCGATCGCGGCCGTCTCGTTCCCGCCTTTTTCGATTTCGTGCAGGGTCTTGAGCCGGGTCTGCAGGTTCTGCTTGTCCTGCTCGTACCACTGCGAGACGCGTGCATAGAGATCCCAACAGTAGTAGTCAAAGCGCGGCTGGCTAGCGAGTTGCTCAATCTCGGCGTGAGATTTCTTCTCGATGTACAGAAACCCCACCACCACGTCGGCTACTTGCACGCCGGTATTGTCGATGTAGTTCTGAACATCCACTTCCCGGCCCGCAAAGCGCAGCAGGCGGACGAAAGTGTCGCCCAGAATTGCATTGCGCAGGTGCCCGATGTGCGCTGCCTTGTTGGGATTGATGCTGGAGTGCTCGACCAGAATCTTGCCCGCCGGCACGTCGACCTTGGGATTCTTGTCGGCCAGCAGAGCGGCCGCCACTTCGCCGCGCGTCACCCGGGCGTTGATGTACCCCGCCCCGGCAACTTCCAGCTTCTCGAATCCCTCGATCGGCCCGATCCCGTTGACGATCTCCTCGGCAATCTTGCGCGGCGCCTTGCGCAGCTTCTTGGCCAACTCAAAGGCAAGCGGCACGGCGTACTCGCCCAGCTTCACCTTCGGCGGTTGCTCCACAACAATCTTGGCGAGATCAAGTTCGTAGGTGCGGCGCAGGAAATCGCGCACCTGCTGGATCAAACGTCGTTCGAGCGTGCGATACAAGGAGCCCCTCTAACTTGTTGAATAAACTAGTGATTGTAGCAAAGTGGTGATGGAGCCTGGGTTTGACGGGTGCAAGGCTGTTCCCTATGATGAGAAAGCCATTGCCTCGTTAGTCGTTGGTCGTTGGCGAATCCCAAGGGCGTAAGTCTCCACGAAGCGCAAACAGTCTTCTGCCCTCCTGAAGAAACTGCCGCGGGGACACCGGCTGCAGGCAGCGTGGGATTGGCTAACGATCAACGACCAACGACCGGTGTTTCCCATGCGCATTGCCTACCTCGATTGTTTTTCCGGTATGAGCGGCGACATGTTCCTCGGCGCCCTGATCGATGCCGGCGTGCCTGCCGAAGTGCTGGAGAAAACCGTGGCGGCGCTCAATATCGGGGCGCAGTTGGAGATCTCGAAGGTCAACCGCAGCGGGATCACCGCGACCAAGGTCGACGTGCTCGTGCATGGAGAAAAAGACTTGCCGCGGGAGGAGTTCCGGGCACAGAGCGAAACTGCACATGATCATTCGCATGATCACGCAAACCACCCTAGGGAGTCTAACGCCCATTCGCATTCGCACGGCCCGGCGTCTTCGCGGGCGGGGGCGCCCGCTCTACAAGATCACGGCCGCAGCCTGACTGAGATCAAGAGGATCATCGCCAGCGCGGCCATCAGCGATTCCGCGAAAAAGACTGCGGTTGAAATCTTCGAAGTTCTCGGCGCGGCCGAAGCCAAGATTCACAACGTGAATATCGACTCAGTGCATTTCCACGAAATCGGCGCGGTCGATGCGATGGTCGACATCATAGGTGCGGCCGTGGGCGCGGAGGCGCTGGGCGTCGATGAAGTTATCAGTTCGCCGCTGAATGTGGGCGGCGGCACGGTGAAGTGCGCCCACGGAGTCTTTCCGGTTCCTACTCCTGCGACCGTCGAGCTGCTGCAAGGTGCTCCGGTTTACTCCTCCGGTATCCAGGCGGAGCTGTTGACACCCACGGGTGCCGCCATCATTCGGAAACTGGTCACGCGTTTCTCGGCCTTTCCAGAAATGAAGATCGAGCGCAGTGGCTACGGCGCGGGCACGCGCGATTTTCCCGAACACGCGAACGTGGTCCGGCTCACGATTGGCGAGGCGGCCTCGAGCTTGGCCTTGAAGACAGCGCAAGAAACCATTTCGGTGCTGGAAGCGAATCTGGATGATCTGAACCCGCAGGTATTCGGCTACGTGCTAGACCGCCTGCTTGAGGAAGGCGCACTCGACGTTTTCGGCATGCCGGTGCAGATGAAGAAAAATCGCCCGGGCACGCTACTGACAGTCTTGTGTAAGCCTGAAGACGCCGCCAAGCTTACCCAGATCGTGTTCACTGAGACGACGACGCTCGGAGTACGCCAGCGGCAGGACCAGCGAAGTACACTGGCCCGGCGCTGGGTCACGGTCGCGACCTCCTGGGGCGAAGTGCGCATCAAGATTGCCAGCATGAACGGCACCGTGACCAACTACGCGCCCGAATACGAAGACTGCCGCCGGATTGCAACCGAGCAGCATGTGCCGTTGAAGACGGTCATGCAGGAGGCAATCCAGGCTTATCTGCTGGGCGCTGCCGACAAAAAGCATAACCACGAAGGACACTAAGGACACGAAGGAAGCGCGGCCTGTTATCCTTCGTGTTACTTCGTGTCCTTTGCGGTCGTTGGTTTCGGGTTCCCATGAGCAAGAAGTTCTACATCACGACCCCGATCTACTACGTGAACGCCCGGCCCCACATCGGGCACGCCTACACGACCATCGCCTGCGATACGATTGCGCGCCGCCACCGCATGCTGGGCGACGATACCTACTTCCTGACCGGCACCGATGAACACGGGCAGAAGATCGAGCGTGCCGCCGCTGCCGCCGGCAAGACCCCGCAGCAGTTCGCCGACGAGGTTTCCGGCGAGTTTCGCGCCCTGTGGAAGCGGATGGGCCTGACCAACGACGACTTCATCCGCACTACCGAAGATCGTCACAAGAAAAGTGTGCAGGCGCTTTTCCGCAAACTCAACGACAACGGCTACATCTACAAAGGCAGCTATACCGGGCAGTACTGTGTCTCTGACGAAATGTATGTGGATGTCGGGCCCGGCGAGCCCTGCCCGGAATGCGGCCGCATCACCGAAACCGTGCACGAGGAGAACTACTTCTTCAAGCTCTCGGAGTTCGCCGACAGACTGCTGCGCCTCTACACCGAGCAGCCTAACTGGATTCGTCCGGAGACGCGCCGCAACGAAGTCATCTCTTTCGTTAAGAGCGGGCTGAAGGATCTCTCCATCAGCCGCAGCACGTTCTCCTGGGGCATCCCCGTCCCCGACGATCCCAAGCACGTGATCTACGTCTGGCTCGACGCGCTGGCCAACTACATCACGGCACTCGGTTACGGTACGGCTGACACTGCCGAGTTCGACCGGTACTGGCCCGCCGACGTGCAGATGATCGGCAAGGAAATCGTGCGCTTCCACTGCGTCTACTGGCCCGCGTTCCTGATGGCGGCGGGCGTGCCGTTGCCCAAGGGCATCATGGCGCATGGCTGGCTGTTGTTCGAAGAAAACAAGATGTCGAAATCGCGCGGCAACATCGTGCGCACGGAGACAATTCTGGATGTGATGGGCGCTGATGCGCTGCGTTACTTCCTGCTGCGCGAGGTGGTATTCGGCTCCGACGGCTCGTTCTCTTTCGACGCGCTGGTGCAGCGCTATAACTCCGATCTGGCCAACGGGCTCGGCAACCTCGCCAGCCGCACGCTGACCATGATCTCACGCTATTTCAAAGGCGAGGTCCCGTATCCCTCGCACACCGCCTCGCGCAGGCCCGCCGATGACGCTATCGCCGAGATCGCGCGCGATGTGATCGCCGACTATAACGTCCTGTTCGACCAGTTCCAGTTTTCTAAGGCGTTGGAAGTCGCGTGGACGCTGGTAGCGGCGGTCGACAAGTACATCGTTGAGAACGAGCCTTGGGCGCTCGGAGAAAAACAGGATGAAGACAGTCGCGCTCGCCTGGCCACCGTCCTTTATACGGCGGCCGAGGCGCTGCGCATTGTTACCGCGCTCGCGCATCCGGTGATTCCCGAATCGACCGCCAGAATCTGGACGCAGATGGGGCTCGGGGACATCAAGAGGTTCTCCTTGACCGACCTCAAGTGGGGACAACTCCGGCTCGGCACCAGGTTGGGCGATGTTCAGCCGGTGTTTCCACGCGCCGACAAGAGCGCCGTCGAAAGGATGCAGAAGATGGAAGAACAAGGACGCCCAGCCGTGGCCGCCGAGGCAGAAACCAAACCGGAACTCGCGCCCCCGGCTGCACTACGCTCTGTCATACCCACTCAGAAGGAACCCGCGGCCACGCCCGACGGGAAGATCACCATCGACGATTTCGTGAAGGTTGAGTTGCGGGTCGGTGTGGTCAAGGTGGCCGAGAAGGTGAAGAATGCCGACAAGTTGCTGCGTCTCGAGGTCGACATCGGCAGCGAAGTTCGCCAGATCGTCGCCGGCATCGCCGAGGCGTACGCGCCGGAAACGCTGGTGGGCCGCAAGGTCGTCATTGTCGCAAACCTCGCGCCTCGCAAGCTACGCGGCCTGGAATCGAACGGCATGATCGTCGCGGCATCGCTCGAAGGCGGCCAGCCCGTGTTGGCGGGGTTCCTCGAAGACGTGCCCGTGGGGGCAAGGCTGAAGTAGAGTTTCGAGTTTCGAGTTTCGAGTTTCGAGTTTCGAGTTTCGTGTAGCGACCCGAGAAGATCGCATCTGTCCCCCAACGTAAGTATCGCCAACGACTAACGACCAACGACCGTGTTTGTAGACTCCCACGCCCATCTCGAAGGCCATCGCTACGACTCCGATCGCGAGTCGGTCATCGCGCGCGCCCGCGACGCCGGGGTCGAGACCATCGTTGCGATTGGCAACGGTGACGGGCCGGTGAACTTTGATTGCGGCATCCAGTTGGCCGAAAAGTACGACTTCATCTACGCCACCATCGGCATTCATCCGCACGAAGCGAAGCTGGCAGATCAGGCGGCCTTCGACCGCATGGAACATCTGGCAAAACGACCCAAGGTCATAGCCTGGGGAGAAATCGGTCTCGACTACTACTACCATCATTCTCCTCGCGAAGTGCAGCAGGAGGTCTTCCTCAAGCAGATGGACCTGGCCCGCAGCGCCAAGTTGCCCATCGTGATTCACTGTCGCCCGTCCGACAACAGCGAGGACGCCTGGGATGACTGCCTGCGCCTGATTCAGGAACAATGGGCTCCCGCCGCACTAGGCGGAATCCTGCACTGCTTCACCGGCGACTCCGCCCAGGCCAGGCGCGCGCTCGACATGGGGTTCATGCTTTCCTTCGCAGGCAACCTCACCTTTCCCAAGGCCCAGCAGATCCGAGACGCCGCGCTCGAGGTCCCGCTCGATCGCGTGCTGATCGAGACCGATTCCCCATTTCTGGCGCCCGTCCCCTATCGCGGCAAACGTAACGAGCCGGCGTTCGTGATAGAGGTCGCGCGCCAGCTGGGTGAATTGCGAGGTTTTCCCCCTGAGGAAATCGGCGTGCTGACCACACAAAACTTCCACCGATTCTTTTCCCTTCACGAAAAGCGCGTGACCGTTTAGCTTGGTAAGTGCGACTTTCGTGGGGAAACACGAATCTGATCAGCTAGCAGAAGGTTATGCCCGAGAATACTTTCGATGTCGTGAGCAAAGTCGACCTGCAGGAGGCTTCGAACGCCATCCAGCAGGCCATGAAGGAAGTGACCACTCGTTTCGATCTGAAGGACTCCAAGTCAAAGATCGAAATGGAGGGGAAAGACGCCATCCTGCTGCACTCCGCCGATGAGTACAAGCTCAAGGCCGTCAACGACATCCTGCAGCAGAAATTGGTGAAGCGCGGCATCTCCCTCAAAGGCCTGACCTATGGTCCCATCGAGCCGGCAGCGGGAGGCACCGCCAAGCAGAAGATCACGATCCAGCAAGGAATCGCCATCGAGAAGGCGCGCGAAATCGTAAAGCTGGTGAAGGACTCAAAGAAGAAGGCACAGGCCTCAATCCAGGGCGACCTGGTTCGGGTCAGCGGCAAGGACCGCGACACGCTGCAGGAGATTATTGCCCTGCTGCGCTCGCGCGATTTCGGCATCGACTTGCAATTCACGAATTACCGGTCGAATTGAAATGCTGACTCACCACAGAGACACAGAGGCACAAAGGAAGAAAAACGGCTCTATTCGATTCTGAGAAACTGCTGGACATCGCGGTCGAGAGTTTGGAATTTAAAGAACTAATTTCTCTGTGTCTCTGTGACTGTGTGGTGAAAATTAATAGGAAGGATTTTTAAGCGACGGAATCGGCGAATTGAGCACCCCCTCAACGATTAACGGGAAAGAGATCTTCGACCTGCTGCACGATGACCTGGTGGCCATCGAAGCGGAGTTTGGGCAGGACACTGTCTCCGACGTGTCCGCCATCACCGAAATCGGCGAGTACCTGCGCGAAGGCGGCGGCAAGCGCATTCGTCCGGCGCTCCTGCTGCTGGCTGCAAAGCTCTTTAATTACCGTGGCAACGGCGCCGTGCGACTGGGAGCCGTGGTGGAGATCATTCACACCGCCACGCTCGTCCACGACGATATCATCGACGAAGCTCAGACCCGACGCGGTCGTCCTGCGGCGAACACACGCTGGGGCAACTCGAAGTGCGTGCTCGCCGGCGACTGGCTCTACATGCAGTCCTTTAAGATTGCCGTGCAGGAGCGCAACTTCCGCGTGCTCGACACGCTGATCGAGCTCACCCAGCAGATGGTCGAAGGTGAACTCCTGCAGATGGAAAAGCTCGGCAAGCTGATCTCGCTCGACGAACACTTCGACCTGATCTTCCGTAAGACCGCCTGTCTGTTCTCGGTATGCATGCGGCTGGGCGCGATTCTGGGCGATGCCTCTCGGGAACAGGAAGAAGCGGCGGGAGCCTACGGCCGCAACCTCGGCATGGCCTTCCAAATCGTGGATGATGTGCTCGACCTGACGGCTTCGGAGAGTGTTCTTGGGAAGCCCGTTGCCAGCGACCTGCGCGAAGGTAAAGTCACCATGGCGGTGATCTACGCGCTCGAACGCTGCACTCTCGAAGAGCGCGAGAAGATTGCCGCCGTGCTGCGCGACCGCGCATTCAACGGCGTCACCCACGCCGACATCCTCGCCATCCTGAACCGCTACGGAGCCCTCGAAGCCGCGAATGCCCGCGCTGCCGAGTATGCTGAGGCAGCGCGCAAGGCCATCTGCACATTCCCCGACTCGGAGATCAAGCGAGCTCTCCTCTGGGCCCCAGAATTTGTCGTAGCGCGAGAGAAGTGACAAGACCTTAAATCGCAGAGTACACAGAGAACTGCCGCGGAGATGGCGGAAAACACACAAAACCACTCACGTATTTACGCGACGATCGTTACAGACCCTGCATACTTCCCACTCTAACGTCGCCTTCATGAGCCTTCCCCTTACATCACGCAGCGTACAGTCTATTTCACCACATCCCAACCGACTCTCGATGTTCCAGTTGACGGACAGGATCATCGGGGCCGCAATCAAGGTTCATGGCAGGCTTGGTCCCGGACGGCTGGAGTCCGCCTACGAGACCCGTCTCGCTTATGAACTTAAAGCTCAGGGTCTCAATGTCATTCAGCAGAAGGCTGTGCCGCTGACTTGCGAAGCTGTGAAGCTGGAGCGTGGGTTTCGCGCAGATCTCCTGGTCGAAAACCGCGTGGTCGTCGAACTGAAATGCAAAGAGCAGATCCATCCCGTCGACGAAGTGCAATTGCTTTCTCACCTCCGGCTACCCGGATTGCAGGTGGGATTACTAGTCAACTTCCACGTGGCTCTGCTGCGTGATGGGATTCGGCGGATGGTAAATGACGACCGGGAGGAACAAACCGCAGAGATCGGGGAGAATTTCCGCAGAGGTCGCTGAGGAA
>Ga0307471_100002806_pt1 | contig 10164 bp, 10 predicted proteins | sample atmos_gasesAM3C__2_FD_204566 | JGI IMG/M metagenome (GOLD analysis project Ga0307471, IMG submission 204566) | Hardwood forest soil microbial communities from Morgan-Monroe State Forest, Indiana, United States - atmos_gasesAM3C_515 | ecosystem: Environmental > Terrestrial > Soil > Temperate... | reverse complement strand
CAATTTACCTGAAGGTTTTTCTGCCGAAGCAGCATTGCGAATCGGATTCAGTGTAGACGAAATTGCTGCTGGCCTGAAACGGGTGGTCGAAATGAGCGACGACGATCGCGCCGCAATGGGCAGTCGTGGACGCACTCTGGTCGCGGCAGACTTCTCCTGGCCACGGATCGGCGAGCAGATGCGCACGATTTACGAATGGGTGCTCGGCCGCGGAGCACCGCCGGAGACGATCAGGCTTGACTGAGCCTCGATGTTTGACCTCTCGTAATCGCATGTTGGATGTTGCGCAAAATCGCCGGACGAAGAAGTACACGCCGGGTGAGATGAGTCGCCGCGTGCTGTGGACGCTCGCGTTGCCACTTTTCCGGTTTAGTCCACGGCCTTGTTTCGGTTGGAGACGATTCCTGCTTCGACGTTTCGGAGCAAAGATTGGCCGAAGCGTGCATGTGTATCCGTCGGCGACAATTTATTTTCCGTGGAATCTGGAGGCCGGAGACGAAAGCGCCATCGGCGAACAGGCGTTCATTTATAATCTTGGGCGCGTGACGCTGGGGTCGCGCGTCACGATCTCGCACCGCGCGCATCTTTGCGCTGGAACACACGATCATACCAAACCGGATTTTCCGCTGCTCCGCCCGCCGATTGTGATTGGCTCCGACGCATGGATTTGTGCGGATGCGTTCGTGGGCCCAGGTGTCACAGTTGGCGAGGGAGCAATTGTTGGGGCACGAGCAGTTGCGATGAAGGACGTAAAACCTCGGAGCATCGTCGTGGGAAACCCGGCGCGCGTAAGCAAGACGCGCGAGATCACTCAATGAACGAAAGGTCCGACGCACGAGCGCCGTTATCCGTGCTCGTCCCGGCTAAAAACGAAGCGGCGAACCTGCGCGGCTGTCTCGCCAGCGTCTCGTTCGCGCAAGAGATCGTGGTGGTTGATTCGGGCAGCACGGACGGCACCCAGGCGATTGCCGAGGCGGCTGGGGCGCGGGTCGTGCAGTTCGCTTGGAACGGAAGACTCCCGCGCAAGAAGAATTGGGCATTGGAGAACATTCCCTGGAAACATGAATGGGTGCTAATCATCGACGCAGACGAACGCATCACGCCCAACCTGGAACGCCAAATCTGCGAGGCGATCCACCGCACCGACGTGGACGGATTTTTTCTCAACCGCCGGTTCTGGTTTCTGGATGGTTGGATAAATCATTGCGGTTATTTTCCAAGTTGGAATCTGCGTCTGTTCCGGCATCGGCTTGGCCGATATGAACAAATTGAAATCGGCAACGATATTCCTTCTGGAGATAACGAAGTCCATGAGCACGTATTACTGAATGGCCGCGTCGAATATCTATCGACACCAATGGAGCACTACTCCTTTCCAGACATTAGTACTTTTGTTGAGAAGCATAATCGCTATTCCTCGTGGGAAGCTGCCGCTTGGAGAAAGGCGCACCCAGGCGATGAAAAATCATTGCGATCCACGCCTTTTGGAACGGGGCTGGAACGTAAACGCTGGCTAAAGAAAGCTACGATGCGCGCTCCGTTCCGCCCCAGTTTGCGATTTCTTTACCATTACGTTTGGAAACAAGGTTTCCGCGACGGCTGCCGTGGCTGGATGCTCTGTCGTCTCCTCGCATCGTACGAGCGCATGATCCTGCAGAAGGAGCGCGAACTGAAGAGCCGACCGCTCCACGGCGCAGTTCGGTTGTAGGGCGTCTGTCTCAGATGCCAAGCATCAGAATCTGTTGTAGCCACGGGCCTGTGGCCGGTCATTCTCGAATCGATTTTTGCGCAGCCAAAGACGGCCCACGGAGCCGTGGCTACAGCAAGTGCACACTACATCCCTTCTACCAGCATCATGTTTGTCCTGGCGGTGCGCTGGCGCATCTTGCGCGGCTCGCGATATTCTTCGCAGTTCAGCCACTCTTTGGCGCGGTGCGCTGATTCGAACTCGAGTACAACAATGCGCTTGGGTTTCCAATCGCCTTCCAGCACCTCGGTTTTGCCGCCGCGTATGATGTATTTTCCGCCATATTTTTCGACAGTTGCGCCGGCGAGCTTTTTATATTCTTCGTAACCGGCTGGGTCGAGGATCTCGATTTCGACGATGATGTAAGCGGGCATGGCTCGGTTGAAGGGGCTGAAGCATTGAACGATTGAAGCGAGGGAAATCTAGTAGCCGTTCTGGCTGCGGTCTTTTGCGGCTAGCTCCGGGATTTTCCGTCGCCGCCGCAGTCGCAACCAGTTGTTCCATGTCTTGCGCAAGCTGTCGCGTGGGGTCTGGTATTGTTGGTTTAGTTCGTTGCTCTTTACGATCTGCGCGAGAATTCCTTTCACGGAAAAGTCGTCGGTATTGATGATTGTATAGGCCGTGCCAACCGTGGCGGCATGATGTGCGTCACTGGCCGCAGTCATAGGCAGGCCGCGGATCTGCGCGTATTTGAAAGCGTAACGGTTGTAACGACGGAGTGTGGTTGCCGCATTAAAAACTTCGATCGCATCGACCGGCAGCGCCTCGAGAGTGGCGAACCGGATTCCAGCGCGGAACAAATCGTAGGGGTGCGGGGGAATGGCGAGACCGCCGCGCTCGTGAATGATATCGCACACTTCACGCGCCGGTTTTCCTTTTAGATAAGGCAACTCGGCGCCGATACAAAGCAGATGCCCGTCCGCGGTAGTCACTTCGACTCCTGGCAGAACGAGAAAATTGTTGACCGGCATGCCGTCAAGTCGCATCAGCCCTTTCTCGAGCAGGTAATTGACCGCGTCGCAGGTGTTGTGATCGGTGATGGCGATCCCGCTCAAACCCTTGGCGCGCGCCGCAGCGATCAAATCTTCCGGGCTGGAGACTCCATCGCCTGAAAAAAATGAATGCGTATGCAGATCGATGTTAAGCGGCATGGCGACAGGTTTGAAAAACGCTACACGAGCTCTTCAACAAGAATGCCTGCTTCGGCTTCGCTTTCTTTCTGAATACGATTGAACTGGTGATCGTACAAACGACGATAGTATCCGGATTTGTCCAGCAACTCGGCGTGTGTGCCGATCTCTTTAATTCGGCCGGAATCCATCACAATGATTTGATCGGCAGACAAAACAGTCGAGAGCCGATGAGCGATGGCGATCACAGTGCGTCCCGCCGCAAGTTTCGCCAGGGCCTTTTGAATTTCTAGTTCCGATTCCGAATCGAGGGATGACGTCGCTTCGTCGAGCAAAAGAATCGGCGCGTTCTTTAAAATGGCGCGTGCGATAGCGAGGCGCTGTTGCTGGCCGCCGGAGAGCAGGCAGCCTTTGTCGCCAATCACAGTCTGGTACCCCTTGGGCTGAGCCACGATGAACTCATGCGCGTAAGCGGCTTGCGCGGCTTCACAAATTTGCTCCTGCGTCGCATGGAGTCGGCCGAACAGGATGTTATTAAAGATCGTGTCGTGAAACAAAAAGGTCTCTTGCGTGACGAGTCCGATCTGGTCGCGCAAGGATTTCTGCGTGATCGAACGCAGGTCGCGGCCGTCGATCTTCACCCCACCAGAAGTCGGATCGTATAGGCGCAGGATCAGCGAGAGAATAGTACTCTTACCTGCTCCGCTGGCCCCGACCAGCGCGAACGTTTTTCCCGGCTCGATATGCAGGGTTACCTTCCTAACCGCGTCTCTGTGAGTATTTGCGTAGCGAAACGTGACGTTTTCAAAATCAATTCGACCTTCCGACGATTTCAGCACGATCGCATCTGGCGCGTCCTGCACAGTGGACTTTGAATCGAGAATCGCGAAGATTGCACCCGTGGCGGCGATGGATCGCTGCATGACGATATGGATCCGGCTCAGCGTTTTGATCGGGTCATAGAGAATGAAGATTCCTGAGATTAACCCAAAGAAACGGCCGACGCTCAGGTTCGCTGCATAAACATAGAGCAACGCCATGCCGACGCCGACAGCCGCGATGATTTCGACGAGCGGGCCAACCGCTTCCATTGAGCGGATCATGCGCATCATCTGCGAAAACTGCAGTTGATTGCTGCGCTTGAACTCCTTTTCCTGGTACGCCTCGCGCGCGAACGACTTGATGACCCGAATACCGGCAAATGTTTCCTGCATCGTCACCGCCATTTGCGCCATGCCCTCCTGTTCGTTTTGCACCGCTTTCTTAGCACGTCGTCCGTAAAAGCGAAGCGGCAGCAAACACGTTGGAAAAAGAATCAGTGTGACCACGGTGAACTTCCAATCCATTAAAAGCAGCACACTGATTGCGCCGATGATAGTGATCGGTTGTTTGAAAACGTCGCTGCTGACGCTGGTCAAAGCCATCTGCATGATTCGCGTGTCGTTAGTGATGCGCGACATCAGAAATCCCGATCGCATCTTGTTAAAGAAGTCCATCGAATGGCGGACCATTTTGCTGAACAGCTGGACCCGGATATCTGAGACCACTTTGTTGCTTACCCATTGCATGCAGTACGTGCTGCCGTAGGAACAAAGGCTGCGCACAGTCATGATCGCCGGAATGGCCAGACAGATCAGAACAATCGAATTGATCTTTGGGCCGGTATCGAGCGCGTGAAGGTTCGAGCCTATGCCCATCGGCTTGGGGCCGGAACCTTGGAAAATTGTGCTGGTGACCCGGGCAATCGCTATAGGAAAAAGTGAGTTCACCCCGCCGTAGGCAAGCCCCAACGCCAACCCCACGATAAACCGCCTCTTGTAAGGCTTGACGTAACCGTAAAGCCGCCGGTACGAACCGGAAGCGTCGCGTAACGTTTGCCAGAGGGACTGCTTTTTCTTAGCCGGTTTTGCGCCGCTCATGAACTGTGCGCCGCTGCACGACGCAGCAGCAGCGAATCCATAGCACTGATCACGGCTTCCGTCGAGATTTCGCTCATCGGGAAGCGCGGGCGAACCGGCGCAAACTCGGTCACAGGCGCACCCGATTTTCCGTGTAAAATCAGTGCCGGACTGTCAGTGGGCCGCCAGTGAAACGGATTCGTCGGCCCGAACAGGATCACCTGCGGGGTACCTGTGGTCGCTGCGAAATGCACGGGAGCCGAATCGACTGTGACGAGCAGCTGCGCCTGCCCAATCAACGCCGCCAGCGTTAGCAGATCTGTCTTTCCAGAGAGGTCGATGAACTTTTGCCGACTGCGGCGAGTAATTGATGCGATATGCGCTTGCTCATCGGCGGATGGCCCACTCGTCAAAACAAGCTCGAAGTCGTTGTTTTGGCCGAAGTGGTTAATGACTTCCGCCCATCGCGCAGCGTCCCACAGTTTTTCCCGGCGCGCCGAACCGGGATGCAAAATCACATAAGGTCGCGTGATTTTCCAATCTCGCCGAAGCGCGTCAGCTTTTTCGCGGACCGGTCGCGGAAGATCGAGCTGCGGAGCGGAAGAAGCAGCACGGATGCCGAGCGGCTCAAGCAAAGCGAGATTGTAGTCGATCGTGTGCATGTCCCGCACACGCACTCCAACAAGATCTGTGTAAAGTCGGGCGCGTAACTCCGACTGGTCACGGACGCGGTAAGAGGCGACGCGTTTCCGGGCGCGTGAGAGAAGGGTCAAAACAGCCGAGCGATCGTTCCGCGTAAAGTCGATGCAGTAATCGAATCTCTTGCCGGCAACGGAAGGAAGCATTGCGAGGTCCCCTAGATTGCGTCGTGCGATTAGAACACGATCGACGTTCGAGATGGCCGGAACCAGTTCGGCGCAGTCGTTCGAAACCGCCAGGGTGATGTGCGCATCCGGATGATTCTTGCGTAAGGCGGCAATTGCGGGCGTAGTCAAAATCAAATCGCCGATTCGCTTGAGTTGCAGCAGGAGAATTTTCACGGGTGAACAGGAGTGGCAGGTTTCCAGCCACCTAGGCGACCCGGAGATCGCCTCTTTTTGAAAGAATCATCGCGCCATGTGCATCGCGGTTTCGTATGCATCCAGCAATCGAGTTCGAAAATGGTCCCACGTGAAATTCTCGACCACGCGACCTCTGGCGGCGGTGCCCATTTCCTCCACGATTTCCGGATGCCGATACAAATGCTCCAACGCCGTCGCAATGGTGTTCACATTTCCTGGCTTTACGATGATTCCCTCAATTCCATCACGGACCACATCGCCCGCCTCGCGTGTGGTGATCTGCGGCAATCCGCACGCCGCCGCTTCATACGTGACTTTCGCGCTGCCTTCCCATTGTGATGGGAAAACGTGGATTGTCGCCTGGTTAAGATAATTCTCGGGATCACGCACGAACCCGACAACGCGAATGTTATCGCGCCAGAACTGCTTCAGAAATGGCTTCGCTTCGTCGTGCACAAACCCGACTAGCCACAGCTCCGCATCAGGCAGATTGAGGCGATGCCACGCTTCCAGCAGGTATTGAATTCCCTTTCGCTTGATCAATGCTCCGGCAAACACGGCGCGAAAGTTTTCCGGGCGAGTGCCTGGCTTGAACCGCTCCACATCCACTCCGCGCGGGAGATAAAACAGCTTTTTCTCTGGAAAACCGCGCACGCGAAACGTGTGGGCTGCCTTGTCCGATAAGACCAGCAGAAGATCAGCGAGCTCGTATTCCTTCACAAACCGCTTCCGCTGGAGCAACAGGCGGTTTTTCCACTTCTCAATCGTCGAAACATCGCCGGTCGGTGCTGGCTTGTCCGGTTGGTGGATTTTCTGCTTGCCACCGTCGCGATGCCAGGTCGGGATCTCAACAATTGAAGGGATGCCGAGTTGCTTCGCTACTTGCAGCGAGCGCAAGCAATCGCCCGACCAGCTATGAAACAGATCGTAACGCCCGGTTGCCAGATGCCGTGAAACGATCCAGTCGAGATATTTCTTCTTCGCCCCGTAATAGTAAGGGCGATCAAGAAAGGAGATCAGGCGAACAGGATGCCACCGCAGCGAGTGGATAAATGACCCGGGGATCTCCTTCTGGCGGTTATCATACGCGACCGCTTTACCGAGGAATCCACCGCGATATGATGCGCGCAGCGTTTCAAATGCGTCCGTATCAAGACCAGAACCGCCGATCCGAGCGAAGATCGAATACAACAAACGCGTCGGCAAGGTACGCGCCACAGGCGTCGGAGAGACCGCTGGGGCAGGAGGATTTAGGGTTTCACCTAGCATTGGTTTACAAGTATTCTGGCGAACGCGGAACGTGTAAAGTGGGCTGTTGTGTCATGTCGAGCGGAGTCGGGACACCGCTGATTGTTAATTTGGAGAGTGGCGGTCATCTAGACGTCAAGAGATTTGATTCGCTGTCCTCTCCTTTGCTCAGCCTTCGGCATTCCCGTCTATCTCGTGGCTTCCATAGCCGCTTGGTCCTCTACTACGCTTCCGTCGCGTGAAAATGGCAGTGAAACAAAAACTCAGAATCGTTTTCGTTCGCCGCGGCTATTCGCGGAGCGGTGGCGCAGAGGCATACTTGAAACGACTTGCAGCCGGAATTGTAAAAGCCGGCTATGAGGTCCAGCTTGTGACCACGAATGAATGGCCTGAGGACCAACGGCCATTTGGATCGATAAAGCGCTTGGGGTCGACGTCCGTAATCGGGTTTGCTGATGAGCTGGAGCAAATCCGACCGCAGCTGCACTGTGATGTTTTGCTTAGCCTTGAGCGCGTCTGGAGCTGCGATGTCTACCGGGCCGGCGATGGAGTCCACCGCGCCTGGCTTGCGCGTAGGAGAAAATTCGAGATTCCATTGAAGCAATTTGTCCGCGGCGCCAGCCGGAAGCATCGCGATTTGTTACAATTGGAGGAATCGCTTTTCGAGAAGCGGAAGGCTGGGCGGGTGATTGTCGCTTCGCAAATGGTCGTCAACGAGATCACCGATCTTTACCGTTATCCGGCGGACAAGATCAATGTCGTGCGTAACGGCGTTCCGCTCGACAGATTCCGGTTCGATCCCGAGCTTCGCGAAAGATCTCGCGCGGAGTTGAAACTCAAACAGGACCAAATCGCGCTGTTGTTTGCAGGTTCGGGCTGGGAACGCAAAGGCTTGCTGTTTGCAATCGAAGCGATGGCACTCTGCAAGAATCGAAAAATGCGGCTACTGGTGGCAGGCCGAGGAGACGCAAGACAGTATCAAACGATGCGCCTGCGTTTCTGGCGCGAGAATCCCGTGCAATTTCTGGGCGAAGTTGCAGACCTTGTGCCGGTCTACGCGGCTGCGGATGTCTTCATTTTGCCCACAATTTACGACCCCTTCTCCAATGCCTGCCTCGAAGCGCTGGCCAGCGGATTGCCAGTAATCACAACGCGTTCCAACGGGTTTAGCGAAATCGTCGAAGACGGGGTGCACGGATCAGTGGTCGAAGATGCCGGTAATCTCATTGCTCTGCGTGACGCTATTCATTTCTGGTCGGATTCTTCGCGACGCGAACCAGCCCGTTTGGCTAACATCGAGCGCGCTTCGCAGTTCGATATTTCGAATAATGTGGCGCAAACGCTTGAAATTCTGACACGTGTCGCGGTGTAGCGTCCGCTGTGCTTAGTGAATTTGCCGATCAGATTAAGCAGCCAGCGCGGCATCCGCGTCTGGAAAAATCTGAAAGACCTGATCGAGCCGCGAGATTTCGAAGATCGAGCGCACCGTTTCCTGCAAACCGGCCAACATGAATTTGCCTCCGTAGCCTTCGACTTTCTGCATCGCTTGAATCAAGGCCGCCAGCCCAGCGCTGTCGATGTAGCTCACGTCGGAAAGATCGACCACGAAACGTTCCGGTTTTTTGTCAATCATTTTGTTCAGCGATGCGGTGACGGAAGGGGAGACGTGCAGGTCGATTTCCCCCTTCAGCGGCAGAACGTTGGAGCGGCTTTGACATCGGGCCGTATCCGATGAGGCGGGGTCGTTTTTCATTTCATCGTGCAATTCGTTAACGGATCACCATCCGAGTGTATCCATAATTTTTTCCACGTTGGAGAGGTCATCAATCAGAAAATCCGGGTGATGCTTTGCAAGCTCATGCCGGCTCCATCTGCCGGTTGCGACGGCGATCGTCCGCGCGCCGAGCGCTTTGCCACACGTGATGTCGCGCGGCGTATCGCCAATGACGTCGATCTCAGACGCGGCGAACTCCCGTCCGTGCTTCTCTTTTGCGCGGGCGCGAGCGAATCGGCCGAGCTCGTTTCGGTCGCGGTGATCGTCGGCAAATGCGCCAAATTCAAAAAAATGCCAGACCCCGTAGTGTTCGAGTTTCAGTCGTGCGCCGCGGGAAACATTTCCCGTGAGCAGCGCGAGCACCACATGCGGCCGTGACTTGAGCCGTTCGAGCAACTCCAGCACTCCGGGAAGCAGTTTGCCTTTGCGGCGCGGCAGTTCCTGCGAAAGGAAATGCACGTAGCTGTCTAGGAACGCGCTCACATTTTCCTTAATCGCAGGAATTTGATGCTTGTTCAGGATACTCAGGACGATACCGGAATCCGTCATGCCCGCGATCTCAATATCGTGCAGATCATCATCAATGCCGAAGCGTTCTTTGAAAGCGGATTTGAGTGCCTGAACGCCCGCGCCGCCCGAGTGGATCAACGTGCCGTCGATGTCGAAAAGGAGCAGACGGTTCTCTGTCATCTGGCCTTTTGTTTTGTCCATTTGTCGGTTTGTTCTCTTAGGAGTCTAAAGGCGAAACGTCGCAAGCGACGTAAGGGTGCGCTCAAAGTGTAGGCGCATGCATCATCAGCACCGCAATGATACTTCCGAGAAAAACGAGCAGCACAATTCCCAGGCCGATAAGAATTCCAGTGCGCACCGGGTCATTCTCCTGGTCATGTTGCCGGAATGGAGACGCGCTGGAAAGCTGAGGCAGCGCCGTACTGTCTGCTGCGAATTGAGCCTTAATCTCCTCTGGTTTAGGCAGTGGCTTTGCCCCGGCGGCTTCCGACGATTCGTATCGCGCTTCGGCTGCGCCAAATCTGATCCGATCATCAATGCGCAGCACGGTTTCGGTCACAGGCTTGCCGTTGACACGTGTGCCGTTGGTCGAGTCGAGATCCTTCAACCGATAGGTGTCGCCTTCCAAGAGCAACTGCGCATGATGCGCCGAGATTGAAGGATCATTGACGACGATCGTGTTATCCGGTCCGCGCCCGATCGTGATCGCCTCGTCCACCAGTTCATGTGTAAAGCCCGAAATGATGAGTTTTGGCATGCCTCTGACTTTAACCGATGAGGAGAGCGGGACAAATAG
>Ga0307471_100002804_pt1 | contig 10167 bp, 9 predicted proteins | sample atmos_gasesAM3C__2_FD_204566 | JGI IMG/M metagenome (GOLD analysis project Ga0307471, IMG submission 204566) | Hardwood forest soil microbial communities from Morgan-Monroe State Forest, Indiana, United States - atmos_gasesAM3C_515 | ecosystem: Environmental > Terrestrial > Soil > Temperate... | reverse complement strand
GCACAGGGCGAGTAGTATCATTCACCAATCGCTTTAATCGTTCCTTGTCACTGAACAAAAGCGTACCGCGCTTGTAAGTCGCGAAACGGCGCGCAAAGCCCACCGTCAAAATTTCCGGGTCAAGGATACGATTGACGTTGCGAATCGACTCCGGGGATTCGCCGAGTCGTTCACGTCGTTGTCGTTCCCGATCGCGGATAAAGTTGATCAAGCGGAGTTTGAGTTTTTGATGTGTGTCCCAAAGTTCCGAGTCGTGAATATCAATGACACCGCGCCAAAATTCCGGCTCGGTGAGGTGTTCCTCCCAGTCGCCGAGATGCTTGCGATAAAGTGCCGCAAATTCCGGCGCCATCCAGGTTTTCGTATGGATACCATTTGTGATGCTGGTGATCGGCACTTCCTGGACCGGCACACCAGACCAGACATCTTTCCAAAGCGATCGGCTGACCTCGCCGTGTAATTTGCTTACTCCATTGGCGTGCCGGCTAAGACGCAGCGCGAGGATGGTCATGCTGAACGGATCGTCTGGATTAAGGCGTGTGTGACCGAATGAGAACAGTTCGTCGAATGGAATGTTTAGTTCCTTGGCGAAATTACCAAAATATTTTCGCATCATCTCGCGCGGGAAGGAGTCATTGCCGGCAGGGACTGGAGTGTGCGTGGTAAAAACGTTGGCGGCGGCTACCAGCTGAAGTGCTGAATAAAAATCGAGCTTCTTCTCCACAACATTGAGACGAATGCGTTCCAGCGCCAGGAACGCGGAATGTCCTTCGTTCATATGAAACACCGCCGGCTGAATGCCGAGCGCGGCGAGCGCTTTGACGCCGCCGATTCCGAGCATCATCTCCTGGCGCATGCGCATCTCAAGGTCGCCGCCATAAAGCTCGGCAGTAATTAATCGGTCCTCCGTGCTGTTTTCCGGGATGTCGGTATCGAGGAGGTAGAGGTTTACCCGGCCAACGCGCAATTCCCAAAGCCGGGCAAAAACTTCGCGCTCCAAAATTCGCACTGGGATGAGAAGTCTCGTGTCGTCGCGGTGTACCTCGCGGATCGGCAGATGATAGAAATTTTGATTAAGGTTAATCGCCGCCTGAACGCCGTTCTTATCGATCTGTTGCCGGAAATAGCCATGTCGATACAGCAGACCAATCGCAACGAAATTGAGGTCGAGATCGCTCGCCGACTTGCAATGGTCGCCAGCGAGTATGCCAAGACCGCCGGAATAGTTCGGAATCGATTCGTGAAAACCAAATTCAGCCGAGAAATAGGCGATCGGATTCTTGATTGCGCTCCCGGCCCCCGTCTTTCCGTAAGTGTCGTGGCGTCTGAGATATTTCTCGAATTCCTCAAAAACCTGCTTCAGTTCGCGCAGGAAAGTTTTGTCCTGTGCTAGCTCCTCCAGCCGTGATTGCCGCGAAAGCTGAAGCATTCGGACGGGATTATGATTTGTCCTGTTCCAAAGCTCGGGATCAAGATGGCGGAAGAGCCGGCGTGCGGCGGGTTCCCATGTCCACCAAAGGTTGAAGCTCATCTCGCGCAGCGGTTCGAGCGCCGCCGGGAGGATGGGAGTTACGTTAAACGTTTGAAAAGTCGGCATGCGAGGCTGCAACGGAGACAGAGCCGCAGTTAATCGAGAAAACTTCGTCCGGCAAGTCGCGGAACCCATTTCCGGCACCTCGTAACGAGAAACAACGCGGACAAAGCGTCCGGTTCGTGGTCCCCCGGATGGTGTCGGCGAGCGGTCATTCCTTGCTTTGGCTCAGGCCGGGTCCGCGGACCCGGCTACAGCTCGTGGCGCCAGGACGAGGCCGAGAAAGAAGCCGGCGATCAATCCGCACAGGTGCGCAGCCATGCTGACTTGTGGTGTCGAAAGATCGAAGGCGACTTGAATCACTATGATCATTACGACGTTCCCCAGACGTTGTTTCGCCTGCGGCGCATGACGATGTCGCACTAAAAATCCCGCCCACGCGCCGACGATTCCCATAATGCAGCCCGACGCGCCAACGAGCTGCGCCACTTGTACGAAACCGAGTACCGTCAAACCCACGACACCCGCGCTGGAGGCGAGGCCTGACATCAAGTAGCACACGGCGAATCGGATTGTGCCGATGGATCGTTCTAACGGCGGGCCAAGAATATAAAGCGCGAAAATGTTGAAGAGCAGATGGGTCAGACCCCCGTGCAAGAAGAGCGCAGTGAAAAGCCGCCAGTATTCACCTTGGACGACAACAGCATAGGACTCCAATGCGCCGACTCGATGCAGGACTTCCGGGTCGTTCAGATCGCCGGCAGAAATCTCCAGTAGGAACCCTACCGCGTTGAGCAGAATTAACACGAGAACTGCCGGCGCGCTTCGGAGTTGGCTATGCCGAACACGGTCCGCGACTGGGACGGATGCGAAAGGCACGGGGTGGTTTTGGCGAGATTCCAAACGCTGAAATAATCGGACCTGATCTCGCAGCTCGGCGCTGGGATGCAGAATTTGAAGAATTATTCCGAGATGTGCCGCCGATCTGTAGCCTCCCCGGGCGGCCAGGTCTGTCATTTTGCGTAAGCCAATCGCCGGCAGAAAGAGAAGGACGATCCAAGCCAAACCGCCGATGTAACCAGCCGCACGGGGAACGAAAATCCACGCGGCAGCGGTGATAGTCAGCGCAACAAGCGCGGCGATACGCCAGCCATGATAGGGCGCCCCGGGACGCCAGGCTCGGGCCAGAACTACCAACGGTGAAATCACCGCGAGAAAGAGGAAAATATGATTCAGGTCCACAGTAAGAGGTGAAAAGTTAAAAGAGTTAAAAGTTAAAAAGGATTCGCCGCTGGCCATTCATCCACTTGCTTTAACGGTCCCGTCATTAACCTTCTAACGGTTTAACTTTTGTAACTTTTTTAACATTCAAAGCATGCGTATCACTGTAACCGATTATCTCGATGTTGTTTCATCCTGGTGTTTCTGGTCCGAGCCAACGTGGGCGGAATTGAAGAAGCGTTATGACGGTCGCGTCGAATTTCAGTGGAAGATCGCGTTGATGGATCCGAGTGGCTTGCCCACTTCACGTGAGCAGGAGCAATGGTTCTATCGGCGCAGTGGAATGATGATGCGTTCGCCATTCATGCTCAACACGGATTGGTACGATCCCATTTTGCCGGAGTGGCTCGCGCCAAATTGTGTGGCCGAGGCTGCCAGGGACTTTGGTTTTGTGGATGACCGCGTTCGTCTCGCGCTCGCCCATGCCGCGGTGCGCGAGGGGAAAAAGGTGAGCGATTGGGAAATCGCCGCCGAGATCGGTGCAGTGGCTGGCAACATTGACAGGAAAAAGGTCCTCGATCGCGCGCGTTCGCCCGAGATCGAAAAGCGCGTTCGCGTATCGACAGCGGAATTTCATGCCCTTCAGATCACGCAACGCCCGGCATTCTTGATCGACACTGAGATTGGTGATCGCGCAGTGTTTTCCGGGGTTGTAAAACTCGAGCCACTGACCGCAACGCTCAATTCCATGCTCGACGACGCTGCCGCGTACGCGGCGTACAAGGCGCATTTTGGCGACCCGCCGGCAAAGTGATCGTTGGAAGATCGACACTTGGTTGTCACGAGATTCGCCTTGCCAGCGTGAAATTGTTGCCTACAACTTCCCTTCGGCTCGCGATTAATTAGCGAGCTTTCGTCGCGGTGAATCGCAGCCGTGGCGAAGTTAGAGTGTCCGGGCGTTTGCCAAGGGGTGGCGCCGGGAATTGCGATAAATGGAAATACGGCGGCGCGGTGCACTCCCGCTCCGTCGGCCAGGAGCTAGTTCGAATCTGCAACCACAAATTCGTGTAAACGGTCGGATCCGCGCCCGAGAAGTCCGGGTCATTATAGGGTCTACCGGCGAACAGCTTGGCGTCATCAAGCTAAATGACGCCTTGCGCAAAGCTCAAAGTCTTGGTCTGGATCTGGTGGAGATCGCCCCAACGGCCACTCCACCGGTCTGCAAGATCGTTGATTTTGGAAAGTTCCGGTACGATATCTCCAAGCATACCAAGGATAAAAGACCGTCCGGCTCGAAGCTCAAGGAAATCAAGTTTCGTGTTAACATCGACGATCACGATTATCTGACGAAAATCCGGCACGGCGAAGAATTCCTGGATCGGGGAAATAAGGTGCGGGTGCAACTGCAATTCCGGGGGCGCGAAATGGCGCATCAGGAATTTGGCATGCAGCTAGTGCAGAAAGTTCGCGATGATCTCTCGGGAATGTCGCAGGTGGAAATGGACCCAAAAATTACCGGACGCAATATCACCATGACCCTGGCACCTCTCCCAGCGAACCGCCGGAAAAGGCGATTTACCGCCCCACCACCAAACGCAGCGGAAGAGCAGGAACCCGTTGTTTCGCCTACCGGCACGTAGCGGGGCCGCTCATTTCCCGGACCAAAAAGTGCAACGCGTTGTCCTCAACGCATTGCTAAATCCAAACCGGTTTTTGCAATCTAATCTTTCGCCGCCTTGACGCGCCCCGTGAAGTTATATTGCACCTTTCGGCGGTCAGAGGGCATCGTCTTCAAGGAAACGATCCAGTCGGCACCTTCGATGTGAAACAGCTCAAGGTCTGCGATGGGGCGTAGGCGACGGTTTTGGGGAGGGCGCAGCAATCGGCGTGAATGGAGCGTTCGCCGCTTCCCGCGCTGACAATCGATTTTTCCGCGTTTTCGCCTCCTGATTGTTCGCGTCGAGCTTTAGAACTTTTTCAGTATCTGCCATCGAATTCTTAAGGTCGTTTTTCAGCTCGTAAATATAAGCGCGATAATTAAGGTATCGAACTTCGTTCGGCTTGAGCTTGATCGCCTCGGAATAGTCGGCCAGCGCTTTGTCCATGTCATTCAGTTTCATCTCAACCGCTGCGCGCTGTTCGTAGATTCGTGGGTCTTCTGGATTGATCTTGATTGCTTCGCCGTAGTCGCTAATGGCATCCTGAAATTGCTGGCTCGTCGCATCAGCGTATCCACGCTGTTGATAAACAGCCGCGAGATTTGGCGCGTATTTGTGGTCGAGAGCTGTCGCCTTACGAAGCAGGTCGACGGCTTTGTCCCACTCCTGGTTCTTGGAGGCCTCTGCGCCGTCTCGGGCAAGCTTGTTTGCTTCTTTCGCGTCTTTGGTGGCTTGCGCGTCGGATAACTGCGCAGCACAAAGCGCCAGAGCCGCGATGAAAGTAAAGGCAAAGATTCTTTTCATAATTTCTTTTGGACGTTGTTGTTCTTAAACAATTCGAAATTCAGGCCGCGAACAGTTGGCCGCAAGCGGACTGTTTCATGTTTGTTCTGGAGATGGGGCCTGCTCGACGTCGATCTTTGGTTCCGGTTCCGATGAAGCAGTTACACCAAGGCCAGGCTCATCGACACGTGTGATACGCACCGCGCGACCCGTGCTCTCGTCGATTTCGATTAACGCTCCACGCAGGCGGACTTCGCCGCCGGCGACCGGAAACGACGCCGGCAGATTCGAGATGAACCGATTCATGATTGGATCAACGGCGCGCCCCAGGATGGAGTTTACCGGACCGCACATGCCCGCGTCGCAGAGAAAAGCCGTGCCGCCCGGAAAAATCTGCTCGTCGGCGGTCTGAACATGGGTATGAGTTCCAATGACGGCAGAAACTTTTCCATCGAGGAACCGGCCCAGCGCGATTTTTTCACTCGTAGTCTCTCCGTGTACGTCCACGATGATGTTCGCAGTCTCGTTGCGCATCTTTGCCACCGCTGCATCGACCGAGCGAAACGGGTTTTCCAAAATCGGCTGCATAAATGTGCGCGCTTGCACGTTGATCACGCCGATTTTTCCCTTCGTTGTTTCCAGGACGATCGATCCGTTGCCAGGTGCACCATCAGGATAATTCACCGGGCGCAACAAACGCGGCTCGGTGTCGATGAACCCAAGAATTTCTTTTTGGTCCCATACGTGATCGCCTGTCGTGATGACTGAGACGCCGGCGCGCAAGAGATCGATAGTGATTTTTCCCGTTATGCCGCGACCGCCAGCCGTGTTCTCGCCGTTAACGATGATGAAGTCCAAGTGGTACTTCTCTTTTAGTTTCGGCAGCCTGGCGATCACAGCCGTGCGTCCCGGCTCACCAACGATATCGCCAAGGAAAAGGATCGTTAGCATTTTGCGGTCATCGTATTGAAGAGGCTCTAAAGGTCGATGTTTCATTTCAAAAAAAAGCGGAGACAATGACGAAACCCGAATGACGAATGACGAATGAATGCCGACGCCCAAATGACAAAACATTGGTGCGCTCTGTTCGCGCCGGTTCGGATTTCGTCATTCGTGATTTCTCATTAGTTTGTCATCCCGTCATTTGTCATGCGTTATTTGTTCTGCTGCTCTTTACGCCTGCGCTGCAAGCGGCAGACAATCTCGGGGTCCTTGGCAGCAAACCGAAATGGGGCTTACTCGAACACTATCAGGAGACAATTACCCAAGATGAATTTAGCGGGCTGATCCAGGGCGTTTACTGCACTCACGGACTCGCTCCGGATTTGATCGAAGTAAATACCGACACAGCGCGGATTTTGACCAATCGCGAGTCGCAGAAATTTTTCACTTTACGGTTCGCGAAGAATGACACCTCGCGCAATCCGGTGCCGCGTCTTTGGCATCTCGCTAAATCCTTGTCGCAGGCGAAAGGAGACAAGCCGCTCTCAGGCTTGCGGATTGCGCTCGACCCGGGTCATCTGGGTGGCAAATGGGCAAAAATGGAAGAGCGCTGGTTTCAAGTCGGCAGCACCCAGCCAGTTCAAGAAGGTGACCTGACTTTGATGGTCGCGCGGCTTCTTGCCCCCCGATTACGCGAATTAGGCGCGAAGGTTTTGTTTGTTCGGGATAGCAACGAACCGGTCACGGCAAAACGTCCCGATGATTTTCGGGAACTGGCCAGGAAAATTCTGATTAAAAACGGCGTGCCACAGCCCCGCGCTGACGTGCTTGACCCAATCGATCCGGAGAAAGAGCAAACGATTCGCTGGCAGAGCGAAATCTTGTTTTACCGTTACAGCGAGATTCGCCGTCGAGCGGCGCTGGTAAACTTCAAGTTGCATCCTGACCTCGTCCTTTGTTTGCATTTCAATGCCGAAGGCTGGGGCGACCCGAATAATCCGACACTGACCGACCTCAACCATCTTCATCTTCTTGTGAACGGTTCCTATTTGCAGCAGGAGCTTGAATTCGATGACGAACGTTTCGAAATGATTCGGCGACTTCTCAGCCGCACTTACGACGAGGAATTGCCGCTAGCGGACGCCATTGGCGGCTCAATGGCTCGCGAAACGCAACTGCCGCCATACGAATATCCGACCACGAACAGCACAACAAAAGTCGGGATGAGCGGTTATGTTGTTGCGCGCAATTTGCTCGCTACGCGGCTCTATCGTTGTCCGGTCGTTTATTGCGAGCCGTATGTAATGAACAGCAAGGATGCTTTCGCCCGAATTGAGGCCGGCGATTACGAAGGAACCCGCAACGTCAACGGCTTGGACCGCAAAAGTATTTTCCGCGAGTACGCCGATGGCGTGACTGATGGATTAGTCGAATACTATTCGAAAGTGCGAGGCAAGCGCGACTGACCAGTCGTCCGTATTTGCAGGGCGTTTCTGTGAATCTCGAATGCTTTCGGGACTGACACAGACGCGCTACAGCGCGGCTACTGCCTCGCGGATATCGTTGAGCGTGACGTCGGTGGCGAGATAGGCAGCGCCGATGCGGGGTGTTACAACAAATCGGATTTTTCCGTTTTCGAATTTTTTGTCGAACTTCACCGCGCTAAGGATCTTGTTCCGTGGAAAATTCTTCGGCAAACACGTCGGCAAATCGAATCGTTGCAGAAGGTCGATCACCGCATCGCGTTGTCTGGACGTGAGTCCGGCTCTTTTAATTGAAACAGCGCATGCCGCGACAATTCCCAGGCTGAGGGCTTCGCCATGAAGAAATTTCCGGTAGTTTCCGGCGCGCTCAATCGCGTGGCCCACGGTGTGTCCGAAGTTCAGAAGGGCACGTTTGCCCGTTAGGTCGTGCTCGTCTTTCGCTACGATTTTTGATTTTATCTTTACGTTCCGAAGAACGAGCTGTTTTAGGGCAGGCGCTTCACTTGCCTTCCAGTCTTGAAGCATGCCGAACATTCTCGCGTCCGCGATAATCGCATGTTTGATGATTTCGGCGAATCCCTGATTGAACTCGCGCCGAGGTAAGGTTTTTAAAACATCGACATCATCAATCACAAGGGATGGCTGGTGCACAGCGCCGATCAGATTTTTTCCGTCACGCGTGTTGACTCCCGTCTTCCCGCCGATCGAGCTATCCACAATTGCAAGCAACGTCGTAGGGATTTGAACATGCGGAATACCGCGATGATAAATCGCCGCGATGAATCCGGAGATGTCACCGACCACGCCGCCACCGAGACCGATGACGAAAGATTTGCGATTCAATCCAGCAGCGATCATCTGCTCGCAAATTGTTCCGACTTGCTTGAGCGTTTTCGCCTTCTCGCCTGCTGGAATCGTGATGGGAATGGGCCGAAAGCCTGCGGATATTAAACTTCTGCTGACGCGATTACCGAAAAGCGGTGCGACGTTGCTGTCTGAAATGATCACGCATCTTTGCCCGGCAAGATGCTTACGCACATACTCGCCGGTCCGCCTGAGCAAATTCGACCCAATCAGCGCGCGATAGCGATGTGCCCCGCTGCGAACTTGCACCACGCTATGGATCAAGGACCCTGGGGAGCAGGACCCTGGGGAGACCAACGGTACGGCCCGTCCGGGTCGCCTCCTGGATCTGAGGTATGTGTGAACGCCGTGCCAGTTCCGCTCCAAGCCATAGTCTCAGCGTGCCAGTCCGCGAACAGCGCGTTGATCTTTCTGCGGCTGCTGTGCGTTCCGCCTTGTGAGTTGGCGCCGGGTGGTGTGCTCAGTGAAGCTAAAACTGTGACGCCGGGAGCAGAGGAGTTGCCCCAGCCCAAGAAACTCACCGTTGCTGTTGATGCCTGCGCGGGCGCAAACACGATAAAAGCCGTAGGCTTGGTAATCTTGTCAGCGGAAATTGGGACGCCACCAGAATAAATGTTCGAATTGATCCCGTAGCTGATCGCGGTTGTCCCATCGCCCGATTCCGATGTGGAGCGCTTGTCGAAAGGTGATTCAAGCACTCGCCACACCGAAAGGTATTTTTGATTCAGTTCCAGCTGCGAAGTCCATGTTGCCGTTGTCGAACCAGGGAACGTGCTACTGTTGTCATTCATGTACAGCTGAGTGGCCATCGCGATCTGGCGCAAGTTGCTCATGTCTTTTGTCGCTTTGGCACGCTCCGAAATCGTGGTGAAGGCCGGATAGACCATGGCCATCATGATGACGATGATCGCAAGGACGACCATCACCTCGATGAGGGTGAAAGCGCGGGAGAAATAGGAATTCCTGGTCATGGATCTCAGACCGCATGCTAATGGTCTTAGGCGTTAAGTGAAAGCAAAAAAGAACTGGTACAAGGAAGATGCTTGACAATACACTTTCCAGTTTGTGTATGTAGATCATGCCAGACGAAGTGCCCACTCAATCTCCGCCTCCGCCAGGTCCCGAACCCGGGATGACGCCAAAATCCACATCGACCGGTTTGCCTTCCAATGTGGCTGCAGCCATCGCCTGCATCCCGTTGATCGGAGGTATCATTTTTTATATCCTCGAAAAGCACGACCCTTTCGTGCGCTTTTACGCGATGCAATCGATCATCTTTGGCGGTGCATGGTTTCTCTTTAACATTGCGTCCTGGGTCGTGTATTCGGTCTTCGGGGCCATTCCAGGCATCGGCGGTATCCTGGTATTTTTCTGGGCAATCATCCAGGCACTTATTCATATTGCGTTTCTTGTTGTCTGGATCATTGCCACCGTAAAGGCGTTCACGGGCGTCCGCTGGGACATCCCGTACATTGGCCCGGTTGCCCGGAGACAGGTGGAAGGCGGTGCGTAATTCCGTCATTCCGAGCGTAGTCGAGGAATCCCGTCGCGAGAGCTTCGGTGTGATGCCGCGGGATCCTTCGACTTCGCTCAGGATGACGGCTGCTGAAGCAGCTTAACGACTACTTCAGTCAAGATCAGTTCATGATCAAGCTGCGTCGTAACCAATTGAACATTTGCTTCG
>Ga0307471_100002803_pt1 | contig 10168 bp, 10 predicted proteins | sample atmos_gasesAM3C__2_FD_204566 | JGI IMG/M metagenome (GOLD analysis project Ga0307471, IMG submission 204566) | Hardwood forest soil microbial communities from Morgan-Monroe State Forest, Indiana, United States - atmos_gasesAM3C_515 | ecosystem: Environmental > Terrestrial > Soil > Temperate... | reverse complement strand
GTTTCCGCACTGCTCGGCCGCATGCCCAGCGCGGTGGGATATCAGCCGAACCTGGCCACGGAAATGGGAGAATTGCAGGAGCGAATCACCTCAACGAAAAAGGGCTCGGTCACTTCGGTGCAGGCTATCTACGTCCCCGCTGACGACCTCACGGATCCCGCGCCGGCAACGACCTTTGCCCACCTCGACGCCACCACGGTTCTTTCGCGCGCGTTGACCGAGATCGGAATTTATCCCGCAGTCGATCCGCTGGCTTCGACGTCGCGCATTCTTGATCCCCGCATCGTCGGCCAGGATCACTATGACGTGGCACAAGGCGTGAAAAAGACCCTGCAGACCTACAAAGACCTGCAGGACATCATCGCCATTCTCGGTATTGACGAGCTGAGCGAAGACCAGAAGATCAGCGTGGCCCGCGCCCGAAAGATTCAGCGCTTCCTGTCGCAGCCATTCCACGTCGCGGAACAGTTCACCGGTTCGCCGGGCCGCTATGTGAAGGTTGCCGACACGGTAAAAGGCTTCAAGGAGATCAACGAAGGCAAGTACGACGACATCCCCGAGCAGGCCTTTTACATGAAGGGCACCATTGATGAAGTGCTCGAAGCGGCGGAGAAGTTGAAAGCAGCGTAAGAGCAGTCGTTGGTCGTTGGTCTTTGGCCAGCGACGGCCAGCATCACGGTGGAGCAGAGATAAGTGAGGACTTTGACGAACGACCAACGACCAACGACCAACGACTGATGCCCGACACGTTCCAACTCGAGATCGTCACCCCGGAAAAGATGGTGGTGAAAGACGTGGTTGAGGAAATCCAGATTCCTGGCAAGGATGGATATCTCGGTATTTTGCCGGGCCACGCTCCGCTCATCACCGAGCTGGCAGTCGGCGAAATTACATATCGCAAGGCTGGCCAGACGCACTATTTATCTGTGGCCTGGGGTTTTGCTGAAGTGCTTCCCGACAAGGTGACCCTCCTGGCAGAAACTGCCGAGCGTCCGCAGGAAATTGATGTGAAGCGCGCCCAGGAATCCAAGCGGCGGGCCGAGGAAGCTTTACAAAACGGCAAGACAGAAGCCGACTTCACTCACGCAGAAGACGCGCTCAAACGAGCCGAGACCCGCCTCGAAGTAGCCGAAAAGAGGGACTGAGCCTTGTCATCCTGAGCGGCCTTCAGGCCGTGACGGACCTATGCATTTCGCCGCCGCCCCGAACTTTTCGCGCTAAATTTCAGTGCTGCTCCTGCAACTCTTCCACCGGAACGATCTTCGTATCGGTCCGAAACTTCTTGTAGTCGCGGTAGGTCACATCTGCCTCCAGGTTGAAATTCTTCAGCAGGGCGACCCGCACGTCCACTTTGACCGCGACATGCCGGGGCAGCCAGACTTCGTCGTTGACCCGCGTCTGGTCGATCAGCAGGCGCGATCCTTTGTGGATGCGCGCCAGAAACCATCCCACAGAAACGGTGTCGATGCATTCCGCGTCTAGCTTGACCCATTGCGACTCCGCCTGGTCAATCCAGGCGCGGAAACGGAACTTGGGCAGAACCTTCGCTTCCTTAAAGTGGGGCTGAAAATCGGGGCGCGGCTCGGCGTCGATCACATAGGTCTCGCGCCCATCGAGATTTTCCATGCCTTTCAGGTGGAAGTTGTAGGCGTCGGCAACTTCACTCACAAACTTGCGGGCGTCTTCGCGGTCCTTCTCTTCCGTCTGTAGCCGCTTCTTGCGTTGCTCTTCCGTTTCATTCTTGCGCTTATCGGTCAGTTTCTGGATGCGCTCTTCTTCCTTGGCCGCGTCTTTTTTGGAGAGCGGCGTGTCATTCTTGGCGATCAGGCGTTCCACCTGTTCTCCATACAGCACCATGATTTCCTGGGTTTTTGATTCGCTCGACTTCACCTCTCCTTTGCTATCGAGTTTGTGCTCTTCCTCGCGCTGAATGTAGGTGTACTCATTCTGCTTCTTGTCATTCTCGATGTCCTTATCTGCCACCTGACGAATCAGCGCACGAATCTGGTCCTGCGAAAGCTGCGCTGTTGCCATCGCCCTCTGGGAAGAGGTCTCCGCCGGCTGGTTTTGCGCCAGTGCCGGCCACGAAAGCAAGGTAAGAGAAAGGAGTAAGGCTGCGGGCAGCTTGATAGACTTCATAGACATGGATACGGGCTTAGAACCACGACGGTTCCCAGGAGATGTCCGGGAAGCCAACTAGTTCTTCGCCTCCGGCGTGAATTGGACAACAATAAACCGGATTGGATCAGCCGTCGCGTTAAGAAATGTGGCCTTCGGTCCCGCGGGAATCCAGACCGCATCGCCCGACGACTTGCGCATTCGCTCGTACTCTCCGGCTTTCAGGTCGACGTCGGTAACCGGAATCAGCAACTCAGCACCTGGCTTCTCGGGCGGCGGAAAGGGGTCCCGGGAAAGCAGTTGAACGTCACTCACGGTGGCCGCTCCCAGCAACATCGAGTTCATGAACCTGGCGTGGGGATCGACCGGCGGAGCTATGGAGACGGCACCGTAGTCCCACTTGCCGGAATAACTCTGATACCCGTAGTTCGTCACTTTAGGATTGAGAAATTCGACGGTGACGTTGCGATATTCCGTGGTCCGGTCATTGCGCATGCCGAGCGCGCGCCCTCCGGAGTAGAAACGGACATCGCCCGGGTTGAAGTGGAAGTTGACAATGTCCGACTCTCCTTCCGGCCACATCACCACATCGCAATCCAGAAGGGCAACCACCAGGAAGTCGTGATCGTGCCGTGCCATGGTCCGCTCCAGTGGTCTGAGCGTGACGGCAAATACGCGCACCTGATCGTTCGTCAGCAACTGCCGATAGTGCGCCGCCGAGGCCATGTCGGGCGCGCTTTGTGCCCAGGCTATGGGCGCAAAGAGTAGCAGCACCAGGAATCGGGACTTCATGACCGAGTTGTATCCCTTGATGTTGATCACGCCGTAACCGCAGTTGGTTTACCAAGCATGCGCCGGAATTGATCACAGATAGCCTCGACATTCGTCAGCACGGCATCGCCCGCGAATTCGAGGCTGGCGATAGAACGCGCCGCCGCGTCCTGGTGGCCGGCGCCACAGGCGTCTGTGATCAATACTGGAATGTAACCCAGATCGGCGCCGTGCCGCACTGTGGGTTCAATCCCGATTTCCGTGGCGACACCCACAATGACAAACGCGTCTATGCCGCAATCGCGCAATGCAATGTCCAGTGGCGTGCCCTCAAAAGCGGACATCATGATTTTGTCGAAGACCGCCTCGCTGGGGAGCGGGCACATTTCCGGAATCAGAGGAAATCCCGGTGAATCCCGCAGGAACCAGGGCTTGATCTCATCCACCGATTTCACTCGTTGCCAAGCCATCGCCATGCGCAACTGGGAGACTCCCATGAGTTCCTTGGGAAGCGACATGTGCCGGGTAAAGAAAACGCGAATTCCGGCCTGACGTGCGCCTTGGAGAACCTGGAGAACTTTGCCGGTGATCTCCGGGCCATTCTTGAGCTGGTTGATGATCCCGACTTGCATGTCATATACAACCAACGCCAGCCGCGTCGGATGACAAACATCCTCCAGCGTTTGCGGAATATTCAGTCCGAATGCCCGCTGCATGATGAATCCCCCTCAAGAGTGATCGAATCCCATTTTACCGAAAGCTGAGAGCGAGCTCGGCTGCGGAGAAAATAATCGATGCGGCACCTTTTCCGTGCACACATGTCACGAGTTACCAACATTCTTTTGACAAACAAGTGACAGGGTTCGTGCGTCCGTTTCACTCGCGCAGAATCAAACCTTTCAACACGCTGAAGACAGTCTTCGGGAACACGCCGCGCTTTTGATTGGGGAACACCGTACAAACAAGTCAGCTTGAAGCGAAACCTGATTCACGGTGGATTTCGCATGCGTGTGCCTGACCGATGGGTGGGAGCGCTCGAAGATCGATATAGGATTCGCGACTTCAAATTGAACAACAAGGAGAAACTAGAACAATGAAGCAAAATGTAGAACTGCTGTTAAACAAGGCGCAAAGCCGCCTCACCAACAAACTTCTGACCCTGGCCCTTGCCGCGTCTACAGGCTTCACTTGTCTGGCGAGCGCGCAACCTGCGCTGGCGCAGTCCGATGATGCAAAGCGCTTCGAAACGCCAACCGTATTCCAGGCAGCCGGCCCATCCGCAGCATCGATTCAAAGTACTGTGGACCAGTATCGTGCGGCCCTCGGGGCCGCCAACAATGGCAATAATCCGGGACAGACTAGCGGCCACCGCGAAATCAACTGGGATGGCGGCAGCCCGACAAACGCAACCACTTCTCTTAGCGGTACTCCCTTAACCACGTTCTTGAACACCCGCGGCGCCAACATCACCACACGCGGAAGCGGCTTCGTCCAGGCTCCGCCGTCGGGCTTGGCGGACACGTTTGGGAACTCGAGCTACGCCACAATCTTCCGTGTGTTTAGCCCACTGCGGCTCTTCTCGCCGATCGGGAGTAACGTCACCGAAGTCGGGTTTTCCGTTCCGGGCAGCAATGGCAACACACCAGCGACTTCCACTGGGTTTGGCGTGGTTTTTACCGACGTCGACTCCCCGGATGGCAGCCGACTGAGAGACCGGACAGGAAACCGTCACGCCAGCACTTTGATCGAGTACTACGGCACCCACGGCGACTTGCTTTTCACTAGCAACGCGCCGGCGTCGCCGGGTGACGGAAACCTGTCTTTCATCGGTGTTGTTTTTGGCGACGCTCGGGTTGCTCGCGTGAGGATCATAGCCGGCGACGTCGCGCCCGGCCCGAATGACGACAGAAAAGACATCGTCATGATGGATGACTTCCTCTACGGAGAGCCGACACCTTATTAAAGCGAAAAGCTCAGCCTGCCGGGTGCGCCGCTCGATAAGCACCTACCGCAAAGACAGGCAGCCTTTGGGGTGGTCTGCCCGAAAAGCGTCTCGTGACTCAAACCAGGGTCAACGGGACGCTTCTTGTCGTGTGCCCGGCATGCGGGAATGCACCAGGCCGCACCATTCAAACGGCTCCCGCTCTTCGCTGAAAAAGGAAACCGTTTCGTGTTCGCCACCGTACAGACTGGCGGACCGACGGACGCAGGTGGTCACTCTGTTGGGTTTGTGGCAGACTGTGGGCATGACAAAGAAGCGGGAATTCCCCCAGCACCGCGAAGATCGCAAAGTGCAGAGACTGGTCGAGCGGATCGTTCAGCAGCAGGCGCTCCAAGCTAAGGCCGCACAGGAAAAAAAACAAGCTCCCCCACCAAGAAGCTGACCTCGCCCAAGTTCGATTCCTCCACGGAAGCCTTGATGATCACGTAGAAATATCGCCATCGCACTCATGACTGGGTGTTGGTGTAATCGCCCGCTTTCGTGAACAATCCGGGTAGTCCCTCTGGAACATCGTCGGTGACCGTCCCAACACTGGTGAAGATGGCTGCCAGCATTGTGAACAAAGTGACTCCTCCGGTAAGGGTCGGGTCTTCCGTAATCTGGGATATTGGTGAAGGAATCGACTAGATTCGGGGTATCACGGGGGTGCTTAGTCATGAAATCAGGGGCTGTTATAGGCATGTCAATACTGGTTTCGGTGTTGGGTACAGCGGTGCTTGCCGCCGCACAGCATGACCGTAGGGACCAGGAAGGTGATTCCCGCAGGCAGCAAGGCAACATTCACCAACAGGAACACGGACGCCAATCCTCGCCGCAACACGACCGACACGACGCCCATGGGCCGGAACAGCGGCACGAGTACCGTCGTGATGCGCGGGAAGCGGTCCAAAGGGGGCCCGAGCATCAACTCCACGGCGGGTATGCCCCTGGACATCTGCGCGAGGCTAGAAGGGACGAACCCGAATCACGCTATGTGCGGCAAGACATTTGGCAACGCCAGCGTGCACGAGATTGGCAACGTGAGCATCGTCCCTGGCACGAACGTGGGGGCTACCATGGCTACCGCATCCCGGAAGATCGCTTCCGCGCCCATTTCGGCCGTGGACACTGGTTTCGCGTCCACGACGTCCCGGTCGTAGTGGTCGAAGGCGCCCCGCGTTTCCAGTTTGGGGGCTTCTGGTTTGATGTAGTTGATCCCTGCCCGGAGACCTGGTCGCCGGTCTGGTACAGGACCGACGAGGTCTATGTCGACTACGTCAATGATGGATATTATATGTACAACCGGCGGCATCCTGGAATCGCCATCGCCGTCAATGTCTCGTTGTAACCCCGAGGCAACACTGCGGAATTGCGGCTCCCTCATTCGCTTCCTGCTATAGCGGAAGCATGAGGGGGTCGTCCGGCGTCAGCGTGACTTCTCCGCCTTTCCTAGAACCTCGCCCCGGAACAATCTGTCGTCGATACGATGTAAATGCTTAGCCATCGCAGGTCGCAGCAGCTTGGTGTGGGGGATCTCGAGCAGGTAGTCCACGATGAACCAGATGGGTTTCTCCGTGGTCATCCAGTGCAGAGGATCGAAACGGGCCAGGTTTACCGGGCGGGAGAATGTACGCAAGGTCCGCTCCCGCCGCAAGTTGAAATAGAGATTGAAATAGCTCATGGCCAGTTCGCGAAGGGAACGATAAACCGGCTCGCGGTAACGGCAGCCGGTGTAGTTGGACTTCGCCACCGTTCCCCAATGGCCTTTCACGCGGTAGATCGCTAGAACGTGGTCGGTGTCGTGTTCGGCTTCGAGGTCCCAGATCAGCGGGGGAAAGCCGTTTGCGCGCAACGCCGCCGCGGCGAACATGGCTCCTTCGAGACAATGCGAAGTATTTTCGCGAAGCACGCAGCGCGGCGACCAGGCGGTGTCGGCCAGATGGTATGGCATGTCGTCGAGATAACGCTGGATTCCGTACGGATCTTTGAGGCTGCGCAGTTTGCGCAGTTCGGCGAGCGTGAAACTGGCTGTCTCTGTCGGCTTTTTCATCCTCGATGGCAGTTTATCTGACGAAAACGAAAACACCGTTAACCACGTGAGGGCGCGGGGTCAGGAATGCAGCCGGAACAACTCTGCCAATTCCGCAGGCTTGTCGAGCACTACGTCTGGCGGGATTTCGCGCAGGGTGTGTGGAGCGAAGCCGTAGGTTACTCCGCACGTCCATGTTCCGGCATTGCGGCCGGTAAGGATGTCAACGCCGGAGTCGCCCACGACCAGGGTCTCGTGCGGTCCCGTGCCGGTCTCACGCAGGATGGTTTGCGCCCCCTCCGGGTCAGGCTTCTTGGTGGGAAAGCTGTTGCCCCCGTACACCCGGACAAAAAACTTGCCCAGACCCAGCGCTTCGACAATGGCCCGCGACGGGTGCACTGGCTTATTGGACAGCACGGCCATCTTGCGCGGCTGCCCGTTGTGCGAGTTCCCCAGGGTTGCCAGCGCCTCCTCGATCCCGTCGTATAGGTGGGTATGATCCAGCTTGTGTTCGCGGTAGTAGCTGAGGAAATACTCCAGGCCGGAGCGCACCAGCTTCTCGTCGCCGGCTTCGCTGCCGAGCGCCCGGCCAATCAGCGCCGGCGCCCCATCCCCGACGTAGCTGGCGATCACATCGTCGGGCAGCTCCGGGCGCTTCATATGCCGCAGCGTGGCATTGACCGAATGCACCAGGTCCAGGCGGGAGTCAATCAGCGTGCCGTCAAGGTCGAAGATCACCAGTTCGACAGTGTGCGGATCGAATGGGCGATTGAATTTGATCATGCAAGGTCATCTACCAGCACGCGAAGAGCGCCGAGTAAACCTTTTCTTGGTTCCTATCCGGCGGTCTCGGCGTGCTCGGCAGTTAAATATTTGAACTATTCAGTATATTCGGAACTCCACCCAGGATTTACAATGCAAACGGCTCTTGTACACTCGCATCTAAGGGAACCGGATGGCCACCACAAAGACTGACCCTAAATCGGCCGCAGTATCCGAACGCGATGTGAAGAGAGCCGGCAAGACCTACGAAGGTCTCTCCCGCGAGCAGCTCATCGAAGCCTACCGCCACATGTATGCCTCCCGGCGGGTGGACGATAAAGAGATCCTGCTCAAACGCCAGCAGAAAATCTTCTTCCAGATCTCCGGGGCTGGCCATGAAGCCGTAGGCGTGGCCGCGGCCTTCGCGCTGAAGGCTGGCTACGACTGGTTTTATCCTTACTACCGCGACCGGGCGCTCTGCCTTGCCCTGGGCGCGACCGCCTACGACATGCTGCTGCAGGCCGTGGGCTCGGGCGACGATCCCAGTTCTGGCGGACGGCAGATGCCGTCCCATTGGAGCCTTCCCGACCTGAACATCGTCACCGGCTCCTCGCCGACCGGCACCCAGATTCTGCAGGCGGTAGGTTGTGCCGAAGTCGGCCGCTATTACGCCGCTCATCCTGATGCTGCCCAGAAGGCCGAAGGCGACTACCGGCAGTTCAAAGATGTTAAGTTCCACGGCGACGAGATTACTTACGTTTCACTGGGCGAAGGCACCAGCAGTGAAGGTGAATTCTGGGAAGCCTTGAACACCGCTTCCAACAGCCGCCTTCCCTTGATTTTCGTGGTCGAGGACAACGGATATGCCATCTCGGTACCGGTTGAGGTGCAGACCGCGGGGGGCAACATTTCCCGCCTGGTCAGCGCCTTTCCCAACTTCCACTTTGAAGAAGTTGATGGAACGGACCCGGTGGCCAGCTATGCGGCCTTCGTGCGTTCTGTAGCGCATTGCCGCGGCGGGCATGGTCCTTCTTTTGTTCACGCCCACGTGATCCGTCCTTACTCGCATTCGCTTTCTGACGATGAACGGCTGTACCGGCCGGATGTCGAGCGCCAGCGCGATGCCCAGCGCGATCCTATTACCCGGATGCAGATGTTCCTCATCCGCGAGGGCATTCTCGACGAGAAGAGCATCAACCGTCTGGAAAAGCAGGTGGACGACGATCTGCAAGTCGCGGTTGATCGCGCGCTGCAGGCGCCTCCACCCTCGCCCGACAAGGTGCTTCAGTACGTGTATTCGCCGAACCTGGATCCCACGTCGTCGGTGTTCGATACCCAGCCGGCGGCAGCCAGGCCCGAGGCAGCCACGGCTGATGGCAAGAAGCCAGCGCCCAAAACCATGGCCGATCTGATCAATGCCACCTTGCGCGACGAGATGCGCCGCGACGAACGCATTGTGATCTTCGGGGAAGATGTGGCCGACTGCAGCCGCGAGGACTACCTCAAGCAGAGACTGGTCAAAGGCAAAGGCGGCGTCTTCAAGCTGACCGCAGGGCTGCAAATGGAGTTTGGTTCCGACCGGATATTCAACTCGCCCATTGCCGAGGCCAACATCGTCGGTCGCGCCACCGGCATGGCTACGCGTGGCCTGAAGCCGGTAGTCGAAATCCAGTTCTTCGACTACATCTGGCCCGCCATGATGCAACTGCGGAGCGAGCTGCCGCTGATCCGCTGGCGATCGTACAACACATTTTCCGCACCCTGCGTCATTCGTGTGGCGATTGGTGGTTATCTCACCGGCGGGGCTATTTATCACTCCCAGTGCGGCGAAACCGTCTTTACCCATATTCCAGGTCTGCGGGTGGTTTTTCCCTCGAATGCCTTGGACGCCGCCGGCCTGTTGCGAACCGCGATCCGATGTGACGACCCGGTGCTTTTCCTCGAACACAAACGTCTCTATCGCGAAACCTACGGCCGCGCGCCCTATCCGGGACCCGACTTCATGGTGCCGTTCGGCAAGGCCAAGGTGGTGCAGGCGGGAACCGATCTCACCGTGATCACCTATGGAGCGGTTGTCCCTCGGGCCTTACAGGCGGTGCAGAAGCTGGAGCGCGAACACGGCGTGAGAGCCGAATTGATCGATCTACGCAGCTTGAATCCCTTCGACTGGGACACCATCGCGGCCTCGGTGCAGAAGACCAACCGGGCTCTTGTTGCTTATGAAGACACCTTAAGTTGGGGCTACGGTGCGGAAATCGCTGCCCGCATAGCCGACCAGATGTTCGAGCACTTGGACGCGCCGGTGCGGAGAGTCGCGGCCATGGACGTCTATGTCGCTTACCACCCGGACCTGGAAAATGCCATCCTGCCCCAGACCAGCGATCTATTCCGGGCAATGAAAGAGTTGTCGGAGTACTAGGCTCTTGTGGCACCGCGGTGAGGGCTGCCCGGCGAGCGTTCCGGCGGGCCGATGCGAGGGCAGGATGCCCTGGCGACCGCCGGCGAGA
>Ga0307471_100002801_pt1 | contig 10169 bp, 17 predicted proteins | sample atmos_gasesAM3C__2_FD_204566 | JGI IMG/M metagenome (GOLD analysis project Ga0307471, IMG submission 204566) | Hardwood forest soil microbial communities from Morgan-Monroe State Forest, Indiana, United States - atmos_gasesAM3C_515 | ecosystem: Environmental > Terrestrial > Soil > Temperate... | reverse complement strand
CGGGTTCTCTCGCGACAAGAACTCCCTGCACCTAGATGCACTCGACGTCTGGACGAGGCAGAGACTGCCAGCCTTTAGACTCGGATGTGCTTGCCAACAAGGAAAGTGCATCCACGAGATCTGCGATTAGCGTGCCACAAGGATGTTGGTTGATAGCGACGGAATTCTCGGTAGGCACACCTCTCCCGCCGCGTGTCGGACAATTTTCGGTTTTCCAACTTCCCTTTTCTCTCCAATCTGGCCAGCGCTCCAGAACGGCCCTCTTTTTTGTCCTCTAATGCCGAAGCGGCCCGAACGGCGGTGCACGCGGCTGAGGATTTATTCCACAAAAGTTGTCAAATTGTTTGCGTGGGAGGCTCTTTTTAGCTGACGAGATTCTAACTTCCAGCGGACAACTCCATTTCCGGTTTCTCGTAAGCTGCCAATGGCAAATTACTGGAGGTAATGCAATGCATTACAAACGCTGTTTATGGTCATTGGCCGCGACACTATTCGTTACGTTCTTTTCGTCAGGGAGTGCGTCGGCGCAAACCAACTCTTTCAAGCAGACGAATCTCACTTCCGACACAGCCGGCCTGGCGGCCAATACGGATCCGCAGCTGGTGAATCCCTGGGGGATTGCCTTTTTCCCAGGGCTAACGTTCTGGATTGCCGACAACAACTCCGGCTTCTCCACGCTATACACCCCGCAGGGGGTGAATGCGGGCAGCTTTCAGGTTCCCGCCCCGCCGGGAGATTCGAACCCCGCCACCCCGACGGGTATTGTCGCCAACGTTGCGGGCACCGGTTTCAACGTAAACGGCAAGCCAGCGCAGTTCATCTTCGACTCCGAGGACGGAACCATTTCCGCCTGGAACGGCAGCGACCCCATCACCACAGTGGTGGATAACTCGAAAGCAGGGGCGGTTTACAAAGGACTAGCCCTCGTCAATCTCGGCCAAACAGGGACCTTCTTGCTGGCGGCAAATTTCAACTCGGGCAATGTGGATGTTTTCGACAGCTCTTTCAACCCAACCCATCTCACCGGGACTCTTGTTGATCCGCAACTTCCTGCCGGCTACGCGCCATTCGGTATCCACGTGCTCAATCAGGAGCTCTTCATCACCTACGCGCTGCAGGATCAGGCCAAACACGATCCCGTTCACCAGGCTGGCGCAGGATTTGTGGACATATTCAACCTGAATGGCGGATTTAGCCAGCGGCTGGTGTCGCAGGGCAATCTGAACGCACCGTGGGGGGTCGTAATTCCGCCCAGCGGTTTCGGACCCTTTGGTGGCAAGGTACTGGTCGGTGAATTCGGCAACGGCGTCATCGATGTATACGACCCGGCTTCGGGGAGCTTGATCGATCAAATGAAGGACGCAACTGGCGCCGTCATTACCAATGCGTCCGTGTGGGACATGGTGTTTGGAGGCGGGGGATCTTCCGGCGATCCGAACACGATGTACATCACCGCGGGTCTGGCAAACGAACAGCACGGTGTGTTCGCCGCAATTACGGCGAACGCGACAGCGCCGCCGGCGGGAGCCGATTTCAGCATTTCCGCTTCGCCAACGAGCGCGACGGTCGCTATCGGACAAGCCACGAGGATTCAAGTAACGGTCAGCGGATTAAATGGGTTCAACTCCGCAGTGCAATTTACGTGCTCCGGAGAACCTGCCAATTCCCAATGCACGTTTTCGCCGAGCTCGATTACACCCGCGAGCGGCGGGACGGCCACAACCACTCTGACACTTGCCACAAGAATGCCGGGAGGGGTGTACGGGCAAGGATTCTACGTGCCCCGCCTGCCTCTCAATAGAATGGGTGGAGCCGCGGCACTCGCGGTGATGTGTCTGGGAGTGTGCGTGATACTGATTTATTCGCGGGGTGGGCGGTTCTCCGCGAGGAAATCAACCCGGTTCGCGTTACTCAGCGCGGCGAGTCTGCTTCTCTTCGGCAGCTTGCTAATTGGCGTGAGCGGTTGCGGCGGCGGCTCCAACTCGACCAACAACAACGGCACACAGGCCGGTATGAGCACGCTGGTCGTGACGGCCACTTCCGGACAAATCAGTCATTCCGCAAATATAGCGCTCACAGTTCAGTAATTCCGGTGGGCTCAGCCCGGAGCGGGTAGGCGGCGATGGTGTCGCCTACCCGCTCCGGGCATTTTCTTTTGATGGGGCTAGTTTTTTTCTACGCAGGAATGCCAGGCTTCGTCCTCAACCGCTTCTATCGGGCAATCACTCAGTTGTTTTAGCCGAACGGATTCCAACGTCTCACACATTCAGGTCCTCTCGAACGCAGCCAACTAAGCCGAGCCGGTACCTTTTACCTTTTTCGCTCAGCTTATATTTCAATGTACCCGTCCCCGATGTATGTTTTTCCAAGTTGATGAGGACGAAGAGTACGCTGTGGGTCGTTCCATTCCGCCCTACCCATGAAGTTGTAGTTCCCACCGTCCTGGCATCTGCAGGAGTTGCTGTGTTGTGTGTGAGTGTTGCGTCCCGTAATCGGTAAAGTTCGTATGACAGGTGATCTGTCCGGCTAACAACCAATTTGTGCGGGTCACTCGAAGAACAAAAAGACAAAGAGAAAAGGCAAATAGCCCGGTAGTCCAAGTAGTCCAACTGGAAAGCCCCCTCGAAAGGCTAAGTGATTGCCGCACCGTGCCTTATCTCAGATTTTTCCTCGTTCGCAACGAGGAGGCCGGGGGTTCGAATCCCCTCTCGTCCACCAACGTTTTCTTAAACTTACACAACTTTTCGGAATTGCACGAGTTGCCCAAGTTGCCCATATTTCGGGCTTCCTGGCAACTCGAAGCCAAGACCGATCTTCTCCGCCCACATCAAACGGAAAGCTGTTCACTTCTATACAGTCTTAGGCCGGTCTCCTTGGTAGGCTGAACATGGCTGCGGAGGCTGTCATGTGCATCCAGAGGTGTGACGTGGCATTCCCCGCGGTGAATGGGCCCGGAAAGGACAGCACGATGATGCAAAGTAATGATTCAAAATCCATAGTCCGCAAGTTTGGCTACAGCGGTCTTCTTCTCGCTGCTCTGCTTCTCACAGCAGTCACCCTCGCTATACCCGCTGACGAAAGAAAAGCAGAGACGATTGACGCCACCGCAATGGGAACCAGCACCCAGATGGGAAAGAACGTCGGCGTGAAGGTGACCATCTACGAGTACTCCACCGAGGAAGATAAACAAGTTCTCGTCGATGCTTTCAAGAAGGGCCAGAATCGGGGATTGGTCAACGCTCTCACCAAGATGAATGCTGTTGGTCGCATTGCCATCACTGGGACACTTGGCTACGACCTCAGTTACATTCGCCTGATATCCACCGACACAGGGCGCAAGATTCGCTTCGTCACCAACCGCCAGCTTAGATTCGGTGAAGTCTATGCCAACTCCCAAAGCATCGCCTACAATTTGACCGCCGGTGAATTCGATTTGAACGACTCCGACAAGGGCAAGAGCACTGGTGTCCTCTATCCTGCTGCTCAGTTGGTCATCAACAAGGAAGGCCAGCTTGAGATTCAGCTCAATAAGAACCCTTGGAAGCTCGTAAGCATAATCGACTGGAACCAAGCCGGTACGCTAAAGTAGACGAACGGCCCCATCACTTGTAAGTACGGCGCCGTTCGATTGCAATGAAGTTTTGTCCGGAGTCCATTTTCCGCCCAAGAATGAACTTGGACTTTACCTCACCACAAACTGAAACTTTATGGATGAGGAGTTAGGGAAGAGATTCCTCCAGAAATAGTCCTTCCGCAGCCGTCGCACTTATCGACCAGCCAGAGGCACAGTTCCGAGTTAGAAGCGGAACACGACCCCAGCCTGATACCGGAAGTTGCTCTGGTTGTTGTTGCCCCCTGTAAAGGCGTTGCCAAAGCGAGTCAGCAGGTATTCAAACTGCACTGGACGGATGGTGATTTTGGGAGTGACCAGGATGTCGTTGCCACCGCCAATGAGGAAATCAAAGGCATTGTTGCTCGGCGACTTGCTGGCGGCAACGCAGTTGCCGCTAGTGCAATACTTGAACAGATTTCCGTAGAAATTACTGTGCGCCCCACCAAAGATGGTCTCAACAAATGGCTCGAAGGGCGAGGTACGGAATTTCACGATGGGACCGACGTTGTAGGCGAACAGGTTGCCTTGAGCGGTGCATAGGCGGCATACTTCACGTCACAATGTTTGGTGCTCAAAGCGATAACCATAAAGAACAGGATTCATCGCCAGCTAATTGAACCCCTTATATATCGACTAGGAGGTGGGTCATGATGCTCTCCATTTGTGATTTGTCTAAAATGTGTTCGTGCCGGGCGGACGCAGTACTGTTTAAGCAAGCTTGCCCTTTCTTTCCGCGGGCCGCCGGACGAATCCTTCCACACCGCAAATGACATTCAGGAGGCTTGGGAATGGCACAGAGAAGCAGCTTTGCAGAAATGAAAGCTGAGCAGGCAAAAATGACCGCAAGTTGGAAAGCGGACGGTCGCCTAAGCGAAGCGTGGGTTGTTGCAGACCCGGAAGTTGTCGAGATTTTCTCTGCCGGAATCGCCTTCGGCATGGAAGTGGGACGCCGCGGTCGTAGCGACCCTGCCTACTCGCCGGACGAATGGCGCAGAGCACTGCGTGAGGCTGTGGAAAAGGCAGCTGCCCTTGAAGACAAGCTCGAAAAAGCTAAAGAGGAGATGCTAAAAAAAGAAACAGATTAAGGCGTTTGTTAACACAATCTCGCAATCTTCCACTTCTCGCCGAATCGGGTTGAGCATACCGACCACATCTTTCTGCTTTGAGCAACGGCGACATCTGCAGAGTCATCCGAGACAGCCTCGTTGGATACTGGGGATACCGAGTATCCAGCAAAGCGGGGTACCTGTCCTATTCTTGCAGCATCTGTTCTCGCGGAAGCCGTCCTGTTCCTGCACCTGCATTAGTGTGTCTGGGTGTTGCTGGGCTGGACGGTGACACGCTGCCGCCCCGTTCTGCGGACACTGCATATCGCTTCACTCATCTACGCCATCGTCATCGAGTTAGTTCCTTGGCTGCCGTGCCCTCTCACCGTGGCTGAAACGTGGCTTGAAGCCCGCGCAGGCATCGAACCCACACACGGACCATTTCTGGTGCGCGTTCTCGATGCAGTTGTGTATCCCGACTTGCCGGAGTGGCTGGTCGTTGGTGGCGCGGTGCTTGTTTGCACGGCGATACTATTGGTGTACCTGCGACGCTATCGTGGCCGGGCAGCGGATGGTCAGTGGTGACGGGGAAACGGTCGCACTAGAGGGGAAGCCGCCGCAACGCCTCATCCCAACGCAGCGGCAGGTCGGAGCCTTTCACTGTCCAGCGCACAAACTTCGTCTTGTCCATGTGGAGGCTGAGGGCACTCATGATGCGGACATGGGGTGGGTGCTGAACGAAAGCTCGCAGCGCGTCTTCGTTTTTCCACGCGGAGAGCGTCCAGAATCGCTTTGACAGCGGGCGGGCAAGAAGCGAATAACCGACCAAGCCATCTGCCCTCGCCAATTGCTTTACCACTTGGGCTGTGTAGACGACGAAGGGTAGCACTCGCCAATAACTCTTCAACGGGAGATAAGAGAGCAGCGCGACGAAATCGCCATTGGGGTCGGGAGAGCCAAATGTTCGCCACGGACTTGCGGGCATGATACCGAGATTCTATCGCAACCTTTCTGTGGCCGAGTATGGTGTCCGAACCTTGGTGATTTGGCTAAGCTGTCACGGGCGACCGTACTAAGCAACGTTAAGCAGGCCGCTAGGGAGAAATGGACCACCAATAATAGCGTCAGGAACCATCACCTCAAACTCCTGCGCGCATTTCAAACACTTAACCGATTGATGAGCCATCGACCAAATTCCGCCGCGGCCCAGTATATGGACAACTTGTTTTTGCTGGCAGTGACTGCAAGTAATATTCACAATAGTATAAGTCTGTTTCAATTGGGCTTGGGGCATAGAGACCTCCGAGAAACGCCAGAGCAACTGGGCTTCTATTCCACCGTCTACGCTCAGGAATTGCAGGTGTCAAGGCAGCAGTTTATCTGGAAGCGAGCGAGTGTCCGATATGTGATTGCTAGGGCATCCGCTCAATTTTCCATTTCCCATCAACTTGGCGAATAGTGAATCCGGTTCTGCAGTTCGGGCAAACGTGAACGTTTATGAGCCGAGCAAGGGGCTCCGGCACTTCCGCTATCGACTGCGCGCCGGAGCGGCAATGGATACGAATCCTACAGAGGCCCTCGCCAGTGATTTCTATTGGTTCCATCACGGCTGCCCTTTTGACTTGGCGTGAGATACAGCCTATGGTCAGTCCTGCAAATTGGCAAAGCGACTGTGTACGGAGCGGTTGGCCTTACCAAGTCACTCCTTTCCATTTTTACTCTAGTCTCTTTTACTTTGCCCTAATTTGCAGGGCTCGGGCCAGATTTTTCGAAAACTAAACAATTAAGGGGACGCCTATGAAGAAAATAATGATGTGGTGTGTAATCGGTTTGATTTCAGTGGGAAGTGCCACGTGGTCGCAAGCCCAGACTACCGACGGGACTGCAAAGGCTATCGCCGCATTGGAAGAGCAGTGGTTCCAGTCACAAAAAACGAATAATCCCGACCTTGTCGCTCCCCTGCTGGCCGACAGCATCGTGAATACAGGGACGCCGCCCTCCTCTGTGGCGGCCATTTCTTTTGCCACCACTTAGGATTCTTTTTCCTGCAGAGTCTTCAGATACTCGCAAAGATTCTTAATTCGCTGACGGACAGCCACCTCATTAAATTTGTCGCGGGCGCCGAAGATAGGTCCCCAGACGGGCATGTCAGCTGCACCGTGAGCTTGGATGGGCTTGCCGAAGCGCACAATTTGAGCGACATATTCCTCTGGGAATTTGTCAGCATGTCCGTTGGCAAGTGTTGTGAGGCCCGGTGGTGGCGTCTTAAGAGCGGATGCGGCTGGGCCCATGCCCTTTCCGTTATCGCCGTGACAGGCGGCGCAATTTCCCTATATGTCTGCTTGCCGGACGCCACATTTGGCATTTCAGTCTCTACCTTGTTTGTGGGGGGTATACCTTGACCGCTGGCAGCGAAGGCAACCAGAAGCAAACCACTAGATAGAATAGTCTGGTTCATATCGTCCACTCCTTGAATGAGCGCGCTAAGACATAGCGCCGCCAGTTGATTGGCCTAACGAGCGCCCACGGCCCAGAAAAGTAATCCGACAAGAAGCAAAACAGCGATAAGCGTGAAGAGAAAAGTGCTGGCGAGATTAGGGAGTTTGACGGCCACCATAATGCACCCCCGTTTTTATTATGTAGCAGAACGCGCCGCGTATGGTAAGTGCAGGAGGCTAACGAGCGTGTGACCCAAGTCACCGAAGTCGGTCACCCATTTGTTCCGGAACTCCTGATAGGTTTCAGCGCAGGTCGCGAAGCTGAGTTAGCGAGACGGGGTAAAAAATAATCCTGCCATCACTAACCGAGAATCGTGGGAAAGACTTGGGAAAGAACTCAAGACCTCAAAACACCGGCTAAGTCGCATAGAATCAACGGGCCCTATGTTTGATTACGTTCTCATAACCCGAAGGTCGTCAGTTCAAATCTGACCCAATCACCATGGGCCACGAGATCCCGTTCTAAAGGCGAGGAGCGCCATGAGCAAAGATAAGCTGAAGCGGTTGGTGGCGACGATGCCACATGGAGTTCTCGACAAAGAATGCAGGCTCGCTTATCCACAGGCAAAAATTTGTAAGCTTGGCGATCCGGGCATTTGTCATCGTTGCCGGCTAAAAGCCGCCCTGCGCGAAGAAGCGACTGTTAATGCGCCACGTCCGCCAGCTCCTCCGCGTAGTTTGGCAGCAGCGGTGCATTGGATTAACAACATCTATAGGCCATGGTACGAACGGCAGCTTCTCGTCAGCGAGCAGAAAGGCTAATGAAGTGAATCGGTTTGCTTCAGGGCAGGGGATGTGGAGTGATTCAAGAGGCGCTCGGTAAGCCGACCCCGCAACCCAAGGACTTAAAGCGCGCCTCGCCGCCGGCGCCACGAGCCTCTTCTTCGAGACGGCCCCAGACTGTTTGAAGTTCTTGAATGATTTGCCGGTCCACCAGCCCGGAATAAGCAAGGGGCGGGCATTCATCCACCACCTGTACTGGGCAACCCTCATGCAGCATCTCCTGCGAAAGCAAAATCTGTTTGAGCGTCACCTCGTAACGGCCGCCGCAGGCACTGCAAGGGATCTCAATCGCAAGTCTCTCGAGAATGTCCATGAATGTTCCCTCTTTGCCTCAGCGCGCGTTCTCGCTGGGTTCCTGTCGCGATGTTGGGCAACCATCCTGGGGCGCGGGCAGGTATTGCCTCTTACTCAAAACTCAGCGATTTGCCTCTTACCTTTTTCCGTCAGTACGTAGAAATCCCCACCGCAAGCATTCAACATATCTTCGCGGACCAATTCATCTATGGCGTCGAGCACACGCTGCCGCTTGGACGGTTCGTTGCCTCCGGCCTCGAAGAGCACATGTAGGTCCAGGCGATCCGTCCCCATTTTGTCGAATAGGCGGAGCACGCGAATTGAGAGCGGCTTCATTGCGTGACTCGCCGGGTTCCAGCTATTTCCTTCTACCACGAACAGTTTTCTTCCGATGGGTTTTGGATTCAGCGGCCTTCATCTCGGGCGGCCAAGACAATGTGAGCAGAAAGGCGCTGTCCTCAACCGCCTCGACATCGTGAGCCACGCACGCGTCCAGAGCGAGCGGGTGTCCAGCAGGGAGTTCGGCAACGTGTTCCGGCAGATGGAGCCGAACATGACCGTTGAGCGTGTGCACAGAGATTCTTGCTGCCGCGGTGTGCTCGTGCATGCGAGTGTTCGCTTTCATGGCGATCAGAACAATGCGCATGTCCTGGTGCTTTACGAGGGTCTTGGAACTTCGTCCGGCGGGCTGCTTCCAGGATTCCTCTTCCTGCATTCGCCTGAGTTCGCAGTTTAGGTCAAACTGGAGCAAAGGCTTGTCGAGAGTGCCCTCGATAAACTTGTGCCCGGCATGGGGTTGGGTAGAAAGCTTTGCTTGGATGGTAGCCATGTGTCGTCCTTCGTTACCAGTGTGTTAGTCAAAGTACTTGTGTTAGGTCTGGCGGTAGTTGCATGGCAAGGTGGGACTTCCTGAACTGCCGTGTCCTCCTGGTTTCCGCGCTGCGAAATCAGCCAACCTAGACCAACTCAAGTGCGGGATCAAACACCAATATATTGTATCGTACTACGATATGTTCTTCAACCTGACGCGTTCCTGCAACTCCGCGACAATCGCAGTGGAAATGCCGGTCTCCCTTCCCAGGAAGGTGGAGGTATTGGATGCGCCAACATTGCGAACGCGAGGTGGGCTGACGGCTAGTGAAGAAGCTCGACGATTTGGTTGGGCGAGTTGGGCAATTCACGGCCTTTCAAAAAGCTAACTGATTGTGGCGACGCGTCTTAGCTTTAGTGATTCCCCGTTCGCAATGAGGAGGTCGTGGGTTCGAATCCCATCTCGTCCACCATCTTTCAAAGGTCCGGCCCGGACACATGGGTGACACAACGTACCTAAGACATAGGTAACACTTTTGGGCCGAACGGATTTTCGAGTGGTTCGAGCACCCGAGTCTCCAGATCGAAGTATCCCAGATCATAATCCATAAAGCTGACCAGCCAAATGTCGTCGTGCACTTCTTTGATGCCGACCGCTTGGCCAGCAAAGACCTGACTGAAATTGATTTTCTTCTTGCCCAGACAGATACGCCCGCAACGGGTGACCACGATAGTTTTGTCGTGGAGGGGATAGTCGATGTCCGGCAAGCCGGTGTAGGGACGCGGGGAAGGTTGGTAGACCTCCGCGGGACACTTCATGTCCAGAGCTTCGTGCGGGCGTTCGTTGTTAAAGACATCCATGAACTTGTCGAAGCGCGCCTGCTGCTGAAGAAAATTGGCGGCGGCCGGCTTGGTAGCCTCTTTCTTCAGCGTGAGATGCACGCTGGTTCGAGCGGCTGTTGGCGGAACTGGGTTTCGAGCTGTGGATTGGAGACCCCGCTGAGATTAAGACCATGCGGGTACGGAAGCAAAAGACCGACCGCAACGACGCACGACTTCTGCGGCGGCTGCTGCTGGAAAACCGTTTTCCGCAAATCTGGGTACCGAGTCCGGAGAATCGCGATC
>Ga0307471_100002800_pt1 | contig 10171 bp, 5 predicted proteins | sample atmos_gasesAM3C__2_FD_204566 | JGI IMG/M metagenome (GOLD analysis project Ga0307471, IMG submission 204566) | Hardwood forest soil microbial communities from Morgan-Monroe State Forest, Indiana, United States - atmos_gasesAM3C_515 | ecosystem: Environmental > Terrestrial > Soil > Temperate... | reverse complement strand
CTGGTGGCCTTCGATGAATTGATCAACGAAGCGCCGCGGCTCCGCTACATGTCGGGCGGCCAGGTCAAAGTGCCGCTGGTTTTCAAAGCGGGTTACGGTTTCGCGGCGGGCTGGGCGGGACAGCATTCGAATTGCGTGTATCACACCATGATGGGAATTCCCGGATTGAAGATTGCTTTGCCTTCGACGCCTGCGGACGCCAAAGGATTGATGGCCGCGGCCATTCGCGACGACAATCCCGTCGTCTATCTCCACCACTACATGCTGACGCTCGACAAAGGGCCCGTCCCGGATGGCGAATTCGTGATTCCGTTTGGCGTCGCGGACATCAAACGGGAAGGCACGGACGTCACCATCGTGGCCACCGGTTGGATGGTGAAAAAATCCTTGGCCGCGGCGGAATTGTTGGCGCAGCAGGGCATTAGCGCGGAAGTGATTGATCCGCGCACGCTCGCGCCCCTCGATACGAAAACAATCATTAAGTCTGTCCAGAAGACGGGGCGGTTGGTGCTGGTGGACCAGGCCACCCGCCACGCATCCGCCGCTGCGATCATCGCCGCGGAAGTTGCCGAGCACGGTGGAAAAGCGCTGAAGGCTCCGCTGAAGATGGTGACGGCGCTAGATACTTCGATTCCCTTCAGCGAGCCGCTCGAGAATTTTGTTCTGCCGAGCGAAGAGAAGATTGTATCAACGGTCAAATCGGTCATGGCGCGGCAGGCGGCGGGCGTTTAGCCGGATTTTTTAAGCGGCCCAGCTTCAGGCGTGCGCGTGGTTTGTGAATTCTGATCTTGCAGCTGAATCAGCCACAAACGCGTTAGGCCGCGCGCCAAGGAATCTTCTTTTGCGAAAAAAATTCAAGCAAAATCGCCAAAATCTCTTTGAGGAGGAAAGGAGAATTCGAATTTGAGCGGTATTCGCACGAATGCACGATTAAAGGCTTGACAACCGGGCGGGGGCGGCGTTAGACCTGCTCGCGAGCCGGGGTGTATTTGGAATCTTGCTTTTCAGAAACAAAGTTTCGAATCCTGTTTTTCGGAGGGAAGTTTCGAATCGTGTTTTTCAGAGGCAAAGATTCGAATTGTTTTCAGAAGGGAAGATTCGAATCGTTTGGATAAGGGGTGAATCATGAGGCCACGTCTAAGTTTACTGGTCGTATTGGGGATGGTCTTCCTGGGAGGATGGGCGAAGCCTTCTTTTGCGCAGGGCGGAGCCGGCAATGCCCAATTGAACGGATCGGTCCGCGACGAAAGTGGAGGTTCGGTTGCAAAGGCGGCGATAACGCTGAGGGACACAGAAACCAACCGGACCTATAGTGCTGTTTCGAACGATAATGGACTCTATGTGATCGCCAACCTGCCCCCTGGGCGCTATGAATTGACTACGGAAGCTTCAGGTTTTTCGAAATCAACGCAGACGGGCATCGTTTTGACCGTAGGGCAAGTCGCCACGATTGATGTCCTAGTGAAAGTAGCCTCGAGCGCAGAAAAAGTGGTGGTCACGACGGAGACGCCGGCTGTCGAACCCACACGCACTGAGGTCAGCCAGGTGATCAGCACCAACCAGATTGAATCACTGCCGATCAGCGGCCGCCTGTTCACGGATTTCGTCCTGTTGACGCCCGGCGTCACCACCGGCCGCACAAGTCTCCAGTCCACGTTTACAGAATCAGAAGTCACGCGCATCTCCTTCGGCGGCATGCGCGACTTCAGCAACCTCGTGACGGTGGACGGCGCGGATACCATCAACACCGCTACTGGTTCCCAGCGGGCCACTCCTTCCCAGGAGGCGGTCAGCGAATTTCGCGTGGTCAATAACGGCTTCGGGGCCGAGCAAGGCCGCGCCTTGGGCGGAATCGTCAACATCATCACCAAATCCGGCACTAACGACATGCACGGTTCGCTTTACGATTACATAGAGAACAGCGCTCTCAATGCGCATAACCTCCTGCAACAGGGGACCTTGCCGTCTGGAAACCCGATGCCGAATACGCTGCGGCAAAACCAGTATGGCGGCACTTTCGGCGGACCCATCAAAAAGGATAAGACATTTTTCTTCATGAACTACGAGGGCCAACGGCGCGGGGAAGCCGCCATTCAGTCTCCCACCTTGCTGGCAAATTTCAACTTGATTAACCAGGCGAAAGCGCTACTCGGGATTATTCCGGAGCAAGAGAGCACCTTAAAAACACAGGATTCCGACAAGGGTTTTTTCAAACTCGACCACCAGCTCAGCAAAGATCATCGCCTTTCGGTCCGCTACAGCATCGAGGATGCGCGCGACCTCAATGTGCTTGTCGGCGACACCCTTGATGGCGGCGGTCTGGCGGCGTCCTCGAGCGGTCATCACAACTTCTTGCGTGACCAGTCTCTCGTGGGCACTTTGTCTTCGCAACTGTCGCCGAGCCTGGTAAACACTGTGCTGGGGCAATACGCGCGGCGGCACTCGAACTTCCCGGGCGCCACGGGACAGCCAAACTTGGACCTCGTAAACGAGGTCATGATGGGCCATAACTTCGGAGTCTTCGATGCCACTTATGAGAGCCGCGGACAATTCGCCGACTCTCTGTACTGGGTGAAAGGCTCGCACCTAGCTAAATTTGGCGTCGACTATAACCGCATCAACAACCACATCATCTGGCCGGGTTTCTCTCCCATGCGTATCGTTCTCCCGGGTGTGAATTGTCTGGTGGATTTTGCCAACTATGTGAACTCGCTTAAACCAGCTGGACAGCAGGGCGCGCCACTCACTTCGAATCTTGCGGAAGGCCCATGTCCCCTGGCGCTCGGCCCGCAAAACGCAACCTTACCTCCGTTTCCAGTCACTCCCGGTCCCAATCCCGCGGATTTTGCGAATGGCACGCCAGTCGTCTTCTGGCCATCCCCGCTCGGATCCGGAGATACCTCAACGGTTGATGGCACGGCTGCCACGGCACCACCCTTTCCACTGCCGTTGACCTGGGACAAGGCTTACCTGGACAACGAGACGCCTAACTACTTTTCGGACAGGAATCACGGCTATGTTGGATTATTTGCACAAGACCAGTGGCGCTTAACTTCCAAATTCACCGTGAACTATGGAATGCGCTGGGACTATGAGACGGGACTCGGCGATACCGTTAAAAACTATTACAAGGCGTTTCAGCCCAGAGTCGGATTCGCGTATTCTCCGGACAAACATACGGTGATTCGCGCCGGCTTCGGTCTCTTCAACGACCGGTACAACATCGGGTTCTTCTTTGTCACGCATCCGCAGCGCCCGACAACATTTTGCATGACAATTAATCCAGCATGCCCGACAACCTTTCCGTTCCCTGGTATTCGGGACGGCGCGTTCAATGCAACGTATGCCCTGAACCAGTTGCCCTTTATTCCGGGCACCAATCCCTTTGGTCCCCAGCCGGCGGATGTAGCTGCGAATTTGCTTCTCAACGGCCTGTATAAGCCGGTCGCATTGGTTACCAACGTGGCGAAAGGCGAGTTCTCAACCGTCGGTGACGGCACAGTGGAGAGAGGCAGCAAGATGCCCTATGCCGAGCAGGGCAGTCTCGAAATTGACCGCGAAGTCGGTCATGGGCTGGTCCTCAATGTGGGCTATCTATTCGTCTCCGCGCACCATCAGGTCCGTGCGGAAAACCTGAACGTCTGCCCGGAAAACACGACCGGCGGGGCTAGTCCGAGCGCGACCACCGGCTGGTATCAGTGCGGATCGAATGCATTTGGCAATTACACGCCACCGCCTGCCGATTTCACGCCGGGGAAAAGTTTTTTCCAGAGCGTACTCATGCCGGTCGGCCTGATCTACTACACCGACAACAGCGGCAACAGCGTCTACCATGGCGTGACGTTCTCGGCGTCTGAGAGAGTAGGGCAGTATTTCCGGTTCAACGCCAACTACACATTCTCAAAGACGCTGGACGATGGAACCTTTACCACCTTTGTCAGCACGCCCCAGGACCTCTATCACCGGTCGAGGGAGCGGGCCAATTCGAACCAGGACGTTCGCCATCGCTTCCTAGCGAACTTCACCGTAGCGGCCCCAAAGTCCAAGGACACTAATATCGCCTTGAGGGATTGGGAAGCCAGCGGCATCATCACCCTACAGGGTGCCCGTCCCTTTACCATTTTCGTCGGACATGACGCGAATAACGATACCAACCCGGTGACCGACCGGGTCGGGCTTGCCGCCCGCAACACCTACTGGGGCGACAAGTTGAAAACGGCGGACCTGCGCTTTTCGCGAGCGTTTTACTTCCGCGAGCGCCAAAGGCTGGAGCTGGCGGCAGACGTCTTCAATATGCTAAACCGGAATAACGTTGACGAGGTAGACTCCGTCTATACCTCGCCGGATTTCTGCGGCGCGGCGCCTCGCAATTACAATGACGCCGTTTCGAAGAAGATTCAGACCAATCCGTTGTCGTTTATCGGATCCTGCACCGGCGGTGTCCCGTTCCCGAATCCGGACTTTGGCCGGCCGAGAAAAGTATTTAACGCGCGGCAGTTTCAGATCTCGTTCAAGTACTCATTCTAAGTTGACAGGGTAAGGCGGCGGGCGAATCAGGGTTGCCCGCCGCTTTCGTCCAGTAACAAAGAATTCGGAAAAGTTTCAGAAGTCGCAAGCAGTTGAAGTCTGTCTTGCAAGAGAACCACGCGCCTTGTCCATTGCTCATGGGCCTCGATTCGAATCTTCCGTTCGCTTCAACTTCGTATTTTTCTCAGGAGAAACTGCGATGCCGGTGTTCGTGCTGGTGCATGGCTCGTGGCATGACGGAGCCGCGTGGGAAGGGGTGATCCGGCACCTCGAAACCAAGGGGCTCAATGTCGTGCGTTTCTATGAAGCGCTTCCAGTGTTCTCCCTCACGTGCGCCGCGATTCCTTCCCAGGATTGGGATCTGATTTTTCGGCAAGACTGGAATTGCGTCAAATGCGTGCGCTCGGACGTCTTAGCGATGCGCCGCCGAGAAGGTGGACAGACGACGGATGGCACTCCGTTTGGAGTTGCACTGCCGCTGGATGGATTTCGACCAGATGGGGCGGGCGGCAATGCCCCTTTTCTGGATATCCAAGAATGGATCTCGTTTGCGCGGCCCAGTATCGTGACGACCGCTGGTGATGTTCCGTTCGCGACCGACATGAAACATTTGAGCAAGGTTTTGGAGGGGATTCCACGTGCCGTTTAGCTATCCTATATATAAAGAAGCGGACAGGTCTTCTGCGCAGATTCTGAACGCAAAGAGGGAAGTGAGTGATGGGTACGGGAACGAACGGGCTTTTCATCGGTTATGAAGATATCTGGCTGCTGGATGGTGTGCGAACCCCTTTCGTGGACTACAACGGGGCTTTGGGCCAAGTTTCGCCGATCGATTTGGGAATCAAAGTGGCGCGGGCGGTATTTGAGAGGACCAAGATTGCTCCGGCGGACGTCGGCTCGGTCATCGCCGGAAGTGTGGCGCAGGCGAGCTTCGATGCTTACGTCCTGCCGCGGCATATCGGACTTTATTCCGGTGTGCCGATTAACCGGCCCGCGCTATTGGTGCAGCGCGTGTGCGGAACGGGAATCGAAGCGATCGGGCAGGCCGCCGACGCTATTGCGCTGAAAAAGATCGAACTTGGTCTCTGCGTGGGCGCGGAATCGATGAGCCGCAATCCGATTGCAGCGTTTACGCACCGCAGCGGATTTCGCATGGGCCAGGTGGAGTTCAAGGACTTCCTGTGGGAGGCACTGCTCGACACTGCTCCGGGTGTAACCATGGGCGAGACGGCGGAGGCAGCAGCGCTCAAATACAAAATCACACGGGAAGACGTGGATCGCTTCGCCGAGTTAAGTTTTTCGCGCGCCGTTGCCGCACAGAAGAGTTGTTTCCTGTCGGGAGAAATTGTTCCCGTTGTCAGCGAGACGTTCGAATTGAGTGGGTACAAACCGCGCGGCATTCAGTTGCCTAAGAGTGTCGAGACCCTTTCTGCGGATACGCACATTCGTCCGTCTTCGTTCGAATCGCTCTCGAAGATCAGACCGGCGTTTGGGGGCGTGCAAACGGGCGGAAACAGTTCGGCAATCGTGGACGGGGCAACGGCGGCGCTTGTGGGTTCGGGATCGTACGTAAAATCGAAGGTCATCCAGCCGCTTGCGCGGATCGCGGCGGTGGCGACGGTCGGCGTGCCGCCGGAACTCATGAGCATCGGGCCGGCGCCAGCCATTCGAAAAGTTCTCGAGGGTACGGGGCTCAAGTTGGACCAGGTCGACCGCTTTGAAATCAACGAGGCGTTTGCTGCGCAGGTTATGAGTGTCGAGCGCGAGCTGCAGCTGGACCGCAACAAACTGAATGTGAACGGCGGCGCGATTGCGATTGGACATCCGCTGGCGGCAACAGGAGTGCGGCTGGCGATTACAGTGGCGCGCGAGCTTCAGCGTTCGAAACTTCGTTATGGGATCGCCTCGGCTTGTATTGGCGGCGGCCAGGGAATTGCTTTGTTGCTGGAGAATCCGAATTGACTATTCAAGAGTGAAGCGCGTGAAGCTCTCGCGCTCGGCGTGCACATCATCTCCACGCAACTCGCGAAGCGCGTAGGTCACAAATTCGGTGGTGACCCGCTTGCGCCAGGTCATGTCGAAATCGGTGTTGTCGAGGGGTTTGGCGATGCGCGCGGCGAGAATGGCGGCCTGGGCGATCGATTCCTGATTCAACGTCTGGCCCAGTAGCGATTTTGCGGCTTCATTGGCGATCAAGGGATGACAAGCCGCGGAGCCCACGACGATACGAGCTTCTTCGACGACACCACTCTTGGACAGGCGCGCGGCGGCAGCCACGGACAGCACGGGAAAATCAAACGCACCTCGGCGACGCAGCTTCCAATAGGTGCTCTTCCAGCCGTGCAATGAATCCAGCAAGACTTCGGTGAGAAGTTCATCCGGTTTGCGTCTGATGTAGTGAATTCCGTCATTCTGGTACAGATCAGAAAGCAGGACTTCACGCTCTCCGGAACGTGACACGAGGTGGACTCGCGCGCCTAGAGCGATTAGCGCCGGCGCCGTGTCGGTCGAAGAAACGGCCACGCATTTTTTGCTTCCCGGAGCGACCCAACACGTTGTGCCGTCCTTCTTCAGGCAGAAGCCGATGGCTTTGCGCCACTCGTAGCTTTGATCGTAGTAGTTGCAGCGCGTGTCCAGGCAGAGATTTCCGCCGAGCGTGGCCATGTTGCGGATTTGCGGAGTGGCGACAAACGAAGCCGCTTGCGCGAGAGCCGTCAGTCCATTTCGAAAGCGCGGATCTTCGGCAATGTCGGTCAGGGTGAGGCAGGCGCCAAGTCTCGAACCTAGCTTGGCGAATTCAACATGATGCAAGCTCTCGATGTGTCGCAGACTCATCAAAGTGCGCGGAACTTGCTGGCGCCGCTTCATATTGGGGAGCAGGTCTGTTCCTCCAGCGAGGGGCATGACGCTCGCGCCTTCGCCGTCGAGAATGTGCGCCGCTTCTTGCACCGTGCGCGGTGCGCGGAATTCGAATAGAGGCAGACGCATCACGGCGTGAGGACCTTATCTTTCTCGGGGCGTGATTTTGGGCGATGCGGAGGATCGTTGACGGCGTTGCCGTCGCCGCCTTCCCAGGGCGGAGGAACGCGAAGAGATTCCGGCCAATTTACATGCGGGAAATGCGTCGGGCCAAAACGCGGGTTGCGGCCTGCTTTCTTTTCGGCCAGGGCTTTCATAATTTTTTCGGGCGTAATCGGGACCTCATCCACCCGCACGCCAACCGCGTCATAAACTGCGTTCGCGACAGCGGGCATGATGGGCAGGAGCGGGCCCTGGCCGACTTCTTTTGCGCCAAAGGGGCCGCGAGGATCAGGCTCCTCGATCAACTCCGTGATCACGTCGGGCATGTCCAGCGATGTCGGGCTCTTGTATTCCAGGATGGACGGGAATTTGTGGACCAGCGCGTGAGAAAGTTTTTTCGGTAGGCGGCGAAATTCCTGCTCTTCCATCAGAGCCTCGCCCAAACCCATGTAGACGCTGCCTTCGACCTGCCCGCGGACCAGCGGCGGATTCAGCGCGCGGCCAATGTCATGGGCGATCCAAATTCTTGGAACAGTCACCCATCCGGTGGTGGAGTTGACTTCGACTTCGACGACGGCCGCGGAATAGGAATAAGTAGGAGAAGGTCCAACGCCGCCGCCTTTGTAAAGAGCGGGCGACTTCGGCGGCGTATAGGAGCCAACGGTGCCGATGGTGCCGAAGCGGGCTTCGGCGAGACAGATGGCTTCGGCGAAACTCACGCCTTTTTCGGGCGCGGCGGAATCGAACACACGTTTGTCCGCGAAGCGCAGGCGTTCTTTCGGAATTTCCAGTTTCGCTGCGACCGCTTCGGCGAGTAGCGCTTTGCCGCGTTCCGCGGCTTGTAACGCGGCGTTTCCAGCCATCAGCGTGACGCGGCTGGAGTAGGAGCCCAGGTCCACGGGACCGAGATCGGTATCACCGGTGAAGAGGCGAACATCGAATGTCTCGATGCCAAGAACTTCGGCGACGATTCCGGCGAGTACGTCGTCCGAGCCCTGGCCGATTTCCGTGGCACCGCAGAAAATTGCAACGCCTCCACCGCGATCGAATTTCAGTTGAACGCCAGAGTGCGGCATCTTGTTCCAGTAGATGGGAAGTCCCGCGCCCGTCAGATAGGCTGAGCAGGCCAGGCCGACGCCCCGGCCTTCGGGGAGTCGGCGAAATTTGTCTTTCCAGCCGGAGACTTTGACGATCCGGCGAATGCATTCGGCGAGATTGACGGTTCCCAGGCGGAAGAAATTTGCCGTGACGGCGTTTGAAGATTCAACGATACGGAGCCGAAGATCAGCGGGGTCAATCTTCAATCTTTCAGCGATTTTGTCAAGCTGCACTTCTTGACCGAAGCGCGGTTGAGGAGTGCCATGGCCGCGCTTGGGTCCGCAAGGCGGTTTATTGGTGAAGGTGCGGCAACCATCGTAGCGATACCGCGGAATGTGATACGTAGTCGTCTGCAAAGCACCGGCGTAAAACGTGCTGGCGACTCCGTAGGAACCGTATGCGCCGCCATCGATCAGTGACTGCAAATGCATTCCGGTGATTGTGCCGTCCTTTTTCACGCCGGTTTTGAATTTCATGAGGATGGGGTGGCGCCCGCGGTGGCAGTAGAAAACTTCTTCACGCGTCAGACAAATCTTGACTGGGCGATCGAGCGCGAGCGCGGCCTTGGCGACCACGATTTCGTGATTGAAAGGGTCGCTCTTTCCGCCGAAACCACCGCCATTGGGCGTAGCAATCACGCGAATATGAGCGGCGGGCATTTCCAGTACTTTGGCGAGGGCACGATGGAGATAATGCGGCGTCTGCGTGCTGGACCAGATGGTCAGCTTTCCATCGGGGTCCTTGATGGCCAGCGCGGCGTGTTGCTCGATAGGCAAGTGCGTGTTTCCCTGGTAGAAAAAAGTATCTTCGAAGATTTCATCGGCTTCGTTGAAACCTGCCTCGACGTCTCCGAACTGGAGAGACACCAGTTTGTGAATGTTGCCTTCCTCGCCGTAGTCGTGGATGCGGGGCTCGGGAATCGCCAGAGCTTCCTCGGGATCGGAAATCGTGGCAAGGATTTCGTACTCCACATCGATCAGGTCCAACGCATCGAAGGCCGTTAGTTCCTCGCGCGCGATGACGGCAGCCACGGGATCGCCGACGTGACGCACGCGATCGACGCACAGCGCTTGCTCGTCCTGGCTCACCGGCAGAATGCCGTAATGGATGGGGACGTCCTTCCCCGTGAGCACGAGATAGACTCCCGGGTGAGCGAGCGCGCGCGAGGCGTCGATTTTTTTGATGCGCGCGTGAGGATGTGGAGAGCGCAGGAGTTTGCAGTGCGCCATACGGGGCAGAGAAATGTCGTCGGCAAAACGCGTTTGGCCGGTCACTTTGGCGCGTGCGTCAACGCGGCGGCGAGGGACGCCAATTACGCGTAGATCTTCGCCCATGGTTCGCGAATCCTTCTTATCCGGCACCGGGCCCTCCGCAGAACTTGCTTTGCTCATTTCTGTTGCTCCGCGATTTTGAGCATGGCGGCTTCGACAGCTTCGAAAATCTGAAGGTAGCCGGTACAGCGGCAGAGCGTTCCGGAAAGCGCCACGCGAATTTGATCGCGGCTCGGGTGTGGATTTACATCCAG
>Ga0307471_100002799_pt1 | contig 10171 bp, 12 predicted proteins | sample atmos_gasesAM3C__2_FD_204566 | JGI IMG/M metagenome (GOLD analysis project Ga0307471, IMG submission 204566) | Hardwood forest soil microbial communities from Morgan-Monroe State Forest, Indiana, United States - atmos_gasesAM3C_515 | ecosystem: Environmental > Terrestrial > Soil > Temperate... | reverse complement strand
CGTAAAATTCCGATTACACTCACGCTCTACGCTTCGGAGGATTCTGGCCAAATATGAACGCGGCCGATATGACTCGGCCGCGTGTGAAGTATCGTTGATGTTGTCGAGGGGTACTGCCAGGCTGGTTGACCGCGACGCCCCTCAGGACTCTTTCGCGCAGGCATTCTCCGCCCGCGGGTAGGGGTAGGCAATGGCACGAAAGTGCCTGTTTTTGGTGCAATGGAGAAGCATCTAGGTTTACGGCTGCGATTGGGAGGTCCTTCTATATATAGAGGAGGCGAAACGGACGTTCTTTTGAAGTGCTATAAGGCGAAAGGCGCGGGCGACAACGATTGCAGAGGATCAGGTTCGGTCGGTCTGCAACGTGCCGTCCGCGGTTCGCTTGCTTCAACTTGGCTCCCGGCGCAGCACCTTACTTGTGCTTTTGGACGCTGTCGAATCCTTTTTCGAATTGGGTGACAAGTGGAGTCTCGCCGGACTCCAGACCGTCGCGACCCATGACACGCCAGAGATAGTTGCCATTCGGTCCTCGGTGCCCGTCGTACACGGCCATCACATCTTCGGAAGGTCGGCTTGTCACAAGGATAATGATGTCGGCTTGGGTGGGCTGGTACACGAGCGTCAGTTTGCCCCAAGTCTGAATAGCGTTCTGTACTGAGCTGATCGCGTTCCGATCTTCGGGAAGCAGATTTGTATCGAACTGATCTCCATCGTAGGAAGCAACGTAGACATAACGTGCATTGGCCAGAGTGCCCGGAAACGCCGGTACGGTTGCGCTACTGGGTTTCGGCGCGGCGAGGGCGGAAATCGCAGTCATCATAATTAAGATGATCGCAATGAGAGAAAATCGTTTCATATCAATGCCTCTTTGTATTAGATGCCTTCGGAGAGGGCGGAGATGCTGGTGCTCTCCAATCAATGCGGAACATGACTTGCGGCACTCAGTCGCTGGCAGCAAATCGCCTTTCGGAGATATCACAACCGACGGGTTCACAGCTTCCGGGCTGATTGGGCGCGGCTTGCCTTCACCCGACAGACTCCACATAGAAACGAAATCTGTGTTCGGCCTCGTTGCACTCGATGCCCACGGCACTTCGGGTCGCCTCTCGGAGGGAAGATTTTGCTGCCGGTAGGAGTTCAGATCAGCTCGGCGTCCTCCACGGGTAAGGCTTACTGGGGCGGAGCAAACCCGTGTTCTGTAGTGTCGGAGTCATAGGCAACTCCGTCGTACACCACGAACCAATGTCCGTGGCACTGACGGACTTCGACGAAGCCTGCCTTTCTCTTGACTGCTCGAGCCCAGACGTCACACCGGCCATTGGAAATCCTTTCAACCTCCAGGCAATCTGTCGTTTCCAGCACATACTCGTTCGCGTACTCGAAGGCCTAGTCTAAGATTTTCACTCTTTCATGCATTGGCGAGACCATTGGTATCGCACAAAATCAATCAGCTGAAGACTTGGTGATGAGTCGAGTGAGTGCTCGCTTTACAAGTTTATCGCCTTGCATCTTGTAGGGCGTCGGATCCCGCGCGCAAGAACGCCTCACAGATTTGGGCAACGCTGTGGCCCTCGCGGTTCGGGATTTCCTGCCATACCAATGACATTTGTGCCAAAGATGTCAAACAATGGTAGCTTGGTGATCTGCGTCCCGCTATCAGAGAGCGGGCCTGCCGCGTTCGTCCGATTCCTCCACCCCGGTTCACCTATCAAAGCCAGGAATAATCGGGAAGACTGGCCAGGCGACGACCTTTATGCGCGATCTGAGCTCTTTTGCACAGACTCGACCATCCCCCAATGACAAAGTTACGTGTCGGAATCATTAGCGAGCGAAAGGTAGTCTGGCCTCGCATCTCGACCAGTCAACAATCTCGGTTATGATAATGAGGAGGCGTGTTGAATCGAGTTCTCAAAGCAATACCTGCTCTCTGCGTTTTGTTTTCAGGTGCGATCCTCACAAGTGCGGGTCAGGATCTACCCAACTCCAAAGATCCGGCGGGGATGAAGCGTTACGAAGGAAGCGAGATAATCGGCTATCGTTCCCCCATGTTTGATGAGTATCTATTACCGCTTGGCCCACCTTCAAACTTTAGTCCTCCTGCCTACGAAAAGAGCAAGCCGGTGGAGGGCCAGGTAAGCTACTACACCTACCTGGCTCCAGCCGGCCGGTCGCCGGCAGAATTATTTCGCAACTACAAGCAGGAGTTTCAGCGTCTGGGCATCGAGGTTCAGTATGAGAAGAATGCTGGGCAGCCAGGTGATTTTGGCAGCACCTTTGACAAGATCGACAATGACTGCGACCTCGCCCAAATCCTTACCTATGACGGTGCCGATGAACGCCTGATGGTGGGTCAGAGTCGAGATACCAAACCTACCTATTACATGGTTTTTGTGACCGCGTACAACGATGGCGTCATTCCCGAGCGCCTGGAGGGCAGAGTTCAGAAGGGCCGGGCTCTGGCACAACTCGTGGTCATCTCGCCCGACGTGCTGGAAAAGAAAATGGCATTCCTGAACGCGGATGACATGAAACGGGCAATTCACGATTCAGGCGAGGTGGCGGTTTACGGTTTGTACTTCGATACAGACAAGGATGCAGTCAAGTCCGAATCACAGTCGGCCCTGGCTGAAATCGCAAAGCTTTTGAAAAGCGAGCCTTCTCTTCGCTTGCACGTTGTCGGGCACACGGATAACCAGGGAAAGCCAGACTATAACCTCGACTTGAGCCACAGGCGTGCAACTAGCGTCGTAGCGGAACTCATCAGCAAGTACGGAATCGGCGCGAACCGTCTCGATGCGTTCGGCTGCGGGATCTATTCCCCGGTCGCATCCAATGAAACGGAAATTGGGAGGGCGAAGAATCGCCGAGTCGAATTGGTGCAGTGGTAAATGATTCCTGCGTCGAGCCCATCAGGTCACTTACGCGGTCCCCTTGATCTAGATCATAGGCGTCTTGCTGTCGTCAATAGACCACTTGATGCCCAATTTCATAGATCATGCAGATATTGGGATGGTTGAGGGCCGAGGTCGCTTGCGCCTCTCGCTGGAAGCGGGCCAATGCCTGGGAATCTTGGGCGACGTCATCGGGCAGAAACTTCAGGGCGACAAACCGACGAAGGGTTACGTCCTCGGCCTTATAGACAACGCCCATCCCGCCGCCGCCGACCTTTTCCACAATGCGGTAGTGCGAGATTGTTTGGCCGATCATGCGCAAGCATGCTATGGCGGAACCTTAGACAAGTCAATGAAAGCCATGGAGTTGGTGACGTAAATTCCATTGTGTAAAAAGCGAGTGGGTTTAAGTTGGCTTTGCCTAGCGAGCAAAAGCCTTTCATGGAAAAGGAGACCTACACCCAATGGCGAAGATAATCCCGATTACGGAGCATTTCCAACATTTTCTGGCGGAGATGAAAGAGAGTTTCTAGGGCGATCTATATGGGCAGACCCGGCAAGCGTGGCAACAGTTTTTCGAGTTGCAGTCGGAGCGGCAACGGGACCGGTTCTCGGGCTGGGGACGCTATGAGCGGAGGCGCGGGAAACGGCGAGTTTACCGCAACGGGTATTACGAGCGGGATTTCGTGACGCGCTTCGGGACGATTCGGTTGCGCATCGCTCGTAGGCGCGAGAAGAGCTTTCTGCCGGTGGGGCTGAGGCGTTTTCAGCGGCGGGCGGAAGAGGTTTCGCTCTTGATCCGAGAGGCGTTTTTGCGTGGGATCAGCACGCGCCAGGTGGGTCGAGTGGTGGCGACGATTACGGGAGAGACGGTAAGCGCGCAGACGGTATCGAAGCTGACGCGGGATTTGGATGAGGCGGTGCGGCAGTTTCATCAGGCGCGGTTGGGTGACGACTACGTTTATCTTTTCCTGGACGGGGTAAGCCTGCGGGTGCGGCGACCGGCCGGACGCAAGCAGGTGCAGATGCTGGTCGCCTATGGCATACGCCGAGACGGGAGTCGGCACCTGCTGGCGTTTTTGCGCAGCCAGGGCGAAGGCCAGGCCGACTGGGAGGCGCTGCTCCAGGATCTCTACCGGCGCGGACTGGAGGGTCGATCTCTGGGCCTGATTCTCACCGATGGCTGTGCCGGCCTGGCGGCGGCGATTCGCACCGTCTATCCGCGGGTGCGGCATCAACGCTGCTGGGTGCACAAGATGCGGAACATTTTAGAGAAGGCACGGAAGCGCGATTACGACGAAATGAAAGCCGGAGCTCAGGCGATCTATCTGGCCGAGAGCCGGGCGCAGGCGGTAGTTGCCTTTCGTGCCTTCCGCTCGCGCTGGGGTCGAGCGTACTCCGCCCTGGTCCGGCGGCTGCAGGAGGATCTGCCCGAGTTGTTGTCGTTTTTCGCTTTTCCCCGGCATTTGTGGCGCAAACTGCGTACCACCAACGTCATCGAACGCTGCTTTGTCGAAGTCCGTCGCCGCACCCGGCCCATGGTTTGCTTTGTCAACGTCGAAAGCGTGGACCGCATCATCTACTCCATCTTCCAGAGATTTAACCTGGAATGGAAAACCCGCACCCTCAACCTATTTACACAAGCAGCTTTGACACGCTGCCCAAGATCCAGTTGACTTTCCCAAAGCGTGAAAGCACAATCTCCCTAGGCCCTCGTTAGACCATAAAAGTTTGGACTTTCCTCTGGCCGTTCTCCCGTTGTGCTTTTGCGCCACTCCCGGTTTTGTCTGCCCAAACAGGGGTATCACATGAAGAAGTTCGTTCGATCTCTATGGAACAATCAGGAAGGACAGGACATTGCCGAATATGCAGTGATGTTGGCTGTCATTCTCGTGATCGTGGTTGGCACGATTCGCTTGATCGGGTCGAATGCCAATAACGTATTCTCCTCGGTCGGCAGTGCGATTCAGTAACTGGGCTATCTACGCTGCACTCGGATGGGCCTCATTGTGATTTCTGCATTAGGGCCAGGGCTATGGCGACGAACGCATAGCGAGCCGTCGTGGAAAGTTTTGCGTGCCCCAAGAGCTAGGACTGGAGCGGGGGAGGGGGCGCATTAATCCTGCCGGAACTCCTCAGCAACGACAGGAGCACTACACCCCTACCACCGCTAAGGCTTTGTAGTCCAGCCCTGCTCTCTTGTCGGCACGCTATCGTACATGGGGCGAAAGATGCGAAGTTGTGTAAAGGAGATGCTCATGGCTTTCCCTCTTGAATCACGAGTCGCCGCAGCGCTTGATGACTTGAACCAAAAAATCAAAGCGCTAGCAAAGCGCCTCGACAACCAACATGACGCTACTGAAGACTTGATACGCCGAGTGAGTGCGCTGGAACGGGCATCCCAGAGTGCGGCTCGAAAACCGTAGGAGACTTTTGCCACAGCGTAACTGCTACTCATGAGGCACATGTGGCAGCATCCGCCGAACCTGTCTCTTCAGATGCGAATGCAACCACAGATAGTGCGAAGGTGGTGTTCATAGGCTCCCCCGCTTGCCTACGATAGCCAGCAAGACTCGGGCTGGCGCCGATCGATAACCCAGGCCGAGTCCTAGCGCGATACACCTTTGACCCTTCCGCATGCGGAACCGTGGAGTGCGCCGCGTCGAATGTTACTCCGCCAGGGGGCCTCTTTTCCTTATTCTTCCGGGACGAAGTACAGGAAGGACCGTATTTATCGCGCCACGCGCACCGTGGCACATATCCGCTACGTCAGCGTCATTGCCGCCGAGACAATTCCCGAGGCGTTCGGGCCGCAGAGCAGCGGCAGCCTAACTACCGAGTCGGCCAACGATTACCAATCTCCCGCACGATCTCCTCTGCCCAGCGAACTGCATCCGCTATCGCGCACATTGTAGCTGGCACCCGCTTCCCGCCATCGTAGTTAGCCAGTTTCCGCGCTGCAAGGATTGCGGCCATGATCCCTATCACGCGCTTGCGGCCTTCGTCCACGGAACGACAGTCTAGCACTTTCGCTTTTATTTCGTCACGGAGAATCGTGCTACTCTGTCCTCATGCCACTGCCTCCTCCTCGGGACTCCTGGGTAAGGCTTGCTCCAGGTGCAAGCGTCCAACTCGATGCAGGAGCAGATCGCTGCAGAAGTAAAGTGTCCTCTGCATGGCGACCGTTTCAAAACGCCGCGGTTTCACATCTATGTGGCCAAGCGGCTTCGAGAGAAGCTTTGGAGACTCTTGTACAGCCGCCACAGTGAGCAGTAACGCAAGGCTTGGTTTGCCGGTTTCCCACCTGAATTGTGGCCGGCTGAAGAGGATGAGTCTGACGGACCACTTTGTCTGAAGCTGAAGGACGGAACACGGCTCTCGCTCCACGAGCCATCAGAAAGAGCGCTTTAGGAAATGCCGAGGTCGCAAGGAATGCACTCACGGACACTACTAGCCCGAATTGAACGCGCGGAGCAGATCACGAAGATGAAGACGAACTTCTCGCCTGATTGCATCTGCTGGCCGGACAACGAGTATCCCTTTTTTGGCTTCGACATCGAGCGGGAAATCGCATCCAGAGTAAAGTGCTCAGTTCAAGGTGAGCGCCCGACGATGATATTTCAGCGCCTTTATCTCCCCGCATGGCGTCGGGAGAGAGAGATCATTCGACGATCACGACTGAGCCCACAGTGCCAAAAGGCATGGAACGCTAGCTTTCCGCCTGAGCTGTGGCCAGCCGAAGAAGAGCAAAGCGCGGATGGCGAGATCTTTCTCAGGCTAAAAGATGGCACCCGGCTTCTCGCTTGCGGATCGGCTTTGGCAGACTCAGGCCAAGCCCGCGGAACGGGTAGCCAGATTTAAACGGCGTTCCAAAAACCACCTACCGACCATGGCTGTAACAGGCTCTGCCGCAAGGACGGTTGAGCGCGGAAAACTAGTATCAGAAAACACACGATTCTTGAACGGCAGCTTCTCGCAAAACGAAATCGAAACCGCGAGCTAACCGGTTTTGCTTGGGATGTTATGGCTGGTGAAGGTATCGACGTTGAAGGTCCTGGACACCGGCGCGCTCTCGACCAAGTGGGAGATGAGCTCGTTGATCCTCGGAAATTGTTCGTGGGTGTAACGCTCGGCATCTTGCTGACTTCTCCAAAAGCTCAGCGCAAGGATCTGGTCGGCCTCCGTATTGGACGAAAGGAGAATCACGTCCACGAACCCTGGCTGGTCTTTAAGGATTGGGAGAATCTTGTCCTGAATGGTTTTGGCGAACTCTTTCGCTTTTCCCGACTTGGCCTTGACGGCGACGACTCGGCTAAACATAACGTTCCTTTCGGAAGTGGAAGCGTCAGACACAACTTATGCCCGATGGGCTCAGGGGTCAATTACCGAAAAACGGTGCGACGTGCAAGCTGAGTTCGACGAGCTTTGACAAAGTGACATCGATAGCAGAGTAGTTAATTTTGGACAGGCCGCCACAATGGCGGCCTTGTGATTTTCTAGTGAGCAGCTAGGTTCGCGTGAACCTCCAGTGCCAACAATCGACCACAACACGGGCGTAACTCACCGCGGGCGCGATGCTAGCCTCGGAATCGAGGCAAGTTCCGGCACACATCGAGGAAGGATTTTGAAACGATGGCTCGCCGGAGGTTCCAAGACCCTAAGCCCAAGCGGGAAGGGAACTATTGGTACTTGCGTGTCTGGCAGGACGTATTTGTCGGAGGCGCAAGGACTCGAAGACGGCAACGAATCAAAATAGCCCCCGCCTCGACGTTAGAGCGCGAGGCCAAGAAAATAGCGGCGGAGATGTTGCGCCCTGTGAATCAGGGGCTGGTCACCGTCGGTTCTGCAGTTAACTTCACCGAATACGTGGACGCTACCTACATTCCGACTGTTCTTCCGCTCCTGGCAAAAACGACCCAGGAGAGTTACAGGGTGAGGATCAGGAATTATCTGAAGCCAACCTTCGGCACTTCCTGTCTCCGCGACCTAAGCCCGCTCACTTTGCAGCGGTATTTTTCACCTATGGCGAGCCAGGGTATTGCGTACCCATCAGTCTTTAAATTACGCGACACTCTGTCGAGCATTCTGCGCTCCGCGGTGCAGTATGACTTCCTCGTCAAAAACCCGCTGGATGGTCTTCGACTTCCGCCGGACAAGAGAGGCAGGCGGTCAAAGCCGTTCATATCTCCCGAGCAGTTCGACACGCTCCTGCGGTTTGTCGCGGAGCCTTACGCCACCATGCTCTACACGGCTGTGTGGACCGGGCTTCGAGTCAGTGAACTGATCGGTCTGAAGTGGCGATGTATTCACCTCGATTCCATTTCAATCGACCAAAGGTAGTTCCGCGGCGACTGGTCAGCGCCAAAATCGGCAGCCAGTGCAGCCACGTGGAGTTTCACCGGAAGTGATTGCTCGCATTCATCGGCTGAAGGCTATGACGGTAGATGTCAAAGCCGGTAACGCGATGCGGAACTACAAACTGGTCAAGTCCTCCAACCCGGATGACTTGGTGTTTCAGTCGGTGAAAGAAGGGAAGCCGATGCGGGATAACAATATCCTGAAGCGGTTCATCAAGCCTGCCGCTCATAGGGTCGGGCTCTCGTTCGTGAACTGGCAGTGTCTGCGAACCTCACACACTACCTGGCTGGTGCAGGCTGGCGCCGACCCCAAATCCGTCCAAGGACAGATGCGGCATTCCCGCATCTCGACAACGATGGACATCTACGCGCAGATTGTCCCGGCAGCGCAGCGCCAGGCTATTGCGAAGCTGTCGGATTTTGTAAATGAGTCTGTCCCAAAACCAGTCCCAATACTGGTCCAATAACTAGATTTGTACGACCGAGCAAACTCCGGAATCGCAGCATCTCTCCTAAAGGAGCGAAAGAGATGCTGACGGTCTGCACCCGCCACTTGCAAAAATGCCTGCACCGTTGCCTGGGCCCCCTTCCTATATATACCTTGACGCGTATATGCTCTTTGGAGTATATTAGAAGAATGGAATCTGTGTTCGAAATCATTGCGGAGCCGAATCGCCGCGCGATATTGAGCCTCCTGGTCTCGTCACACCAGTCGGTGGGAGAGATCGAGCGTCAACTTCGTATGCCGCAGCCGACCGTGTCAAAGCACCTGCGAGTGCTGCGAGAGGCCGGTTTCGTGGAATCCACGGTGGACGCACAGCGCCGTCTCTACCGGCTGAAACCTGAACCACTTCAGGAGCTGGATGCCTGGCTGGCGCAGTTCCGTCGGTTCTGGTCCGCTCACCTAGATGCTCTCGAACGCCACCTCGACCGCATGGATCAATCAACACCAACGAAAAGGAAGACAAGGAAGACAAGGAAGACGACGCGGCTCAAACCGCGAACGTGACAAAGGAGGAGCGAAATGAAAATCAAACTGACCAGCGTGTACGTCGACGACCAGGAGAAGGCCCTGCGCTTCTATACCGAAGTGCTAGGCTTCGTGAAGAAGACCGACTTCAGCCAGGGACCGTTTCGCTGGCTCACGGTGGCCTCACCAGAGGACCCGGACGGCACGGAACTGCAACTGGCGCTCAACAACAACCCAGCGGCCAAAGCCTACCAGCAGTCCATGTTCCAGCAAAGCCAGCCGGGGGCCATGTTCTTCACCGACGACTTGCAGGCCGATTACGAGCGTATGAAAGCGCGCGGCGCCGAGTTCATCATGCCACCAAAGGACGTTACGGCATCTAAGATCGCCATGCTGAACGACAGCTGCGGCAATCTCATTCAGGTCACGCAACTGATGCGCTGGTAGGTGGACGGAGAACAAGATGACCGATCGCGAGCAGTATGCACCGGGTCCGGCCCGCGGCGCGCAGGTACGCCAGGACGGAGACAAGTGGACGCTCATCCTCGTCCGAGAACTCCGCCACGCGCCGGAAAAAGTCTGGCAGGCGCTGACCGACCCGGCGCAGCTGCGTGGGTGGGCGCCCTTTGAAGCCGATGGGAGCCTGGGTACGGTTGGAACCACGGTGAAGCTCACCTGGGTGGGAACATCGCGGGTTTCCGAAACAAGAGTGATGCGAGCCGACGCTCCCAAAGTGCTCGAGTACTACGATATCCGATGGGAACTCGAAGCCCTTGGTGGCGGTACGCGCCTGACGCTGTGGCACAACATCGATCGCCGCTTCATCGCAATGGGTGCTGCCGGGTGGCACATTTGTTTCGATGTTCTGGATCGCCTTCTCGGCGGAACTCCCATCGGCCGCATCGTTGCTGCTGAGGCGATGAAGTTCGATTGGCCTCGGCTGAACGCGGAGT
>Ga0307471_100002798_pt1 | contig 10171 bp, 7 predicted proteins | sample atmos_gasesAM3C__2_FD_204566 | JGI IMG/M metagenome (GOLD analysis project Ga0307471, IMG submission 204566) | Hardwood forest soil microbial communities from Morgan-Monroe State Forest, Indiana, United States - atmos_gasesAM3C_515 | ecosystem: Environmental > Terrestrial > Soil > Temperate... | reverse complement strand
GAATTGTTTTGTTGTTTGGAACCGTAGCCTTTGCTCAGGATTATGCCAAAGTGGAAGTTCCCATGTATTACTCCTTCATGCGGTTCAATCCCGAGAACAGCAACATCGTTAGCGGCTTTTCTCTGAACGGCGGGGGCGGCGGCGTCACGGTTTATGTCAATCACGTGTTGGGGTTCACCGGTGAATTTAATGGCTATGCCAGCACCACCAAAACGTTCAAATTTCCTGCGACCGCAAATAGTCCTTGCCCAACAGGTTGCACCGTTACGGGGAGCGGCGATATGTTCACCTACAACGTGGGGCCCGTTCTCAAATACCGCGGTGAGCGTTGGGAACCCTTTGTTGAAGTGCTCTTTGGCGGCGCCCATTCTAATACTTACAACAATCTCTTCAAGGCTTGCCAGGCCACTTGCACCACTACGCTAACCCCGAGCAACAATGCGTTCGATTTCGTAATTGGTGGAGGTCTCGATATTCCGGTGAGCCACAACATCTCTATCCGGCCGGCGCAGTTTGATTTTGTGCTGACCCGGTTCGGCAATGGCTTTACCAAGGGCAATCAAAACCAGAGTAACTTCCGCTACAACGGGGGAATCGTTTTTAGGTGGTAGTTGTGAGCGGCAATGAATCGATGTTGTTCAACACGCGTAGGAGGCTGCGGACGGAGCAGAGCGGGGCCCATCCGCAGTCTCCCGCTTTTTTGGTTAAGGCGTAGGAGATTGCATCTCATGAGAGAACCCGCACTGCGCGAGGCCACATCCCTTCCAAAACTGAGCTTTCCTCCGAGCGCTGGTACTTTTGACAGGTCCCAACGGCTCTCAGGGAAAGCTATCCTCTGCCCACCGAACCTCAGGGGTTCGGCTTGAAGCACCTCTCCTACGAGGCGCGTCGGGCGATGTCAATCATTCCATCTCGGGCCGGACCCCTGTAATCCGAGCAGCTCGCTGACGTAGGTACCATCGCTCGGAAAAATGCTCGCCCTGATCAAGGAAAAACTGCCCGATGCCTGCGTCCGCGAGGCCTGTGCCTTGAGGCCGAGGCCTCATTCGGAACTGTCAGTTTTGCCAGTTTCACAGTTTCACCCTTGTCGGTATGGTCCGAGTGGTTTGATCCGCGTCGAGCGGTCGCCTGCGGGAGGTGGGTTCTATGAGGCATCGATTGTTCAGAACATTTTGCAGCATCCTGGGCGGAGCGTTTCTACTCAACGGAGCCGCCATTGCACAAGACACCAAGGCGGGGAAGCTGAAGATAACGGTTTCCCCCAAGCAAGCGTACACATTCATCGACGGCAAGGCGATTGGTCCGGGCGCTCGGACCATCAAGCTAGACGTCGGAACGCACCATTTGGTTGTGGCCAACTACGGTTTCAAATTCGCTGAACAGGAGGTTTCCATCGATCCGGGTCATACTCTGCCGCTAGATATAAAATTGGAACGCGCTGGCGCAGAGGTACCTGGTCCGCATGGACGCATCCAGATTGAAGTCGGGATGAGACGTGCCGGCGATGCTGCCATTCTGCTGAACGGCAGTAAACCGCAGTACTTCGTGGGGCACGTCGACGAGTTCAACAACGACATAATCAAGCACCAAGAGTTGGTCGTGCCGCCGGGCAGGCATGAGCTCACGGTCACAAGATACGGCAAGGAGCTGTGGGCCGGTGTGGTCACCGTTGGGGCCAATCAGCGTGTGATTGTCGACATCTCGAATGGAAAACAGGTCACCAAGGACTGGCCGCGTGGATCGCATGAGCTGAGCGCGGGGGTACAACGATTTAAAGCGGGAGTTGTAAGTGCCACGATTGCTGTTGCCCCGGTTAGCGGAACGGTTTCGGCCAATCCGCCAAATATCAACTGTAACCAAAATACTCAGTTGGCGTGGACCTCGAGCGAAACTGTCGAGGCCGATATGAGTGGTTTTAGCCCGGTTCCGACGAGTGGCGAACGAACCGTTTCGCCCCGCCAAACCACCGTGTACGAACTTACGGCTACCGGTCCGGGGGGAGTAACCAAACCGAACACTACGGTGGAAGTGAATACCGTCGTACAGTCGTCCCTGAGCGCCTCACCGACGGAGGTGAGTTACCGCCGTATCGGCGACAAGGTTCTTCAACAGGGGAACACCACGCTGAACTGGTCGTCAAGCAACGCGGACGCAGCTTCTCTTGTTCCGCTCGGGTCCGTTGACGGCAGCGGCAGCAAGTCCCTGACCGTCAGCCCAACTCAAACAGCCAATGGCCCGGTAGACGAAGAATTTAAATACACGCTGACTGCAACCAACGTGTGTGGCGGCTCTGACACTAAAACGGTGACGGTACGCTTGAAGGGTTCCATCGAGCCAGTTCCCGCTGTCCTGCTCCACAGCGTCTTCTTTCCAACCGACTACCCCACAAAGCAACACCCAACACTCGGGCTTGTACGCAGTCAGCAGGGAACGCTCACAACCCTTGCCAATGGATTCAAACAGTATCTTGAGTACGACCCCGACGCGAAACTCTCGCTCAGCTCTTTTGCTGATGAGCGTGGCCCGGGTAAATATAATCAAAGCTTGTCCGACCTTCGCGCTCAGCGTGTCAAAGATTTCCTGGTTTCCCAGGGCATCGCCGCGGAAAAGATAGACACATCGGCGCATGGCAAGGGGAACCCGCTCGACAAAGCCACCGTTATTGAACTGCAGGCTCGGGATCCCAATCAACCTCCAGAAACACGGGTAAAGAATTTCAAAGCGACCTGGCTTGCCTACAATCGTCGGGTGGATATTCTCCTCCTTCCCACGAACGCGGCATCCGAGCGGTTCTATCCCCATAACGCTGCGGATTCACAAATCCTGTGGCAGAGGCCCAAACCCCCACGCAGTGCGGTGGAGAGCAACAATTAGGGTCTCAGGAAGAGACTGTTTGATCCTCGGCTCATCCAGGTGCCCAGCCACACGGCCCGCCCAGTAAATGAAAAGGGCGGGCCGTGCTGTTGAAGTACGGTATGATGAGCGGTCCAACCATGAACCGGCAAGGATCCAAGAGGATCTTCTCCTTTCTCCTCGTGAGCGGATTGTTTTGGAGTCCCGCGACCAGATCCATAACGGCACAAGAAGCCGAACCTAGAGACCAGCCGATTTCTCTTTCTCGGACGACCGCCGCTCAGGGTGCCGGCCCAAAGCCATCAGCTAAGGACAAAACATCAGGTGAAACCACTCCCCAAGCTGGGGCTTTTGTTATTGCACCTCTTCCTATTTCGAGCCCGGCGGTGGGATCAGGAATCGTGCCGATATTCGCCTATATTTTCCCTACCGCCGACAAGTCCCCCGCCTCTGTGCTTGGAGGCGCAGGCCTGGTCACCGATAACGGGAGCCGGGCGATGGCCTTTGGCGGCGAGCTCTACCTTAGGCAGAACACCTATCGCACCACCGCGGTCTACGCTCGAGGGAATCTGAACTACGATTTGTACGGACTCGGCTCGGGCGATTCGCAGCCCAAATTGCCTCTCAAACAGACTGGTCAACTGGTCCTCGGTGAGTTCCTGCGTCGTGCGTGGTGGAAATTCTTCCTGGGCCCAAGATTTTTTTGGGGAAGCTCGCTCATCACCGTTAGACCTAACAATCCTGGGGCAGTCCCATTGCCACCGGACCTCGGGCTCGATACAAAACTAGTCGCGCTGGGCTTCCGAGTAGACCGCGACACGCGCCCCAACCGTTTTTATCCGACTGCCGGAACATTTCTGGATTTCACCGCGGACTTCTTCTCTGAGGACTTGGGAAGCAAATACTCGTTTCAGAGTTACAAACTTACCTTCAGCAAGTACTGGGGTTTGACGCAGAACCAGGTGCTTGCATCCGGCTCGTTCGCTTGCTTTACCGGGGGCCAGCCCCCCTTCTACGGAAACTGCATTTACGGCACAAATAACCAATTACGCGGGTACACTAGCGGTCGCTATCTCGATCGTTACATGTTTGGCACGCAGCTGGAATATCGGCTGGCCTTACCCAAGAGGTTCGGTCTTGTAGGGTTCGGCGGCTTGGGAGAAGTAGTACCCGGTGGCAATCAGCCGTTTAGGATCAACAACTTCCTGCCGAGCGGCGGCGGTGGCGTTAGATTTGCACTAAGCAGCAAGTATCACGTAAATCTGCGGGTTGACTTCGCGCAAGGCAAGGACAGTCATACCTGGAGCGTCGGCGTCGGTGAGGCATTCTAAATAGAATCTCCATTTCATATCACTTCTTGATTAGCTACTGCCTGTCAATTCTGACAGGCGCGACCAGTCTCCCCGCAGCGCCACAAATTCCGCTTGTGCCCAGTCGGGTACCGGGACCCTCGGTTTGGAAAGTCGTTTCGCGTACCCATTCCTGATGCGATCTTGGCCCTGTCAATTCTGACAGGCGCTCGATTCTTGCCTGAGCGTTACAAACCCCTCTCGTACGCCCTCATGGCGGGGAATTCGAAACGGGAGGGCCTCCTCAACAGGAGAACAAGATGCTGTCCTTCTACGGAGAATCCTGCACCTGGCGAATTCATGGCCGAGCGGCAGCCCTCTTGCTCGCCCTCTTCCCGGTGTTTCTGTTCACGACCTTGGCTTGGTCGCAAGAACACGACATGAGCAGCATGCCAGGAATGAATATGAATGCCACGGCGGCCCCGGAAAACCCGGCGCAAGCGGCCAAGCATCTGGCCGACAAACAAGAAAGTGAATTCAATCATCGTCTGGCTGGATTCTTTGTTATCGTCGCAGGGATTTTCATCTTCTCGGAGAGCTACCTCGGGAAACGCTGGTCTCTGGTCCGCTATGTCTGGCCTGTCTGCTTCCTCGCTGCGGGCCTCTTTCTTCTGATCTTTAGTGACACGGAGATTTGGCCCTTCGGTCCGCAAACTCCATGGTATGCGGTGACGCACAACCCGGAGGATCTCCAGCACAAAATCTTCTCGATCATCCTTCTGGCAATCGGATACGTCGAGCTACAAAGAGCGCGAGGCAGATTGGCGGCGCCCTGGGCAACCTGGTTCTTCCCGTTGGCAGGATTCACGGGCGCAATCCTGTTGCTGTTTCACGTTCATGGCGGAGACATGCACTCACCGCATGCCATGGAAACGATGGAGCACATTCAGAAACAGCATCGCTGGTTCGCCGCTACCGGGCTGGGAGTTGCATTAACAAATGGACTGGCCGGTACGCCTCAGAAGTGGCAACAACTCTTCAAGAAGACCTGGCCTGTACTTTTGATCTTCCTTGGCGTCCTACTGACGCAGTACACCGAATAGCGTCATTCGGAGGAGCGCCGGTGTTGCCGAGCCGGCCGTCTCCTCGAACCGCGCTGCCATCGCGGTTTCGCCGCGGTTTCAATGATAACCAATGATCGCGCCCACAAATTTCCGGAAACCCGTCCTTCCGGTTGCCTTTCGCCCGAGAGTCTATCGAGGATTAGAATGCGCCCCCTCTCTCTCGCATTGACCGTTCTCACTTTGCTTGCCACCCCGCTACACGCTGGCACAAAAATTATTCACCGTTGGGTTGTCACCGACCAGCCCATGCCAAAGCTCAGGAAAATCCTGGTCATCGCGGTTCTGGAAAACTACCTCATACGACAGGAATTTGAGGATGAAATGGAAGAGCTCCTCGTCAAATCCGGTGTCCAGGGCATAAGGAGCCACATGGTTCTGCCGCCTCGAAATGAATTGATGGAAGGAGAGCTCAAACAACGAATAAAGGAAGCGGACTACGACGCCGTTCTTGTAATCCGTCCCAAGGCTTTCCGCAAAGAAACCCAAGAGGTCGGCACTAAATCCGTCTATATGCCTCCGCCGTTCTACCAAAATCTTTGGCCATATTGGGACATGGCCTTCAAGCAGTTCTCCGCGAAGGGTTCTTATCTCAAGGAAAACACCATGGTCAGCGCCGAGTTTAATCTTTACCACACCAAGGATGAAACCCTTCTGTGGAGTGGAGAAACGGACACTGTTTATTCCGACGACTTTGAGAAACTGGGCAAAGAGTACGCCAGGGCACTCGTCAAACAACTGAAAAAAGACAAGGTCATCTAGAAGCGTGGAATTCGCCGGATTGCTGCTGACCGTGCTAGCGAACTGGACCGATGCCTCTTGTTTCGCTGCTCAAACAAACTGGACAGAGGGCCCGACACACACCAGAAGACCAGCAGGCCCATAAGCACAGCAATTGCGGGTAACGGCATTGTGCCTTCGTTTGCAGAAGTAGGGGGCGTCTCATGGGGGAGTTGTTGTCTGGTTCGGTTCGGAGAGAGGTCGCCCCCTTTGCCCGTAACAGTAGGCTTCTCGACCCATGCCGCAATACTGTCAAAACAAACAGGTCACCATTCATCGACCGGTGCCCCAAAGCCGCGATGCCTGATGTCGATCTTGCGGAGCCAGTCATCCTCGCCCCCTCCCCCTCCTGCCAATTCTGACAGTGGGAGCTTCTTTTGGGTCCCGGCAACATTACCCTACCGGGGTTGCTAAGTCCGAACGGAGATTTTCATGCGTGACAACAAAACGGTCACTCTTTCATTCTTGGTGCTGGGCTTGGCGGTTGGAACAGCCTCAGCACAAGTTCAACAGGATGTGCCCGAATCAAACCTCATCAGCAAGTCCGTTAAGGCAGTTGGCTACAGAGTTGGCGGGGGAAGCACGAAAGTTGATCTGAAGGGCACCGAGCTGATGTCTCTGGCCTCTGGCGAAGCAAAGGTTGACGCGCGACAGGGAAAAACAAATATAGAGGTGGCGGTTAAAAACTTGGAGCCACCATCAAAGTTTGGCGCGGAGTTTCTGACGTACGTGCTCTGGGTGGTTACGCCCGACGGGCGCTCCGGAAACACCGGCGAAATTCTCATCGACAAAGACGGCGATGGTAAGCTCGCTGCTACCACTCCAGCGCAAACATTCTCGATGATTGTCACTGCCGAACCTTACTTCGCCGTGCGCGTGCCGAGCGAGGTGGTCATCCTGGAAAACGACACCCGGAAAAGTACGAAGGGCCAGATTTTCCCCATCAACGACTTCAAGTTGATGAAGCGCGCCCAGTACGAGAAACTCGGAAATCCCCTGGCCATGACGCCGGATCTCGAGCGTGTCCCGCTGCAGATGTATGAAGCGCGCAACGCCGTGGACATAGCCAAGTCACGCAGCGCAGATAAAGATGCACCGGAGATCTTTACTAAGGCTGCGTCTAGCCTGCAAATGGCCGAGAACGCCCTCAGTGCAAAGGCGGACAAGAAAGACATCATGTCTTATGCTCGGCAAACCGTACAATTCGCGGAGGACGCACGCGCGCTCGCGGCACAACGTCAGGACCAGGCACGTATCGAGGCAGAGAAAGAGGCGGCTGCCGCCAAAGCCAAGGCGGAGGCTGAAGCAAAGGCTCAAGAGGAGGCTAGGCGCCAAGCTGAACTGGCCGCAGCGAAGCAAGCCCAGATGAAGGCCGAGGCGGATGCCGCTGCGACTAAGGCCAAAGCAGAAGCGGATGCTTTGAAGGCGAAAGAAGAGGCCGCCCGCGCCGAGGCTGAGCGGGCGCAAAAAGCTGCCGCTGAATTGCGCGCCCAACTGCTCGACCAGTTCAATCGTGTTTTGGAAACCCGCGATACGCCCCGCGGGTTGGTGGTCAATATGGGAGACGTGCTCTTTGACTTTGGAAAGTACGATCTCCGCCCGGAAGCACGAGAGAAACTAGCGAAGCTATCCGGCATTATCCTGGCACATCCTGGTTTGGATCTTGCTGTCGAGGGCCACACAGACAACGTCGGCAGCGACGAAGTAAACCAGAAATTGTCTGAGAAGCGCGCGGAAACCGTGCGCGCCTATCTCATTCAGCAGGGGTTGGCTGATGGGAACGTGACCGCTCAAGGATTCGGCAAGACTAGCCCCGTAGTCGACAACTCTACTCCGGAGGGGAGACAGAAGAATCGCCGAGTCGAAATCGTCGTTTCTGGCGAAGTGATCGGCGTAAAGATTGGTAAATGACCTCCCGATCCTAAGACAGAGAGCGTTGCCATTCAGGTCCGGCAGTAACGCGCTTTCTGTGCGCAGCGACTATGGAAGTGACTGCGATGAGTTGGCCAGCTTCAACAGCGGCGATGTAAGAAGAGTCGCTAGAATAACCCTAACTACGACCGCGGGAAAAACGGAATCGTTGACCACTTCCAGAGCCCTTCCGCGACCTGCAGAAACCCTCTTCCCTTCTGGGCATACGATGATTCTGGCAAAAGAAAATGAGCAGCGAGGAGCCCCAAAGCGAGGGTAAGATAACGCCAATGACCACGACGCGGAGTGCGCTCCATGCCAACTCGCGTCTACACCAAGCTTGTCTTCTAGACCGGCGGGAAACAGCAAAATGATAATGGCTACATGTGATACGCGGTCTACGGAGCCATAGACATCCAGAACTCTCAAAGCGTTTGGACTCTGCAAAATTTCAGCAACTTGTTCCATGGGAGGCCCGGAGGCACAACCCTTTCTACAGCTTCGCCGATTGTGACTTTTTGCGGAGCGCAGTCTGCACAATGGGGGAGACGCTGTCGCTTTAGCGGATGACGGTTATGGAGGGCGCACCGCAGAGAAAGCCCGGATTTCCAACCAAGATTCTTACGCGCCTCCCATTTGGAACTTCTCAAACGAGGATCTCAGCAAACTTTCGAGAGCATCTCCTTAAGTTCCAGGGCGCGTCTTTCAACCTCCCTGCTTTCAATATCTTGGTCCGCTTGGAATGCCTGCGTCATGGTCAGCTTAAGACCAAGAGCAGCTGGTAGTTTTGACAGTTCCGCCCGCTTAGGCGAATCCCTACCATGACGGCTTCTGGAGTTCGGGCCACCGAACTCTCTGAGCCCAACACCGTGCGCCTCCCGGAGCGTGTACCATGAAAAAGCAATCGACGACTGCGGTGGCGCTCCCGAGAACCGAACCGTGGCACATTATAGCGGCGCTGATGGCGGCGCTCGCCATCAGTGCGGGGTGCTCGACGAGCGCCGAAAAACCAGCCCCTCCGCCTCCGGGAGTCACGGTTATACCGGTCCTCCAAAAAGACGTTCCCCTCCATCAAGAATGGGTCGGAACCATGGTCGGCAACGTGGACGCGGACATCCGGCCAAAAGTGGACGGTTTCTTGCTCAGCCGTCTTTACACGGAAGGCTCTTACGTGGAGAAGGGCCAGTCCTTGTTTCTCCTGGACCAACGGCAAGCCCAAGCCGCCGTGGAACAGGCCCAGGGAAGGCTAGAGCGCGCCCGCTCTGTGCTGGCCCAGGCACAAATTGATGTGCGCCGTTACACCCCGTTGGTGGCGCAGAAAGCGGTGAGCCAAGCCGAACTCGACAAAGCCATGAGTTCGGAAAGAGCGGCCACGGCGGAGGTGGAAGCTGATCAAGCCACTTTGGACAACGCCAAGCTAAATCTCGACTGGACCACCGTGACTTCTCCGATTTCCGGAATTGCAGGCGTCGCCAAAGTTGGTATCGGTGATTTGATGACCCCCGTTACGGTTATGACAACGATATCCAGCGTCGATCCGATTTATATTGATGTCAACATTGCCGAACAGAGTTACTTGCGCTTCCGACGCGAAAAACCGGGCGAGGCGGGGGGCCAAAACCTGGAGCTCATCCTCGGAGACGGAACCGTCTTTCCGCGTCGCGGACGCACGATGTTTGTGAACCGCGAGGTGGACTCTCGGACAGGCACAATTCAAGTCCGCTGCGAATTTCCTAATCCGGGCAACCTTTTGCGCCCGGGGCAGTATGCGCGTATTCGCGCAGTCACGGAATTGCGCAAAGGCGCGCTTCTGATCCCCCAGCAGTCGGTGTCCGAGTTGCAGGGCGTTTATCAAGTCGGAGTGGTGGCTCCCGATAACAAAGTTACGATAAAAACCATCAAGCTCGGCCCACAGACCGGAGATATGTGGGTGGTCGAATCGGGTCTGCAGGCCGGGGACAGTGTCGTCGTGGACGGTTTGCAGCGGATTAAAAGCGGCATGACGGTTGCCCCGTCGCCTTTCAAAGACACTCAAACCAACGCACTGACCGGTGGCAAGTAGCCATGTCGAAATTCTTCATTGGTCGCCCCATCGTTGCGATTGTTATTTCCATTATCACGGTGATCGGCGGTGTGGTAGCGATGGCGAAGCTGCCGGTCGCTATGCTTCCTGACATCGTTCCGCCGCAGATCAGCGTAGCTACTACCTACACCGGC
>Ga0307471_100002796_pt1 | contig 10172 bp, 12 predicted proteins | sample atmos_gasesAM3C__2_FD_204566 | JGI IMG/M metagenome (GOLD analysis project Ga0307471, IMG submission 204566) | Hardwood forest soil microbial communities from Morgan-Monroe State Forest, Indiana, United States - atmos_gasesAM3C_515 | ecosystem: Environmental > Terrestrial > Soil > Temperate... | reverse complement strand
TTGCCTACGACGCCGTCGGCGTTCAGGCGCCGCGCGATTTGGTCAATCTGCACGCACTGATCGGCGGAAACATTTCAATAAATGTTCCACCTTTTTATCAAACAATCCCCATGCAAAATCCGCGCCGCAAGGGGCAAGTTACATTGACGGGCGTTTTTCCCGTCATGGGACATAACGAATTATATGTGCAGCAGGCGACCAAAAATGCGGGCAGCGATGCCGTCAATACCAAATTGGCGGAAATGAATTTTTCCGGCCGCTTGCAAAATACGGTCATTTCATGGGGACGGCTCGATTATACGAAGGGCTTGCTCGGTCATTATGAAGCTTTGGAAATCGCCCTGACGGATTTGGGGCAATCGCCGGACAGCATTCATCTTTTGCAGATCGCGGCGAACAGCCGCATGGATATACCGGCCTATCAAGATTTCTATCAGCGCCTTCATGACACGCACGATAGCCTTACGTCCCGGTACGGACCTGTTGCCACGCTGCATGACTTTCCGGTTGAGCGGTCGCTTATTCTCGGCATGGCGCGGCAGACGCGCGCCGGCCTTCTTACTTCTCCCACCGAAGGCGCAGGCATGGTGGCCTATGAATATATAAGCGCGCAGGATTCGGACAATCCAGGTGTGCTGATTTTGTCGAAAGGCGCTGGCTCGGCCGCGGTCTTGCCGCCCGAAGGTGTTCTACTGATCGAGCCCAACAATCCACGACAATTGGCAGAAGCCATCGTTACCAGCGGACAGTTAAGCCGCGAGCGGCGGTGCGCCATGTATGCAAGCTGCATGCAGGCAATGGCGCAATGCTCGAACCGGCAATGGTATGAGGGGTTGCTTGAGGCATCCTTAGAAGGCAGCCGTTTTGGCGGTCAACGCCGGGCACGCCTGATACGTGGAAGTTTATCTGCCCGGGCGGCTCCGAACGGATAGAAATCAGTTCGCCGCGTGTTTCCTTAATGCCGCTTGCCCTGCCGGCAGGCGTCGTCGAGCGCGCGCTGCAAACGGCGGCGAAAATCGTCATGCAAGCCAAAGGTAGCTTCCAGTTCGAGCATCAGCGCCAGATCGTCGACGCTCACCTCCGGCTGGCGGCGGCTGAGCCGCACATGACGAATGAGCACGGAAGAGGGGCGGCGATTGGGCATGAACGTTTCCCGTTAAGGGGATCGACGTTTTTGGATATACTATGGGATATTTCCCACATCAAGAGGGAAAGTTAGCGGATTTCCCCGCGCAGGTAACCGCGGGCGATCCGGTAATCGCGTTCGGTGAGGTCGGCGAAGTCGCTCACGCCGGTACGGTGCTCGATTTCGCGGCGCAGACTTTCTTCTTTTACGCCACTGAGACGGGAGGCATAGAAAACAAGCGCCTCGAGCTCGACCCTCTCGTAACGCGTGAGCGGGCGCCGCGCTTCGTTGATCCAGGCAGTCAGGCCGCTGCCGCCGACGGCCGATAAAATAGCCGCGAAACAAAGGACTTTAAACGAAAGCGACGTTTTCGCCGCCGCTTCCGGGGGATGGATCACATACTCCGCGCGCAGCATCTCGCGCGCCAGATTCACAATTTTTTCGCCGCGGTCTTCCATATTTTTCGTCCGTCTAAAAAATGAGGACTGACCAAATATATTGTTTCCACTATCACCTGAACCTAACACCAAAGGCAGAAACTAAAAACAGGTAATAACAAAAATGGGGAGTTTTCAAGTCTTTTGTTTTTATGGTTAAGGGCAATATGGGAAATTAACCATGCCCGCGTTTGCCGGTCCGGCGCAATTCCTCGTAATCCAGCAAATCGTGAATCTGCGGCCGGATGGTGTTCATACCCTTGCGGCGCGCGGTCTTGTCCTGCATACGGCGGTACAGCGTGGCTGTCATGGCGGCGAAGTCGCGCGGCGGCAGCCGGCGGTTATGCTCCGCGATCACCTCCTGCAGGCGCGCGATGATCTCGGTCAGCAATTCCAGATCGTCGCCGAATTCGGAGCCTTTTTGTTCGATTTCAAGGGCCGAATCCTCATCCCCCATCAGGGCGACAGGGGTGGTGCCAAGCGCGATCGCCAGCGCCCGCGCTGTGTCGTAACGCGGAAATTTCGTGCGGCCTTCCAGCATGTCGCGCACCGCCGTCGGGTTAAGCCCGGCTTTCATCGACAGGCTGCGTGGATTGAATCCCTGCTTCTCCATGAGCAACCGCAGGTTGCGAACCCAGTTTGGCGTTTTTGTTTTACTCATGACTCTTGATAGCGCCGGTCTTCGCCGCCGGTCAATGGGAAAAATACCACCAAAATAAGGGAACTAAACCTTGCGCCCGGCAACCGCGATCCAGCCGCGGCGATAAAACAAATTCCGTAAAATCAATACCGTCAGAATAGCGACCGCCGCACCCGCCAGGGTGTCGGAAAGATAATGGGCGTTAACAACAATACGGCTCACACTTACCGCAACGGCGAATGCAAGCGCCCACACTCGCCAGCGCGGCTGTAGCGCGACCAGGACAAAGCCAACGGCAAAAGCCGTGGTGGCATGGCCGGACGGCATGGAATTGAAAGAATGATGCGCGGCATGGAAGGACAGGGGATCGAAGCCATAAAAGCCCTGCCGCTGCAGCAACACCGGCCGCGCGCGGCCGAGCAGGGGCTTGAGAAGATCGGTAACAATGCCGGACAAAGCCACGCTAGCAAAAAAGAAACTAAGTGTTTGTCCGGTCCACCGCCAGGCGGCGCGCTTGGCGGCGGGAAATTTCCCCCAGACCGCGCCGGCGAAAGCAATCAACGCACCGATCCCCGATGGCCATAAATACCAGCATGATTTGCCGATATCGGTCCAGGCGCGGAAAAAATCCACCAACGGCTTATGCCTCGCATCAAGCATGCGGAAATATTCCGACACGGGCCGGTCGATGAAAGCGATCAGCACAAGCTCGAGCAGGATGAACAGCAATCCCGCCAGCATAAAACGTATCGGTGGAGAGAAAGCTGCTTTCATGGCGCCGGTTTCCCTTGCGGCAGAATGAACAGCGACACATCCACCATACGGCCGCGCGATACATCCAAACCGTGAATGGAGGCAAGAGATTGCGGCTGCGCCCCGTTTTGCGCGAAGGAACGGAGAAAGTTGTCGCGTTGCTTATCCTCGACCGCCGCCACGCGGCATGGATCTTGCCGCATGAGATCACCCACCGCTTTGCCATCATTGCGCAAAAGCGTCCGTGTGCCGGCGAGGAAAACCAGGCTCGGCGCGTTATAGGTCGAGACCAGCGCCAGATCGCCCGGGCAGGGCTTAAGCAGCAACGCGGTCCGCGCGACTTGGGAAGAAACCCACAAATTTTGCGTATGCGGCAGCGTGGTGCCGAACAAATTCATCATGAAGACAAGGCTGGCCGCCGCCGTCACGACGATGCCGCTTTCGCGCCGCCGGAAAAAAATCAGCAGGCTCGCGCCCAGCGCCATCACAACAAGCAATCCGGCCGCGATTTGCCCCGCATTCCATTTATGATCGAGCATGAAGGGCAGCAGCACGGCCGCCAGCGCAACGCACGTGCCTGCCATCAGCCACAATCCGGTGGCGAGCGGCGGCAGCCAGCGCCACTCCTTCAAACCCGGGAATCCATCCAGTAAGGCCTTGGCCGTCAGCAGGGCAATGGCAGGATAAACCGGCATCACATAATGCGGCAGCTTCGCCAGCACCAGCTCGAACGCGATCCAGACCGGAATAATCCAGCCAAGGCAAAAACGCACCGCGGGCTGGCGGCGACTGATCCAGCTATCGGGCGCGGCCAGCAGCGCCCACAAAGCAAACGGAAAAAAGCTGAGCGGGAAGGCGAGCAGATAACTGCCCGGCGGTAGGAATCCGCGCCCTTGGTCCTGCCATAATTTGTCGAGCAGATCGTGCCCCGCCGCTTGCTGGACGAACTGGCCGTGGCTCGCCAGCATGATGGCGATGAACCAGGGCGCGATCAGCGCCAGCGCATAAGGAATGCCTATCAAAGGTTTCAGCGCTGCGAACCAGCGTAAGTGTTTTTCCGTCACGCGCAGCCAAAGCAATGTCGAGAAAATCACCAGCAAAATAACCGGGCCTTTCAGCAGAACACCAGCCGCAAGGGTGGTCCAAAAAGCCAGTCGCGTGCCCCCGCCGATCGGCGCGGTTTTGGCACCTATATAGGCCTGCGCCAGCGCATATTGCGCGACCATGATGCTGCCGAGCAAAGCGGCGTCGGTTTTCGCCAGCCGCGCCTCGACATTCAGAATAAGACATCCCGCCATCATGATGGCACCCAGCAAGCCCGCGCGCCCCCCGAACAAAAGCGCGCCGAGCGCCGCCGTCATCAACACCGCCAGCGTCGCGCCGAGGAAGGAGGGAACGCGATAGGCCCAGATTTCGTTGCGATGATGCGGATCGAGCAGCCACGCGCTGGCGGCCTGCAGCCAGTAAATGCCGATCGGCTTTTTGTAGCGCGGCTGATCCTGAAACCGGATATCGACATAATTGCCGCTCTCGATCATCTGCTTGCTGGCCTGCGCGAACAGGGATTCGTCGCGGTCGGTCGGCGGCAGCGAAGCCAGGCCCGGCGTGAAAAAAGCGAGACACAGCAGAACAAGAAAAACATAGGCCTGCAGGCTCAGGCGCTTGCCGTCCTCGGCAAAAAAACCCGGCGGCAGAACGGTGAGACGTTCAAGCATGTCTATTTTTTCGTTGCGGCCAGCCGGTGCCGCCAGATGAAATAAATGTTGCGCAGATAGATAAAAACGCCCAGGCCCTGGCCGAGAATAAAGACAATATCCTGCTGGTGCACGGCATAGGCGAACACGATCAAGCCGCCGCCGAGACTGAAATACCAGAAAGCCTCCGGCATCACGCTGGCGCGCGCGCGTTCGCTGGCGATCCATTGATAGACGAAGCGCATCATAAACAGAAATTGCCCCGCAAGCCCCAGTATCACCCAGGGCGTGACATGGGTCTGCAGCCAGAGGATTGAAGTGTGCAGGAGGTTATTCATGACGTTCTATAATAGTGTCATGGCGCAAGACTTGTAAAAGCTTTAATGCGAAGAAAGCATGCGCCCGTTATCCGTAACGCAGCCTTTGTATCTGCGGCACAGCATTGTCGTTTAATGCCCGCTCTATTTCTGGCGTAAGTTGGCCTGGAAACGCACTGGCGGCGATCAATAAGCAGCGACTGCCAAAGTCGTTTGCTTCCGGCACGGTTGCAAAATGCGGAAACACTCCGTTCGCCAAACTAATATGCCCGGCAGGAGGACGGGACGTATGGGGAAAATTGCTCGGTCTGCGCAGTTCAGCCGTTGTTTCGTCGTCTTCATCAATCATGCTGAACCATTGTTCGTCAGAAAGCGTTCGGCCATCGATATAGCTGGTGGGCAGTGTCTTGGAAGCAAGAACAGTTTCTGCCAAAGTGCGGGACCTGCAAAATTCGCCAAAAGGACGATCAATATGGGCAAGATGATAATGGGGCGAAACATTATGAATATCGGGAATGAGTCTTTCGCAAACGACATATTGTTTTACGGGCAGAAAAATTTCCGATAAAGCGCGCTGATAAGTATATATTACTCTCAAACTATCCGCATGATGAGAAAACGGCTCCTCTTGAGATGGGTATATAAATTGATTTGGCAAACGGAAAGTTTGGGTTTGGTCGTCAAATTTTGCTTTTGCCCTGACCTGAATAATACCAAATTCATCAATAGAGCAAGCAACAGCGTCTTGCGGTATCTGTATTTCCCGCCCGGCATAATCTTGTGCCTGTTTTTCGGACAATTCGCGGAGCCTTGCATATCGTTCCGGAACAAGGTGGCGGTCAAAATCGGATGGATTGGGAATGGCACCAAGGGACAGGACATTTTGACGGTCTTTGACCATCTCCGGAGTCGCTATAACATTTAGATAAAGCCCCGGCTGAAGGGGTGTTGGAATTGCTAAATCGGGAACGATTTCAAGATAATCCATAAAAAACCCAAATTTGATTGCTCTTCGAAGGCCGCTAATCTATCCAAAAGACATTCCAAACATCAAGCTCGTATTTAATTTCATGTGAGAATTAACCAACAGTTGCCTTCACCCCGCGATCTGTTACGTTGTAACAATCCAACGGAGCGGGGAATCATGAGAAACGCACATCTGAAACTTTCGCTGGGCCGCGGTTTGCCTCTGGCAAAATGGCCAGTTCTGTTATTCGCCGTGTTGCTGTTGACCTCCTGCATCGATGTCGATGATTACGGCGCGATGTGGGAAAAAACCACGGTCGATCCGGCGCTGCAGGGCCGGTGGGCGAAAATTTCCGAGGACAATCCGAATAAAACCACCGGCCAGGAATGGACCTTCACGCTGAAAGACGGCGCCTACGAGATTCAGGGCTATGCCCACGGCCAGACGGACAACGATCCGCTCTACCCCGCCAAAACGCTCAAGATCGGGCCCTATCTTTTCCTCGGTAACGGGCCAGACAAGGGCACCATCGTGCGCTATGAGGTGGATCGGGATATTTCCATGTGGTTCGTGATCAAGCCGCAGCCGGCCTGGGCTTTCATCGCGAAAAATTTCCCGAGTCAGGAAGTGATTTACCGCGACGATCCGGATGAATCTGAATCCAAACAGGCAAATGACGACCGGCCCTTGCGCATTAGTTATTTCGACGACGAGACCGCCAAAATTCTTGCCTCGATCCCGGATACCGAAGCATTTTGGGATCCCGACACACGGCTCAAAAAAATTAAATGAGTCCCCGCGCCTCCTTGCTAGGCATGGGCGCCGGGCCGCGTCTGACGGCAGCGATACTGCTGGTGGCTTGCGTTTGGCTGATGGTTTGGTGGGCGCTGGGATGATTGCGCTGCGCAATCTCACCCTCGGCTATGACCGGCATCCGGCCGTGCATCATGTCAGTGGCGCATTTGCCAACGGCTCGCTCACGGCCATCGTCGGGCCCAACGGCGGCGGCAAAAGCACGCTGTTGAAGGCGCTGGCCGGTTTCCTGCGTCCGATGGCGGGCGCGATCGATTATAACGGCGTCAAACGGCAAGACATCGCCTATCTGCCGCAGCAAAGCGAGGTCGACCGCAGCTTCCCCCTCGGCGTCGGCGAGGTCGTGGCGCTCGGCCATTGGCCGCAAACCGGCGCTTTTCGCGGGTTGAGCCCGCGGCAGCAGGAAGAGGTCACGCGCGCGCTGGTCGATACCGGCATGGCCCCCTTCGCCAATCGCCCGATCGAGGCATTATCGGCCGGCCAGTGGCAGCGCGTGCTGTTCGCGCGCCTGATTGTGCAGAATGCGCGCGTGATTTTGCTGGACGAACCCTTCGCCGCCATCGACAGCCGCACCGCGCACGATCTCACGCATATTTTGCAGCATTGGCAGGCGGAGGGACGCACGGTCATCGCCGTGATGCACGATCTGTCCTCGGTGCGCTTTCATTTTCCGCAGACCATGCTGCTGGCGCGCGAATTGGTGGGTTGGGGCAGCACCGCCGAAACGCTGCGCGACGACAATCTCGCCCGCGCGCAAAAACTCGCCGACAACTGGATCGAAAATGCCGAACCCTGCGCGCGCGACGAAGATAATTCCCCTCCCCTCGAGGGAGGGGTTAGGGGAGGGGGCGTGCGGCAAGTATGATGTCTCCATTTAAATTGCAAAATCGGTACAGGCGGAGGGCCCCCCCACCTAGCCTCCCCCTCAAGGGGGGAGGAATCTGTTTGCGCCAGCGGAAAGTTGGTGGCGAACATGGATAGCTTTATCGCTCCCTTCGCCGATTACGCTTTCATGCGCCGGGCGCTGGTGGGCTGCGTGCTGGTGGCGCTGGGCAGTGCGCCTTTGGGTGTGATGCTGGTGCTGCGCCGCATGAGCCTGATGGGCGATGCGATTTCGCACGCGGTACTGCCGGGCATCGCGATCGCTTTCACGATCGCCGGTCTTTCGGTCTCGGCGCTCGGCTTCGGCGGCTTGCTGGCGGGCATGGCGGTGGTGCTGGCAGCCGGCCTTGCCGCGCGCTTCACGCTCTTGCGCGAAGACGCAAGCCTGGCGGCGTTTTACCTGATGGCGCTGGCGCTCGGCGTGTTTCTGGTTTCGACGCACGGCACGGCGCTCGACCTCGTGCATTTTCTGTTCGGCAGCGTCCTTGCCATCGATAACGCGTCGCTTTACCTGATCGCCGCGGCGACCAGCGTTACCTTGCTCACGCTGGCCGTGATCTACCGCCCGCTGGTGGTGGAATCCTTCGATCCGCTTTTCATGCGCGCGGTGCAGGGGCGCGGCGGCATCTATCATCTGCTGTTTCTGATGCTCGCGGTGCTGAACGTGGTCGCCGGCTTTCAGGCGCTCGGCACGCTGATGGGGGTGGGCCTCATGATCGTGCCGGCGGTGGCGGCGCGTTTCTGGGCGCGGGCGCTGTTTCCGACCATGCTGATCGCCGTCGGGATCGCCATTGCCGCGGCGTTCGGCGGATTGATTTTGTCTTACCATTCCAGCGCGCCCTCGGGGCCTGCGATCATCCTCGCGGCCGGCGGCTTTTATTTGTTTTCGCTAATCTTTGGCCGCTACGGCAGCCTGCGCACGCGCTACGTCCCGGCATCGCGGCATCTGGAGCATTAAAGAACTCAGTAGCCCGCGCGTATTTTCGGCTGCGCGTATTCGTCGGCGGGGATGTTGTATTTCTGGCGTAGCGCGGCGGCTTTTTTGCGATATTCCGCTTCCTTGGCGTGCTGGCCGCGCCATTCATAGATATTCGCCAGCATTTCATAGGACTGGAAAAAATCCGGATTAAGCGCAAGCGCGCGCCAAAGCTCGGTGATCGCCTCATCGGTATGCGCGTCGCCGTCGGGCAGGGCCAGCAGCGCCAGCGCCAGATTGTGATGCGTTTGCGCATAGCGGTCGTCCATCTTGATGGCGCTGCGCAATTCCGCGATAGCGTCGGGAATATCGCCGACGCTGGAATAGGCATTAGCCAGATTGTTGTGTATGCGCGCCGATTGCGCACCGCTGGCGATGGCATGCCGGTAAAAGATGATGGGATCGCGCCACAATATATTTTGATCGAACGTATGCAGGCCGAGCGCAAAACCGGCGCATACCGCTGCCATGCCGGCCGCGCTTTGCGGCCAGGGCTGCGCGGGCCTTTTTTCAAGCCACAGATTGATGCTTTGCGCGATGCCGAGAAAAAGTCCGGCGCTCGGCAAATACATCCAATGTTCGAAAAAGACAGCATTTACAGGTATAAAAACGCCCGTATAGAGCAGATAGGCACCAGCGAACCACAGCAGGCCAAAGCTGAGCGCCGCGCCGCGCTTGCCCCGGCCCCAGATGATCTGACCGAGTGCAGCCGCGAACATGAAGGCGCCGAGGATGACACCCCAATTCCACGGATTGATATAGACCGGGAATGGCCGATCCATGAAAAGCACATCTGGCCATAGCAGAAGTTTCGCATAAGCCGGCAGCGAGGCAAGAAATGTATAAATTCGATAGGAAATATGCTCGGTGTAAATATTGGGTTGAATATAAAATTGATGGCTGCCGCCGAGCGCGGTATAGCGTAGCGCCAGATAAAGAAGGGCCGTCACCGCCAGCGGCCAATTGCGCAAATAAATTTTCGGCTCGCACCGTTTTTTATCGAGCAGAAACTGGCAGCTCATGACCAGCAACGGAAACAGGATGGCGGTTTCCTTGCTCAGCAGCGCCAGCAAATAGAGCGGGCAGGCGAGACGGAATTTGCGCGCCGTAAAATCGGGCACCAAAATCACAAGGCCGATCAGGCAGAAAAAAACGTAAAGCGGATCGACCGTCGCACTCATATAGGTGATGGCCTCGGTATGCAGCGGATGCAGCGCCCAGATCAGCGCCGCGAAAAACACGGCCACCGGCTTGAAATTCAACTTGCGGCCGATGGCATAGAGCAGGCCGGCATTGGCGGCATGCAGCGAAACATTCAGCAAGTGAAAAGCAACCGCCGATAGGCCGAACGATTGATAGAGGACGAGATAAATCAGCGCTTGGAGCGGGCGGTAATAGAGATCGTGAATGCCCGCCCCAGACGTACCCGACGAGGTGAAGATCGCGCCGATCGCCTGCCAGCTGCGCAGCCGCGCATTATAGACGATGAATTGCTCGTCATCGAACAGAAACGCGTTGTGATAGACATTCGCATACACGGCAAAGACGGCGGCCGCGAGAAAGAAAG
>Ga0307471_100002795_pt1 | contig 10173 bp, 10 predicted proteins | sample atmos_gasesAM3C__2_FD_204566 | JGI IMG/M metagenome (GOLD analysis project Ga0307471, IMG submission 204566) | Hardwood forest soil microbial communities from Morgan-Monroe State Forest, Indiana, United States - atmos_gasesAM3C_515 | ecosystem: Environmental > Terrestrial > Soil > Temperate... | reverse complement strand
CACTGGGACGAACTGCACTACGCCTCGGACTATTTCGACCAGCTTTACGAGTGGGCGATCAAGCTGATCAAAGCAGGAAAGGCGTACGTGGATGACCTGACCGCGGACGAGATCCGCGAGTATCGCGGCACGCTGACGCAGCCGGGGAAAGACAGTCCGTATCGGAACCGCCCGCTGGAAGAGAATCTCGACCTGTTCGAGCGCATGAAGGCGGGCGAGTTTCCCGACGGCTCGCGGGTGCTGCGCGCCAAGATCGACATGGCCTCGCCCAACCTCAACATGCGCGATCCGGTCATGTACCGGATTCTGCACGCCGAGCATCACCGCACCGGCGACAAGTGGTGCATCTATCCGATGTACGACTACGCGCACGGGCAGTCGGACTCGATCGAGGAGATCACGTATTCGATGTGCTCTCTCGAGTTCGCCGATCACCAGCCGCTGTACAACTGGTTCATCCAGCAGTTGGGGATTTTTCCTTCGCAGCAGATCGAGTTCGACCGACTGAGCCTGACCTACACCATCATGAGCAAGCGCAAGCTGCGCCGGCTGGTGGAAGAGCGTTACGTGTCGAGTTGGGACGATCCGCGCATGCCGACGCTCGGCGGCATGCGGCGCCGGGGATATACGCCGGAGGCGATCCGCAATTTTGTGGGTGCGGTCGGGGTGTCACGAACGAACGGCATCGTTGAGCTCGCGATGCTCGAGCATTTCGTGCGTGAGGACCTGAACAAACGCGCGCCGCGGGTGATGGCGGTGCTGCGGCCGCTGAAGGTGGTCATTGACAACTACCCGGAGAATCAGGCCGAGGAGATGGACGCGGTGAACAACCCGGAGGATGAGAGCGCGGGTACGCGGAAAGTACCGTTCTCGAAAGTGCTCTACATCGAGGAGGATGATTTCCGCGAGACGCCGCCGCCCAAGTACTTCCGGCTGTCGCCTGGACGCGAGGTACGCCTGCGCTACGGGTATTTGGTTACCTGCACGAGCGTGGTCAAAGACGAGAAGGGTGAGGTTGTCGAGGTGCACTGCAGCTACGATCCGGCCACGCGCGGAGGCAATACACCCGACGGCCGCAAGGTGAAGTCGACCATTCATTGGGTTTCGGCAAGCCACGCGGTGGATGCGGAGGTGCGCGTCTACGACACGCTGTTCACGAAAGAGAATCCGGACGAGGCGGAAGACTTTACTGCCGCCCTGAATCCCAATTCCCTTGAAGTGATTCCGCAGGCAAAGCTCGAGCCGTCGCTGGCGGGCGCTGCGGCCGGGAGCCGGTACCAGTTCGAGCGGCTGGGATATTTCTGCGTGGATCCGGACTCGGGGCCGGGGAAGCTTGTGTTCAACCGGACCGTGGCGCTGAAAGATACCTGGGCGAAGGTGGAGAAGAAGCAGGGAAGGGCCTAACGCTTCGCGGCCGAGCGACCCTTGGCTCTTCTGGATTGGCGGAGTAGACTCCTCACGTTTTCTCGGTCGGATTTCCGACTTGGGGAGGAGTTATGGCACGTCGTGCGTTCCTTTCACAAATGGCGCAGTGGGCTGCGCTGCCTTTCCTCACTACCGCGAGTGCTCTGCAGGGGCAGACCTCTCACAAGCAACTCAAGATTCTCATGAAGAGCGCCTGGGGCTCTGATGATCCCACCAAGGCCGCGTTTCCGTTTTCTCATGGTTTGGCGCTCGCCGAGGCTGGCCACGAGGTGCAGATTTACCTGCTGGGGGAAGCCGTGGTGCTGATGCGGAAGGTGGTCGCTGACGCGGTAACACCGGTGGGGTGGCCTACGGTGGGAGAGTTTCTGAACAAGATCACCGCCAAGCACGTTCAAATCTATGCGTGCGGTGCCTGCTCGCGGGCGCGAGGCGTGACGGAGGCGGACTTGAGCAACTACGGAGCGAAGTTCGGGAGTCCGCCGATCTTCGTGTCACTCATCGAGTGGGCAGACCACGTGATCACGGAGTAGTGCGGTTTTGTTGAAGCCTGAATGGCTGACCGCTACCTACCGATGGGCGTGTGGGCTTTGGGCGGGGTTCTTCCCGGCGGGGGCGGCGCCCTTCAGGACTTTCACTTCAAAATCCACGGGGAGTTTCTTCGGCGGGTAGCAGGCGGCATTGTCGCAGGCCTGGTACTTCAGTTCCCCGTGAATCGCGTACTTGCTGGGCATGACGGTGTGCAGCGGGCGGACCGTCAGGGTCACGGTGAAATCGCCGCTATAGACATTCAGGGGCTCGTCGGGTGCGAAGGGAAAGGCCATGTCTTTGCCCTCGGGATAGGTGGTCTTGGTGAGCGCGATGTCGGTGGGCGCGTCCATCTTGAGGGCGGTGGGGATCAGGAACTCCGACTTGGGCGTGTTGGAGTTGATATGGAAGCCGGGAGCCACGCGGAAGTGGAGGCTCACCGGGGCGGCTTGTCCGCGGGTGACGGTGACGGGCGCTACCGGAGCGATGCTGACTGACGGCGCCTTCTTGCCGTAGGACTGCGCCAGGACCAGGCTCGGGACCAGAGCCAGGGTGGTGAAGGCGATCTTTAGCAGGCCTCGCATCCCTGGGAATAGTAGACCCAATCGCAGCCAACGCCTACGTTACTTTTGCGCCTGTACCGCGTGGCCCTGGCGCAGCGATCGCTTGATGTTGTCGACGAAGAGGCTGCGGCTCTGCAGACCGAATTCGCGGGAGACGATCTTGCCGTCACGGTCGATGAAAAATGTGGTGGGCAGCACGTCGACACCGCCGTACTGCTGGCCGACGGCCTCTTTGCCCAGCAAGATGGTGTAGTTGACGCCCATCTCCTGGACGAACTTTTGAATGTCTTCCTTGCTGGCGTCGTCCATGGCGACGCCGACGATCTGCAGGCCCTGCGGACCGTATTCCTTCTGCAGTTCAATGAACCAGGGCATCTCGATCTTGCAGGGTCCGCACCAGGTGGCCCAGAAATTCAGCAGGACGGCCTGGCCGCGGTAGTCGCTCAAGCTCACGTTCTTGCCGTCGAGAGAGGTGAGCGTGAAATCGGGAGCGGGCTTGCCGGCGGGATCCAGGCTATCGGGTGGGCCACCAGCGCCGGCTCGGCGCGCTGCGTGAAAGCCCAGGAACAGCATCACCGCTACTACGGCGGCCACGAAGAACAAAGCTGCGGGATTGCGCTTCGCGGGCGGCGGGGGCACCGGGTCTGGCGTCTGCCTCAGTTCCGGCGACTGGGCCGGCACGGGTTCCTCGACCGGGGAGATAGCCGCAAGTTCGGCAGTCTCGTTTTCGACGGGATTCGATTCAGGGTTATCCATAGTCAACCTTTACAAGGCGAAGCGGTTCAGGAACGAAAAGTAGCTTGCGAGCAAAGTAAAGCGTCCGAATACCAGCAAGCCGCCGAGTACGATCAGCAGGGCACCGCTGGCCACTTCGAGTGCGTGCATGTGGGAGCGGAAGCGGCTGTAGAACTTCAGAAAGCGCCCGATGCCGAGCGAGGTGATCAGGAATGGGACGGCCAGCCCAAGCGAGTAGATCGCCAGCAGGAGAATTCCCTTCACAACCGAGTCCTGGGCGGCGGCGATCCCGAGAATCACAGCGAGGATGGGACCGACGCAGGGGGTCCAGCCGAAGGCGAACGCGAAGCCGATAACAAAGGCTCCCCAGGGGGTACTGCCGCCCTTGACGCTATGCAGGCGGGCGTCGGTGTAGAGCCATTTAATCTTGAAGATGCCGGTTAGGTGGAGGCCGAAGACGATAATCACGACTCCGGCGATGCGGGCCAGGGTGGATTTGTAGTACCGGAGCATTTGTCCGACTTCGGTCGAGATCGCGCCGAGTGCGATGAATACGATGCTGAAGCCGATGATGAAAGCGGCGGAGTTCAGCATGACCTTGCGGAAGAGCTGGCCGTCCTGGGACTTGAGCTCTTCCACGCCCGCGCCGGAAATCAACGAAACGTAGCCGGGGACCAGCGGCAATACACACGGGGATAGGAAGGAAATCAACCCGGCGACAAAGGCGGCGATGGGTAGGGGAAGCGTCGACATTGAGGTTATTCTACCCGTCCTTGATGGAAAATCTCGCCCCGGCGGCTTCCAGTGTTAGACGGTCGAAAGCCGCGAAAGTTCAGGCCCAGGTAACTGATGTTCCAGAGGGGCGGAATGTTACAGAAATCAAAGACTCAATCTAGGGCGCCCGTCACGCGGCTGCTACTTTTTCGTTTTGCGGTCCCCACCCGATTCCGACGTGCGCAGAGAGTCTGGGGTCTGCTTCCCTGCTGACGATTCGGCGGGGGGGATTTCGGGCTGAGGCTCGGCCACCACTTTCTTGAGAAACCCGGGGGGAATCGCAGCGCTCAGCACCGCCCGATTGCCGTGGCGTTCGATGCTCAGGCTATCGAAGAAAGACTTCACGTCCGGATCGGTGCCACGGGTGGCGACCGCGATTTCGGCGGCGTGAAAGAGGGTCAAATAGTTCGACACTTTGTCGGTGAGGCCCTGAGCGTCGTCTTCATTGCCGGGGAACGCCTCGGCGCGCAAGTGAAGGCTGGGAGAATAGACGGGGTAATAGGCAGACACCACGAGCGCCGCCGGCTTCTCGAACAGCAGTGACCAGCTGCCCAGTTCATTCGAAGGCTGGACGCGGCCAATAAACCACGCCAGCTTTACGACCGGCAGGGTCTTGCTCACCACGGGAAGGGATTTGTAGTACTGGCGAAGCAGGGCCGGTCCACCGAACGGCGAAGCCAGTTTGTGCGAGCGGTCAATGATGCCGCGTATGACGGCGGGATCGTCGTGGTTCGAGACGGCCACGCTGTCCACGTTCAGGACGGCGACCCGGAGCGTCCGGCCCTCCAGCGGAATGCTGTATATGTCCGCGGAGTGGTAGGCTTCCACGCCGCCCGCGATCTTTTGTAAATAGGCACGCAGGCGCTCGCCCTGGATCCTGCCAACGAAGACTTCGGAGAAACGAGGCTGGGGCGCGGAACCGCCGGTGGCGCCATTTCCCCAACTGGCAGGGTAGTGGACGGCGAAGGCGGCTTCGTCGAGATCGCGCTCGAATTGGAAGCCGGTCTCCTGAATGAAGCGCTCGTAGTCCGGGTCGTGTGGGACAGCGGGCAGTTGCCCAATGGCTTTGAGGGTTCGCAGCCACTTGAGATTGACGTAGAGGAAGCCGTCGGCGCCGGGCAGAAGGCGCGCCGCTTCGGGCGGGGCGCGCCGGCGCAGTTGGACCACCGCAGTCAGGGTGGCGGCGACCACCAGCACTGCCAGCAGGACGGGAACGCGGCGTCTTAAGCGCACGGGAGGCGCCTATAATAGCACCGGGTAACTCCAATCGGGCGATCGGCCCATCGGGTGATCGGGTGATTTTGAGCTTTGGTTGCGGCGCGTTTCGGCAGGTAATTCGGCTATTGCCCCGGAGGAAAGCGCCGAGAATCGCAGGTAACGCTATGCTTGCACGTTATTTGCCGCTTATGGTACCTTTAAAAATTGTCCCGGTCATCTGAAGGGGATCCGTAGGGAGATTTGCGCCTGAGAAGGCGCGATCCCTCAGCTTGCTGGCGTAGCTCAGTTGGTAGAGCATCTGATTTGTAATCAGAGGGTCAGGGGTTCAAATCCCTTCGCCAGCTCCAGGAACGATTATCCGGCAGGGCGGCGGAAGCAGTCCAGCGGCGCAAACAGGTTTTCCAAAACACACTCCATTAGGAATTTTTCCGACGGGTAGTGGATTTCGTGCGCGAGTGTGCTCGCGCCAATGCTGTTTTCTGAGTTGCGAAGCCTGCACGATCATTCCGCAAGTGTGCGAGAACCCCGGAGAGGGCTGTCGGGAAGGAAACGCTCCCGGTGCGGAGCGGAAGCTTGGCGGTTTCTGCACAGGTGGGTGAGTGGTTAAAGCCGGCAGACTGTAAATCTGCTCCTCCTAGCGAGGTACGAAGGTTCGAATCCTTCCCTGTGCACCAGGATTTTGTGTGAACCGACTTTTGGTGGCGTTGGTTGCGTTCGCGGTTTTAGCAGGACTTGCGTGGACCACACTCTCGGATGAGCGGATTCGGTGGGTGACGCTGGCGATCCTGGGGCTGTTCGCGCTGAAGACGTGGTTGCACCGCAAAGCTTATTTGCAGGCACGGCGCGAGGATGATTCGGAGCGAAGCTAGTGGAGCAGGGCAGGTTCGCTGCGAGCTGGGTTTTTCGAGCGGGAGTAACTCAGTGGTAGAGTCACAGCCTTCCAAGCTGTTGGTCGCGGGTTCGATTCCCGTCTCCCGCTCCAGAGTTGAGCCGTTGAGCAGGCGTGAGCGAAGCGGGAACCTGCTGGCGAGATCCTGCGCGTCGTTTGCGAGGGATGGGCGGTTATGTAACCGGGGCCGATGTAGCTCAGTTGGTAGAGCACTCCCTTGGTAAGGGAGAGGTCACCAGTTCAATCCTGGTCATCGGCTCCAGAATTTGATTTGGATGGATTGAGAGTGGCTTTCGAGCGGGCGGTTATCCCGGTTGAGAAAGAGCACGAGTTCGGGAAACTCAAAGCAGCGATCGAGCGCGTGTTCGCTCCGGGTTCTGCTGAGAAGTTTCTCCCGCGGCTCGAGAGTCGGGGCCTGCGAGTGCGGGACTTCGAGGGAGTGCTCGAGAAGCGCTCGATCGAGGACGTGGACGACGAGTTGAAGCAGTCCGGAACCACGGCGAAGGCGCTGTACCAGGGGCTGACGGTTTCGGACCAGGGCCAGATGCGCGAGTTCTACTTGTCGAAGATCGAGCAGGTGGAAGTCGCGACCCGGCACAGGTTTCGCAAGCTTTACCAGTATTACTGAGCAGCACGACAAGCGAGAGGCAACGCAATTTTATGGCGAAGGAAAAATTTGAGCGCAATAAGCCGCACTGCAACGTAGGGACGATTGGTCACATTGACCATGGCAAGACGACGTTGACGGCGGCGATCACGAAGGTGTTGCAGAAGCACAACCCGAAGATCGTGTTCCGGTCGTTTGACTCGATCGACAACGCGCCGGAAGAGAAGGCACGCGGCATCACGATCGCGACCGCGCACGTCGAGTACGAGACCGCGAACCGGCACTACGCGCACGTCGACTGCCCCGGGCACGCCGACTACATCAAGAACATGATCACGGGCGCGGCCCAGATGGATGGCGCCATCCTGGTGGTGGCGGCGACCGACGGTCCGATGCCGCAGACGCGCGAGCACGTGCTGCTGGCCCGCCAGGTGGGTGTGCCCTACATCGTGGTGGCGCTGAACAAGTGCGATGCGGTGGACGACCCCGAGCTGCTTGACCTGGTTGAGCTCGAAGTGCGGGAGTTGCTGAAGAGCTACCAGTTCCCCGGCGACGACGTGCCGGTGGTGCGGCTGTCTGCGCTGGGCGCTCTGAACGGCGAAGAGAAGTGGGAGAAGCAGATCGACGCGTTGATGGAGGCGGTGGACAAGAGCGTGCCGCAGCCGGCGCGGGAGCTGGATAAGCCTTTTCTGATGCCGATCGAAGACATCTTCTCGATCTCGGGTCGCGGAACTGTGGTGACGGGGCGAATCGAGCGCGGCAAGGTGAAGGTGAGCGAGGAAGTGGAGATTGTGGGATTCCGCGAGACCCGGAAGACGGTAGTGACGGGCGTGGAAATGTTCAAGAAGCAGCTGGACGAGGGCATGGCGGGGGACAACGCGGGCCTGTTGCTGCGCGGCATTGGCAAGGACGACGTGGAGCGCGGGATGGTGCTGGCGAAGCCGGGATCGATCACGCCGCACACGAAGTTCAAGGCGGAAGTCTACATCCTGACGAAGGAAGAGGGTGGGAGACATACGCCGTTCTTCAAGGGATACCGGCCGCAGTTCTACTTGAGAACGACGGACGTGACGGGGGTGGCGGAGCTGCCGGCGGGCACGGAGATGGTGATGCCGGGCGACAATGTGAGCCTGGTGATCGAGTTGATCACGCCAGTCGCCATGGAAAAGGGTTTGCGGTTCGCGATCCGGGAAGGCGGCCATACGGTGGGCGCGGGCACGATTGCGGAGATTGTTCAATAAAACGTCGTCGGTCGTCGGCGAAGGCCCCAGAGTTCGGCGGACGAGGTCGACGACAAGCAACGACGAAATGCATAGGTCCTTCGCTTCGCTCAGAATGACAGGGTTGAAGCCAGGAGCTAAGAGCTAGCAGCTAACAGCTAAATGCGCGGCGTGCAACTTGCCGCCAGTTCTTTCCTCCCGGAGCGGCCGGGAGGGGTAAGAGAGTGAAACGTGATTGGAAAAGAAAGAATTCGCATCCGGTTGAAAGCGTACGACTACCGCATCCTGGATCAGTCCACGGGTGAGATTGTCGAGACCGCGAAGCGCACGGGCGCGCAGATCGCTGGGCCGATTCCATTGCCCACGATGAAGAACAAGTACTGCGTGCTACGGTCGCCGCACGTGGACAAGAAGTCGCGCGAGGCTTTCGAGATCCGGACGCACAAGCGTCTGCTCGATATCCTCGAGCCAACACAGCAGACGGTGGACGCGCTGATGAAGCTCGATCTGCCGGCGGGTGTGGACGTCGAGATCAAGGCGTTCGGGAAAGAGCATAAGTAGCTGTCAGTCGTCGGTTGCCAGTCGTCAGCAAAGACGACTGTATTGAGACGATTCGTCAGCCCCAGCCAATAGCCACGCGCCAAGCTGGGCACGGAGAAGGAAATGGCAAAGGTAGCAGGAATTCTCGGAAAGAAAGTCGGCATGACGCAGTTGTTCGACTCGAAGGGCGAAGTTCGCCCGGCGACCGTGCTGCAGGCTGGTCCGTGCGTGGTGACACAGCACAAGACTGCCATCAAGGACGGCTACGAGTCGGCCCAGATCGGGCTGGTCGAATTCGTAAAAGAAAAGCGACTCACCAAGCCGATGCGCGGCCACTTTGCCAAGCACAACCTCCCGCCGATGAAGTTCCTCCGCGAAGTCCCCCTTGAACTTGACGAAAAGCCCGCTGAAGGCGCCGAGACCAACGGCCTCAAGGTCGGCCAGCGGGTGCTGGTAGACATTTTCGAAGGTGACCGGTTCGTCGATGTCGTGGGTATCAGCAAGGGCCGCGGGTTTGCGGGTGTCGTGAAGCGTCATCATTTCGCGGGCGGTCCGAAGTCGCATGGTTCGATGTTTCAGATCACCGGTTCGATCGGTTCTTCGGCGTTTCCTTCTCGCGTGTTTAAAGGGATGCGGATGTCGGGGCACATGGGGACCGACCGGGTGACGGCGCGCAACTTGCGCATACTGGGTGTCGATAAGGACGAGAATTTGCTGGTGGTGGAAGGCAGTGTGCCGGGTGCGAACGGCGGGTACGTCGTGATCACCAAGGCCAAAAAGCCACCGAGAGAGCGTCGTGGATTCGCTGGCGCGGCGACGGTCGATCCGTTGAAGGCAGCGAAACGTGCTGCCAAGAAGGGCTAGCTGGAAGGAACTGGCTAGGAGCTAAGAGCTACGTTATGGCAACCATTGACATCTACAACCTGAGCGGCGCCAAGGTCGGCACGCTGGATCTCGCCGATGAAGTTTTCGGTGCGGTGAACGAAGACCTGCTGTGGGAAGCGGTGAAACATTACCGCGCGGCGCAGCGGTCGGGCACGCACGCGACCAAGAACCGCTGGCGCGTTTCCGGTTCCGGCAAGAAATTGTGGAAGCAGAAGGGTACCGGGCGGGCGCGTATCGGATCGATCCGTTCCCCACTGTGGCGGCACGGCGGAACGGTGCACGGGCCTCAGCCCCGCTCCTACGACTACACCTTTCCCAAGAAGAAGCTACTGGGGGCATTGCGCTCGGCGCTCGCGTCCAAGTTTGCCGATGGCAAGCTCATCGTCGTGAACGCGTTTGACGTGAAGGAACCGAAGACCAAAGGGTTCCGCGAGGCGCTGGACAAGCTGAAAGTCGAGAAGACTGTGCTGCTGGTCGAGGTCCCGAAGCACGGGAATCGCAATCTCGAACTAAGCTCGCGCAACATCGAAGGCGCAGAACTGATTCCGAGCAACGAGGTTCATCCCTATCACCTGCTGCGCTACAACCAGGTGATCTTCACGCAACCGGCGATCGAGAAACTCCAGCTTTCGCTCAAGGGTTCCGCCTCGAAGCGGCAGCACAAGGCGGAGACGGGCGGGGGCGAGAAGAAGGCTACGCGCGTTCCACGGCGCCGGACGCGGCATGAAAAAGCCGCGGAGGTGGCGTAATGAAATCGGCATACCAGATTCTTCGCCGTCCCGTGATTACGGA
>Ga0307471_100002794_pt1 | contig 10174 bp, 7 predicted proteins | sample atmos_gasesAM3C__2_FD_204566 | JGI IMG/M metagenome (GOLD analysis project Ga0307471, IMG submission 204566) | Hardwood forest soil microbial communities from Morgan-Monroe State Forest, Indiana, United States - atmos_gasesAM3C_515 | ecosystem: Environmental > Terrestrial > Soil > Temperate... | reverse complement strand
CGTGACAGCAGCTACTCGTAAATAATCTCGTGAAAAAAGCAAAACTAATGTTGCCATCAAGCATCTCCTGATATCTCATGGGGTAGACTGTGTCAACGGGTTTCTGGGATGCGGAATACAAAGCCCCTGCAAGAAGCGGTGAAGAAAAGGGCTATTGATTCGATTTAATGTTTGGAATTTGTGCTGGATATTGGAAGCGGGCCGTAGTATAGAAACACTCACGAAAATGTTTGATATTTTTATCATGCGGGCGAACGCACGGCATTTTTTCGTGCCATTGCGCGCCTTCTCGCTCGCCGCGATGCTCAGTGCCGGATTCATCCCCGGGCAAACGTGGGCGCGAACACAGAATTCGCCTGCTTGCCGCATCGAACCCGCGAACTTTGAGGGATGGCGTGCGGAAGAGTTGAGCAATCCTTGGGTGAGAGTCACGATCGTGCCGCAGCTCGGCGGACGCGTGATGCAAGTCACCTTTGCGGGTCACCCCTATTTGTTTGTCAATCCGAAGTACAAGGGACAATACTTCCCGCCCGGCAGCGAAGCGGCAAAGGGCCACTGGATCAATTATGGCGGCGACAAGATCTGGCCGATGCCGGAGGGAAATCAGGATGACCAGCATTGGGCCGGTCCGGTGTCAGACGCACTCGACGACGGAGATTACTCTTTCAAAATCCTTTCTCAGGATTCCACCTGCAGAGTCCGGCTTGACGGGCCACCCGATGCAAAGACCGGGCTGCAATACTCGAGGGAAATCAGCATCGACGGGAGGTCACCTCAGATTTCATTCCACGCAATCATGAAAAACATCGCCAGTCACCCGATTCGATGGTCGATGCAATCCGTCACGCAATACGACACGGCGAAAATGGGAAGCAGTGGAGGCTTCAATCGTGAATTTTGGGCCTTCACGCCCGCAAACCAGCACAGCGCGTACTTGAATCAGTATCACGTTCGCTCAGGCCTTGCGGATGATCCTTCTTTGGCCGTGAAAAATGATTTGTTCACCCTCCACTGGCTCAATTTGCAGAATGAAGTTTGGGTGGATGCGCCCGGCGGGTGGCTCGCGGTCGTTGACGGCTCGGCGCGTTTCGCCCTGGTGGAGCGCTTTCACTATTTCGAAGGAGCGGAATATCCAGGCAAGGCCACGGTCATTTTTTACAAAAACGGCCCTTCGCTCGGCCTCGATGACAAAGGAATGCCCTACGTCACTTCTTCAATTCCGGAAGACATACCTCATTACATGGAAGCCGAGATAAACAGTCCGATGGTCCGGCTGCAACCGGGGGAGACCTACGCGCTGGATACGCATTGGTTTCCGACGCGAATGGGAAAGGAATTCGAAACCGTCACCGATGCCGGCGTCGTGGGGAGCCCGCTCGCAGCCTCCTCGACCAGCGGCGGTATCATCCTCAACGGTACTTTTGGCGTATTTGTGCCGGGCAGGCTGGAGGCGCAACTCTTCGACAACCGCGGAGAGCTGATCACGAAAATCGCATTACAATCCGTGAGTCCCTCGGAAATCGTTGAGCTAAAAACGGAAGTCAAAGCTCCGACACAAACCGCACGTGTCTCTCTTCATGTACTGGATCAGGATGGGAAAGACCAGGGTGCGCTTGGTGAGGCACAGGTTTTTGCGGCAGACAGGAGTTCGTAGAAGGATGAAGTTCAGGCAGCGAGCCATCTGGATAGCGGTGTTTTGCATGATTCTGGCCAAGGCGGCGCAGCCGCAAGAGTCAGCGAGCACGTCTGTCTCGACCGCGATAGAAGTGTCTCGTGAAGCTCTTGCGGCGCAACTCGTGGGCGCGAATTGGTTGTCCTACAACGGCGATTATACGGGCCGGCGGTTTAGCAGCCTCGATCAGATTCAGCCTAAGAATGTCGGTGATTTGCGCGCGCAATGGGTTTTTCATTCTCCCAATTCGAATAGTCTGGAAGTCACGCCCGTCGTATTCGATGGCCTCATGTTTGTCACCTCCGCGAATGATGCCTATGCGCTGGATGGGCGAACCGGCCGCGCCATTTGGCATTATTCGCGGCCAGTCACCGAAGGCCTGATCGACGATGCCGCGCAGCACCACAATCGGGGTGTGGGAATTCTGGGCACGCGCATTTACATGGAAACGGACAACGCCCATCTGCTTTGTCTGGACGCGCGCTCCGGGCATCTGCTTTGGGACATTCCTTACGCGGAAGGAAACAAGAATTACGGCGCGACCAGCGCTCCGCTGATCGTCAAAGACAAAGTCCTGGTGGGAACTTCCGGCGGCGACGATGGCGTCCGCGGATTCGTCGCGGCTTACGATGCCGTGACAGGAAAACTTGCGTGGCGATTCTGGACGATTCCCGGACCGGGCGAATTTGGCTCCTCAAGCTGGCCCGGTGAATTATACAAGCGCGGCGGCGGCACCACTTGGATGCCGGGCACCTACGACCCGGAACTCAATACCATTTTCTGGGGCACCAGCAATCCCGCGCCGGATTTCGATGGCGGTCCGCGTCCCGGGGACGACCTCTACACCGACTGCGTCTTGGCGCTTGACCCCGATACTGGAAAGCTCAAATGGTATTTTCAGTTTACGCCGCACGACCTATTTGACTACGACGCGACGGAAACTCCTGTCCTGGTCGACGCGATCTACCAGGGCCAGCCGCGAAAGCTCCTCGTGGAAGCAAACCGCAATGGCTATTTCTATGTCCTGGACCGCACCAACGGAAAATTTCTCTCGGCCTTTCCATTCGCGGAAAAACTGAATTGGGCGAAAGGCATCGACGAACAGGGCCGTCCCATCCGCACCGGCCTTCAGCCTACGGCAAACGGCACGCGCACCTGCCCGGGATTCAGCGGCGCCACGAACTGGTACTCACCTTCTTATAACCCCTCGACCAATCTTTTCTATTTTCTGGCGGAAGAGAACTGCGATCTCTATTTCTTGAAACCGCAGGAATTCTCCGAAGGAAAGACGTATTATTCCACCGGCGTCCGGCACAGCCCCGGCGATCATGGCCAGAAGATCCTGCTCGCCTACGGCCTCGAATCGGGCAAGCCCGCCTGGCGATATCCCCAGGCGGGTTCTGGACATTCTTCCGGTGGAACGATGACTACAGCCGGCGGCCTTCTCTTTTTCGGCGATGACGCCGAGTCCTTCGAAGCCGTGGACGCCCAAACCGGCAAGCCCCTGTGGCATTTCAACACCGGCCAGGGCATGCACGCATCGCCCATGAGCTACGCGGTGAACGGCAAGCAATACGTGGCCATCGCCGCGGGAAGCGACATTTTCAGTTTTGCGTTGCCTTAAGAAACGAACGATTTCAAATTTACGCTTACTCCAAGGAGGACTTCGAAATGTTTTTCACTCTCAGCACCAGAAGAACCTTTGCCGCTCGCTTGGCCGCACTTTTTCCGGGCCTCGGCTTTGCCGGAATGGCGGCTGCAACGCTGGCATCGGCTGAGCAAAACACCGGCGGCGTGCAGAAACTGGACGGCGAAGGTAAACCCGCCGGCAAGGGTTTCATCACCCCACTGATTATTCACAATGGGTTGATCTATATCGCCGGCCAAGGCGCTCATTCGCGCGGTGACAAATCGGACGCCGGCAAGACTCCTACCATCGAAATGCACACCAAAATGGTGATGGACGGCGTAAAGGCCGTCGTTGAAGCCGGCGGTGGCACGATCGACAGCATCCTTCAACTCACCGTATATCTGGGCAAGCTCGATTATTACGACGGCATGAATTCGGTGTTCAAGACCTACTTTCCGAACGGCGGCCCGGCTCGCACCACCGTTGCCGTTGCCGGATTGCCCGGCGAGTCGCTCGTCGAAATAAACTGCATCGCCGCCGTTGTGCGCGACGTGAAGAAAGGGGCCTAGATCAATGGCGTTCAACGACAACTGGAACCGCAGAACCTTTCTTGGCACCCTCGGCGCGTTGGTGGGGGCGTTATTCAGCGGACGAAAAGCACTTGCCTTGCCGCGCGCCAGGGGCAGCAAAACCGCTCCCATCAGCGGATTTGGCGCCACCGGAAACGTCTATGAAGAATTGGGAGTAACCACGGTCATCAACGGGCAGGGAACCATGACGATGCTGGGTGGCTCTCTGATGCGGCCCGAAGTTGAAGCTGTGATGGCAATGGCTGGAAGCCACTTTGTCAGCATCCCTGATTTGGAGGTCGCCGCCGGCAAACGCATCACGGAAATGCTCAAGCTGCCCGACGGATACGGTGCCATGGTCACGTCCGGCGCCGCCGCCGCGATGCAATCCGGTCTCGCCGGTATCCTCACGGGTGACAATCGGAAGTTCATCGAGCAGTTGCCCGATCTAACCGGTATGAAATCGGAAGTCATCATTCAAAAATCCCACCGTAATCCTTTCGACCACCAGTTGCGCTCCACTGGCGTGAAGCTCGTGGTCATCGAATCGCGTGACGACCTGAAAAAAGCCATCAACCCGCAGACCGCCATGATGCACTTCACAAACTTCGCTGATGTCGATGGACAGATTCAAGTCGAAGAATGGGTCAAACTCGCGCATGAAAATCAGATTCCCGCGTTCATTGATGCCGCAGCCGATACGCCGCCCGTTTCCCGTTTATGGGATTACGCAAACATGGGCTACGACCTCATCGCCTTCAGCGGTGGAAAAGCGATGCGCGGGCCACAATGCGCGGGTCTGCTGATCGGCAAAAAAGACTTGGTCGCGTACGCTCTGCTCAACAACAGTCCGCACGAAGACACGCTCGGCCGCAGTCAAAAAGTGGGCAAGGAAGAGATCGTCGGAATGGTCAAGGCTCTGGAATCGTATTTGAAGGAAGATCACGACGCGTTGAACAAGGAATGGCAGCGCCGCCTGGATTTCATCTCCAGCCAAGTAACAAAAATTTCCGGTGTGACAACCGCTTTCCCTCCGCTGCAAATTGCGAACCATGTCCCCCACATGCACATTAAATGGGACCCGTCCCGCATTACGTTGACTCCACGCGACGCCACAGCTGCTCTACGCGGTGGAAAGCCGTCTATCGTTCTTTCTTCGGGGGAGCATGGCGAAGCTTTGTCAATGAACTCCTTCATGCTGCAGCCGGGGGAAGAGAAGATCATTGCTCAGGAATTGGTGAAAGTCTTGAAGTCACACGCAGCGTGAGTAAATCGGCTCGATTGTTTGAGGAAGCCGAATTCTTGGAGCTGTGCTATGTCCGTGCTCTTCTCGCGGCGAGGGGGCCCGCATGACTAAGCACGGAGGGAGCCGCGTTCGCTGGTTCCTTGTATCTTGGCTGTTTATCCTGGGCGCGGTCGCCTACCTTGACCGGATCAATCTTTCTATTGCCGGAAGTTTCATTGCCACGGAATTCCGCCTCACCAACGTTCAACTGGGCTCCCTTACCAGCGCTTTCTTGGTGGGCTACGCGCTTTTCCAAACCGTCGGAGGCTGGTTGGCCGACCGCCTCGGTTCGCGCCGCGTACTTGCTGTCGGTGTTCTGTGGTGGGGTATTTTCACTTCTCTGACTGCGGCCGTCCCTTCTGCCATTGTTTCTGCAGTTGTGGTTCTTGCGGCGGCCCGATTCCTTCTGGGAGCCGGAGAAGCAGTGCTCTTCCCCGCCTCCAATCAATTTATTTCCCGCTGGATTCCCTCGCAGGAACGGGGTGTCGCCAATGGTCTGATTTTCGCTGGTGTCGGAGTGGGGGCGGGCGCAACGCCATTTCTCATTACCTACATTATGGTTCACTACGGTTGGCGGTGGTCCTTCTGGATGAGCGCCATCATCGGATTGGCCGCGGGTGCCGTCTGGTATTTCATTGCGCGGGATACTCCGGAAGAGCACGCCAGTGTCTCTCCCGTTGAGCTGCAACACATTCAAGCCGGAAGAACGTTTGGACCCTCTCCTGACACAAGCACGGCCAAAGGATCGAACCAAGGCACAATTGCGTCCGATGGTCGCATTCTCTGGAGTACCATCCTCTCCTCGAAGAACGTCTGGGCCGTCACGCTTGCCTATTTCTGTTTCGGTTATATTGCCTGGATTTTCTTTACCTGGTTCTTTATTTACCTTGCTAAAGTGCGCGGCCTGAATCTGAAGGCCAGCGCGTCTTACACAACGCTCCTCTTCCTTACCATGGCTGCATGCAGTCCCCTCGGGGGCGCAATCAGCGACAAACTCTCCCGCCTGTATGGAAAGCGCATCGGACGAGGTGGCATCGCTGTTTTCGGGCTTCTCTTGACGGCTGTCTTTCTTACGTTTGGTTCGCAAGTGCAGAGTGCCCGCCTAGCCAGCGTCGTTCTTGCCGGCGGCGCAGGTGCACTGTATCTCTCGCAGAGCTCCTTCTGGTCGGTTACGGCCGATATTGCTTCCGGTTCCTCGGGATCCGTTTCGGGTTTCATGAATATGGGCAATCAGTTTGGAGGTGCCCTCACTGCTTCGCTCACACCGGCAATTGCAGCCCGATTCGGCTGGACTACTTCTTTTTTTGTTGCTGCAGGTTTATCGCTGCTCGGTGCTGCAGCCTGGATGCTTGTTGACCCTGAACGCACTCTGGCCCCAGCCGCTAGATTATCTCCATCGCAAGATAAGGTTTAAGTTGAGAATTGCCTCAGTGCACGAACCCAACAAAGACTCCGAACGCCGGAATGGTGAAATGAGCAAGCCTTGGCTCTTGCCCAGTCTCCGGGGCAGCAATCAAGGGCCTCGTCGAACTCTCTTTAACTCCATCGGCAGCGAGATCGAACTTGACCGTCCGCGATTCCGCACTCATGTTGAGCACCACCAGAACCGCATCGTTGCTTCCTGGCTTCTTGCGCAAAAAGGAGAGTACGAACGGGTCTTCGCGATCCAGCGGCACATAACGTCCGTCTCGCAGTGCAGGCTCGCTTCGACGCAACGCGATCAACCGTTTGTAGAATGACAAAATGGAGCCGGGATCCTTCGATTCCGCCTCCACATTGTATTCCGCCGAACTGGGCGGGACAGGCAGCCATGGGCGCTCGGCCGTAGTGAACGCGGCGTTCTGCGATCCGTCCCATTGCATGGGCGTGCGCTCGCCGTCGCGGCCTTTGTCCTGTGGCCAGCCGATCTTTCCAACTGGATCTTGGACATCTTCTTTCCGAACCGGATCCGTCGTTCGCATGCCGATCTCTTCGCCGTAGTACATCAGCGGCGTCGCGCGCGTAGCGAGGAGAAGAACAGCCATAAGTTTAGCAATCTGATCGTTGTGAACACCGTCTCCATAACGATCCCATTGGCGCGGCTGGTCGTGATTGCTGAAAAAATAGTGCGGCTGCCCGCCTACCGTGTTCTGGTCAATTTCACTCAACAGCCTGCGAAAGTCCGGCGCGGAAAGTTTATTAACGTCGGCAATCTGAAAGTCCATCGGCAACTGAACTTCGTCATTCTTGCCGCCGTACATCTTGGTAAGCTCTGCGATATTCGGCTCGTCCGCCTCGCTGATCATGACCGGATTCCCCGGAAACTCGTCGACCACCTTTCTCATTTCGCGCAGTACCTCATGAACTTCCGGCAAATTATCCGTGTACTTGTGTGCGATGTTCGGATCGCCGTAAGCGTTCTTTCCCGGCAGGATCGGGTCGTCGTGCAAATTGGGGTCTTCAAACAAGCGTGAGACCGCGTCAATGCGAAACCCCGCCACGCCTCGTTTCAGCCAGAAGCGCATGGCGTCATACATCGCTTTGCGCACTTCTGGATTGCGCCAGTTCAGGTCGGGCTGTTCCGTGTAGAAGTGGTGGTAATAATACTGATTCGTGGCCGGATCGAATTTCCACGCCGAGTGGCCGAACCACGATTGCCAGTTGTTCGGAGGCTCTCCCGGCCCCTTGCCGTCCCGCCAGATGTACCAATCGCGCTTCGGATTTGTCCGCGAAGAACGCGATTCCTTGAACCACGGATGTTGGTCCGAGGTGTGGTTCGGTACAAAATCCATGATCACCCGGATATCACGCTTCTTGGCTTCGCTCACCAATCGATCGAAGTCCGCAAGCGTCCCGTAAAGCGGATCAATGGCCGTGTAATCCGAGATATCGTAGCCAAAATCCACCAGCGGCGACGGGTACATCGGGCTAATCCAGATCGCATCGATGCCCAGGTCGCGAATGTAGTCCAGCCGCGACGTAATCCCGTTGATGTCGCCAACGCCGTCCCCGTTCGAATCCTGGAAGCTGCGCGGGTAGATCTCGTAAATGACTGCGTGTTTCCACCAGGGGTCCTGCGCCTTCGCGTGAGCACGCTCCGCATTCGAACTCTGCGGCGGGGCTTGCTGTGCCAGAACGGGACTCGCCCCGAGGCACACTCCGATAAGCACAGTCAGAAAAACAAATTTAGCGCGGTTCCACACGGTTAATCCCCCTGTCAGCACAAGGTCTCAACTGCGTTGCTCAAGGCTTTGCGTCCTGACGAGTCTGCAATTGTTCTGACTGCTTAAGCTCGCGCTCAGCGTCTTCCGTCCGGCCCAGATCGCGGTAAGCTTGTCCGAGTAGATGGTGGGGTATCGGGTTATAGGGATCCATCGCGATGGCGCGCTGTAGGGCGCGCACAGCCAGCGCCGTCTCCCCCTTTTTCTCCAGGACCTTCCCCATCAAAATGTACGGCCCCGTTGACGTCGCATCCAGCCAGATGGATCGCTGTAGAAGCTTTTCCGCCTCGTCGTACTTTTGCAACCGGCTATAAGCATCCGCCAGCTTGTAGTACGCGGAAGCATCTCCCGGATTCAACTCCAGCTCTTTCTGAAACTGCTCGACGGCTTCCGGAATCCGGGACTTATACAAATAGATCTCCCCGAGCAGCATATGCACGCGCGGAAGCTTCGGATCGAGTTCCACCGCCTTCTTCGCATAATCCTCTGCAATGGGGGCAAAATCCTGCCGCAACAGCATGCGCCCGGCAAACAAATACGCGGCCGCGGAATCGGCAGGTACACCGAACATCTTTGCGAAAGCCCTGCGGGCGTTCGGGTAGTCCTTCGTCTGCAGGTAGCAAACGCCGAGAACGTACGCGGCGTCCACATTCGCGCTGGGATACCACGTCTGCACCTTTTCAAGCGGTCCTATGGCCTCCGCAGGCCGCCCGGCAAGGTAATACGACAGCCCCATCAATTGCACCGCTTCGTTGTCTCCAGGGTCCTCTTCCAGCGCTTTCTTGAAGCTTGCCACCGCCTTCAGATAATCGCTTTTCTTGTAGTACGTAATCCCCAATTCATGAGCAAGCCCCTTCAATTCCGGCTCTTTCAGAGCCAGCGCCTCGAGCTTCCCAACCGCCTCATCGAATTTCCCTTCCTGCGAAAGCCTCCTTGCTTCACTGAGTGTACTGCCCGGCGTAATTGTCTCTTTTGGTTTGGGAGCATCGATGGCCTGATCAACGGTTTGTGCCACAAGCGCCTGGACCCCACCCATGCAGGCGAGCCCAAGCGAGCTTGCCGCGGCAAACAGAAAATACCCGCTTAACGATTTCATTCCATAGTCCCCAAACCAGCTCAACGGAACTCTGAAGCAAAAAAACGGGGAGCCTCGGAAGGCTCCCCGTCGGGGTGGTGGGCGTCCTTCTCCTTGTTAGAAAGTGACCCGTACGCCGAACTGCAGTTGACGCATGCCAATGGGGGCGCCCGGGGCGGAATCCGCCTCGATATCCGTGATCTGGCCCGACTGTCCGCCACAATCAAAGCAGCTGTTGGGCAGGGCGAGTACGGGATGGTTGAAAAGGTTGTAAGCATCGAAGCGGAACTGTGCTCTGATGCGCTCGGTGATGGTGAAGGTCTTCGTCAGCGCCATATCGTCGTAGAAGGCGTGCGGACCCCAATAGGAATCGAATCCGACATTGCCAATTTGGCCGCAAGCAGGAAGGGCGAACGGCCCTGAGCTCGGCCGAGCCGTCGGGCAGGCGTCCACCGTACCCGAAATGTCAGTTGGCGAGTTTTTGATTTCCGGAGCGGTCTGCTGACTCAACGGCGCTGCTGCCGGAGTGAACCAGAATGTGGCACCGTTCTGATGACTGAGCCCGGTAGCAAGCCTGCCAGAACCCACTTTGTTGGGACGGCATGGGCCCGCGTCGCTGACTTGTCCACAGTTCTGGAGGCTTGGAGTCCAAGGAAGACCGCTGCCCCACGTCAGGGTGTTGGTCACTTGCCAGCCGCCAACTGCATAATCCATGAATCGGCTTGCATCACTCATGAACTTCT
>Ga0307471_100002793_pt1 | contig 10174 bp, 13 predicted proteins | sample atmos_gasesAM3C__2_FD_204566 | JGI IMG/M metagenome (GOLD analysis project Ga0307471, IMG submission 204566) | Hardwood forest soil microbial communities from Morgan-Monroe State Forest, Indiana, United States - atmos_gasesAM3C_515 | ecosystem: Environmental > Terrestrial > Soil > Temperate... | reverse complement strand
GATTCACGAGTTTCGAGTTCCCGCAGAACGGGTGGGTCGCGAACACCAAGTTTTCCGGCCTCACCGGAGAAAAGCGACCCCGCTTCTGGGCAATCGTGAATCAATGCCAGGGTGTCCGGTTACTGGCAACTTTACCATTCCTGGCGACGGCACGCTGCGGCGGCGCGTGTCCGGCCTGCCACAATTTGTGACTGTCGGCGGCGGCGCATATTTTTTCTGCCAAGCTTACGCGCGTTACGCTATTTCGCGGGAGCTTGAACCGGCTGGACAAGCGATCATCGCTCGAAGCATGAAAAGCGCTTGTGCGCGCGGCAGTTCTCCGGCAGTTTCGCTCTGGTATGGCATCCGATCGGAGGCTGGGTTGTCTAAGCATCTTTTTGTTCATTGCGCTTTGCGCCAGTCTGTTCGTGAACTTCGTGTTGATGATCGCTGCGTTTCAGCGCGTCGGCGGTATCAGGGAAGCAGAACCGATCCCGCGTTTCCGCGAAATCCTACTTCAAAGAGGTGCCCGCACGACCACGGACAGAATCGCGGTTATCACCATGCGCGGCCTGATCAGCACCTCGATTCCGGGAAACGTCAGCGACTCGATGGTCGACGACTTGCGCGCAGCACTTCAACAGGCGCGCGAAGACAGTCGTGTTAAGGCCATTGTGCTGGAGATCGATTCGCCCGGCGGAGAAGTCACCGCTTCCGATGAGATCTACAGCGCGGTTGTCAAGACGCGCGCTAGGAAACCAGTTGTCGTCTACATGGATTCACTGGCGGCCTCGGGCGGATATTATGTCTCCTGCGGAGGTAAATTTTTGATGGCTAATGAAACGACGATCACCGGGAGCATCGGCGTAATCATTCAAACCCTGAATTACGAGCAGCTGTTCAACAAAGTCGGCCTCGCATCCGTAGTTTTTAAGAGCGGCAAATTCAAAGACATGCTGAACGGAGCGCGGCCGATCACGCCAGAGGAACGGGAGCTCGTACAGAACTTCATCATGAGCACGTACGACAAATTTCTCGGCATCGTCGCAAAGGAGCGAAACCTGCCGGCTGATCTTCTCCGCAACACGATCGCAGACGGCCGAATTCTCTCAGGCAAAGAAGCATTGCAGAACAAACTCATAGACGGTCTCGGCGAGTTAGACGACGCCTTCACCAAAGCAAAACAACTGGCCAACTCGCCGAACGCGAAAGTCGTGAAGTATGGCCCGCCGTTCAGTCTCTTGCGGTTCCTTCGCGTCTTTGGAGAATCAGACTCGAAAATCGAACTGCAACTTCCGAAACAACTCGTGCCTCAACTGGAATCGGGGCGCGCGTATTTCCTGCCGAGTTACTACGCTCCGTAGGCGCTGAGGGTAGCGCAAACTTCAGCACACCCTCATGCTATTCGGGAACGTATTTGCAACATTCGGAGCGGCTCCGAGTCTCGCCTTGGGTTTGCTTTCCGCTCTTTACTTCATTGGCAGTCTTTGTGTGTATGTGTCGCTGATTTATCAGATCAGTACACGGACACGCACCGCTTCCGGGGCCGACGCGCCGGGGCGCGCTTTTGGACTGCCGGAAGCAGTTCTCGCCAGCGTGCTGATCTTTTTCTTTCTACTGACGGTCAGTTCAACAGTTCCGGACCCGGCGCTTCAATTTCACCCACGTAATCTTTTGGCCAATTTTCTCCTCAGCGCTTTCGTGATGCTTCTCATAGTCACTCTTCTGCAATTTCGCGGCTTTGATGTTGGCGCATTGGCGGGATTTTTCAGAATCAGTTTCTTCCGAACTTTAGGAACTGGAGCCATCCTGCTTTTTTTTGCTTATCCGTTGATCGGTTTTTCCGAGGCCATTAATCAGCGGTTTTTCGGTGGCGGCTCAAGCAAGCAGAGCATCGTCGAGTTCTTCAGTGCATCGCGCACCATCGAGGAGCGGATTATGATCATTGTTTTCGCCGTCGCGATCGCGCCAATCATCGAAGAATTTGTTTTTCGATTTTTCATTTACGGCGTGCTCAAACGCTATGTTGGTTGCCTTCTCGGGGTGATACTTAGTTCGCTGCTATTCGCCGCTGCCCACGCACATTTTCCCTCGTTCGTGCCGTTGTTTGTCTTGGGGAGCTGTTTCGCGATTGCCTACGAATGGAGCGGCTCGATTCTTGTTTCGATGACTATGCATTCCCTCTTCAACTCGCTGACTCTCATTGCCCTCGCGTTTCCAGAGATCATTTCTCAATGAAACTCGGTGCTCTGGGCGAAGACCGACTGCTGAACCAAATCTTGCTTCATTTTCCGCGTGGGAGAACCCGGAAAGTCTTTGCAGGTGCAGGGGACGACTGCGCGATTGTCGAAATACCGGGAAGCAAAAAATATCTCGTACTAAAAACGGACTGTGTTGTCGAAGGCGTGCATTTTGCTCACGGAACGAATGCGTCCCATGTCGGATGGAAAGCAATGATGCGTCCTTTGAGCGATTTCGCTGCGGCTTCAGCTATCCCTCAGTTCGCGCTCATTACGCTTATCGTTCCGAAGCAAACCAAGGTCGCGTGGGTGCGAGGGCTTTATCGGGGACTGCGCCGAGCGGCGAGCCGCTTCGAAGTGAGCATTGTCGGTGGCGAAACGAGCAACACACCAGGGCCAATCGCCGTCTCTGTGACTGTGATCGGATTCGTTGAGAAATCCCGCGCGGGATCGCGCCGGGGCGGAAGATCGAGTGACGATCTTTTCGTCACAGGCCGGCTTGGGGGTGCGCTGAAACAAAAGCATTTGAAGTTCCTTGCGAGGATTGCGGAGTCGCGCTGGCTTACAAAAAATTTCTCGATCCACGCTATGATGGATTTAAGCGACGGACTCGGAGCCGATCTTCCTCGACTTGCACGGGCAAGCAAAGTGGGATTCGACATCGAGCTGGAAAATTTGCCGGTTGCCCGTGGTGCAACCATCGACAACGCGATTTCAGACGGAGAGGACTACGAACTGCTCTTTGCCGTGTCGCGTCGCGACAGAAACCGTTTGGAGCGAGAGTGGCGACGAAATTTTCCGGAATTATCACTGACGCGAATTGGCTCGCTCAATCGCAAATCGCAAACCGTGAATCGCAAATTGCCCCGTGGCTACGTTCATTTCCAACAGCCCCGCTGAAACGGAAGCAATCGCGCGGCGACTTGCGGAGGATCTAGTTGCCAGTTCCATGTTGGCTCTTAAAGGGGAACTGGGCAGCGGGAAAACGTTGTTCACGCAAGGTCTCGTCGCAGGTCTGGAAAGCGACGCCGCAGTAACGAGCCCGACCTTTACTATCCTGCACGAATATCAAGGTGGGAGATTGCCCGTTTACCATTTCGATTTCTTTCGCTTGGAAAATCGCGAATCCGCCATACGGCTTGGGCTGGAAGATTATTTTTTTAGCGATGGCATTTCGGTGATCGAATGGGCCGATCGATTTCCGGAATTGATTCCAGAGCAGGCGCGCTGGATTTCCTTTGAAATAAAATCGGAGCGTCAGCGGATCATAACGGTATTTCATCACGCTTATGAAAACTCTCGCGCTTGAACTTTCCACCGTCCGCGGCAGCCTGGCCTGGCTGGATGGCGAAATCGAGTTCACGCGCGAATGGCCTAACGACCGGAAAAATTCAACAGCGTTTTTCGAGAACCTTCAGGAGTTGCGAAGAAAATTTGGCGTTCCGGAAACGATCGTTGTCGGACTTGGCCCCGGCTCCTATGCCGGAACCCGCATCGCGATTTCGGCCGCGATCGGGATACAACTTTCTTGTGATGCGCGCTTGATCGGGTATCCCTCGATTTGCGCAATGGAATGCGATGCGCAGGAATACATTGTGATTGGCGACGCGCGCAGGAAATCTTTTTTCTTTGCGCGCATTCTCAAGAATGAAGTGATTGAAGGCCCAACGCTCTTTTCTGCGTTCGACCTGAAAGCGAAACTCGAATCACTCGACCCGACAACGCCGGTTTTCTCTTCAGAGTCTCTTTTGCAGTTTCACCGAGCCATGATTTGCTTTCCGTCGGCCCTCATTCTGGCGGGACTTGCGAAGGAGCTCCGACGAAGCTTCTGTCTGCCACCGCTGGAACCAATTTATTTGCGCGAACCACACATCACCATGCCGAAATGAAAGAAACTTACCGCTGCTGGGCTGAGATTGATCGGGCCGCGTTGCAGCACAATGCGAAGGTCGTGCGGGATCGCATCGGATCCGCTGAAATGCTCGCTGTTGTGAAAGCGAATGCTTACGGTCACGGATTGGTTGGCGTTGCGGAAACGCTGGCCGATGAGGCACAATTATTTGGGGTCGCCAATCTTCAAGAGGCTCTCACGTTGCGCGAATCGCTGCCGCATCCCATCGTAATTCTCGGCCCGGCAACTCCCGAGGAACGCCCCGTAATTGCCGAGCACGGATTTATCCCGACGATCTCGAGTTTGGAGGAAGCCCACGCGTTCGATCGATTGAAGCCGGTATCAATCAATTTCAAAATCGACACCGGCATGGGGCGAATGGGCGTGGTGCAGAATGAAGCACGCGACGTTTTCCGACGCGTGGCAGAAATGGCGAACCTTGGGATCCACAGCATATCGACCCACATGCCGGTATCGAACGAAGACGCAGAATACACGCGCGACCAGCTCATCCGATTCCAAAGAATCGTTGACCAAATTCGCGCAGAAGTTCCGGGAAGCTACAAGGCGCACGTGTTGCAAAGCGCCGGCACACTGGCGTTCAATCAGCGGACATTCGAAATCGTGCGCGCCGGTATCATGCTCTACGGCATTTCGCCGCTCCCGGAATTTCGTGAGTTGCTCAAGCCGGTGATGACGTGGAAAACACGAATTTGTCTCGTGCGCGACGTGCCGAAGGGGAGCTCAATCAGCTATGGCCGCACATTTATCGCGCTGCAAAACATGCGCGTTGCGACGTTGTCGGCCGGCTACGCCGACGGTTACCCGTGGCATCTCTCCAATCGTGGCGCCGACGTTTTGGTGCGCGGAAAGCGCTGCCCTCTTCTCGGTCGGGTGACAATGGACTTGATGGTGATCGATGTAAGCGGGCTGGATGACGTGCAGGTGGGCGACGATGTTGTTCTCATGGGGCGCGACGGCAGCGAAGAAATTTCCTGCTCTGAATTGGGTGAAAAAGCCGGGACGATTACGTGGGAAATTGTGACGCGAATTGGCGCGCGGGTACGCAGGGTTTATATTTAGGCTTTTGGTCTCTTTTGTCGCTGTTAGGGAGGGACAAAAACGATCAAGCGACCGAGTTCTTGAACTCCATGTTCCAAATCATCTTCAATGAGCTGAGCGCAGCCGAGATCTCGGCGTTACCAAAAAGATTGCAGCTTGAGTTGCTGGCTGAGTTTCAAATTTTACCCGAGGATTTGGATCAACTCGACTCCGAGCGCTTCGGCGTGATCGAACGCGAGGGAAAGAAGCTGTATCGGTACCGCGCGAAGAACTACCGGATTTACTTCGCCAAGACCGAGGAAGGCGTCAAAGTGCATCGCGTTTTGCATAAAAACACGCTTCGCGATTTTCTGTTCCGCAGCAAACTACCTGTTTCCGAGGACGCGCAATTGGGCGAAACGCGCGAGTTCTGGAAGTTGATTGAGGAAGGCGAGCGGACGCCGAAGGGGTAGCGCGTGCTTCCCATCACACCAGTCCCACTCGTCAGACCAGCGCGAACTACTTCATCAACAGCACCGAACGGCTGCGCTTGATTTCGCGCGTGATTTTCCGGTGCATGTATGCGGGCATGCCGGTAACTCGACGAGGCAGAATTTTGCCGCTCTCCGTGACAAATTTTTTCAGAAGATCAGGGTTCTTGTAATCGATTGCCTCCATGGCGATATCGATCCGGCGGCGCGGCATGGGCCGATTGGCGCGGCGAAATGCGGAACGGCGTTTGGGAGTTTTCGGTTGCATCGCTTATTACTTAGTCTCCCGGTGCAAGGTGCGCCGCCGCAGAAACGGATTGTATTTTTTCTTCTCCAAGCGATTCGGTGTCCGTGGACTTTTCTTATTGCGCTTCGTCATGTAGCGCGAAGGCGGCTTCCCGAGTGCTTTAGCTTCGGTGCATTCGAGGGTAACAATTTCTTGGGCCATGAACGTAGATCACTCCTTCACTTCCGGCGGAGTGGTTTCCTCCTCCTCGGACTCAGCGCCTTCCTCCTCGGTCAAACCAAACAAAGACGTAACTGATGGTCGAATCCGCGCAGCTCTACTCTGCTTCTCCAACTGCGATTGACACTCAACGGTGAAACGGGCGAACGGAATCGCCTCAAGACGTGCGCGTGGGATTGGTTTACCAGACATCTCACACTTCCCGTATGTTCCGATCTCGATACGCTTGAGCGCCTCATCGATTTCGTAGAGCGCGTCCTGTTCTTGTGAGAGCAAACTCAGCGCAAAATCGCGATCGTATGCGTCCGATCCAGCGTCGGCCTGGTGCATTCCGAAGGCAGAAGCTTCGCTGCCTTCGGCGCGCGAGCGCAGGGTGCCCTGGGCCACGCCAGCCATCGAATCCACCACCGCATCGCGAAGCTGAAGCAGCTTTTGTTTTTGTTTGCGAACGAACGGATCCAACTTCTTTTCGCGATGATTCAATCCCAGCAGCACCGCTGCGGGCGAGTTAGTACCTCCCAAGTTGGTTTTTGGCGAACGGCGCGCGATCTTCTTTTCTCGTGCGGAATGCCTCGGCTTCGCTTTCCTGGCCTGAAGTTTGCGAGCCGGCCGCGGCTTTCGTACAGCTGACCTTGTCGCAGACCTATTCTTTTTCTTTGATTTGGCCATAGTGATTTTTTGTAAGCGCCATTTCTAATCGACTGGCGCTGGGAAAATGGACGCTTAATTAAGAACGTTTATCCTAGCACGCAAGCGGATTCGCCAAAAAAGATTGGGCTCGCGTCGCAAACAAGGTTCAGCTGTAACGTCAAGCATCCCAGTGGGATTCATTGCCAAGTGTTAGCGAGATGAAATCGATGGACGTTTCACTGGCTCACCAGTCGCAGACCGGCCGTTTGCTGATTAAGTCCGCAACTTAAAACAATCGCGCGTCGCGCGCTTGGAACTGGCGTCCGCGAGAGTGAAAGCTGTAATCTGGCGGTGTCGTCCGCGTGAAGCACGGGCGGCAGCTCTTTCGAATGTAGTGCTTGGGCCGCCAGCATGATCTGCCACAATCCCGCCGCGCCCACGCTCTCGCCCAAGGCGGGTTTGCCGGTGTAAACCAGCGTATTTGGAACGACCTCCTGAAGCGCTTCGGATTCTGCGTCGTCGACAAACGTCCCATTTGCACTCGACACAACAAAATCGATTTCTGTTTCGGCGAGATCACAGAGAATGCGCTTCAAAATTTTTTCCGCTTCGGCTCGTCTTCTAAAATACCCGCCCGGATGCGCGCGTTCGATCGTGACGAATCCGTCGCGGGCGAGCACGATCGCTCCTGCGCCTTCGCTCAAAATCGTTCCGCGGTTCTGCTCGCTGAAGGGCTCAATCGGCGGCACCAGGCGCAGCAAACGCCACCGGCGGTAGGCATCGCATAACAGCCAGTCGATTTCTTCGGTGCCTACAACAAGACAATAGTCCAACGTCTCATTCGCCATCAATGCCTCGGCCATTGTTATTGCGGCGACGCCGACGGCGCCGTCGCCCACGAGTGTGTAAGTAGCGCCGGTCACGCCGAGGATCGCGGCGAGATGGCTTGCCGGCGCATTGAACACAGTTTCCGGAAATAGGAGCGGACTGGCTGCCTGCGCGCCTTTGGCGACGATTTCACGGTAGAAACGTTTCGTGTAAATGACTCCTCCATTTGAGATAGCGAAGATGAGCGCAATTCGTTCAGCATTCTGCGGCTCGAGTTTTAGTCCTGCAGACTCCAATGCCCACAATCCAGCTGCTGCGGCGAAACGCGAAATAGGACTGGCGCGGCGAAGGCGCGGATGGGAAATATACTTCAGCGCTGATTCCAGTACCCGAAAAACGCTGTAAACACGATCGGAGAATTCTTCGGAAATCGGCGTCGCAGATGCCTCCTCGCCCTGAAGCAATCGCTCCCAAACCGAATCAACGCCAATGCCCAGAGGGGTAACCCACCCCATGCCGGCAATCGCCAGACTCATGCGTCGCCTGTCCGCGGTAGTCCCGGCGCGGGCGGAGATTTACGCATTAGCGTCGAAGCATTTGTCCCACCGAATCCAAACGAGTTCGAGAGCGCAATGTTCACGACAGCCGGTCGCGCTTCGTTCGCGACGATGTTGAGATCGACATCGTCATCTGGAGTGGTGAAATTGATGTTAGCTGGAAGAAATTGCTGTTGAAGCGCAAGCAAACAAACGATGGCCTCGATGGCGCCCGCGGCGCCTAGGGAATGACCCATCATGCTTTTGGTTGAGCTTATCGGCACACCATTAAACAACGCGCTGATTGCCCTACCCTCGGCTGCGTCGTTGAAGACCGTAGCTGTTCCATGCGCATTAATGTAATCAACATCGGCCGCGGAGATATGCGCGCTCTCGAGAGCTCGCTCCATTGCTTGTCGCGCTCCAATGCCCGACGGCTCCGGTTGCGTGATGTGATAGTTGTCGCTGGAGATACCGTAACCAATAATTTCGGCGAGAATAGGCACGCCGCGCTCGCAAGCGAGGTCGAGATTTTCCAACGCCAGAACCGCGGCGCCTTCGCCGAGCACCATACCAGACCGATACCGATCAAACGGCCGGCATTTTTCCGGCGTTGCGGCTTGAAGCGAATCAAAGCCGACGAATACCATTTCCGCGAGCGCGTCGTAGCCGCCTGCTAACACCCGTTGGTAACGACCGGAGCGCACGCATTCAAACGCGTGACCGATCGCATTTGTCCCGGACGCGCAGGCGTTCGCGATCACTCGGCACGGCGCTGAAATTCCAAAAGCGGTCTGTGCGTCGATCACCGGCTTTTGCGCCGGGTAATTAGCTATCCATCTCGGCGCACGCCTCAGATCCCCTGCTCCGATTAGCGAGCGGTAATAGCGTTCGCCGTAAGACATGCCCCCGCTTGTCGTTCCGACTACCGTTAACTCCGGTTCAAATTCAGGCCGTTGCATGACGAGTTCTTGCAGCGCCTGAATCATCATGTACGACGCGCGATGCAGGCGTCCCGACCGGGGTATTTGCGCGTGGCTGGCAAGCAAACGCGAGTCGGAAACCTGGCCTGCCGTTTTGCAACGGCATTGCGTCACTGAAAAGCGCATCACAGGAGTCACACAGTCTTGTGCGCTTCGCAAGGACTCGAGCGTTTCAGCCAAGCCAAACCCGAGCGGGCTGATTACGCCCGCCGCCGTAACTGCCACGCGGGCTGGATCATTCGTGCTTTCTCGTCTGTCTGCTTGATCCATTATCTGACGCCAAAAATTGACCTTGATTTCTATTGCTTTCTTAAAAGAAGCATTTTACAAGTGACCGCAAAACGGGGAACGGAAGCCCGGAAGTTGGTGGATTGTCAGTTGAGTTTATTCAATGGCGATTTGAAATCCGATTAGCGGAAACAGTTACCTGGCTGCGTTTTCTAGAATAAACTCAATGGGAACCAAATTATACGTAGGCAATCTCCCCTTCAATACTACGGAGAACGAACTGCAGGAGCTTTTTTCACAGGCTGGAGCTGTGCAGGAAGTGACTCTCATGCAGGACAGATTCACTGGCAAATCACGTGGGTTCGCCTTTGTCACGATGGGTTCGGACGAAGAAGCGCAGAATGCCATCTCGAAATTCAACGGCCAAACCATGGATGGCCGGCCAATGACTGTGAATGAGGCGCGCCCGCGCGAGCAGCGGCCGCCGGGTGGTGGCGGCGGTGGCGGACGTTACGGCGGCGGCGGATACGGCGGCCGGCGCGAAGGTGGCCAGCGAAGAGGCGGCTACTAGCAATTAACATTGCCTGCAGACAGGTGCTATAGAGTCCGCTGTCCCAGCGGATTTGCGCTTGCTACCGACTTGATGTCTGCGCTGAGGACAGCGCGCGCTACAGCCGATTGGGCAAATATGGGCAGGGCTGGATTCGAACCAGCGAAGGCGTAAAGCCAGCAGATTTACAGTCTGCCCCGTTTGGCCACTTCGGTACCTACCCCTTTTAGCGCGAAGGATTTCATATATCCTCGCGCCTTACAGCTTGCAACTCGCGTCACCTTTCGCGGCTGTTGATAGCACCATTGCAT
>Ga0307471_100002792_pt1 | contig 10176 bp, 11 predicted proteins | sample atmos_gasesAM3C__2_FD_204566 | JGI IMG/M metagenome (GOLD analysis project Ga0307471, IMG submission 204566) | Hardwood forest soil microbial communities from Morgan-Monroe State Forest, Indiana, United States - atmos_gasesAM3C_515 | ecosystem: Environmental > Terrestrial > Soil > Temperate... | reverse complement strand
GTGCATGTCTTTTCTCAGCTCGGATTGAGCTCGGGCGCATCGGATACGCGTCAGATCTCGCGCGGCATCGCCGAAGCGTTGAATGCAACCGTCTTCGGGCTATCGATCGCTGTGCCGACGCTGATCGGGTTCACCTATTTTTCGAGGAAAGTTGAAGTGATGTCGGTGGAGATGGAAACGCTGGTCGTGGAATTGATTAACAAATGCTATTACGGTCGCTCTTCGCGCGAATTCGTGCCGGCGAAAGCATCTACGGGCAGCTCGATGCCGATTTCGACGCCGGTGGCGTAAGAGGCGCGGCTCATTTTACGCCATGAAGTTTGCAGTACGAAAACGAAGGGCGCCCGTCATAATCATCGTTTCGCTCGTCGATATTCTCATCATTCTGCTGATCTTTTTTGTCGTTTCTACAACTTTTAAGAAAGACCAGCCGGAAGTTCAGATTAATCTGCCGGAATCCAAAACAGCAAAGAAACAGCCTTCGGAGCTGGAACACGCTATCGTGAGCATCGATCAAAATGACGAGATCAAATTGGACGGACGAGGAATCGGCGTGGATGAACTGGAAGGTGCCGTGCGTAACCTGCCTGAGACTCGCAAGTCCACGCTTGCGCTCCAGGCCGACAAGAAAGCTTCCTTTGGCACGATTATCAAAGTCATGGACGCGTTAAAGCTGGCCGGCGTGAGAAATTTGCCGGCGTTTACCCGGGAAGAGAAGTGATCCTGCAGATCTTGGATTACGGCGACCCGATCCTGCGGGCCAAAGGCAAACCGATCGAGAACATAGACGATCGGATTCGCGAGCTGGCCGCAAATATGATCGAGACGATGCACGCGGCGAATGGCGTAGGTCTGGCAGCCCAGCAGATCGGTGAAGCTTTGCAGCTCACAGTGCTCGACGTTTCGCTGGTCGAAGATCGGCCGAGCACTTTGAAATTGGACGCCAAAGACGTCGATCCAAAGGCGGCGATGCCGCTCGTGTTAATCAATCCGGAAATTGAGCTACGTGGCGCAAACGAAGTGGGAGTAGAAGGTTGCTTAAGTTTTCCGGAAATCACCGGCGACATCGAACGGGCGAAGTCAGTGATCGCCCGCGCGCAAACTTTGGAAGGCGGCACAATCGAAATCGAAGCGAGCGGATTTCTTGCACGCGCGATTCAGCATGAAGGCGATCATCTCAATGGAATTCTATTTATCGATCGCATGAATTCCGCGGCAAAGGCCGCATTGTCGAGCCGACTGAAACGATTACAGAAGGAGACGCGACGCGGCATCAGACATCGAGAAGCGCTGGTAAGTGAGACGACGCTGTAGCGGGGTTTAGTCGCTGCGTGACTGTGGAAATTATCGAGTCAGAAATCCTGTCAACGGACTGGTCGCGGCCGCGACGTCCAGTTTTTCGGCTAATCCGATTTCGCGTGCTTCGCGACCTGCCTCAATGGCTTTTTTAAACGCTTTGGCCATGCGAATCGGATCGGAAGCAATTGCGATTGCTGTATTCACCAGAACCGCATCGGCGCCGATCTCCATCGCTTCAGCGGCGTGACTTGGCGCGCCGATCCCGGCGTCCACGACTACGGGCACGGTGGCTTGCTCGATAATGATCTCAATTTGCAGGCGCGCCTCGATCCCGCGGTTGCTGCCGATCGGCGAACCGAGCGGCATTACGGTGGCGGTGCCGATATCCTGCAATCGTTTCGCGAGTACTGGATCGGCATTGATATAGGGAAGAACCGCGAATCCTTCTTTCACCAAAATTTCCGCAGCGGCGAGGGTCTCCACCGGATCGGGCAGCAAATAACGCGGATCCGGGTGAATCTCGAGCTTGATCCATTTTGGCAAGCCCGCGCTCGCGGCCAGCCGCGCCAGGCGCACCGCTTCGTCCGCGTTGCGCGCACCGCTCGTGTTGGGCAAAAGAAGAAAACGTTTTGGGTTGATGAAATCGAGGATGTTTGCAAATGGATCGTGCTTGCCGGAGATATCTGCGCGCCTCAGGGCCACGGTCACCAGCTCCGTCCCGCTGGCAATGAGCGCGTCGCGCATCAATTCGTTCGACGCGAATTTCCCTGTGCCAACCAGCAAACGCGAGGTGAACTCGCGATCGGCGATCTTCAGTTTCGAGGGCTTGTCCGACATCGATAGAGAATAAACGAATTCGCGCAAAGGTGCGAGCGTGGATCTGGGAGCGCAGGCTATGTCGGGCAGGCTGTAGAGGCGGGCCTGCCGCCTATATTACCTTTGATTTCGCAGCCGACACGGCTGCCACTACAGAAAGCACACCATTTTCAGCTTGTACAATGGCTCAATCACGCCAAATTCTCAGTCAATGACTCAGTTTGATCTTCGCCAGGAAGACTGCATCGAAGGAATGTCGCGCCTGACCAATGAAAGTGTCGATCTTATTGTGACTTCACCCCCCTACAACCTCGGAATTGGCTACAGACAATATGCCGACCGTCAGGATCGACAATCGTATTTGAAGTGGTGCGCTAAATGGGCAGCACAAATTCGACGAATTCTACGATCGAACGGATCTTTTTTTCTGAACGTTGGCTCCGCGCCATCGAATCCGATGCTGCCCCACCAAATCGTGATCGAACTGACGTCCGTCTCGGGCGGATTTCTTTTGCAGAACACGATTCACTGGATCAAATCGATTACGATCGACACTAAACAGAACGACCCTCACCTCATTCCTCTCCCTCGCCAAAGAGAGGCGTACGCGAAGCGCAAGGTGAGGGTCGAACCAACGGGACAAACGCTTGGTCATTTCAAGCCAATTAATTCGAACCGGTTTCTTAACGATTGCCACGAGTACATTTTTCACTTTACGAAGTCCGGACGAGTTGAAATCGATCGGCTTGCCCTCGGCGTTCCGTACCAGGACAAAAGCAACATCGCGCGCTGGTCGCATACTCGAGGGAACGATCTACGCTGTCGCGGCAACACATGGCTCATTCCCTACGAGACAATTCAGAGCCGTGCAAAGGAGCGACCGCATCCGGCGACGTTTCCTGTTCAACTCGCCGAATGGTGCATCAAACTCCACGGCGTCTCGCGAATCGAAACGATGCTCGATCCGTTTCTTGGTATTGGAAATTCAGCAGTCGCTGCGCAGCGCTGCGGCATAAAAAAATTAATTGGGTTTGAAATCGACAAGGCGTATCTCACAGAGACGAAGCGGCGCCTCGGCTCGACAGAATCACGGAGTTGGCCGACTGCACATTAGATCCGCGAGCACTTGTGCTCTCAGTCGATCCCATGTTGCAATCGGAAAATCGTCAAGCGCCCCGACGGCGGCGACAAAGGTGAGGCCGGGCGGGCCGGCAATTCCGACATCAAACTTTTTTCCAACCCGTTAATCCGGAATGTTTTTTATTCGATCTGAGAGGAGGTAAGGCAGGAAGAGTTGTTGTTGAAAGTTGCCGACATCAATTCATTAAGCGAACTGCCGGTAACCGCAAGCCTTCATCGAACTGGCATTGCCATTTCTCTTTAACTGGACCGTTGACACTTTACCACCAAGCCAGAAGCTTTTGTTTGATTCGCAATTTTTTGAAGAAATTAATCATAGCGAGCCTGGTCTTCCTCACGCTACAAGTCGTTTTAACGTTAGCTGCAGCTGCAGCCGGAGGTTCTTTCATGTTCGGGGGTGTTCCCTTTTCTCCCGGCTCAAATGTTCAGGCTAATGTTCCTTTGAGTGCACTCGAAAAATCATATGCCGGGCAAGGCGGCAATCCTGTACCGCCATACGCAGTGGCTGTGCTGGCAACGCCTGCAAATTTTGATCCAACGAAGAGCTGGCCTGTTTTGATACCGTGCTCCACGAGCGATTTCAAACGTCAGAATCGAAATGATCTCGTTCAGTTTTACCAGAGGGCCGGACTCTCTGAAGGCTGGGTGTTACTCGCCGGGGACGGCCCCCAGCATTCAAAGAATGACAATGTGGCATGGCGCGAGTCCATGACAATGGCTGCCGTCGACGCGCTGCACCGAAGCTTTCCCGGGTCTGAGAAGTGGCCGATGGCATGCGCGGGGTTCTCCGGGGGAGGCAAAGGGGTCGGTTATGTTGCGCCGTTTCTCGCGAGATACGGTTGCCACATTGCCGGAATTTACATCACCGGTGCGAATGAAGACCACCTGAGTGATGGATATGCGCGATTGCAGCCTGGCGCGGACTTTCTTAATACGCCAATCTACTTTAGTTCCGGACACGAGGATAGAATCGCGACCATGGAGCAGCAATACGCCGTCGTGGGTTTGATCAAGCGAACCGGTTTTAAGCGGATTCGAATCGGGACTTTTCGTGGCGGCCATGAGGTCAATGACGCGCAAACCTCGATCGCGTTGCATTGGTTTCGCGAACTGGCGAAGTAGCAAGTAAATGCACTTGTGAGTGGAGGGGCGAGCTCTGCGAGCCTCTCCATGAATTGGCCGATCGAACGCTCGTTAGGCGTCGCAGAGCTCCGCCCTCCATTTCTGTTACTTCACGCTGGACGACCGGCTCAGAGAGACCGGATCGCGTCCGCGAGCCCTTGAGGATCGTCAGTGCCCAACGCAAATTTCCGACCATCACGCAACGTGATCGCCACAGCGTGTAATCCTGAGACGTTATAAAGCCAGCCGTACGGCGTGAGGTGAATACCCATCCGTACCACCACCGAATCCGAATCGGTTCCCATGCGGCAATCTCCGCCAGCCCCATTGCGAAACACGCCCGCAAAGTTTCGCCGTCGATTTTGATTGTCGGTTTGCTGGACACGATCGCGCAAATAAGAAAGATTCCTTCGATCGTTGCGCTGATCAGCAGCCCGTCTCGATTAGCTGGCACGACGATTGCCATGACCGCAAATGGTCGCGCCAAACAAGACGCAGATTGTTAAATAGCCGATTTGCGTGTGCTCGTATCGCGTCACAGCAGTTTGCCTTCCGCTGGCGCGTTCGCTGCATTGGAAGTTTGCTGAAATTTCTCCAGCGATTTTACTAAATTTCCGGGGAGCGGACGCACGCGATCAAAAATTCGAGCGGCCAACGGTTTAGCTGTTGTGTAACCCGCGGCGAACATTTCCAGACGGGCGTCCAGATTATCAATGTAATGCAGCGCCATCGCTTCCGGCGTTTTCGGCGCGACCGGTGAACCAAATTCCATCTCGCCATGGTGTGCCCCGATTAAGTGTAGAAGGTGCAGGCGAACATCTTCTGAAGCTGGAAGGAGAGTTTTCCAGACCTCCCCATTTTCGGCGTTTATCTTTCTCCATAACGCGTTGACGAGCTCGAGGCCGATTGAGATGTGCCCTATCAACTCGCCGCGCTCGTCGTAAGTCATCACAAATCCATTTTCGGGCAGAGCATTCTCCCAAAGTTTCCCAGAGTCGTGGAACAGGATTCCGGCAACCAGAAGATCAAGATTCAATTGCGGATAAAGCGGCGCGATCTCCTTCGCAACGCGCATCATTTGAGCCGTATGCTCGACCAGTCCGCCCCGGCGTGCGTGATGATAATTGCGCGCGGCAGCCGTGCGACGAAATCGGTCACTCCATTCTTGTAGAAACACCTCGCATAAGGAGCGCAGGCGCGGATCGCTAATTGTTTTGATCGCTTTCTCAATAAACTCCCAGTCGGCGTTCTGTTTGGCGCGCAAATCCGCGGGCCCTTGGAGCAATTCATGTTTTTCCTGATCGGTAAGCGGTCGGACCGTCCATTTGCGCGCTTCGAGGCCGTATTGCTGGTGGCGATGAAACTCGCCTGAGAGCTCGATGAAACTTTCGGCCGTGAGCGCGCCGCAAGTCTTGTACGCAGGATGATCGCTCCAGACACGGAGCGTCATGCGATCGCACGCATCAGCGAGAGTAAGCTCGCAGTACGGCTGTTGTTCTCGCGTGAGCCTGGGCGCTGCGCTTTCCACTTGCACATGGACGCGCGCCGGCACCGCGCCGTTCTGTGCCGCCCTGCGAATTTCAGTCAGCGTCATCAAATCCATTTCGGCAAATCTACCACAAGCCGCAAACGTGCTACGCTTTATTGTCCCATGTTTGTCATGCACCTTGAATGCAGCGCATGCGGCCTTCAGTATCCGTGGTCGCGCCTGCAGAATCTTTGTTTTTCCTGCCACAAACCGCTCTTTGCGATTGTCGACCTCGCCGCTGCGGGCCGGACGCTGAAGCGCGAGACAGTGGCAACGCGCGAGAAATCATTATGGCGCTATCGCGAAGTGTTGCCGCTGCCAGGCGATGTTGAGCCCGTCTCGTTAGGCGAAGGCGGAACGCCACTATTGAGCGCACAAAAATTTGGCGGCGACATCGACCTCTGGATCAAGGACGAATCGCTAAATCCAACACAGAGTTTCAAGGCGCGCGGGATGAGCGTTGCCGTGTCCATGGCAAAACATCTTGGCGCAACCAAACTCGCCGTTCCCAGCGCCGGCAATGCTGGCGGAGCGCTTGCTGCGTACGCGGCGCGGGCCAGCTTGGAAGCGCACATCTTCATGCCATGCGATACGCCCCGGGCAAACATCATCGAGTGCCGCGAGTTGGGAGCCTATGTGACGTTGATTGACGGATTGATTACGGATTGCGGGGCTGAGATCGCGCGGCGGAAAGCGAAGGAAGTTTGGTTTGACATGTCCACGCTCAAAGAGCCGTATCGCGTCGAGGGAAAAAAGACGCTCGGATACGAATTAGGAGAGCAATTCAACTGGCGATTGCCCGAAGTAGTTCTTTATCCCACCGGGGGTGGGACCGGGCTCATCGGAATGTGGAAGGCGTTCGATGAAATGGAAGCGCTCGGCTGGATCGGGAAAAAACGTCCCCGGATGTTCGCGGTGCAAGCCACTGGTTGCGCGCCAATCGTCCACGCGTTTGAAGCCGGAGAAAAAACCGCTAGAGAATTCCCCGAGGCGCACACGATCGCCTCTGGTCTGCGTGTTCCCAAAGCGATCGGCGATTTCCTGATCCTGAACATCCTCCGTCAATCTAACGGCGGTGCCATCGCCATTGACGACGACGAAATGATCCGTGTCGCCCGCGAAGTGGGATCGAGCGAAGGTCTCTTCGTTGCGCCCGAAGCTGCCGCGTGCTTCGCTGCTCTAAAGTCGCTCCGTTCCGCTGGCAAAATTGGTTCCGGTGAACGGGTGGTCATTTTCAACACCGGGTCCGGAATCAAATACCTCGACTGCTACCCAGACCGGTAAGCAATCTCGTCATGTCCGCTTACCCACGAAGATCGAGATCCGTTTGGCAAAAGCCTTCGCGGGCTCGGCATAGAAACGTCGCCCGAGTTCGAGTGCATTTGTGCGCAATCGTTTGCCTCGCTTACGGATTAGCTTCTCGAGCTGTGCAAGTTCGTCACTGAGCGTTTCATCGCCGCATTCCTTCTCCAGGCGCGCCCAAAGGAAAGCCAAATCACGCTCGCGCCCGAGCAATTCGCCCAGAACTTCTGCGTCGTGGGCCATCTCTGTCAGGACCATCCGATTGAGCGGCTGCAAAATGCGCAACTGATACCAGAGATCTTTCACTCGTTTGCGCCAGGCATGAAAATGTTCCGGATCCGGGTCGTTAATCGTTTTCGCGAGCCCGCGTTGACCGCGTTTGTAGATTTTCCCCACTGCGCCGCAGACTTGCTTCCAGGTCAAACCCTCCAGCGGCCATTTCAACAGATGCGCTTCCACGCGTTCCAGTTGCGGGATCGCTTGTTTTTGCCAGCCGGCAAACGCCGCGGAAAAACTTTCCCGTTCCAGCGACAACAATTCTTCGATACGTGGGAATGGATTGTCCTCTGGCCCCGTTGCCGTCTCGTCGCGCAATTGAATAAGTGTTTGCAGCCGCACTTGCGAATCGCGCAAATCGGAGACCAACCGTCCGATCTTGCGCACGCAGCAATCTTCGCGCGCGTGCCGAGCTTTACCAACTTCGGTAATGGCAAGGCGCATCGCCGCTCGCAGCTTCTTGAGATGCTTGCGAACTTCGTGCACGGTGACGCCGCGTTGTTTTGCGGGGTGCCGGCACAACTCCAGAGCAGACTCGATCTGTTCCCGGAAGACTCTTTTCAGTCCCTCCGGCAACGGTTCGCGTGATTTCAAACGGAAGCCCATAAGCTATTCTGCTTACTCGTTGGCGAGTCGCACGTTACTGTAACGTTTTTCGCCGGTTACCTCTCGTCCAAACCAGGAGGGAGGCTTGAATTTTCGACAGGTGGCGCGGTCGGGGAATTCCACTTCCGCTACTACGAGACCGGCGTGTCTGCTCTGATAAATGTCAATCTCAATGACTAGATTTTTCCAGGGAATTTCGCAGCGCACCTTGCGCAATCGTCTTCCGGCAGTGCCTGGCCAAAGCGCTGCGAACTGCTTTGGGCTAAGCCTGATCTCGCGTTCTTCCCGGTGGCTGCCGCGGCCCACTTTGAAAGTCAGCGTTGCGGCGCTGCCTTTTTTGCGGAGACGGACCTGTCTGCCTGCGGGTTCGCTCGCCAGATAACCTTGTTCGATGATATAGCACCGCGAGCCCCTCAGTTTATCGGGCAGCCGCTTAAGCAAGAATTTGCGTTCAATTTCCCGATTGTTTGCTACTCGACCGTTGTTTGGCACAAGGCCAACATGCTAAACGCGACGAGCTTGCTGTCGAGAATTTCGCGTTGGCAATGAAACGCAGATGGAACGCGTTGTCCTCAACCCATTGGGAGAGCGGCTCTGCCGCCGGTCTTAACAGCGGGCGATGTATTAACGGGAATCAGCTAGCGCCTTCAGCGATTTCCATCGTTTTCAGGAGAAGCCGATCCACCTTAACGATTAAGTCACCGCGCGCTGGAGGAATTCGTGCAGTGCGCCAGCGGCTGCAAGGATTGGCCAGGCTGAGATAGCCACGATTATCGCAAAGAACAGCGCCTCAACTACAAACTCCAAACTGTTTTCCCTCGCAAAGTAGGCGCGGGTTAATTCATGGAACGAGCGGCGCTTTCTCGATCTCTTGTTTGCACTTCTGAAGACCGTTCTCCTCACTGTAATCACATTCATAGCTGGACATTCGATAAACCCATGCGCGCAATGCGTCAGGTTACGAATTGTCAAAAGAGCGTGACGATCCAGTAACAACCGGGGAAGCCTGCGTGGTTTGTTAAACAGTTAAAAGTTGAAGCGGGGAAGCGATAACAAGAATCGACGGTTTAACTAGTGAGCATACTTTCTTTGCGCCCCGGTGAATCGACCGTTCGCCCTCCTCCGGCGTGAGTTGCCGAGGATGGATCATAATTGACCAGCGAGATGCTGCCGTCGTCGCCCTCAACAAGCGCGGAGCAGCTCTCCACCCAATCACCGCAGTTGTAATACGTGACCTTGCCAAATTCCCGAATCGCCGGGCTATGGATATGGCCGCATAAAACGGCATCTACGTGATAACGTTCTGCGTAATGCGCGACAGCAGCTTCGAATTTACCGATGAAGCTGACGGCGTCTTTCACCCGCCGCTTTGCATACGCGCTAAGCGACCAGTACCCTAGACCGAACCGTCGTCTGACGAAATTGATGAGCGGATTCAACGAGAGCAAAAATTGATAGCCAACGTCGCCGGCGAATGCCAGCCACTTCACGTTTTGCACCACCGCATCCAGTTCATGTCCGTGAATGATTAAAATGCGTTCTCCACAGGTCGTCACATGAATGACGTTCTCCTTGATGTCTATGTTCCCATAAGCACCGAAGAAGCTGGTTACTAGCTCGTCGTGATTTCCGGGAATATAAATTACGCGAGTGCCCTTGCGGGCTTTGCGCAGAATTTTTTGGATGACGTCGTTATGTTGCTGCGGCCAATAAATTCCGCGGCGTAGCGACCAGATATCGATGAGATCACCCACAACGTAGAGCGTTTCAAAATCATTCTCGCGAAGAAAATCGAGCAACGCTGTGGCGTTGCATCCGCGCGTGCCCAGGTGCGTGTCGGAGATCCAGCCGGTGCGATAACGCCTCGGCCCCGGCAGTTGCTCTGAGGGTTTCCCAAATGAGAAACGCTGTTGGGCGGCGAAAATTCGCGCCGAATCCCTGGGAGGAAAGGTGGACGCCTGCATTCCCGGTCAGCAGCAACCGTAAGAATTAACAAGCCTCGCGGCAAAAGAATTACTGTTACGTTTGTGTGGCAAAAACGCGACCGTTAGCAAAAAGCCCGCCGCGCGAAATTCCCGCGGCGGACT
>Ga0307471_100002791_pt1 | contig 10176 bp, 7 predicted proteins | sample atmos_gasesAM3C__2_FD_204566 | JGI IMG/M metagenome (GOLD analysis project Ga0307471, IMG submission 204566) | Hardwood forest soil microbial communities from Morgan-Monroe State Forest, Indiana, United States - atmos_gasesAM3C_515 | ecosystem: Environmental > Terrestrial > Soil > Temperate... | reverse complement strand
GGAAAGAACACTTGGGGGCGATTGAAATCGACGGCCTCAGCACGGTCACGCTGGCTGACTTGATTGAGATGAAGCTGCGCAGCGGCAGTAAGAACCTCCTGCGCGCGCAAGATTTCGCCGACGGGACCGGACTTATCCACCAGCACAAGCTAAGAAGCGAATTCGCGGAGCATCTCGATAAGACGCTCCGTTCAGCTTTCAGAAGGCTGGTTCGGTTGATCGAACGAGAAAACCCCCCCGGCGCTAGGATGCAGACCGCCTACGGTCACGCTACATAGCTTTGTCTCTCCGGCCCGACCGCTTGCTTATTCACGCATTCACGCCTGACCCCATAGGCTTTCATATATCTGCGTATATCTTGCCGGCAACGCGCGGCAGTTGGAGAACGACTTGAAACGCCTTGTCGCTTCCGTACCAAGGAAAACAAAAATCAGGATCATCTCGATACGTCGATTAGAAACTTACAGAAGGCAAGCGAGAGTTAGAAGAATCAGCGCCGCCGGGAAATTTGCCAGCGGCCGTTGATTAGCTGGAACGCGGCTGGTCGAAGACGCCTCACACAGATCCGCCGGCAATAAAGAAAAAGCGGCTCAGCGTTAGCTCTGAGCCGCCAGGTTGATTGAAAAAAGGCGCGGGTTCTTGGTTCTAACTACAAGAGGCTACTGTGCGAACTACGTCTCACCGCTGCTCGATAGCATCGAACAGGTGCAACTGGCGAGTGTGGCCTTCGTCTTCGAAGTGAACGGGATAGTTGCCGCTGAAGCAGGCGTCGCAAAAGCCGTTTTTCTGGTCATGGAATTCAGTGTACATTCCTTCGCGGCTCAGGTAGGCCAGGCTGTCCGCTTCGATGAAGCCGCGGATGTCTTCGACAGAACTGGAAGAGGCGATGAGCTCGGACCGCGTCGGTGTATCGATGCCATAATAACAAGGGCTAATGGTGGGCGGGGAGCTAATGCGCATGTGCACTTCTTTGGCCCCCGCGTCGCGCAACATCCGAATGATTTTACGGCTCGTGGTGCCGCGGACGATGGAGTCATCTACGACCACGACGCGTTTCCCGCTAAGCACTTCTTTTTGTGCATTGAGTTTGATCTTCACCCCAAAATGGCGGATCGATTGTTGCGGCTCGATGAAAGTCCGGCCTACGTAGTGATTGCGAATGAGCCCGAACTCCAAGGGTATCCCGGATTCTTCCGCATAGCCGATCGCCGCTGGCACGCCGGAGTCCGGCACCGGGGTCACGAGGTCAGCCTCCACGGGATTCTCCCGCGCAAGCTGGCGCCCCAAAGCTTTGCGAACCTGGTAAACGTTGTGCCCAAAGAGGTTGCTGTCAGGCCGGGCAAAATAGATATATTCGAAAATGCACTTGGCGTGAGGTGCCGGCGGAAATGGCTTCAATGATTCCATACCGTCGGGACTGAAGACAATGATTTCTCCGGGCTCGACTTCGCGCAGGTACTGGGCCTCGATGAGATCGAGGGCACAGGTTTCCGAGGCGATCACATAGGCGCCCTGATTCTTTCCTTCGGGGAACTGTCCCAAAACCATCGGGCGAAAACCAAACGGATCGCGCGCGGCGATCATTCGGTCCAGGGTCAAAAAAAGCAGCGAATAAGCGCCTCGTACGCGGCTCAGCGCTTCGACGACTCGACCCATGAGCGAGGACTCTTTGGAAGTGGCGATCAGGTGGATAATAACTTCGGTATCGGTGGTCGACTGAAAGATCGAGCCCGCCTGCTCGAGCTCATCACGCAATAGCGCCCCGTTCACTAGGTTACCGTTGTGGGAAATGGCGATGGGTCCTTGAGAGTATTCGACGACGAACGGTTGGGCATTCTTGATATGGCTTTGTCCAGTTGTCGAATAGCGATTGTGACCGATGGCGCTCGATCCTTCCAGACGCTTAATGACGTCTTCTTTGAAAGCGTCGGCTACCAGCCCCATTTGACGATGTGAGATGAGCCCTTTGCCATCCGATGAAACTATTCCGCAAGACTCTTGGCCTCGGTGTTGAAGGGCATAGAGACCGAGATAGACCAAGTTCGCCGCTTCGGGGTGGCCATAGACCCCCATGACGGCGCATTCTTCGTGAAACTTGTCGGGCATCGATCCTCTAAGTTACCAGGTTAACTTCCGGCCCTTCAACCTTTCAACTCTGCACCTTGAATCCAACTATCTGAGCCGCTTTTCAAGAGCGCTCGACCAAAGCGACTTGAGCTCCTCCATCGGCAAGTAAACCAGAGGCTGAATGATCAGGCGTGTGCCACCCACCGACCCGATCGCTTGCAAGGGCGCATGATGCTGTGCCGCGATGCTCTCGAGCTGAGCCAGATCCTTCTCTTGCACGGACACGATGATGCGCGACTGCGATTCACTGAAAAGTAACGCGTCCCCGCGAATCATTTCGCGGGTTTCGATTCGAACACCCAACGGCTTTTCCGGACCTGCGATACAACATTCGGCCAAAGCCACCGCCAAACCGCCGTCGGAGATATCGTGAGCAGAACGGAGAATGCCCCGTTCAATCGCTTCGATGCAACAGTTCTGCACCGCTTGCTCCAGTTTCAGATCGATCCAAGGTGGAGTTCCTTTGGTACAACCGTGGACGAACTTGAGGTATTCACTCCCCCCCAGCTCTTCGCGGCTACGCCCAAGAAGAACGACAATATCCCCGGGGGACTTGAACCACGGAGTCACGGCACACTCAACTTTGGTGAGAAGCCCTACCATTCCCACCGTCGGCGTTGGATAAATCGGCTTGCCGTCAGTTTCATTATAGAAACTAACATTGCCGCTCACAACCGGGACCTTGAGCGCAATACAAGCGTCGCGCATCCCGCGAATGACTTGAGAAAACTGCCACATTACTTCTGGATTCTCCGGGCTCCCGAAGTTGAGGCAATCGGTGAGACCCACGGGACGGGCACCGACGCACGCGAGATTGCGCGCCGCCTCGGCGACCGCCAGCACGCCTCCCACATAGGGATCAAGGAAACAATAACGGCTGTTGCCATCCACGGTTAGGGCCAACCCCTTCTCCGTGCCCTTGACGCGAATGACTGCGGCGTCGGCGCCGGGTGCCACTACGGTGTTGCTGCGAACGTAATAATCGTACTGCCGGTAAACCCATTCCTTGGACGCGATATTGGGCGAGCCTAGCATGGTTTTGAGCGTGACACCCAAATCCTTGGGTTCTTCGATCTTTGCGAGGTCGAGCTGTTCCAATTCATCGCGATTCGCGGGCCGCTCTGCAGGCCGTTGGTAAACAGGCGCTTCCTTGGTGAGGGCGCTGATGGGAATGCAAGCCACTTCAACGCCGTCAAACCGGGCGCGAAATAGATGGTCGTCCGTGACCCGCCCAATCACGACTGCGTCAAGATCCCATTTGTTGAAGATTCTCTGGATGTCCTCCTCAGTGCCCTTCTTGGCCACCAAAAGCATCCGTTCTTGCGACTCGGAAAGCAATATCTCGTAACCGGTCATTCCCGTTTCCCTGAGCGGCACGCGGGAAAGATCGATCTCAATGCCGCTGTCGCCCCGTCCCGCCATTTCCGCTGACGAACTCGTGAGCCCGGCGGCGCCCATGTCTTGAATGCCGACAATGTAATCTTTCTCCATCAACTCCAAGCACGCTTCGAGCAGCAATTTCTCGGTAAACGGATCTCCCACTTGGACCGTCGGACGCCGCTGTTCCTTTTCTTCAGAAAAAGATTCGGAGGCCATCGTCGCGCCATGGATCCCATCGCGACCGGTTTTGGAGCCGACATAGATCACCGGGTTGCCCACACCCTTTGCGATGCCGGTAAAAATGCGTCTTTTCTTGGTGAGGCCGAGGGTGAAAGCGTTCACCAGAATATTGTCATTGTAGCATTCATCAAAATAGACCTCGCCGCCGACGGTTGGCACGCCGATACAGTTTCCGTACCCGCCGATGCCGGCAACAACGCCCGCGAGCAAATAACGCGTGCGCGGATGATCGATGCCGCCGAAGCGCAGCGAATTCAACGACGCGATGGGCCGGGCGCCCATGGTGAAAATATCCCTCAGGATGCCGCCAACGCCGGTGGCCGCTCCTTGGTAAGGCTCGATGAACGACGGATGGTTGTGACTCTCCATCTTGAATACCACGGCCAATCCGTCGCCGATATCCACGACCCCTGCGTTCTCTCCCGGCCCCTGGAGCACGTGGCGACCCTCGGTGGGAAGAAGTTTTAGGTAGTGGCGCGAGCTTTTGTAGCTGCAGTGTTCCGACCACATCACCGAGAACACCCCGAGCTCCGTATAGTTCGGCTCTCGTCTTAGGATCTTGATAATTTTTCGATACTCTTCCGGCGACAGGGCGTGGCGCGCAACAAGTTCAGGAGTTATCTCAGATTGTGTGAACGATTGCGCTTTGGCGTCATGCATGTCGTTTCTCGCCGGCTCCGTGATGCGCCGCAATCGAAGAAAAGATTCTCAGACCGTCCTCGCTGCCGAGTAACTTACTGCAGGCGTCTTCGGGGTGGGGCATCAAACCGAAGACGTTTCGCGCTTCGTTGCATACCCCGGCGATATTATCCAAGGAGCCGTTGGGATTGGCTGAGGGCGAAGGCTTGCCCTTCGCATCGACATAACGCAAGAGAATTTGCCGGTTCTTGCGCAGGCGCTCGAGTGTCAGCGGGTCGGCATAGTAGCAACCTTCACCATGTTTGATGGGAAGTCTAAGCAACTGCCCCTTGCCAATCCCGCGCGTGAAAGCCGTATCGGTCTCTTCGACGCGCAGGGACACTTGCTGGCAAATGAATTGAAGGCCGACGTTGCGCACGAGAGCGCCGGGCAAGAGTCCGGTCTCGCACAGGATCTGAAAGCCATTGCAGATTCCCAAAACCAAGCCGCCACTTCGAGCGAACTTTACGACGCCGCGCATGATCGGCGAAAAACGCGCCATCGCGCCGCAGCGCAGATAATCTCCGTAGGAGAAGCCTCCCGGCAGAACCAGACAATCGAACTGACCGGCCAGCTCGTCCTTGTGCCAGAGGCGCTTCACTTTCTGCCCCATTTCACGCTTGAGGCAGTTAAAGACGTCCTGGTCATCACAGGAGCCTGGAAAAACAATCACACCCCAACGCATAAGCTCATTACCGTGCGCTAACCATTAGCCATCTGCTATTAGCGATACGCTGCTCAGTCTCTCTCCTTTGCCTCCGGCTGATGGCCGATGGCTGATAGCGCATCACTTTCGATTTCAAAACGGTAGTCCTCAATGACCGGATTGGCGAGTAATTTATCGCACATCTCTCGGATACGATGTTCCGCCGCGGCGCGCGAAGGAGCCTCGATATCGAGCTCGAGATATTTACCCATGCGAACTTCTTGCACTTCGGTATAGCCCAACGTGTGCAGCGAGCGTTCGATGGCCTTTCCTTGCGGGTCGAGCACTCCGTTTTTCAATGAAATGAAAATCTTAGTCCGCATCAGACCTTGCTTTCAGTTTTTCGATGAATGAAAAACCCGCCTAAAAATCATATCAACATTTTTTAAATGATGCTCCACCCCCCACAGGGCTTCGATTTCCTTGGGCGAAAGAATCCGAGTAATCTCGGCATCGTTGAGCAACTCGCGCTTCAAATCGCCACCCTCTTTTCCCACTTTCAATGCATGGCGCTGCACCATACGGTAGGCCTGGTCTCGGCCAATCCCTTTATCGACTAGCGCGAGCAGCACCTTTTCGGAAAAAACCGTGCCCCCGCTCTTTTCCAAGTTGCGCTTCATGTTCTCCGGATAAACGCAGAGATTGCCGAGAACATAGATCATGCGGCGCAGCATAAAATCGAGCACGATCGTCGCATCCGGCGCGATCACCCGCTCAACGGAAGAATGGCTGATGTCCCGCTCATGCCAGAGGGGAACATCCTCCATGGCCGCCACAGCATAGGAGCGCATCAGCCGCGCTAAGCCGGAGACGTTTTCCGACAGGATGGGGTTGCGCTTATGCGGCATCGCCGACGAGCCCTTTTGCCCGGCGGTGAAGGGCTCCTCGGCCTCCTGCACCTCGGTGCGCTGCAGATGGCGTATCTCCACGGCAAACTTTTCCAAAGAGCTGGCGATGACTGCCAGCGTCGCAAAGAAGTAAGCATGCCGGTCGCGCTGAATGATCTGATTCGAAATGAGCGCCGGTTTGAGGCCGCTCTTCCGGCAAACGTACTCCTCCACTTTCGGCGAGACTTGAGCGAACGTCCCGACGGCGCCCGAGACCTGTCCCACACAGATATCATCGAGGGCTTTTTCTAGACGCTTCAAGTTGCGCGTCATCTCTTGATACCACAGCGCCAGCTTGAGGCCAAAGGTAATGGGTTCGGCGTGCACGCCGTGGGTGCGCCCAATCATGACAGTGGATTTGTACCTGAACGCTTGGGTCCTGAGAACCTTCATGAGCTCTTGGATGTCTTTGACCAAGATCGCCGAAGCTTCCTTGAACTGAATCGCCAGAGCCGTGTCCATGATATCCGAAGACGTCATGCCGACGTGAAGAAATCTGGCGTCATCGCCGATCGATTCCGCCACGGAACTCAAAAAGGCGATGATCTCGTGCTTTACTTCAGCTTCGATTTCCCGGATGCGCTTTATGTTGAACCGGGCCTTCTTTCTAATTCTGGCGATGGCCGCTTTCGGAACCTTGCCCAACTGCGCCAGCCCTTCGGCTGCCAGGATTTCCACATCGAGCCATTTCTGGAAACCGTTCTCCTCCGACCAAATGCGGCCCATTTCAGGACGTGTGTAGCGAGCAATCATCGGCGTTCAAGGTTCAAAAGTTCAAGGTTCAACGTTCAAAGATCGATGCCTGCGGTTCTTAACCTTGAACCTTGAACTTTGAACTTTGAACACTCTTTTCATCCGTATGACCAAAGCCCCCGTCGCGCCGTTCGGACGAAGAAAGCTCGTTTACCTCTTCCCAATGCGCCCTGATGACGCGCTGTACAACCATTTGGGCGACCCGTTGACCGGGCTGAATTACTACCCGCTCCTTGCCAAGGTTAATGGCGATAAGCTGGATTTCTCCACGATAGTCCGAATCGATGGTCCCAGGGCTGTTGACCAGCGTCATTCCCTGCTTTAAAGCCAAACCGCTGCGCGGACGAATTTGCGCTTCGAATCCCCAGGGCAAGGCGATGGCAATCCCTGTAGGAATCAACGCACGCTCCATCGGGGCTAAGTGCATTTCGTTTTCGATGTCGGCGCAAAGATCCATGCCAGAGGCGCCCTCTGTCATATAGGCTGGCAGCGGAACGAGCGCGGCGCTCGCCCTAACCCGTTTGATCTGAATTCGTATCTCTTCCACCGGCAAGCCGCCCGACATTATTCGGACGACCCGGATGTTAATGATCCGGGTCCAGATTCTTTATTTTGATTTCGTCTTTGAAGTCGCCTAAAAGGGACAGTGCCATCCCCTCGGGGCGAAACAGCGAGCGGGCTAAGTCGACGATTTCTTCGCGGGTCACGGAGCGAATCCCCTGACAAATCTCGTCCGTGGCGATCGACCGACCAAAATAGATTTCATTGCGCGCGATGTGACTCATCCATGAGTCTGTGGACTCCAAGCCGAGCATCATGCTTCCCACGAGCTGTCCCTGGGTCCGGCGAATTTCTTCATCCCTAATATTGCCTGCCGCAAGGCTTTTGAGTTCTTTCAAAATCAGATCGACGACTTCTTCCACCGATTCCATACTGGTTCCCGCGTAAACCCCGAGATAACCCACGTCACGATACGTCGACATGAACGAATAAACCGAATAGGCTTTCCCGCGCTTTTCACGAATCTCCTGGAAAAGCCGGGAGCTCATTCCACCGCCCAGAATTGTATTCAGCACGTAAGCGGCGTAGCGCTTGGGATGCGCCTGGTGAATGCCCGCCCCACCCAAACACAGATGAACCTGTTCCAACTTCTTTGGGTGGTGAAAGACGCCGCTGCGTATCTGCGGCGCGGTTTCACCCTCGAGCGGCTCGACCGGCGATTTTCCCGCGCCATCGGCCACTCCACCCAACCGCTGGGTCATTTCCTTGACTAAGCCATCGTGGCTAAGATGGCCCGCGGCGGAAATGATCACACGACGGGGCCGGTACCTGGTCTTGAAAAAGCTCAGGAAATCCTTACGGCGAAAACTCGTGACGGTTTCGACGGTTCCGCAAATCGGGCGCGCCAACGGGTGATTATTATAGAAATCCACACTGAAAAGATCATGAACGTAGTCATCCGGGGTATCTTCGGTTTGTGAAATCTCCTGAAGAATGACCGATCTTTCCCGTTCAATCTCCTCACCGTCAAAATTTGAATGGAGAAAAATGTCGGTCAAGAGATCCACCGCCAGCGGCAAGTTTTCGTCCAGCACTTTGGCGTAATAACAGGTGTGCTCCTTAGAGGTGAACGCGTTGAGCACGCCGCCGACCGCATCCATCTCCTCTGCGATTTGGGCCGCGCTGCGCCGCTCCGTCCCTTTGAAAAGCAAATGCTCAATAAAGTGTGAGATCCCGTTCTCCTCGGCGGATTCGTGGCGGGATCCGTTTTCCACCCAGATGCCGAGGCTGGCGGAACGATGGTCCGGCATCTCTTGCGAGACGATCCGGATGCCGTTATCGAGAACAGTCTTTGCAAACATCGAAAAACAGAATCGAGCTAAACTTCGCCGGCTATGGTAGCCAGATTTACGATTGGCTTGTTTCTTGGAGAGCTTCTTTACGGCTCAGTCGGATTTTTCCCTGTCTATCGATTTCTAAGACTTTCACCATGACTTCGTCTCCCTCTTTCAGCACGTCTTGTACGCGGCGAACCCGCTCAGGGGCGAGCTGCGAGATGTGGACGAGGCCGTCGGTTCCGGGAAAAATTTCTACAAAAGCGCCGAAGTCGACGATTTTTCTCACGGTGCCCTTGTAAATCTTTCCCACTTCCGCCTCGGCGGCGATTTTTTGTACCATCTCAATGGCTTTTTTCGACGCTTCCTCGTCGCTCGAAGCAATGGTCACAGTGCCGTCGTCTTCCACATCCATCTTGACGCCGGTGGCCTCTATAATACCGCGAATGACTTTACCGCCGGGGCCTATGATTTCGCGTATCTTTTCCGGTTTGACCTTAAGGGTAATGATGCGCGGCGCATGGCCTGACACATTGGTTTTATGCGATCCCAAAGTCGAGTTCATAATGCCCAGAATATGCAACCGCCCTTCCTTCGCCTGAAGCAATGCTTGGCGCATGATGTTACGGTTCACCCCGCTGATCTTGATGTCCATCTGCAGCGAGGTAACGCCCTCGCCGGTGCCCGCCACTTTGAAGTCCATATCGCCCAAATGATCTTCGTCACCGAGAATGTCGGAAAGCACCCGCACATGCTCGCCTTCTTTAATCAAACCCATGGCGATGCCCGCCACCGGCGCGGATACCGGCACGCCGGCATCCATGAGAGAAAGCGAGCCACCGCAGACCGTTGCCATCGAAGTCGAACCGTTGGATTCCAAAATCTCAGAGACGATCCGAACCGTATAGGGGAAACTCTCCTCCGGAGGAAGTACAGGAAGCAGCGCCCGTTCGGCCAAATTCCCGTGGCCGATCTCGCGCCGGCTCGGTCCGCGGAGAAACTTCACCTCGCCGACGCTAAAGGGAGGAAAGTTATAGTGCAACATAAATTTTTTAAAATGCTCGCCGATAAGCGCGTCAATTTTTTGCTCGTCTGACGCGGTGCCGAGAGTCGTAACCACCAATGCCTGGGTCTCACCCCGCGTAAACAGCGCCGACCCGTGGGTTCGCGGCAATACTTCGACTTCGCAGGTGATGGGGCGGATATCCTTCAGGCCCCGGCCGTCGATGCGGCGCTCTTGCTGAATAATCAGGTTCCGGAAGCAATTCCTTTTTAGCTCGTCAAAAGCCGCTTTGATGGCTTTTTCTTTCTCCGGTAATTCGGACAGTGCTTGCCCGATGACTTCATTTTTGACTTCCGCTATCCTTTTATAACGCTCCAATTTCTCGGGAATCTCAATGGCCTGTTTGAGCTTGGCTGTGGCCAAATCTTCAACTACTCGTGTGACCGCGGGATCGAGGACCGCCAGGGGCACGTGGCGCTTAGGTTTGCCGATCTCGCGCCGGATCTCCTCCTGGATTTGCAGCAGCGGCTGGATCGCTTCATGACCCTTGAACAAATCTTCAATTAT
>Ga0307471_100002790_pt1 | contig 10178 bp, 9 predicted proteins | sample atmos_gasesAM3C__2_FD_204566 | JGI IMG/M metagenome (GOLD analysis project Ga0307471, IMG submission 204566) | Hardwood forest soil microbial communities from Morgan-Monroe State Forest, Indiana, United States - atmos_gasesAM3C_515 | ecosystem: Environmental > Terrestrial > Soil > Temperate... | reverse complement strand
ATGTTTGCTCTGAACCTCGACTGGACGCTCACGTTGGCTATAGTCGCGGTCTTTACCATGACAATTGGCAACCTCGGCGCGCTGGTGCAAAAGAGCGTGCCAAGAATACTTGCCTATTCCAGCATTGCTCAGGCAGGGTATATCATGATAGGCATCGCGCTTGCACCCTATTCAGATCAGGCGCTTACAGGTTCGCTCTTCCACATCATCAACCACGCCGTGATGAAGTCGGCGGCCTTCATCGCAGCCGCTGCGGTAGCTACTGCACTGGCAAGCTACAGCCTTGAAAAGTACCGCGGCCTTGGCAAGCGTATGCCGATAACTGCGATCGCGCTTTCGATATCGCTCCTTGCGCTGGCGGGCGTTCCCCCGCTCAACGGTTTCTGGAGCAAGCTGGTGCTCTTTGGGGCAGCCATCAACTCAGGGCCGCTTGTAGAATGGGGCCCGTGGCTTGCAATAGCTGGCGTTCTCAACAGCGCACTCTCGCTTGGCTACTATGCCTGGATAATGAGAAAAATGTACATGGAGGAGGGGCCGGACATGAGCAAGGTAAAGGAGCCGAGGGCCATGGTTGCCGTATTGGTATTTGCAATGGTGTTCATGGTAGGCTTTGGCATCTGGCACGCCCCGCTGCTTGACTTTGCATCAAGGGCAATCCCAGACCTGTCAAGCATAACTCCTGCGTCAATAATAGCCGGCGGCAACTAGACGCACATTCACACTTCCACTCCAGAAAGGCTCATAAGAAAAGTTCTTTCATGCTAGAACTGAACGGAAGCCAGGTCGGTCAGGTGCTCAAGGTGGCGCTTGGTCTCGCTTTCTGCCGATATCTTGCGAAGCTCGTTCTTTGCCTTTGTGGCGTACGATCGATACAACTTGTCCATCTGGTCGACCAGTTCCTGTGACCTGCCGTTCTTCCTGACAAGCATGTTGAAAAGCCGGTTTTCGTTGTTCCAGTCGATAAGATCGTCGTGGATCTGATACGCAATGCCAAGCAGGTTGCCAAACGATGTCATGGCGCGGATCTGATCTTCGCTTCCGCCGCCGATGATCGCGCCTAGCTTTGCCGACGCTTCAAAGAGCGAAGCGGTTTTGTATTCAAGAACCTTGATGTAGTCGTCCTCGCTGATCTCTGGCGACTTGTTAAGCCTTATCTCCATCATTTCGCCCTCGCTCATCCTTGTCGCCGCGTTGGACAATTCGCTTATGACCCGCGTGTCCTTTAGCTTCGAGCCGATGTTGAGTATGACGCCGAGGACGAAATCGGCGGTAAGTATGCTGCTGTTATATCCATACTTCACATGAAATGAGGGCTTGCCACGGCGCTGGTTCTCGTCGTCAATGATATCGTCGTGGATTATCGACTCTGTGTGCAGTAGCTCGATTGCGGATGCAGCAAGGTACGCGTCAGACCCGGGCTTTTTCGAATTGATGCATTCGGCTGAAAGTACGAGTACGAGCGGCCTGATGCGCTTGCCGCCGTCGCAGGCGTAGCGTAAAGGCGCGTGGAACTCTGACCACGAATAATGGTCAAGCTCGCGCTTTAGCGCTTCTTCAATTCTTGCAATATGGTCGGCAAACTGCTCGAGTAAAGGATTAACTTCGATGTTTCTCCTGCTCAAAACCAGCTCTTATCCTGAGGTTATGTCAAATTGCTGACCATATTAATTTACTGATCTAGGAAGTAAAAGTGCTCCGGCCGGGATTTGAACCCGGGATCTGCGACTTGAAAGGCCACAATGCTTGACCGGACTGTGCAGCCAGAAGCGGCTACTACACCACCGGAGCACTCGCAAAGTTTGTAAGAACCTTCACATAAAATCCTTTCTTGGTTGTTTTTTTCACAAGGTTTTTCTATCGGAGAGAATTGAGATCAACTATGAACATTGTTCAAAGGATCGATTCGGAAATTGAAAGGCGCAGCCTTCTAAAGCACTCTTTCTACCAGATGTGGTCTGAGGGCAAGTTGACAATCGATCACCTTCAGGGATATTCGTTGGAATATTTCCAGCTGGTTAAGGCAATCCCCAAGTTTGTGGGTTGCATTGCAGCAAAGATGGACAATGAAGATATTGGTAACAACGCGAAAGAAGAGGCCGAGCACGTCGAGCCGTGGATAAGGTTCGCTACCGCTCTTGGCGTCTCAAGGAACGACCTTGTCGATTATCTCGGCGCAGGCATGACAAACGCGGCGGTCGCTAGGATGATGGAACTGGCAGGCGCTTCGTTTGAAGAAGCAGTGGCGGCAATGTACGCCTATGAAATGGAGCTGCCAAAGATAAGCAGGAGCAAGATCGACGGGCTGAAAAAGTTCTACGGGATGAACAGCGAGGACGCGACGAAATATTTCGAGATACACGAAGAAGCAGACGTAAAGCACGCGCAGGTATGGAGGGAAATACTAAACAAGATTCCAGCAGATAAGCAGGAAGCCGCGTTTGTCGCTGCAGTCGAGTCTCTTAAAGCACAGAACATGCTGCTTGACTCGGTGCAGGAAAAGTACGTCGGGATGAACTGCTAGTTCTCCAAAGCTTTATACATACTTCTTCTTTACGTTTTTTGATTGGGCCCATAGCTCAGCCTGGCAGAGCGACCGGCTCATAACCGGTCGGGCAGGGGTTCAAACCCCCTTGGGCCCATCAACTTCTTGGGTTCAAGTAAAAGGCAATTTTATAGCATGTCAAAGGAAAAAGGAGGCCGCTCGTAAGGTGCCAGTCTGTGACAACCAACCAAGTCTCCCTTGCCTTACTGCTTATCTTTTATAGCTTTTCTGTTCAGATATTTCCTATGGTAAACTCAGTTGAAATCCGTTGTACAAAGGATGGACCTAACCTTGTCGTCGTTGACGGAAATGTCTTTGCAGCAATGTGCAGGTGCGGTGCATCAACGAACAAGCCACAATGTGACGGAACGCACAGAAAAATTAACTTCAAAGCTGAAGAAAAGACACTTAAAGTCGTCTAAGGGTCAACAGGTGGACAAACCGTGTCATACAGCATATCGACTTTGCTGACCCGCAATCTTCACGATGTCTTTGGTGAAAACGACCCCGCGCGTCGGCGGGCGGCTATCGACGAGATCTTTACCGAAGATTGCGTGTTCTACGAGCCCGGGGGCGTCCACCGTGGCCGCGACGACATCGAACGCGTCGCAGGCGCGATCAAAGCTACTCACCCTGACTTTCGATACCAACCAATTGCCGCGCCCGAGGAATTGGGCAATGGTGGACGGGTCCAATGGGTATCGGGACGCCCTGGTGAGGCCCCATCTTACGCTGGGACTGATTTCATCATTGCCCGGGACGGGCGAATTGCCGCCGTTTATCTCTTTTTCGATAAGCTACCAGATGTAAAGGAGGCGCACTTGGCTGGAACTAATGTTTCAATTTCGGGCACCGAAGCTACTGATCGTTTGCAGATACGTGAGCTTGTGGATGCATACGCTCATTGTGCGGACAGACGCGACGCAAAGGGCCAGATGTCCCTTTTTACAAAGAACACTCACTTCATTGTATTCATGGATGCGAAGTCCGATAAACCGTCAATGGAATTGACCCGACGAGAAGACTTGGCGCCCGTATTCGACGAACTGAACAAATATGAAGTTACAACTCATTTCATGGGGCAGAGCACTGTTGTGCTAGATGGAGATCGTGCAACTGGAGAGACTTATTGCATTGCTCATCATGCGTCTACATCTGAAGGGAAAAGGATTCTTTTTGTCGCTTCTCTCCGTTATTATGATATCTTTGCAAAAGTCGAGGGAAAGTGGTTTTTCGCCGAACGCAAGCTCATGGTTGATTGGACGGAAACGCGCCCAATAAATGGCTGATTAAAAAGAAGAAATTATTATTAACGGTCAGGCTTAAACTTCGTTTAAGTCATAGATTTCAGATAATCTGTCCGTACCAAATGCAGCTTTCATCTCATCTCCTGTTCTGGCTTTCCTATCTCGAAACACCACTTTAGCTTCGTACTTTATGCTGAACTCGCCGATATCCCACAGAATTTGTTCCATATCTTTTCCTTTCTTAGTGAGCGAATATTCTGTATGCGCGGGCTTTCCGGGTATGACTTTTCTCTTGATCAGTCCATTATGTTCGAGCTCATGTAGTCTCTTCGACAGCGTCTTGGTGTTTATGCCCTCGATAGAATGAAGGAATTGATGAAACCTATTCTGCTTCAGTAATATCATGTTTCTCATTATGTGGAAGGCATAGCGCTGACCAAAAAGTTTCAAACCTGTATCTATGGGACAGGCTTTCATTCCCCATCTATCTAGATGGTCCTTCAACGTCAGGCTATCGGCATTTCTTAACAATATTGCCCACTGGTAGTATCATCCATATATGATTTCTGAGACGATTAGGTCAATTGATAGAATTTGAGCATATTACCTACCGGTAACTTCCATAGTTATATCATAACTAATCCAAAATTGATATATGAAATTTGGAAATCACGACCATACAAAGATTTCAGACGCAGATACAGGTGAAACACCGTCCGGTAACCTAAGCTGGAATGTGTTTATGACACCAGGGATACCTGTTGTTACCAAAGACTTGCCTCCGGGCATTAAGGAGTCATACTTTCAGGCAATGGCGTCAACCCTCATCTATGGCGAGCGTGATGCCGTCCTAGTTGACGCCTTCATGACGGTCAAGCAGGCCAGTGCTCTAGCGGATTGGATTGACGCAAGTGGGAAGAACCTGACAACAATCTATCTGACACATGGGCATGGGGATCATTGGTTTGGGGTCGGAACTCTTCTTGAACGATTCCCAAAGGCTAGAGCAGTCGCGACGGCTAGTACCGTGAAACTTATGCGACTGCATGCCTCTGAGTTCAGGAAAAACTGGGAGGCGGCATTTCCTGGCCAGATTCCGGACAGGCTAGCGATTGCTGAAGAGCTGAAAGGAAACGCAATCTATCTTGAAGGGCATCAATTGATTGCAGTGGAACTCGGCCATACAGACACCGATTATACAACCTGCCTGCATGTACCCTCTGTAGGCCTGGTGGTCGCGGGTGACGCCGCCTACAACGGCGTTCACCTTTATCTCGTCGAATCAACTGCACAGAACCGGAAGGAGTGGATATCTGCGCTTGGCAAAATAGAGTCGCTCAATCCACGCGCAGTTGTCGCCTCACATAAGCGACCTGACAATGACGACAACCCCAAGATTATTGAGGAAACCCGGCAGTATATCCTAGACTTCGACAGGCTGGCGGAGAGCACAGCAACCGCCCAAGAGCTCTACGATAAGATGCTCGAACTCTATCCAAATCGGGTCAATCCGGGATGGGCTCTCTGGAGTTCGGCGCGTGCAGTTAAATCTTAAACGAGAGATTTCGTGTAAATACAGAATAACAAAAAGGAGTTGAGCCCGTAAAACGAGTCAATTTTAGTTCACAGACCCTTGGGCCCATCACTTTATGCTAAACTAACCGTAACATATTTAGCAATAATGCTAGTTGTTAGGCACGCGGCGTCCGTCTTCCTCCTATATTGTAGAAAACCACCGAATCCCCACCTACCATGTTTTCCTTTCTCAAAGGACGTTAGGTTGGGAACATTAGTAGTGGAGGGTGGACTTAATGATCTAGACAAGGATAATAATAGGTTGTTTTAACTCAACACGCATGCTAACGGTTGCAAATAGTAATTGATGGCATAAGAGGTTCATGATGTTGCGCATCTCTCAAACTCACTGGGCATTCTTATTCTCAAATAGATTTACAGGGACTTTGGCAATTTCAGCGATATTGCTGATTTTGCAATCGCTTTGTTTGCCATTAGTCCATCCGGTTTTCGCGCAATTCACTGAGGATACCCTCACAGTCGAACTCTCTGCGACTGGCGACGCGACTATAATTGAGGAAATCACCCCGAACACGACGGTACCAAGAATAACTCTATCTCCGATCTCACCGAATGTCTCAAACCTGTTGGCGGTTGATGAAAGCAACATTATCTTAAAATCTAATTTCACAAATAATGAAATTAGAATTGATACTCTTGGGGCGGCACATGTAACGCTAACTTATAATGCTGACATTCTAAATAGTACGCTCGATATCTGGAGCGTACACTACACAAGTGCAATCAATTCAAAAGTAGTCTTACCCTCCGGCTCAGAGCTCTTATTCGTTAATAGCATTCCACTCGACATTGTCGAGAACACAGTTTTAATGCCTGCAGGCGACATAAGCTTGAGCTATAAAACTAGAGGTATAATGACGGATACCTTTGTTGTGTCTTGGGAAGGAACTGAGTATCATATAGGGGCTCTAAGTGCCTCCAGAATACGCAGCCTAAGTTTTGATCAGGCTTCCAAGTCAATAGTTCTTGGTCTGGATTCTCTAGAACCAATACTTGTTATCATTCCAAAAACTCTCTTGGGAGGGCCATATGATGTTCGTTCTAGCAACGGGCAGGAAGTTGTACAATTCAAAGAGTACTATCAGAATGTATCGCACTCTTGGATGCGCATTGAACCGTCTTCTAACACAAACTCGATACGAATAATTGGCACGACTGTGATACCCGAGTTTCCAATCTCAGCTATTCCGGTAGGTGGAATAACGATAAGTTTGCTTCTATTGTTCTTGCATGCTTTTAGCAAAGGATGGACTAGTTTCTATAGATCTTGGCAGAGTTAGCCAGTCTCAACTTTGTCTTGTACTAGTCAGTCAATCTGACTACACTACAAGTCTTAAAATCGAAGAAATTCTCTGCTATATAAGCCGAGAGAAAGAATCATGATAGATGAGGAGGACCTATTGAGCAGAGTTTCAAAAGTTAGGAATTTGAGACCAGAGTGCTTCAAGTATCTCGAGCCCTCAAGTAGTGAGATGCTTACACAGAAGATAATTTACTCAATCGCAAAGCTAACCGCAGAGAAAATGGGTCCGGTCAAGCTTGCAGAGATTGCTCAGCCAATATTTGGAGTTGGAGACAAGTCAAAACAAGATCTCGTTCGTTTGACAATTGAGAAAACACTACTGAAATGTGGTCTTGTGGAAAAATTGCATTATGCTGCTAATGACGTGAGATACATCCTTACTTCTTATAGATTTCAAAAGGTTAGAAAAATTGACAGCTTTAGGGGAGACAACGCAGAGCCAGTAGGAGAGGTTCTGGAACTACCGAGGTCGCTTTGGCCAGTCCCAGATAATTTCTTGATTCTTCTTTCCAAAAAGAACGGCTATACTGAAGCATTGAAAAGGTTGGGATCTGATTATGATGCCGGAAAGGTAGCTCAAGGAAGATATGAAGAGTTGAAGCGAAGCTTAGTCGATAGCTTAGATAAGATTGATGGCAAGCTGCACCAGTATGCTGGCGTTGAGGAGCTTTTTGCTACTGTTGTGAGAAGAAGTTAGATGTTGTACTCAATACTGCGTTATGCATCCCTCGTCTCAATACTTATTGTGCTTACAGTCGCCGGACTAGAACCGCCTAATTTGCATCCCGTAGAAGCTGCACAAGCTGCTAACCAAGACCAAAATCGATTAGATGTAAAGTATGCAAACAATGTCGCCGAATCGTATTTTGTATTGGTAAACAGCAATGAAAAGTACACAGTAAGTCAAAGTTATTCTTGGGTAAGAGATGAGTCGAGTAGATATAACTTGGTGTCTTACTCTATAGATAATGGTAATCCCATAGAAATTCCTCGCAATGCTAGAGGGAGCTTCTCTTTAGATGTCCCAATGGACTCGGGACACACGGTGATATTTTTTGCAATAATTCAGTATCCGATTTCTACACGTATAGACACCGATACTAGTGCGATAAATAACATTGCTCAATTCAATCCACCATCACCTACGGGAGATAATTGGTTTGATACCAATACCAGTATAGCAGTAAGAGTCCCTTATCATTTAGATCAAGATCAACAAAGCAGAAGACAGCTAGTTGCATGGGCCATTGACACATCGAACCCAAAGGAAATTCTCCTTTCCAATAGTGAAAACCAGATGGGACAAGCACAAAACGAGGAGTTTTCTACTCCATCAGTAATAATTGCCAGCAAGCACAACTTTGTATTCTATACAATGGATCAATACTATCTGCAGGTTATTTCAGAGCACGGAACGGTGATTGGCGGTGGATGGTATGATTCTGGGAGTGAGGCAACCATTTTAGCGAAACCGGTGACTAATTTGCTCGTCAATTATATCTTCGAAGAGCCAGAGGGTACCCATTGGACAGAAGGCAATGGTTATTCTACAAAAGTCCTGATGGATTCACCAAAAACTCTAGTAGTAAAATTTAACCCCGATTATAGCCAATTGATAATAGTGCTAATAACAGGTGCAGTAATCGCTATCGTGGCAGCTGCAGTAACCATCAAGAGAAAGGGCATGAATAAAGTATCGGTGCGAGAAACTCCGCTTCCTATTTTGGATGCGTCCATTCCAACAAGAGCGATAACCACAACAAGATCTTCTGCAGCTTTACTGCAGGAGCAGCATGAAGGTCAATCTTCAAATCCAGACGTCAAAGATGATAGTAATTCAAACCAGAAAATCATCGGAGACGAGTACGCTCGAAATATCATGCATTTCGCTTTGATAAAGTCCCTCGAGTCTCTTGAATCACTTCATGCTTCTGGATTGGTTCCTAATTCTAGGATTGCCGGTACTAGGCAAAAATTAGAGCAATCATTTGGGTGAAGAGTTCTTGATCCTTCTCTCATGGAGAAGTTGGGCGATCTACGATCAAGAGGCTTTGGAAAAGAATTAGAGCTAGTTCTCTTTATCTAAGCGGGTCTTCTTGCTTTATAGATGAGGCAGCGATGCGAGTAGCTGCTCTGCTGTGTCCAATAATGATGAAGCTTGGTTCAGTTGCGCCACAGCCTGGTCGAGGTTCCCTGAATCGAGCGATGCATTTGCGTCAGCCAACAATCCTCTTGCCTGATTTAGCGCTTCAATCACACTTGATACTATAGGACTAACAATTTTGGGGATGCTTTCTTCAATCCTATTTGCTCGTGATTGGGCATTGTCTATCTGCTCTCTTGTCTCTGCAATCTTTGCCTTAAATTCATTGAGTGACGCTTTAGTCCCATCGATTTGCGAATTGGCCGTTGCAACTAAACCATTTGCCATATCAAAATAGTCATGTGTCGCACCAATTAAGTTGTAAGATAAGCTATCTTCTTTGGCAACATTGGCGAGTGCTGAACTCGCGTCAGAAAGCAATCCAAGAGAAGCTTCTATTGGAGGCAAAAACTGCAAATAGTTTAGTGATGTTACATCCGCTTTTAGAGATTCAGCGCTTTCGGTAGAAGTTGCTATTTCAGCTTTGCTAGTTGCGTAGCTTTGAATTACTCCATGTATGGTGGCAAGATACGAATCTAGCTGCTCAATGCTCTGAGCTGCCAATTCATTTTCACCCTTATCGATATGCTGCTTTATAGATGAAAGCATATTATCGACGTCAGATGCCGGGAATGCGAGACCTGCAGCATTGCTCTCCGAAATCAAGCTGCCAACATGACTCTGTACCCGGACATATTCCTCAGTGATCTGGCTCGGATCTACGTGAGTCGGGCTATCGTTTGCAGGAACATTATCAGCTGGTTCAGTATCATCTTGAACTGGGCTATTGTCGACGGGGACATCTTGCGATGGTTCTTGGTTGAATTGTTGAATCAATGCTCGCACCTTACCTTCAGTATCTATCAATTGAGATGTCAATATTATCATGGATTCAACATCATTGGCACTGTTCAATTGGGTCAGAATATTATTCCAATCATTTTCCATGGCATCAATATCTGCTTGAGGCAACCCCATCTGTTGTGCTTTGATAATTAATTCTTCGCCACGCTTTGCAGCATTATCGGCAAAATTCTTTGCTCTCTGTGAATGATCTGTTAAACCTATTTGCGCATGAATAGAATCAAGTAATGTTTTACATAGGTCAATTTGTTCTTCGGCCACTGTCAAATTGCTTTGAAAAACTGCCAGTGTAGCCAGTCCGATTGCAGCATCACACTCTGCAAAATTGCGATCGGTTACCGATCTTAGGTGATTTGCCGCTGCTATTGAGCGCAGCTTAGAGGAAATATTTTGCAATTCTGTAAGACGCAGGTTAATTGTAGTCTTACCAATATTATTGTCTGGAAGCAAACCTTGGCTGTTTGAAGCCTCATTAGCCAGATC
>Ga0307471_100002789_pt1 | contig 10179 bp, 9 predicted proteins | sample atmos_gasesAM3C__2_FD_204566 | JGI IMG/M metagenome (GOLD analysis project Ga0307471, IMG submission 204566) | Hardwood forest soil microbial communities from Morgan-Monroe State Forest, Indiana, United States - atmos_gasesAM3C_515 | ecosystem: Environmental > Terrestrial > Soil > Temperate... | reverse complement strand
CGGATTCTCCGCGACGCCACCGGAGCTGGCGGCGAAAATACCGTGCTGCTCCGTCGGGGCGCCAATCAAGCGGCGAAATCGCTGGGAATCAATCAGTTTGTCCCGTGAGAGGCATTGCTCATGAATTATTAGGGAACAATAGCATCCAGGAGTGTTGTGCAGCCGGCGATAGCGCATTGGACACCATGCGCTTGCCGCAGTCGGTCGCATGTTAGTTTTTTCATAGCGGGTCCTGGCGCCGTCGGGCGCATTCGCATTTCACATGAAAAAACGTAACCGGGGGGGTAGGCGCCCTTGCTTAAGGCTATTCGATTGCGGACCAAGTTCCTCATCTCACTCCTCGCCATCATTGCCGGGATGACCGCGGCCACCCTCGCGATCGTAAGCTACAGCGTTGAAAAGCGTGTGCGGGGGTCCTTGCACGACGAACTGCGCAGTTCCGTCAAAACCTATCAAACATTCGCCGAGCAGCGCGAGATCACCCTGGCGCGTTCCGCTGCCATGGTAGCTAATCTCCCCAACTTGCGGGCTTTGATGAGCACGCAAGATGCCGTTACGATTCAAGATGAATCCGCAAGCATTCTCCGTGTCTCAGGGACTGATTTAATGGTTCTTGGCAACCGGACTGGGGAGGTTGTGGGCTTGCAGGGGAAGTCTGATGACTTCAGCAAGGATGTTGCCACGGGTTTGCTCCGGAAATCCATGCAGCGAGAAGAAGGGCGGAACTGGTGGCTTGGTCGTGGACATCTTTATGAAGTATGGCTCCAGCCGATCTATTTTGGCGCACCTGGAGAAGGCTCGGTTATCGGCGTCCTGGCGGTGGGACATGAAATTGACGATCGGGTAGCACAGGAATTCAGCAGTATTGTGTCGAGGGAAGTTGCATTTCGGTCAGGAAACACGACTATGGCAAGCTCGCTCCCGCAAGCTGCGAGAGACCGTCTTTCGTCCCTGGGATCAGTGGAAAACGTAGATACCGTTGACGCTCCGCAAGAGTTTCAGCTTGGTAGCGAGAAATATCTGGTTAGTACTGTCCGATTGTCTAAAGGTGACGAGCTTCCCGTGACTCTGAGTGTGCTCACCTCCTTGGACAAGGCAACTGAGTTTCTCAGCCGGCTTAACCGCATCCTGTTGGGGCTTGGATTGTTGAGCGTGCTGGCCGGCGGCGCCCTGGTATTACTGGTCTCCCATACGTTTACAAAACCTTTGTCAAATCTTGTAGCGGGTGTACGTGCACTTGAAGAAGGGGATTTCGAATATCCACTGCAATCAACTGGAGGTGACGAAGTCGGGAAAGTCACCAACGCGTTCGGTCGAATGAGGGCGAGCATTCAGAAAACACAGGGAGAACAACGCCAGCTTGAAGACCGGCTCAGACAGGCTCATAAGATGGAAGCGGTTGGCCGGCTGGCCGGGGGAGTGGCTCACGATTTCAACAATCTCCTGACCGTCATACGGGGGAATAGCGATCTTCTGTTGGACCGCAAGGATGTTGATCTTTCTCAGCGAAAACATCTGGATCAAATTCAGAAAGCCGCCGACCGCGCGGTATCAATGACCCGGCAACTGTTGGCCTTCAGCCGCATGCAAGTGCTTCTACCAAGAGTGATAGATCTAAATCTAATTATTTCGGAAATGAACAAAATGATTCCAAGATTGATCGGCGAGCACATAGAGTTTGGCTTTCTGCCGGAGCACCAGCTTTCTGCAGTGCTTGCCGACCCGGGTCAAATGGAACAGGTCATTCTGAATCTGGCAATAAATGCCCGGGATGCGATGCCCGATGGGGGCAAAATTACTGTTCGAACGAAAAACGTAGCGATGGATGCGGTTGAAGCGGCCAAGCGTCCGCCGATGCTTCCAGGAGACTACGTTTTACTCTCCGTATCAGACAACGGCCATGGAATGGATGCGGCAACAAAAGCACACATCTTCGAACCCTTCTTCACGACGAAGGAGGTGGGGAAGGGAACAGGGCTCGGGCTCGCAACGGTCTACGGCATCGTTAAACAAAGCGGCGGGTTCATTTGGGTTGACAGCGAAAAAGGCAGAGGAGCCACCTTCGAGATTTACCTGCCAAGTTGCAGAAAACCGGTAAGCGCCAGGGACGGAATTACTGAGGCCGATTCGATGCCGGGGGGCAGCGAGACGATCCTGTTGGTTGAAGATGAAACTGGCGTACGGGAATTGGCATCCGAATTCTTGAAGAGTAGTGGCTATAAAGTTCTGGAAGCTCAGGACGGGGCCGAAGGTTTGAGATTCGCGATGAATTACCCGGACCAAATTCATCTTTTGCTTACCGATATGGTCATGCCGCGGATGAATGGTGTGGACCTAGCTGAGAAGCTTCGACGCCTACGCCCCAACCTTCGGGTCATTCTGATGACCGGTTATACGGAATTCTCAGAAAAGAAAGGCGAGAAAATGGCCCATGGAGCAAGTGTCTTGCAGAAGCCGTTTTCCCGGTTGACCCTTCTCGAAAAAGTCCGACAAGTCTTGGGTGTAAGTCCTGGCAAACAGCCCAGCGAAACAAAGGTGTAGAGTCCAGCCCGAAAACCTTGTTTTCCCGCATAATGAAAGACTGTTTGTTTGCCTTGAGACGGTTGGCGTTGCCGAGGAGGCAGTTATGCATGCCAGAGAGTGGCGGAAGGTAATCCTTTGGGTGTGCGTAGTGATATGGAGCTTACTAGCGCAGCCGCACCGTGCTCTTGGGCAAAGCGCAAGCACAGAGACGTCTCAAGATGCAGAGGCGTCAACGCAGCACATCGAGCCTGGGAACGTCAGCGCTTTGCTCCGGCAACTCCAAGCGAAAGTGCAGGAGCTCAGCGCCCAGGTCAAAACCCTAAAGGCGCAACAGGAGTCGATGCAGGCCGTGTCCGTGGCGTTGCGACAAGAGTTGGATGCCACCAAGTCGCAGCTCCTTGCATCTTCCGGTCAGCCTGGCGGAGTGGCCTCCGCACAACCCGGCCCGACCGCTGCTCCTTCTGCTTCAACGACCGAGGAGCGGCTCAGCATGCTCGAAGAGAATCAGCAACTCCAGGATGCAAAAATCTCGGAACACAACCAGACGAAAGTGGAAAGCTCCTCTAAGTACCGCGTCCGCTTGTCCGGAATCGTTCTCCTCAATATGTACGCGAATCGTGGAACTGTAGAGAACCAGGACTTTCCGCAACTGGCCAGTGCAGGTACTGCGCTATCTTCCAACGGCACTTTTGGAGGTTCATTGCGTCAATCTCAAATTGGAATTCAAGGATTTGGTCCAACCGTCGGCGGAGCCCACACGAGCGCAGAGATCCAATTTGATTTTGCAGGGGGATTTCCACAAGCGCCCAATGGCGTTTCCTTCGGAATCGCCCGCTTGCGAACCGGCACGATTCGATTTGATTGGGACAAGACCTCGATCATCGCAGGGCAGGACACGTTGTTCATCGCGCCGCTGGCGCCTACGTCGTTAGCGACGCTTGCGACTCCGGCGCTGGCGTATTCCGGAAATCTCTGGAGTTGGGCGCCACAAATTCGGGTGGAACACCGCATCACTCTTTCGGACAATTCATCTTTGTCACTACAAGGAGGGATTCTCAATTCCTTGTCCGGCGATGTGCCTCCCTCAGACTACTATCGATATCCTACCTGGGGAGAATCTTCCGGACAGCCGGCCTATGCCACGCGGCTTGCCTGGGCAAGAGAAATCCATGGCCAAAGCATGGTGGTGGGGGCGGGCGGCTACTATGGCAGGCAGTTCTGGGGAAATGGCCGTTCCGTTGACGGGTGGGTCGCGACAGGTGACCTTACGCTGCCATTCGGCAAGTTGTTCGAGTTCAGGGCCGAGTTTTATCGCGGACGGGCGACGGGCGGCCTTGGTGGCGGCATCGGACAGACCGTACTCTGGAAGGGGTCCCTTGTTAACCCGGCTACGAAGGTCGTCGGGCTCAATTCAATCGGAGGCTGGGCACAACTGAAATACAAAGCGACTCCTAAACTGGAATTCAACGGGGCCTTTGGCCAGGACAATCCGTTTGCCTCCAACCTGCGTGAATACGGGGGCAATCAGGCTTATTATCCCTTTCCCCTAGCCAAAAATCAGACGGCGCTCGTGAATTCCATTTACCAGCCGAGGTCCGATCTCGTTCTTTCGTTCGAGTACAGGAGACTGAAGACCTTCATTCTCGACGGTAACCCGAACACGGCGAACATTGTAGATTTCAGCTTGGGGTACATATTCTAGTGTGGAATATTTCATTGAGTCGTCTTGCCGTTGGCACATGCTGGTTATGGGGCGCGTGGACCTTGGCTGGATACCCCGTTGGGGCCCAGGAAGAAGCCGTGACCGCACAAGTGAAGATCGAAAGGCCGGCGTCCACGAAGCAATTAAAGGCTCCCATCGCAGTTCGTGACGCCTCGGAGGTTGTCGTTTGGCTTTTGCCCATTGATCATCCAGGAACCGTGGGTTCTGTGTCGGAGCACTCCGACAAGAAATGGCGGGTCGTTCAAAAAAACAAAAGCTTTCAGCCTCATCTCACGGTAGTTCGCGTGGGCTCTGTCGTTGATTTCCCGAATCGCGATCCGTTCTTCCACAACGTTTTCTCGCTGTTCGATGGAAAGCGATTCGACTTGGGACTATATGAAGCAGGCGCAACCAATTCCGTGCGATTTGATCATGCCGGTGTCAGCTTTCTCTTCTGCAACATCCATCCTGAGATGAGCGCAGTGGTGATCGCGTTGGATACGCCTTACTACGCCGTTACTGACAAGTCCGGCGGCTTGGCAATTCCGAATGTGCCAGACGGAAAATACGACGTGCACGTGTGGTATGAGCGGAGTCTGCCGGAGGAATTGAAAGAGCTTTTGCGGATGGTTCGTATTTCCGGTGACAGTCGCAACCTGGGCACGATCGTTGTTCCCGAGGACGCCGGGTTCTCTCCGTCACATAAGAACAAGTACGGTCAGGACTATCCGCCACCCCCCAAGCAGGGGTATCCTCACCCTTAACAAATCAACTCGCTGCGGCGGAGTGGTGCTGTTGTGCCTGCAAGCCGTTGGACAGCCGCGCACCGGCGATGGGCGTTCAGGCGGCGCAGGAGTAGCGGCTCCTCAAAGTCGAGAGGAAATCGCGGGGTGAGGATTGGATTGGCCCGATAGGGGAAGGCGCACGAGGACCGTCGTCCCGGACTCGGAGGTTTGTTCGACGGAAACCGTGCCAGAGTGGTCTTGCACAATTTTGCTCACGATAGCCAAACCCAAACCCGTACCATTGGTTTTGCCGAAACTGACAAAAGCGTCAAAAAGTGTGTCTCGGATAGTTTCTGGAATACCCGGACCGTTGTCCTGGACGCGAATTTCGAAAGCGTTTCCTTCCTTCCTTGCATCGACTGTGATTGTACCGTCAGGGCCTGGCGTTGCCTCGCAGGCGTTGAGAATCAGGTTAAAGAAGACCCGTTCTAACTTCCGCGAATCGAACATGCCCTCTAGGTCCTCGGGCGTCACCAGGACCACTCGGGAGTTCCGGAATTCCGGTCTTCCATGGATTGCTTCGATCGCCCGCCGAATTACCTGATCGATTCGCGTTAGAGTGGGAGATATTGCGCTACGCTGGTAGGACAATTCACGAAGCGAATCAATGAGGTCCGTCATCTGGTTGGCAGCCGTCTTGATTTCCTCGTAGATCTCGCTTTTCTTGAGTTTCAGCACGTCGGCTTCGTAGAGAAACTCTGCGTTGGCGACAACAGTTGCCAGGTAGTGACGAAGATCATGCGAAATGGAACTTGCCGCACGAGCCAAAGCAGCAATCCGCTCCGTTTCGATTCTCTGCTGCTGCAATGTCAGCAACTGGCCGCGCGTCCGAGCAAATGACGTGCTAAGTTCAACCAATTCAGTGCTGCCACGCGGCGTAATCGAATAGGTAAAGTCGCCGCCGGCCAGCGCTTTTACGCCTGCAACGAGATTATCGAGCGGACGAGTGATCGTGCGGGCGACAAACCCAAAGAGCAGCGCGCCAAACAGAACCGCCAAGCCACCCATCAGGTAAATCGAATAATTCAGGTGCTTCAGGAATGCGGTCGCCGGTGCAAGTGGCATCATCACATAGCAGCGCACCGGGAACGGCGAAGATCCGTGCAACAAGACGGACGAAAACGCGTAACGCCCGGTCTCTAGAACGATCTCCCCGGAAGTAATTTCTTCTGGGGAGAGGCCTGACCCGATTCGCCGCTGAAGTCTGGCTTCATCTTGGGCAGGAAGTGTCGAGGCAATGACGGAATCCCCTGTAGTCAAAGCGATTTGATTTTCTGCGGCGATGGCCAACTGTTGTGCGACTCCCGAATCAATCTGATAGCCCACTGCCAGAATGCCCAGTGGCCGGATGGTGTCTCCGGCCCCCGAAGTGATAGGGCGTAAGAATACCCAATAAAGGCGGCCGTCGTCGTACCACCAGGAAGGGTCCTCCGCCAGATCCATGGAACGTTTGAGATCGCGTTCCGCTGTGGCGGCTGACGATCCTGGCTTGTTCATATGCAGTGCGACAACTTCTCGGTCAGGCTTAGCTAGAACGAAAAGGTCGCTCCCGGCAAGCTTCCAGAAAGTTCGCGAGCCATCTTGAATGGTAAGGGCATGTTCGGTGGACATCAGCATCTTGAGCGTGGGGAGTTCCGCTAACATGGCTGCCGTGCGAGAGAGTTGGAGTTCGCGCTGCCGTTGGACGCTTTCAAAGGCGTGCACGGACTCCTCCGTGCCATCACGCACCTGTTTTTGAATCTCGACGGTCACGGCATGTCGAATGAACAGCAACAGCGAGCCGGTCAATCCGAGAATGATCAGCAGAGCAGCAATCAGCAGCTGTGATCGCAGTCGCAAGGCTTTCATTGGGTTTCAATCGAAGAGTTTTGTCTTTGGATCAAGACATCCCTCCCCCTTGAACAAACTTATATCCCGCGCCGTGCATGGTCATCAGATATCGGGGGCAGGCAGGGTCAGGTTCAAGTTTCTGGCGAAGCCGGAGGATATGATTGTCCACTGTCCGAGTAGAAGGGTAATTTTGATAACCCCATACCTCGTTGAGAAGTTCCTCGCGCGAAATGACCCTTCCCGGGGAGGAGACAAGATACTTTAATAATTTGAATTCTTGTGTGGTCAGCGTGATGGGCTTGCCAGCGCGGGCCGCCTCCATACTTGTGAAATCAACATGGGCATCACCAAATTCCAGAACCTCATGATTTACGGGCTTGACAGCCACCTGGGTGGTTGTTTGTTGAGGCTCACCGGTTCGCCGCATTGCCCGGCGGACACGCGCCAAGAGCTCTTTCGGGCTGAATGGTTTGGTGACGTAATCATCCGCACCCAATTCTAGGAGCAGAACTTTGTCCTCAACCTCGGAATTGGCGCTCAAGACAACTATGGGCACCGAGGCTGCGATGATCTTGAATTCACGGCATAATTCCTTGCCTGAAATTCCAGGAAGCTTCAAATCCAACACCACGGCACTGGGCAGCTGTTTACGGAAGAATTCCAGGCCGCTCGGACCGTCGGGGGCAATCTGCACATGCAAAGAATCCGATTCGAAAAGCCGTTGGAGTGTGCGTTGCATCGCGCGACTATCTTCTACGACTAGAACCGTATCCATTGATCTGGCCGCTCCCGTGGCGAATCAAGCGCTTTCCCCAACCGTTCCGGCATGCAATGGCCGGGCGAGCGCACGATTTCCATATAATACCCTGCTGGGGTCAGCGAGTAATTTGAGAATCTGCATGAAGAAGGATTATTCGAGATGCTTCCGGCGCGTGCTCGAACAGGGGAGCACATCACCAGCTCGTGATCGGGATGCGATTCAGAAAGTACCAGTTTGAAGTAGAGGGGCGAAAACTGGTTCGAAACTGGCGTTTCGCCCTCGCATGAAAGCTCATACGAGTAAGAGGATCGGTAATTACCGCAATGCGGTTGTTCAAGCTGTCTGCAAGGTACAGCACGGGCTCATCCTCCCCGAAAGGAGTCCAGCAATTGTTTCCGGATTGCTTGCAGCTTGGTGAGAGCGCCAAACCGGTAGGGCCGATGACCAGTGCTGCCGGGTCGGTACGCTCAGCGAATCCAGTGCCGACAATAGTGACGGATTCAAGAACGGGCATCTGTTTTTCCGAGACTGCAAGGTTCAAGCGTACGACGGTACCTTGGTTCACAATTCCTCCGTTGGCCGCAACCGTGCCATTGAGCACATTGGTGACAAACAGCACAGCCTCCCGATCGCCATCGACCGCGGTCATGTCCCAAGGGCCATTGATCAGCGAACCGTGAACGCCAGGTTGCCCTCGCTGTCGAGAAGCAACCGGCTTGGGCAGTGGCGGAAGTGTCATCAGAAGTCGGCAAGCTGCCGACAATAACCCAGCCTGAACGCAGTACTGCGACAGCTGTCGTTAAGCCAACTCCTCCCGGGCATGGGCCAGGTAACTTGCTTGGATCTATTTGGGCGAAGAGCGTGGGCGCTCCACTTGGTGAGATATAGTGAGATATCTACAATCGTCGTTCCAGTGCCCTGTAGGTTCGAACTCGCGTTGAAGTTGCTCACCAGAAAGTGACCCTCTCGCAGATTCCCAATCGTATTTGGGACAATTCTTTTCGGATGGGAACGGAAAATGGTATGTTCCCTCGGTAAGTGGGATCCAGCGTGCGACACACCGACGTTTCCTCGTTCCCGCAATTTCCCTCCCTTGGTCCGACTCTCGAGCTGGAAGAGCACCGCAAGCGTAGGAAAAAAGCAGGCGGAAAATGTCAGGAATATGTAACGTCGATGTCAAATTATCACCCGGTTTCGGGAATGGGAGAACGTTCGAGACAGAGTCGACTTGTGTCGATCGTCCCTTGCTTGCCGGAGCGAGAGGGATGTCCGGGGAGAGTGACTGACTTTCTTAGGCGGCCTCAGCGGGTGCCATTGCTCGAAGAAGTAAAACGCCAACAAAATCCTTCGGCACTCAACCAGAGATTCCGAGATTCGGCGCTGATGGGCAGTTGGCAGTTTTTTTATTCCTGTGGTTGTTTTTTGCGGTTTTCCTCACTCACGGGCGAAAGCAAGCGAGTAATCCGGCACCACTCGGGAGAATCTGGAATACCTTGGTCTACCTGTTGGCAGGCACAGCCAGCGCAGTAGAGTTAAAGGTTGGACTTTTTCTGCTGATCATCGTCGCGCTGTTGCTTCCGTTGAAGCCCGTGTCGGCGTTTTTTCACCCCTGCAACCGGGCCGGACCAGGTGAAAGTGGCGCGCCTTAGGAGACGATTTCAGAACTCTAGCCATTTGCAACAGCCTGCCCTCGATCTTTGTGCCCTGCTAATCCTGCGGCTGGACTAGAACTTTGACAACGGCAGAGCGACTCCGCCTGGTGCTGGAACCAAGGCGCCAGAGTCCAAGCGCTGCAGGCACGCCGTATCGGTTCCGATTATTTCTGAGTTGAACTGGCTTCTTAGCTGAGCTAAGATAACTTAGCTAAGGAACCCACGATGAGCGTTGTGACCGTTCACCAAGCCAAGACTAACCTATCACGCCTGATTAAGAAGGCTTGTGAAGGCGAGGAAGTGATCATCGCGCGAGGGTCAAAGCCCGTAGCTCGGCTCGTTCCGATCGGCGAGATAAAGGGCAAACGCCAACCAGGATCGTGGAAGGGCAAGTTGCGGGTTGGTCCCGATTTTTTCGAGCCCCTTCCCGAGCCTGAACTCTCACGCTGGGAGTAATTCGCCTTGCGCCTATTACTCGATACGCATGCACTGCTTTGGTGGCTGTCCGACGATCCCGCGCTAACGCGAACTGCGCGAAAGGCCATCGCAGAAACGAAGAACACGCTGGTTGTAAGTGCAGCTTCGGCTTGGGAAATCGCGACCAAAGTCCGCCTGGGCAGATTGCCGACGGCGACGGACCTCGTATCGGACTTCTCCGCCCAGATTGAACGCGAAGGATTTGAACTCCTGGCAATTTCTGCGGAACATGCTATTCGAGCTGGCTTGCTGCCAGGTCCGCACAAAGACCCGTTCGACCGTATGCTGATCGCTCAGTCTCAAGCGGAAAATATGCCAGTCATCAGCAACGAAGCCATATTCGAGAGTTATGGTGTGAGGCTACTGTGGTGAGCTCTTACCCGGTACGCATGGTAGACTCGCCCTGTTCGGACCGATTCTAAAGCTGGCGCGCCCAAGGGGACGATTTTA